>RRZU013167663.1_pt1 | contig 11296 bp, 11 predicted proteins | sample 2165561 | NCBI WGS metagenome assembly RRZU01 (sample SAMN10456909, study PRJNA506462) | wastewater metagenome | isolation source: wastewater sludge | place: USA: Moscow, Idaho | reverse complement strand
CTCAATCCCGAGCGAGACGCTGTCATCCGTGACCTCCAGGCTGAAAATAAAACACGGTGGGCCGCATGAATCAGGCGACAACTATCTTGACTTGCTCCGAGGGCGAAAAAGTCTAGGGAAGTCATCTAATAGTTTTTGGGTTTGAGGTGTAATTTGTTCTAAAAGCCGGCCGCCGTAGTTGCCGAGTGAGTTTTTATTTGGTGCTGATGTGTTCATAGTATGAATAATTTTAAGAGTGTTTTAATGCTGAGTTGCTTTGTGTCAGATTTGTACTCAACGCTAGGTGTAAGCGCACTTGGTTTCTTTAAGTGGCGTATGACAAAAAGAGGGTAATACAATTGGGATGGTTTTTGCAAGGAAAGGTGTTTTCTTTCATTCTTTGGAAACTTGGCTAAAATATAATAGTGCCAGTTATGGCTGACTTACAAAAATAAAACCTCTCATTTTTTCAGATGATGCATCTATCGTATTCATGGCTTTCCATAAATCCACTGTTTTTACCCAAACTGGTGGATATTTATAGCGAGAAACATCCATAATTAAGAATCGGTCAGTTAATTGATTGTATGCAGCTAAAGGGGAAATGTGCCCTCCCGTATTTTGTCCTATTTTCTTTCGTAAATAATTAACAATTATAAAGTTATTCGGTTGTTTTAACTTTTCTTCGGCTAATTTCCGAAACTCTTCTAAACTAGTGTTACTAGCGTGGTAAAGCACAACTTTTGTCTTATAACTTTCTAACAATCTAGCTAATTCATTTAAAGTTATGCCTTGGTTAGAAACAATTGCAGGCGTAACTATTTTTTTAGTATTCTCATTATTAAAAAAGTTATCCTGAGTAAGCACTTACGATAAATTATGCTGTGAGCTTTCTGGTAGAGTATTTTTGAAACTGTTTAGTACCATCACCATACTCGCAATCCCACAATATGCTGGATTACTCTGACTGATAAATTGTCCGTTTAGCATGGAAAAGTCTTGTTTTGCTTGACTAGAATCTAATAAGGTATTCCCTTCAGAGCTATTAAGACTAATTAAACTGGGAGATAGGGGTAAGGCTTGAGAAGAAGTATTGTTGAAAATTGAAATGATAATAAAGAATAAAAATCGAAAAGTGGTTTTTATTTTCATATGGGTACTGCCTAAAATAAGTTGATTTTATATAGTTTAGCCTTTATTGAAAAATACTATTTTTATTTATTGGAGATAGTTCCGTTTGATTTTATATCTCATTGAGCTTTCTCCATTCTTAAACATTTCTCCCATAAAAGTTGAAAGTTTAGGGCCGTTTTTTTCTAACTTTGTTTTAAAAATAAACTCGTATACTTCATGAAACCATACTTTTCGGCCAATTCTTGTATACCAGCGCATTGCATATCTAAAATCAGTATCTGTATGAAATAGCGTTCTGTAAAGAATAGATGGCCTGAGCTGCATTAAAACTTCAATTAATTTAAACCAGGTAAAAACTCGCCATGCAGGTACGCCTTTTGCCTCTAGAACTTGGTGTTTGTAGTCCCATTTAAGCTTGTTTTTTTGGATGACTTTGCGGTTTTCAACAAAGGCATAAAATGGCGTCCATCGGTGTGGTGTGGCGTAAAGCAGTTGTACTTGATCAGGATCGTAAGACAATAAATGTCTATATGATTTCCAATAGTCGATATCTTTTTCTTCAAAAAAGCCAAGAACATAAGTTGCCATGGAAACAATGCCATGCTCTTTTAATAGTTTGATGGCTTCCCGGTCTTCTGATATATGCCCACCTTTTTGAATTTTTATTCTTGTTTCGTTGCTGTATGTCTCTATGCCTAACAGGAATCGGATAAATCCGGCTTTTTTGTATAGATGAAGAATATCTTTATCTCTAACGATGTCTCCTGCTCGGGTTGAACCGACGAGCGTTAAGGGAACATTCTCATTAATTAGAGCTTCTAGAAATGTTCGCCAGGCTTTTTTTGAACTGCTAGGGAGTTCATCTGCAAAATTGATGAGTTCGACACCTTCTTCTCGGTACAGGCGTGCGAGTTCTTTTGCAAATTTATGAGGGTCTCGATGGCGCCATTTTGTCCAGAATCCACGTTGTCCGCAGTAATTGCACAGATGGGGGCAGCCTCTTGAAAATTGCACAACAACGGCTCTTTTTCCACCCCAGTAGGAGTAGTCTTTGTGATTAATTAGTTCCCATGCAATACGGTATTCATCTAAATCGGTAATAATCTCAGCCATTTCTGTTGTGTGTATTTTTTCCCCTTCTCTAAAAACAATGCCGTCAACACCAAGAAGTGATTTGCTATTTTGGATTGCATTGATCAGTAATTTTGAGGTTCTTTCCCCCTCTCCTCTGACGATGATGTCGATATTTTGAGACTCAAGCATGATTTCAGACCAATGGTACGTTGGGTGAACGCCGCCATAGATGATGGTGAGTTTTTTGTCTTTTGCCTTTAAGGCTGCACAAATCGCCATAATGGTTTCATGGATTGAGCTTGATCCAGAATGCCCTATCATGACTATTTCTGGGGAAAGCAGCAGTGTGGCGGATGCGATTTCTTCAGTATTGAGTGATTTTAAATCTGCATCAATTAAGCTCACTTGATGCCCATCGTCTAATAGGGGCCCTGCAATTGAGAGTAAGCCTAATGGCGGTAGATGTTCATTAGGCATTCGGCTGCCAATTGCTGTATGTGGTGGATTGATTAAAGCTATTTTCATATTCTTGTTAACTTTTATTTTGTGTGAGTGTAGTGGTTTGAGCGGTACGATTAAGAATCAACCAAGGCTTGCCAGCGGCCATCAAAATAGCCTTCGAGGGGCGGAAAGTTGATTTTGTAGTTCATTTTGGGGCTTTCTTTAATCCAATAGCCTAGGTAGAGGTAGGGGAGGGCGAGGTTTTGGCAGGCGCTAATTTGCCATAGGATGTTGTAGGTGCCCCAGCTTGCTTCGGGGGTGTTGGGGTCGAAAAAGGTGTAAACGCTGGAGAGGCCATCTTCTAGGCAGTCGATCACGCTCACCATTTTGAGTTCGCCACCGGGTTGGTAAAAGCAGGTGAGGTGGGTATCTATTTGGCTTTGGAGTAGGGACTGGGTGTATTGCTCAGGATCATCTGAGTCCATGCCTTGGCCGGGGTGGCGGCTTTTTTGGTATTGCATGTATAGCGCGAAGTGCGCGGGGTCGAAGGCTAAAGGGACTTCTTTTGCAATAACTGCTGTGTGGCGTTTGAGGGTGCGGCGTTGGCTGCGCGAGGGGCTGAAGTCTTGCACACGCACGCGTACAGAGATGCAAGCTTGGCAAGATTCACATTCGGGCCGGTAAGCAAATTGTCCGCTGCGCCGAAAGCCTTTTTGTACCAGTTTGGTGTAGCAAGCGGTATCGATTAAAAAAGGGGGACCGGCCAGTTTGGAGCAAGCTTGCTTTTCGGGCAAATAGGCGCAGGGATAGGGGGCAGTGCGATAGAACTGTAGCGTTTTTGGGTGGTTGGTGAGCATAAGATAGTGTGAGACATTAAAACAGGAGGTGGGATTGTCCGCAGTTTTTTGCGAGATAAGCTTGAAAGTCTGAGCCGGGAATTTCTTGTGCGCCTAAGCTGGCAAGATGCCCGGTTTTCATTTGGCAGTCAATGAGTGGGCAGGACTGTTTTTCTAGATGTTGCACTAAATAGGCCATGGCGACTTTGGAGGCATCGTTTACCCGGTGGAACATGGATTCGCCAAAAAAGATTTTTCCTAACGTAACGCCATACAGGCCGCCAATGAGTTCGCCGTCTTTCCAGGTTTCGATGCTATGGGCAAAGCCCAAGTGATGCAGCTGGGTATAGGCTTGGATGATGCGCGGGCTGATCCAGGTGCCGTGCTCTGTTTTGCGGGGAGCGGCGCAGGCGTGCATGACGTCTGAAAATGCGGTGTTAAAACGCACCTGCATGCCGCTATGACGGATGGTTTTGGATAGGCTGCGGCTGAGGCGAAATTCGGATGGAAAAAGCACCATGCGTGGCGAGGGGCTCCACCAAAGGATGGGCTCACCTTCATTAAACCAGGGAAAGGTGCCTTGGCTATAAGCTTTGAGCAGCCATTCTGGCGTGAGTTTGCCGCCGATGGCTAAGAGGCCATTGGGGTCGGCTAGTGCGGCGCTGGGTGGGGGAAAATCAGCCGGGGTTTTTAGAAAGGGTAACTTCATGTTTTGTGTTGTGATGCTTTATGGTTTTATGTGTTTGAGTATTTTAGGGCAGGATCTTGTGTAAACAACAAAACGTTTAGAGTTGGGATATGTTTAGTATTGTGTTGAGATTGCTTGATGGCTAAGTTTAATTGCACAAAACCAGTTATAGCAGGGCTATGGGTTTTATATAAGCCATTTGTGGGTTGGCATAAGCGTTCTTAGAAAGCGCTTTTTGCAAAAGGCATAAACAATTACCATTAGGGCACTGACCGATAAGCCGGTCGTACATAGTGGTTGTATTGCAAGGAGATTGTATGATTCGAGTAAAAGGGCTGGTGTTTGATTACCCCGGTCACCGCGCCCTACATGGCGTAAGCCTGCATATTTTGCCTCAAACCGTTACCGCTCTTGTTGGTCCTAACGGTGCGGGTAAGTCGACATTGCTGCGTTGTTTAGCCGGGCTAGAGGAGCCTTTGTCTGGTCAGATTAGTATTGCTGGCATTGATGTGCTCGAACACCCTCGCAAGGTGCATAAAAAATTGGGCTATTTATCTGATTTTTTTGGGCTATATCAGCAGCTCACTGTGGCGCAATGTCTGCATTACGCAGCTGCAGCGCAGGGTTTACCTGAGAAGAAAATTAAATCACGCGTTCAAGATGTGGCTAAGCAGCTCGGTTTAACGGACAAGCTGAACTCGTTGGCAAGCAATCTTTCGCGCGGGCAGCGCCAGCGAGTAGCGATTGGGCAAGCGATTGTGCATGAGCCACAAGTCCTGCTGCTCGACGAGCCCGCCAGTGGTCTAGACCCTGAGGCGCGTAGCCACCTTGCACAGCTTTTCCGCCAGTTGCATGCACAAGGCATGACTCTGCTGGTTTCAAGCCACATTCTAAGCGAGCTGGACGAGTACTCCACTCACATCTTGTCTATCCGTGAGGGGCAAATCACCAGTCACAATAGTCTCAGTGCAGCCCCTCAAGAAGCCGGTGGGCAACCCACGCTTGTTATGGGCATTCAGCTCGCCGGGCCTTCGCCGCATTTGGCGCAGCTACTTCAACACTATAAGCTGCTGCACTTAGATGTTTCTGGCGCAAGCCCCACAACGGTGATTCTGCCAGCACATGACATAGCAGCCCGCGCTCAATTGCTGGCAGAACTTGTCCAGCATGAAGTTCCGGTCATTGGATACAGCGAAGTTCGCACCTCATTGCAGGACAGTTATGCACGCAGCCTGCAACAAAAAACCACTACTTTTGATGCGTAAAGGAAGCTTCCTTCATGTTTATGAATAATCCTGAATTTAAACGGAATGTGTGGTTAGAGCTTTCCCCTCAACGCTTGGTTTTGATGCCAGCCGTTCTCTGTATCATTGGCCTATTGAGCGTGTACTTAAGCTCCAAAGATAGCGGAATTAGTACCACATTAGGGGTGTTTTCTACCCTTGGCGCCGGTTTGGCGGGCTTGTGGGGGAGCGTTGCAGTTATGCATAGCATTAATAGTGAAATCAGTGACCGCACTTGGGACCAGCAGCGTTTATCTGTTTTATCGCCTTGGCAAATGGCTTGGGGCAAGCTGTTGGGGGCTAGTATCTACCCTTGGTTTGGTAGCTTGTTGTGTGCAGTAGTGGTGCTGATATGTAGCTTGTTTCAAGCGCAGACCATGCAGACTATTCAATTATTACTCTCTACCACGCTGGGCATTATGTCCATACACTGTTGGTTTATGGCAATGCGCCTGTATACCATGAACGCGAATACTGATATTGCCACAGTCAATTCGAGCAGAAAAACCTTAGGTTTTTTGGTGCTCCTCTATTTTTTATTCGTCTTTGGTCGCATCGCTACCATGAGCATATTAGGAATGCAAGAAGACGCAGCCGGTATGAAAAATTGGTGGGGATTTTCATTTTGCCTCCCAAATTTTTACCTGCTGATGGCTTGCCTATCTTTAGGATTGGGTCTGCTCGCTTTATGGCGCACTATGTGCAAACAGCTGATGGTTCGCACAATACCTTGGGCATGGGCATTAGGCTGCCTTGCCGTAGGCTTGATTATGGCCGGTTTTGTACCTGCCACAGTGACCTGGCACGCATGGCCACAGGTGTGTGCCAGCTTATGTCTAGCTGCCACCTACTTTGCCCTATTTAGTGAGAAAAATACCCGCACCGTTTGGCAGGCCATTTCATTCCACGCCCGGCGTAACGCTTGGCGGCGTATGCTACAAACCCTACCACTGTGGCCGGTTAGTTTAATTTTGGCGCTGATGCTCGCCATCATCTACACCTTGTCAGGCGGCGCCAGGCATTCAGACGACATAAAGCATATGAGCTTGTTCGTATCCATAAGCACCCCTGGCCTTCTCTGGATGTTGCTATTACATACTTTGCGTAATGTTGGCATTTTCCTGTTTTTTGCTTGGCGCAATACCAGGCGTAACCCTGCAGGCATGACCTTGCTCGTCTATTTTCTGCTCAGCGGGGTACTGCCGCTATTCTTTTTGAATGATAGTCACCCACTCCGCGCCATTTTTGAACCGCTATATGGTGTTTATAATGCTGGAGATAATACGGGTTCAGAAACGCAATTTAGTCTTTTTTCTTGGATTTGCATGGTGGTGCATTTGATCATTATGGCCGGGTTGTTAGTGTGGCGTTGGCAGCAAAAGACAATTGATCAATAGTTTCATAAAAAGCCTAAGGACACGCTGAATTAATGACCATTTGGATGGAATCAGCGTTGACTTAACGATTTTCGGGAGGGCAGTTTGGGCATCCGGTGTCGAAATCGCCTGATTTTGCCTTCCCATCGGCGTTATTTCGAGTTTTCCTCGCCCTGCCGCCATCTCAGGACGCACCTTGGGCGTTGAGTCCAAGCAAACGTCGCTTGGCGATCATAAGATTCGCCAGACCCAACAAGCTCATCAGCTGCGCCGTGTTCTTGGTCAGTCCGCAATAACGCACCTTATTCATACTGAAGCGATTCTTGATGATGTGAAAGGGATATTCGACCTTGGCGCGGATCTGGGCCTTGATCGTTTCCACTTTGTCGCGTAGGCGGTCAAGTTTGCGCCTCATGTCCAGCGCCCGGCGCTTGCCCGGCCGTATGGCAATGTGCCAGTTTGGCCTGCACCCGTTTAGCTGCGTATTCTAAGTCAGAAAAGCTCTTCTGCATCGGGTTTGTCCGTCGTATCTTCATCAAACAAATTCTTGCATGGCATTGTGCGCTCAGACCGTCAATTGCGGGAATAAATCAGTGTGTTCTTAGTTGTGATTAAGGGCCATATCACCTAGAGATGAATTAAAGGGGGGCGCACATAACCTCCGATAGCTGATTCGATTCTTCTGCAAATAGCTAGCAATAATTCGTCGTGCCAACGTTTGCCAATCCACTGCAACCCCACAGGCAGTCCATCTTGTATACCTGCTGGAAGAACAACTACTGGACTACCTGTCAAAGAAAAAGGAGTGGTCATGCTGATGGTCGCTTCTATGTAAGGCAAAGAACAATCGGCAACTTTTAGTTTAGGGGGTTTTCTAAAGCTATCCAGCCTGCAATGGGGATAGGCAGTTACGGGCGCCACAGGGCAAAGCCAAGCGTCCCAGTCGGCAAGAAAATCATCTAATGTGGTTATCAGCTCTTCTCGGAAATTTAGGGCTTCCATATAGCGCCGACCGTCGAAGGAGATTCCTCTCAGAAAGGCCTTCGTTAGAGGCTGTGAAGAAGGTATGACATTACCTGCAAGAGAAAACATCATTCGTTGCATGGTAGGCATGCTTAATCCGATTTCGCTACCTGCAATGATGCCATAAGCATGCCATGCTTTCTCGAAATCGAATCGTGGAGGGCAACGGCGTTCTACCGTAAAACCTTGTTGACGTAACTGTTCCACGGTGTGAGATAGTGCTCGACGTGTACGTGTGCACAGAGGCAAGCCGCCAAAGTCATCCCACCAAGCGATACGTAGAGGTTTTTGCCCTGCCTCTGAACGACACCTTGGCCTCGGTGGTACTTCATTGTCGTGTCCATCTGGGCCAGCCAGCACTTCTAAGCCAATTTGTAAATCATCTACACAGCGAGCTAACAAGCCAAAAGATAGGAGACGGCGTGTGCTGCGAAAACCGTCTGGAAGGTGTGGGATGTGGCCAGTGCGAGGAATTAGATTTTCCGTGGCTTTCAATCCCGCCACACCGCAAAATGCTGCAGGAATACGGATGGCCCCGGCGATGTCGCTGCCAGGATCAAGAAAGGAGAATCCCATGGCGACCTCCGCCGCACTGCCCCCAGAACTGCCACCGGGCGTAACTACTGGATTCCATGGATTTCGGGTAGCTCCGAAGATCGGGCTCCAGCATTGTGGGTTACCAGCTAATTCTGGCAGGTTCGTTTTACCAAGAATTATAGCGCCGGCAGCTTTGAGTCGCGCCACTACGGTAGCATCCCTTGAGGGTATGTAGTTTGATAGGGGTGGATAACTGCTGGTGGTTTTGATCCCCGCTGTTTCAAATGAGTCTTTAATAGTGATTGGGATACCATGCAAAGGATGTAGTTTTACATCTTTTTGCATGGTATCAGTTTGCTGAGCCATTGCCCGAGCACCTGTTTCATTGAGAGTGACCACTGCGTTTATATCTGGGTTATAGCGCTTTATCTGAGCTAGGCAGCACTCAACTAGCTCCGTAGCGGATAAGTTGTCATTGAGTGTTTTCTTGATGCTATCAATGGCGTGAGTGGAAGCACCGACGTTCATGATTTCCACCACAGGCCAATGGCCCCTACTCGTAACGCCAATCCGATAACAAGGCAGATAGCAGAGCTAAAAAACCAGAATGTTTCGGAATTCTCCGGAAATGCCGATTTTAATAATGGAAAGGAAATTGCTCGAATCAGCAAGATGATGGCAATGATAAACAAGACATATGGAGTCTGAGGTAGCTTGGGCGTCACCCCTGCTCCGGACAACGCATATGCCGTCCACGACGAAAGAAGCATGCCGATGACAAACGCAATTAGTGGAGGATACCAATGACCATGCTCCGCCATCTTGGCTATGGCTTCACCAGCGCCAAGCAAACGGAATGCAGGAGCTCCAAATAATATGCAGAAGAAGTGAAGCATCGCCGCAACGGCGGTTGACATTGCAGCGAAGATCAATGTTAGCTTAGTGATTCTGGAATCTTTTAGCATTTTTTGTTTGGCCTTTATTTTCGTATTAAGTAGGCTTTAGTTTGTACAACAATTGGAAGTGTGTATAGAAAGGAAACGACACATCATGCCAACGCATCCTCATGCACGCCTGTATTTTCCATCCCCAGAGATGGAGGGCCTCATTCTGGTGGCCGCGGAGCGTGACACGCGTGAGGTTCAACTTAACAATGAGCAGCGATATAATTTCTATCCTGCGTCTCCTTTGCCCCTGATTGCATGGATTTTTGAAGGTGATTTACGTATTGTGGATGGTTCGCCAGACGATGAGGATTTGCGGCTTTCCACTTCATCTCCGCGCCTCGGGCTCATTGGGCCCTTTCGTAAGCCTGCTGCGAGTTGGGCTCCTGGTGCTGTTCATGCGATATGGGTGAGTGTTTCCCCTGATGCATTATGGCGCCTGTGGGGCATTCGAGCGGAGGACTACATGGATATGATCGTGCCGTTGGAAGAACTGGTGTCTAGTGCTGTCTTTGATGCGCTGGCACAGATTGGTGCAAGTGATAAGCCTTTATTTCAACAAATTGAATCGGTGCTGCAATCGATGTGGCAAGGTTCTCAGGTTGTGGATACAAGCAGCGCTGACTTGCGTGGGTGGATTGCTTCGCTTTCTCAACAAGTAGCGTGCACTAATGCTAGCGTGGGGATGCGGCAAATGCAACGGCGGATCAAAGCTTGTGCAGGGCAAAGCATGCGTAAATTGCAGATCTTCGCTCGCGTTGAAGAAGTGTTTGCTCAATTAAGGAATGAATGTAGTGAAACTAAATCATTAACCATGATCGCATCTGATGCAGGATATAGTGACCAGTCTCACATGGGACGGGAAATAAGGCGCGTTACTGGGCTGCCACCCAAACGATTTTTTGAACGAATGCAAACTGATGAAGCGTTTTGGATATATCGATTAATTAATGAGTATCTTCAAAATAGGGGAGTTAATTTAATAGAGTGAAATTTTTTGAAAGGTTAAGGCTTGGTTCTGCAAGTCAGGGTTTGTGTCCGTCCGGTAGAGTGATTGTACGAGAAGGCCTATTTCCCTAGCATCAAACCATCAGCAGCTCATCTTCTGGCTTGATCAAGACATGAGGCCGGGCACCGGTCGTTGGCAGACGGTGATAGCAGCCAACTTTCTTTGATGCTGTTATTTGATTTTGTTTCACCACCGAATGCCTATTTTGTCTGGCGCTATGCCAAGCCATAGGGATGGTTGAAAGCATATTGTGTCCGGCTGGATTGGTTCTCTCTACCGAGGCTAGAAAAACCTGCAGGTTTGCATTTCGGTACAAAGAAGGCTAGGTTGTTTTGCTGGTGGATAATATCTGCATCAGGATGCTGAGCAAAGGCGAGTGGAAGGTGAATAAAAAATATGGAGAAACGAAAATGCACTGCTTCAAGTTCCGATCGTTTCACGGTGCTAGATATACTGAAAACGGTCAACGTTGTATAAACACGTCAGGGGATTGGAGTGGGTAATCTGTGACTAATTTATGCAACAAAGTCCCCAATATCTAAAATTAAGTATGGGAATACAAACTTTATATTCGGAACAGTCCTTGAAACATATACTTTTTTCGTATGACTTTTTAGTAAGCTTGTAGCTTGCATGAATTGCTCAGTTAAGGTTTGAGGGAGGCCGCATGGATTTTTCGTTGGTGCCGGTGAAACAGTTAAGCGCTTTGCTGGATTGGCGCGACATTCCTTTGGACTTGCCTTCTCTGGCAGCCTTGGCCGCAGGCTTGGGTTGGGCCAGTGGACTGCGTTTATATGGCTTGGTGTTTATTTTAGGCGCTTTAAGCCGCTTTGCCGGGGTTCAGCTGCCGGGGGGGTTAGAGGTTTTAGCGCACCCGCTGGTGTTGGGGGTGTCTTGCCTATTACTTTTTGTGGAGTTTTTTGCAGACAAAATACCTTGGTTGGATTCTGTGTGGGATACCTTTCATACCTT
>RRZU012805383.1_pt1 | contig 11296 bp, 11 predicted proteins | sample 2165561 | NCBI WGS metagenome assembly RRZU01 (sample SAMN10456909, study PRJNA506462) | wastewater metagenome | isolation source: wastewater sludge | place: USA: Moscow, Idaho | reverse complement strand
GCCCCGATCCGCTACCCGGCCAAGCGCCGCCGCATGCGCACGGTGATCCAGGAGCTGATCTATCTGGCAGCCCGACTGATCAGCACCGGCCGACGGCTTATCTTGCGCTTCAGCCACCACTGTCCGGTGTTTGCCGCCTTTCAGGGGGTATACGAGCAACTTGCACCGGCCCGCTGAGCGCAACGAGTAGGGATAGAGTGACCAGCGACAGGAGAAGTGCGCCCGCTGGTCGAAATTTTACTGAATTTTCAATGAACAAGACGCCAATTCCGCCATAGCATGCGGCTGAAAAAGGAGGCGGGAGACCACGATCTCCCAAAATTGCTCGTGCGAGACTGGTTCGGACCAGTCTGAGCTAAAGCGTCACGGATTCAGGTATAACCTTAATACAGGTAAGACAATGGGCTATAAGTTTGTTGTTTTAAAGGTGTCGCAGCTATCCGGGCGCCCGCTTTTGTAACCCTGCTCGAACCATTTTACCCTCTGGGTCGAGGTGCCGTGGGTAAATGAGTCTGGGGTCACATAGCCGCGCGTTTGTTTTTGCAGGCGGTCATCGCCTATTTGGCTGGCCGCATTTAAGGCCTCATCTATGTCGCCAGGTTCGACCAGGTTTTTGGTGCGATCGGCGTTGTGGGCCCAGATACCGGCAAAGCAATCGGCCTGTAATTCCAAGCGCACGGAAAGATGATTGTATTCGGTCTGGGACATGCGTTGCCGCATCTCCTGCAACTGCCCGGTTATTCCCAAAAGGTTCTGCACATGGTGTCCAACTTCGTGGGCAATAACATAGGCCTGGGCAAAATCCCCGGGCGCGTTCATTTTTTTTCGCAGATCTTCGTAAAAAGACAAGTCAATGTAGACTTTCTGATCGCCGGGACAATAAAAAGGACCCATGGCAGATTGGGCTAGGCCACAGGCCGAATTGACAGCACCACTGAAGAGTACCAGTTTCGGCTCGACGTAGCGTTTGCCGCTGGTGGCAAAAATGCTATTCCAGTTGTCTTCTGTGTCGGCAAGCACCACCGAGACAAATTCCCTTAACTGCTTTTCCTGCGCACTTTCCTGGCCAGCTTGCATGGGGCCCGAGCTCGAAGGCTGGTTTTGCTGCAGGGCCTCGCCCGCATTCATGATAAGGCTTGGGTCAATGCCGAAATACATGCCAATTAAGGCCAGCAGAATAAGGCCTATGCCGCCGCCCTTTATTGGGCCGGGCATGCGTGAACCTCGTTGATCTTCTATGTTATCTGAGCGGCGTTGGTTTTGCCAGCGCATGGGCCATCTCCTCTTTCACTTGCGTGGTGGACAGGTAGGATTTATTGTCCGTATGAGTTACATCATATGTACAATTACTGCGCAGGGCCAAAAAACACAACGTTTCTTGGGATTTTCTTTTGCCTGTTTCGGGTATCTTTTTGGTGCATACGGCAAAGACAATCTCTTCTCTTGTCAATGTTTTTTTGTCATGACTAGATAATGTGTCATAAGGTTTGGCCACAGGGAGCAAAGAAAAAATTGCAAAGGCATGAAAAAGATCAGCACCTTACTCTGCAGCAACAAGAGACACTCCTGGCCTTTGCCCGGGCAAAAATAGCGGAAGTCCTTGGCGCAGCGAAAGGGAGCGCAATGATTCAGCTTCCGGATGACGAGGTTTTTCAAGAGCTGGGCGCTGTCTTTGTCACCCTGACAAAAGATGGCGTGTTGCGTGGTTGCATTGGCAGCTTGCAGGCTGTTGAACCCCTCAAGATCAGCGTGGCTAAAAATGCGGTTCATGCAGCCTTAAGAGATCCTCGTTTTCCAGCTGTTACGGCGGAGGAGCTTCCCAAGCTCCATATCGGCATCTCCCTGCTCACCCCGCCGAAATCTTTAGCATATTCCCATGCCGACTCTCTTTTGCAGACATTGCGCCCAGGGGTGGACGGTGTTATTCTAATGGGCCCGGGTGGCGCAGGGGCAACCTTTCTCCCCCAGGTATGGCATCAGCTGCCAGAACCAGCGCACTTTCTCTCCCAGCTCTGCCGTAAGGCAGGTCTCGCTGCAGATGCCTGGAAAACAACTCACTTGCATTATCAGGTTTATCAAACCTTGTCGTTTGCAGAGTAAAAAGAAAATTGCCCATGAAAGAACTTAAGCTTCCCCAGAATCTCGCAGGCGAGTTACAGGAACTTTATGCCCTGTTGGCTGTCGATTACGATGCCGTGGCTGAGCGTATTGGACTTGCCTGCACTGGGTGTCCTGATAACTGTTGCGATTCCTACTTCCTGCATTTTACCTACACAGAATGGGCCTATCTCTGGCAAGGGCTGCAAGAGCTTGAGTCCCAAGCCCTTCTGGCAGTTGAGAAGAAGGCAAAGGATTATGTGCTTGCCAGCCAACATGCCTTGACGCAAGGGAAGCGGCCGCAGCTTATGTGTCCATTAAATGAGAAAGGACTTTGCCAGCTCTACAATCATAGGTTGATGATCTGCCGGGCGCACGGCGTGCCGGCAAGCTTAACCATGCCAAACGGACAGAAACAGACCTTTCCCGGTTGTTTTCGCTGCCAGGAAATGGTTGAGCTGCAATCGCGCAGTGAAGGAGAGGTGCCTCTTGCCGATAGGACGGCTGCCTTAAGAAGGCTTGTGCAAGTGGAGCAGAGCCTTTTGGGGATTGGCCTGAAGCGTTACCCTAAAATACGGTTCACCATTGCCGAGATGATTACCCACGGGCCGCCCCAGGCCCTTGATTGAAAAACCGAATTATGCAAGACCCAAGGGTGTAGTGTGAGGAGACAGAGTCTATGAATTTGTTGTTAGAAGAAGTGCGGGCCCGCCTTTTTGCCCAAGAGCAGATTGACAAAGAGACGGCCCTGCAGTTGGTGCTTATTGATGAGCAGGAAGAGCTGTACATGCTGGCCGATGAGGTGCGTCGGCATTTTATGGGTAATTATTTTGACCTGTGTTCGATAATCAATGCAAAAAGCGGCAACTGCACAGAAAATTGTCGTTTCTGTGCCCAGTCTGCCCGTTATCATACCGGTATCGATACCTACGCCATTGCCCCGGAAGCAGAAGTGATGATGATTGCTGAAGATAATGATCAGCACGGAGTGCATCGACTTTCTTTGGTGACCAGTGGCCGCACTTTGACTGCGGAGACGGTTGAAGAGTTAAGCAGGCTCTACGGCAAGATGGGAGCCAGCACAGAGCTGCTTTTCTGCGCCTCTTGCGGACTTTTAAACGATGAGAGCACAAGAGAGCTGAAAAAAGCTGGAGTCATGCGCTATCACTGCAACCTGGAGGCAAGTAAAGGGTATTTTCCCAGTGTGTGCAGCACCCATACCTGGGAAGAAAAGGTGGCGACCCTGAACATGGCCCGTCGCCATGGGCTGTCGCTTTGTTCCGGCGGGATCATTGGTATGGACGAATCCATGAAAGACCGCCTTGATATGGCCTTTGAACTGCGCGAGCTAGGTGTTAAGTCTATTCCCGTTAATATCTTTACCCCCATTGCCGGCACGCCGCTGGCAAATCTGTCGCCACTTCCTCTTGCTGAAGTGTTGACCACGGTGGCCCTCTTCAGATTGATCAACCCAGAGGCAGTTATTCGTATGGCAGGCGGCAGGCAACAGCTTGGGGATGAGCAATACCGGTGTTTTACCTCTGGGGCCAATGGGGCCATTGTCGGTAACTTTTTAACGACCGGTGGGACTGGTATTCAAAAAGACTTAGAACACCTGGCAGCCCTAGGGTTTACTTTTTTGCGGAATGCAAAGCATGCAAATTAAGTCAAGCGGGAATGAGAAAATGCTCCAGTTCGACCGTGAGCATCTCTGGCATCCGTACACCTCCATGCTAAACCCCCTGCCGGTCTATCCGGTGGAGTCGGCCCATGGTGTGCACATTCGTCTCTGCGATGGCCGGGAACTGATTGATGGCATGTCATCTTGGTGGTGCGCGATCCATGGCTACACCCACCCGGAACTGGATGCTGCCCTGCAAGATCAGGCCAGCCGCATGAGTCATGTAATGTTTGGCGGTTTCACCCATGCTCCTGCCATTGAGCTGGCCCAGCTTCTGGTACAATATACGCCTGAGCCACTGCGCCACGTATTTCTCTGTGATTCCGGCTCGGTTAGTGTGGAGGTGGCCTTGAAGATGGCCCTGCAGTACTGGCAGGTTGCTGGTAAGCCGGAAAAACATCGGCTCCTCACTATCTGCGGTGGCTATCATGGCGATACCTTCCATGCCATGTCCGTCTGTGACCCGGTGACCGGTATGCACAGCCTTTTTGCCCGTTCCTTGCCGCAGCAGTTTTTTGTGAGCCGACCAAAGAGCCGTTTTGCGGGCGTCTGGGATGAACACGATCTTGATGAAACGGTAGCCTTATTAGAGCGTCACCATGAGGAGATAGCCGCTTTTATTTTGGAGCCCGTTGTGCAGGGAGCAGGCGGCATGTGGTTTTACCATCCTGAATATTTAAAAAGGTTGCGGGTCCTGTGCGACAAATACCAGGTCTTGCTCATCTTTGATGAGATCGCTACTGGTTTTGGCCGCACGGGCCGGCTATTTGCGGCAGAGCATGCCCAGGTCTCTCCGGATATCATGTGTTTGGGCAAATCCCTGACCGGTGGCTATATGACCCTGGCGGCTACGCTGGCAACGGGGCCGATCGCCCAGATGCTGTCTTCTGGCACGCCTGGTGTTTTCATGCATGGCCCCACCTTTATGGCAAATCCACTGGCCTGCAGAGTTGCCTGTGCTTCCACAAGGCTTCTTTTGCGGGGTGGCTGGCAAGAAAAGGTAGACCAGATCGAGCATCAGCTAAAAGAAGAATTGGCACCGGCCCAAGGTCTACCTGGCGTAGAGGATGTGCGAACCCTGGGGGCAATTGGCGTAATTGAGCTGAAAAGGCCTGTGGACATGGCGAGCCTGCAGCGTTTTTTTGTAGATAGAGGCGTGTGGATTCGTCCCTTCGGCCGCCTTCTCTATCTTATGCCACCATATATAATTGAAAAAAATGAGCTTTCGCTACTGACAGGTGCTTTACTGGAAGCCGCCAAGATGAGTGCATAAGATGCAAATGGTAAGAACATAGAAGATTGACAGGGAGCCATTTTGCCGGGAAGGTCCCTTTGCTTGGCCTGTTTTCCCTTCTTTTTCCAACACTTGGAGACAACCAATTATGACAACGCGAGATAGAATAAGCAAAATAGTACTGCTTATTCTTGTGTTACTTGTTTCCCTCCTCTTTCTGGTCATGATTCGGCAGTACCTGATGCCGCTTTTTATGGCCGGGCTTTTTTCCGCACTCCTTACTTCTCCATATCGGGCCTTGTGCAGACGGTTGGGGGATAGGGAGGTGTTGGCCTCCATTCTGACGATTGTTGGTGTCGTTGTGCTGGTACTGGTGCCATTTGCCATTCTGGTCGGTATAGTGGCTGGTCAGGCCTTGCATGTCAGCGAGTCGGTCAGGCCCTGGATTCAGACTTTTATTGATGAACCTTCAAGTATCAGTCAGTATCTGGAGAAGGTTCCTTTTTATGAATACCTCATCCCATACCGTGCTGTTATCTTGGAAAAGGTTGGGATGGTAGTGGGAGGTATTTCTTCTTTTTTGTTAAACAGTCTTCAGTCAGTTACCATGATGACTGTCAATGCGATGGTTGGCATTGTTATCATGTTCTATTCCATGTTTTTCTTTCTCATCTCCGGGAAGCAATTATTGCGGAAGATATTATATTTCCTTCCTTTGCGCGATCAGGACGAACAGCTTCTGCTGCACCGTTTTACCTCTGTCACTGCGGCCACGCTTAAAGGCACCATGATTATAGGTCTGATCCAGGGGACAATTTGCGGCACGGCCTTTGCCCTGGCTGGTATTGAAGGGGCTGTTTTCTGGGGAGCAGTCATGGCTGTTATGTCCTTTATCCCTGCCTTTGGCACCACGCTTGTTTGGGGGCCGGCAGTGATTATTCTCCTTTTAAAAGGCGAATACATGAGTGCTGTCATCCTTTTAGCCATCTGTGGCGGCGTTTCAGGCAATATTGATAACATCTTGCGTCCGCGACTGGTGGGTAAAGATACGCAAATGCATGATCTGTACATTCTGTTCAGCACCCTGGGCGGCATCAGCATGTTTGGTATCTTAGGCATTATTATAGGCCCGATCATTGCGGCTCTTTTTATCACCTTGTGGGAGCTGTATGGTCAAGCCTTTGAGAAATATCTTCCTGCTGTTGGCCTGTTTTCTTCCATTCACAGTTCAGGGCCGGCAAAGGAAAGACCCGAAGATATCCATCTTTTTGGTAACCCGGAAGTGCGTGGCGAATTAGAGGAAAATTCTGGCAGTGGGCAAAATATGACAAATGGAAAAACACCTGGAGAAAGCCAATGAGCGAAGAGGTACGGGTAAAAAATACGGGCCTGCGGGGGGTGACTGTTGCTGATTCGGCCATCAGCTTTATTGATGGAGAACAAGGTATTCTAATATACCGGGGCTACCGAATAGAAGATTTGGCTGAAAAATCAAGTTACCTGGAAACGGTACATCTTTTGCTGTATGGGACTCTTCCCGGCTCAGCCCAGTTAAACGAACTGCGACAAGCCTTGCGGTCGCACAGGCAAGTGCCAGAGTTTGTGCTGCAGAGCATGCGGAGTTGGCCCAGGGATGCGGAGCCCATGGATGTGCTGCAGGCGGCCATACCCATGCTGGCCATGGCCGATACAGAGGCCAATCAGAATAGCCGGCAGGCGGTAATAAAGCGGGCAATTGCCCTCATTGCGCAAATGCCCACCCTGGTTGCGGCCTGGCACCGCATTCGCAATGGGCAAGAGGTGTTAACTCCAGACGAGAATCTTGATCATGCCGCGAATTTCCTCTGGATGCTGCGAGGGGAAAAGCCTGATCAGGCCCTGGCCAAAGATCTAGAGGTTTGCCTGGTCTTGCACGCTGATCACACCTTTAATGCATCCACCTTTGCTGCCAGAGAGGTGGTTTCCACCAGGGCCAGCATGTATGCGGGGGTAAGCGCTGCCCTAGGGGCCCTTTCCGGTGCCCTGCATGGCGGGGCAAACACCCGGGTTATGAAAATGCTCCTGTCTTTAAAAGAGGAAAAAGACATTCCCGCCTGGGTGGCTAAGCAGTTGGAAACAGGAGAGGTAATAATGGGGATGGGGCACGCCATCTACAAAACCGGCGATCCCAGGGCAAGCTACTTACGGCAAATGGGCAAAAGGCTTGATGAAGAAACAGGCTCCCATTGGGCAGAACTGGCAAGCGAAATAGAAGCGGCAGCCCTGGCCCAATTCGCCGCCAAAGGAAAGACCACAATCCAGGCCAATGTGGATTTTTGCAGCGCCCCTGTCTACTACATGATGGGCATTCCCATTGACTTGATGACCCCGGTTTTTGCCATCTCTCGCGTGGCTGGCTGGTGCGCCCACATAATCGAAGAGCAGTTCGCTGATGCCCAGGGCAAGCCTGCCCTCTATAGACCAACCGCACAATATGTGGGTGAATACTGCGGTCTGATGGGCTGTGTCTACATTCCACCTGAGAAGCGTGCAGAAAAAAAAGGATAAAGGAAAAAGTGTGTATGTAATTCCGTCAGGACTCATCCTCGTCTTTTAAAACGAGCGGCGGCATGGGAACAGCCAGAGAGGCGCTGACGCCGCGCATGAGTTCCCACTGACTCTGGCTCATTTCACTGTTGCCGCCAAAGCAGCTTAAAGTGCCTTGCAGAAGTCGCGATTTTGCTTTGGGGGTCAGATCCTTGAGTTTGTTGATTGCCTGGTCAAGGATATGCAGTTTCATACTCTCTTGGCTGACAAGTTGCAGTAGCGGCAGGCCGGCAACCTGGCAGGCAGTGGCAAATATTTCCTGGGCATCTCTTTTTTCGCTCTTGCAGATATAGGCAAAGCTGGAATAGAGCACGGCGCAGGCATCTGCCATTTCTTTGGGCCTTGCCAATTTCTTTTTTCCCTGTGGCGCTGGCAAGAGCCCTTGCACGTACTGCGTCGTCACCTTGTAGATGCACCACTCAAAAAGAGTAATCCTCTTATCGGCTTCAATAACTATTTTTAGATTCTCAAGAAAGAGTTCGGCCTGTTTGGCACTCAGTAAACGGAAACTTGGCAGGGCAAGCTCTACCAGGGGAATTTTCTGAGCGATCTGTGCTTTTTCTCCTTTTTCAATGAGAATTCTGGTCTCGGAATAGACTCCCCGGTCAGCTGCCTGTTTTAAGTGTTTGAGTTGCGCAGTGCGGATTTCCTCACGTTCATCAAGAAGTAAAAAGAAGATAAGTGCCCGGGCGGCAAAAGGATCACGGGTTGCCTTCACAAGCACTGCAGGCAAGCTCCGTTGCATCTTCTGAGCCTTGTCTAATTGATAAGGGCCGAACTCACTTGCCAGAGTAGCAAGACCGGAGACTCTGACTGTATCAGCTCTTTTTCCTGCCTTGTCTTTAGCATCTTTATCTGGGGTTTCTTGGTTATGTGCTGCCGATGATCTAGATGCTGAGCGTGCAAAAGAGCCGTCCCAGTCTGGTAGAATTCGTTTTATGCGCTCAGCGAGGGGCGGGTGACTGGCCAATAGACTGGCAAAGAGACCGTGGCTTGATTCGCAGAAAAAGGCATGGCTCATTTGCTCGTAGTTTTCCTTACGCAAAAGGCCGCCTATGGATGTTGCCCCAATGGCAATCAGCGCACCGCCGATTCCATCAGGGTTTCTTGTAAATTGGACAGCGGCAGCATCTGCCAGGTATTCTCGCTGCCTACAGATGGCAGCCTTAATAACATTGCCGCAAAAAAAACCAGCATAGCCCACGGTAAGCAGGGCTATGCCCACAAGCGGCACCGAAAAAGAACCTTTCTGCTGTCTCCAGGCACCACCGCCCCGCACTAAGCTCCTACCGATAAGGCCAAGGAGCATAATCCCATGCAACACGCCTGCCAGGCGGACATTAAGGCGCATGTCTCCGCTAAGGATATGGCTGAATTCATGACCAATCACTCCCTGGAGCTGCTCCCTATTCAGGGTATCAAGGGCACCTTTTGTAATGCCTATAACCATATCGCTCTGCGTGAGACCAGCGGCGAAGGCATTGATGCCCTTTTCATCTAGCACATACACCTGGGGAACGGCAACGCCTGAAGCAAGCGCCATCTCACTGACGATATTCAGGAGTCGTTTGTAGTCCGGATCAGGGGTGTCGCTGAAGATCGGTTCTCCACCCAGGAGCAGAGCAACGGCATCTCCGCCGCCGGAGAGTTGGGAAATTTTGTAGGTCGTCCCTAAAAAGATAAGCAGAACAACGCCCAGATTCAGCCAGATATACACCGGCAGGTTTGAGGAGGGTACCTTCCCCTGGAAGCGGGTAAAGGTATCCTGCATGTTAAGAAAAAAGTAGAGCAGGGTATCGGCAAAGGCAAGAATGAGCACAACTGCCGCACAAAAAAGCACAATCAGTTTAATGCTATTTTTGCGGGCACATTCCTGCGCCTCGAAAAAGTCCATGGACATGGGGTAAGCCTCTACAAAATCAAAAAATGTGCAGGGCCTACGGTCCTAGAATGTTACCTTGGGGGCCTGTTGTATGGCCTCGCTGTTGGTAAATTCAAGGAGCTTAGCATCTTCACCATGGCCAAACATGGCGGCAAAAAACACGGGCGGAAAAGATTGCTTATAGGCATTGTAGGCCATGACCTGGTCATTGTATGCCTGGCGGGCAAAGGCCACTTTGTTTTCCGTGGAGCTTATCTCCTCGCTCAACTGCATCATGTTCTGATTTGCTTTTAAATCAGGATAGGCCTCCATCACCAGATTGAATCGACCCAGGGCCTGGGTAAGCCCGCCATCTGCCCCTGCCAGTTTCTGCAGGGCCTGCTCGCTGCCCAGGTCTGCGCTGCTACTTTTTAAGGCTGCTATTGCCTGGTTTCTTGCGGCAATAACTGCCTCCAAAGTTTCACGCTCGTGTTGCATGTATGCTTTGGCCGTTTCCACCAGATTGGGGATCAGATCATAGCGCCGGGTGAGTTGCACCTCAATTTGCGCAAAGGCATTTTTAAAACGGTTTTTCAGGCTGACCAGACGGTTATATATACTGATGCCATAGAAAGAGAAAACGATGATTAAAAGAAGTATGACAAGCAGGACGGTTCCCATGGATGCTCCTTTCTGTGTGTAAGCAGATAAAATAGCTTGTTTTCAGATGATTGCTTAGTTTACTTGCTCAAATTGAGAATTACTAGACTTGAAATAAGTGTGCTAAAAATAAGAGAATCGTGTTTTCTCTTAGCTGGACATGACAAAGTTGTGCAAGGTACACGGAGGCGCTTAACACTTAGGTTAGGGTTTCTGATCACTTCCCATTATTTCTCTATAAACCACTATGTTTTTTAAGAAAAAAGCAGCTCCGGCAGAACCGGCTCCCATGCAAGGCACAGATAACTCTGCCCTGGAGGCAATACTGCAGCGCATTGAGCAAGCCGGGCTTCCTGGATATGCCGAAGAGGCAGCAAAAAAAGAGCTGGAAAAACTCGAAAAGATGGATCCTGTCCTGGCGGAATATGCGGTGGGGCTGAACTATTTGGAACTCTTACTGGCCTTGCCCTGGAATGTTTCTACGTTCAGGCTATCTCGATCTGCCCAGGGCTCAACGGATACTTGAAAGCAGGCACTGTGGGCTTTTGCAGGTCAAGGAGCGGATTATGGAGTTTCTGGCCGCAAAGACCTTGTCCCAGAAGGCAAGGCAGACGATCCTCATTGTGGATGATGAAGAAATTGCCAGGGTCAACATGGGGCATGTCCTGGAAAAGGAAGGTTTTTTCTGCCGCTACGCGAGCAATGGTTTGATGGCGCTTGAGGTTTTGGCACTGGAAGAAATAGATCTCGTTATAAGCGATTTAAAGAAGGACCAGATGGACGGGCATGAGCTTTTGCGGTTCATTAATCGGGACTATTCCGGTGCACCGATGGTTGTGGTCCTGGTTATCCGTTTTCGAGCCGCGCATAGGCATTGCCACTGGGCTTGTCTGGAGAGAAACAGGTGGAGAGATTTATCAGCGTGTAAATCGCTTCCTTGCAGGGATCAGACCGTTTCAAGCTAAACGGTTCCCTGGGGGAGGTGCTGCAGTAATCGGCCCAGGCTGCTCTAAGTTTTATTCGCAGCCGGACAGCGAGAGGTGGTCCCACTTGTCTGAACAAGAATTTTTGATTTTTAAGTGGAATCTCTGCCTGTAGTTAGGCTGCCAGTTCGACCGTCGGCAGCATCACGGCATATGCCTCATCAGGCGTTTTCTTTTTTATTCTGGAATGTGGT
>RRZU012487120.1_pt1 | contig 11296 bp, 11 predicted proteins | sample 2165561 | NCBI WGS metagenome assembly RRZU01 (sample SAMN10456909, study PRJNA506462) | wastewater metagenome | isolation source: wastewater sludge | place: USA: Moscow, Idaho | reverse complement strand
ATCTGGTTCATTACTTTTTTATCATATAGGAATGAATATTCATCACCAAACTTTCCATAACTCAATTTTGTTACCGTAAAGGCTTTTTATCCCTTACTTCTATATCTTACTATTCGATATAGTTCAGCATACATTTTCACCTACTTGAGGTGGCGAACACTCGTGGAAGTATTATTCTATTCGTCAACTTCTATGCGTTACACTACTAATATACCCTTTATATTATATTAGTTAGCACGGTATTGGCATTTCAGCGTCTACCGTTTTTGCTCGCTTCACAATCATTGTCACCAATGAAAGGGGCAGTTTTAATTGCTTTTGAATTTAAATATTAGGTTTTTATAAGGTTTACCTGTTCTACATGCTTGTTTTATATTGAAAGCTAATAACTTATTTTTTGGTGTACCCATTCTTTCATCAGATTTAAACCTACTTTTTGGTTTTAAAATACAATTTTCTGAAAGTGAGTATTCTTCTAAATCTTTAGCACTTCTAAAATCCTTGATAAAAGTTCCATCCAAATTGTAAACTTCAATTATTTCAGAATTATTTCGTTTAGTTTCGATGTCTTTACTTCTATCACCTTTCTTTTTCTTAGGAACTTTCAAATGTGCTGTAGAATCATATTTTTTACCCTTATTCCAAGGAATTCTATTCGACCACATTTTGAAAAGATCTAATTCTTTTTCATCTAATTTTTCATCTGATAATATCTCTTTTTTCCATAAGCTATATCTTTCAGATAATATTTTATTTTTTTCAACTCTCGTTGCCGTTCGTTTTCTAATTATTTCTTCCGAAAATTGAAGGCCACCTGTTGCGAAAGGGTTGATATTATAAAGATTTTCAAAATCTTCTTTATCAATATATAATTGTTCTATTTCTAGAACTTTGTTTTTATCATCACATATTTCAATTATAATAAATTCAAAATTTTCTTCACCGTGTTTATTCCAAGAATATTGCAAGTGAATATTTTTATGTTTATTATTTTTGAGATGATGTTTATGTAGATTCCATCTTTTTCTAAAAGATTCAGATGTTGAACCAATGTATTGTTTATTATTCAATTTATTTACAATACTATAAACTCCTATTTTTTCCAAGTCTGTATTTTTCATGATACAAACATACAGAAAATTTATTTAAATACCAAATGCATTAATTTTACCATTAAGGATAATTTTATATGACAGATTTTCGACACTTCCTTTAGGATATTTTCTTCTTTCTAAGAAAAGGTTTTTATAAACACGAGAAAATGCGTCTCCTAAATGTTCAGGTCTAAAATTATTTACAATTGCTAAATTTGGATAAAATGATGTTACATCAATATCGAGTATATCATATTCAGAATCTGCTTCGAATATTTTATTTTCCCAACTGGCATGTATTCCACCTTCTCCAAATACGAACTCTATTCCAGCGAAGGTTACACTGTTTTCCAAACCGCCTGTCATAGATGAATTATACCAATCCAATATTTTTTGAAATTCAGATGTTTTAAAATTAATATAAGGTAGTATTAAATCTTTTACAGGAAGCGGAGCTCTGTGAGTTCTCATTTCTCTAAGTTCTTTAATACTAATCCCCATTGATTCTGACATAAAATGTAAGAACATTTGCTCACCTACACTAGAATCTGGTTTATTCAATAATCTAAGACTAGGGTACTGTTTATCTTGAGATATTCTAAGTTTTATTAAATCTCTGCATTCCTCTGCGAACTTTCTTGTAGCATTAACGTCATTCTTACAGTATTCAATAACTTCATCAAATTGACTTGATTTTAAAGGTCTGTCAAATTTATAAGGTAGATCTTGTACCTTGTCATGATCGATTGAAAATTCAATCCATTTTACGTTTTGATATGAATTCTAACAAAAATAATCAATTTTTATTCATATCCTATACATCTCTGTATAGATTAGACTATATCTTCGTTCTCAATAATAATATATCCTTTCAATTGTTTTCTTTTTTTATTTATAACGGTTCTTATACATTGGTGTGAAGTATTTAATTTTTCAGAAAGTTCATTATAGTTTGAATATCCTATAAATTCATTCATCAAAGTATATACTTTCAATATATCTTTATTTTCCGATAATTCTAGAATTGAATATTTCAAATTTTGTTCTTTATCGAAAAATAGATAAGGTTCTTGTATTTTGACTTTATTTTTATTTATAACATTACTCAATGATTGTACAGTTTTTTCAAATTCTTGTGCACACTCTTTGTAACTTTTAAATTTTTGATAAAATCTACCATATATATCATAAACATAGACTTCTTTAGTTTTCATCCAAGTATTTGGTACATCTTGTCTATGATGTTTTTTTATAGTAGGAACCCATTTTTCAATATAATCTTTTTCTAAAATATATCCGTAATTTTTATTAAAAAGTGTATTTCCATTTTTTATTGATCTACTGACTACCTGTCGTATATCTGGACACTCTTTTTGAAAATCATATATTCCAATAATATTACCTTCTGTATCCACTCTAAATATTCTATTATATCGTTTTTGTGTTTTTAAAAGTTTTATAATCGTATCTTTAGAATGTTTACCTGTAAATCCTTTTATAGATTTTGGTAAAATATTATATCCGTTTTTTATAAAAAAATTATTTTTATCATTAAGATATTCGTCAGCTTTTAATAATTTATTCATCCAGTATTGTTCTCTTTCTAATAAGACTTCAATACTACATTCTTCAATTATTTCAAATTTAAAATTTTTAGATCCATATTTATTCCAACTTCGTTGAAAAGAAATACTATGATGTATTCCTTTGTTTAGTAAATATTTATGATCCGTAAATCTTCTTTCTATTTGTTCTGAACTACCTATGTATAATTTTCCGTTAACTTTATTTTTAATAGCGTATATTCCTGTCATATTATTTTTTTACAAATATAATATAATCATTTGATATACACAAAAGGATTAACATTATTATTAATTACGCCAACCATTTCGTAAAACAGGTGATTATTCTGTTAAACTACGGACAATGTCCTAGTCGTTGAACTTGTATCCTTTATAAGGACGTTAGCTGCGGATTGTCCAATCTTTATCTTTTTTACCATACCTGAGTAGTTAAGTCAGCCATATTCTATATTACTATGAATACTTGGTAGATAAAGCTCTAAGGAGTTTCCCGTCAATTAGATTGGTTTATACTTCGCTAAAATGTTTACGAAGTCATCTTATTTTTATTATTGTAATGATTAATCAAAAATAAATCTATTTGTTTTGTTTTAAAATGCCATTCAGCATAAGGTGGGAATCCCCCATCATTTGTAGATGCAATTAATTTCTGAACAAATTCAAAGATTTCTTTTGATATTTCAGATCCTTGTTTTAATCTCAGGTTTTTACTATTTAAACATAACCAATGCATTACTTGAGCATCAAATCTAATATTGTTAAAACCTATTGCATAATTAATATCATTTTGATAAAACTTTAAAAGTTTTTCATAATCATTTTTTCTAGCACTTATTTCAAAAACTGTTTCTTTACCTTCTGTATTAAAAACACCGCAGAATAAATTAGGGTATGTTTCTAAATCGTATATATAATTTTTCATATATTTATTACTCTAAGTTTTAATTTATATTTTTTAGCAAGATCGATCATATTTTTTGTACCAGTTGATTTCCCATCCCAAAACACTATACAAGCGTCTGCTTCTTTTGCCATAGTCTCGTTTCCATACATTCCAGCAAGACTCCAGTATTTTTTTCCACTTTTAGAATATTTTATTTGATTATAAGGTTTATTTTGGATGTCATCCCACGGAGCAGGACACTCCATGAGATAATATCCTTTATTTTTGGCGTACTTTTCTCCTAAAAGGTCGGCACCTATTGCACAGCCTGAGATAATCCAAATTTCGGCCTCTATTGAGGCCAAAATCTTATTACATTTTTCTTCTAATAATCTATAGTTTGAGAAATTTCTACTTCCTGCTATTATTACTTTGAATGTTTTTATCATTTAAATTTCAATTTTATTGTCGATAAAATATCTATAAGGAATAAATCCTTTTAAATTGTTGCACCAACCTGCTTCTGAATCATCTTGAGTAGTTTTAAGATAAGAGATACCATAATTATCTTCGTTTATAAACTCCATTACTTCAGGTTTACCTTTTATAAAACTTACATACTCTTCGTTTGTCATAGCTCTAGCACAATGTTCTAAAGGACTTGAATGAGGAGGATCTTGAGAAAGTAGTCTATCATGTAATTCAATCATTTTCTGATAATCAATTTCTTTTTCATCTCCTACAACAGTATATGAAGTTCTAGCTGCCATAGCTGTTGAGATTTTTACATCTACAGGTACTCCTTTTATTTTACTTAAAGATGGTATAGCTTCAAAAAACATTCTCGATGTCATACCATATGCTTCATCATGGATATTAGCCCCTTTATTATCTAAATTAATTTTATCACTAAAAGGAATATGCCATTCACCTGCTTTAAGTTGCTTAGGTGTAGATTCGTTTACAGCATCATAAATCTTTTCAGCCAAATCCATTATATGAATTTCTGCGTGACCTTCATTGTTTCGTAACCAATCCAAATCGCTCCAATTTTTTAATTCACCATTTGAAAGACCGTATTTTAAAGCTTCTTTCTTACTTTTATACGTACCTTGATGGATTTTATACTGAGGGCATCTTAAATTAAAGAAATTGTCCCAACCTTCTCTGCTACCTGTAATCAACATCGTAGTCCACATAAATGGTTCAAGAAGTCTATTACAAAGTTGTTTAGTTACGTCAAATACATACAGAATTGATGCTGCTTCTACCGCTTTATCTCTAGCAAATAACCACCATTCAGGTAAAGTTTTTTCTAAAAGAGTATAAGGCGTTAAAAGCTCTTTAATAATTTTGGTCTTTTCTTCAATTTTTTTACTTAGTCTAGCTCTTTCTTTTTCATCTTTGGTACTAGAAAGTGTATCATTAAGAATAGTCATAAAAGAAATCAAATCATATTTAACTGTTTCATCTAAATATTCGCTCCCTTGCATACCTGGGTGATATTTTTGCCATGCAATAGGGACAAATGGGTTATTTTGAATCGCTTCTACCATTTTTAAAAATGGGATAGCTCTCGATGATGAAGTGTTTTTACTCAACATTCTATGTGTGTTGATCTCTGATAAGATTATCCTTGGAAATGTTGCTAATACTGTTATAGTCTCCGCGCTTTGTGGGGACAAACTATGTCCCACTATATATACTTTATTTTTCATGTTGCAAACATACGAAAAATTTTTGACATATGCAAATAAAAAAGACACATTTAATTAAAAATGTGCCTTTATTATTAACTTAAAAATCAAAAATATTACTTTGTTGCCCCAGAGGGAATCGAACCCCCGACCTTTTCATTATGAGTGAACTACTCTAACCGCTGAGTTATGAGGCAATAATGGACTTTCATACTTGAGTTTACTTTTATAAAAACTTTTACTCTCCTTGTAATACTATATAGTTTATTATTTAATTATATTTAGAAATCCATTATCAAACTCCCAATGACAATTAGGGCACAGTTGGACTACATTATCTTCACTGTTAATTTCACCTAAAGTAGATGTTTCTGAAAAACTATGTATAGGTTTAATATGACATAATTCTACATGTTTATAATATCCACAATTTAAACATGGTAGTTTTCTTAAATGTTTTAACCAACTTCTACACAAATTTCTTATATGTGCATTTTTAGATGATGAATGTAATTCTTTTAAAGATTTTTTATCCCAATAGTGAGCTAATGTTAAATTTTTAATAAAATCAAATCTTGTTTCTAAATACTCATTATGATGTTTCTCACAATGAGAAACTCTAAAATTCATTACAGGTTCGTCACATATAGAACATATCTTTTTAGTTTTTCTCTTAGGGTATAAAATATTTGTATGTTTAGCAGAACAACTCCTGCTACAATATTTTGGATTTTTCGTTTTACAATTACAAAATAAACAATTATTCATAGTTCCCATGGAAGGATTCAAACCTTCAACCTATATATTAGAAGTATATTGCTCTATTCAATTGAGCTACATGAGAGTAAATTCTTATAACAATAATAAGAATACTTTGTACCGATAGCAGGATTCGAGCCCACAACATTCTTCTGATGAGGAAGACGTTCTACCAATTGAACTATATCGGTGTTAAAGGGAGGACTTTTCGCCTAAGGTTACCACACCCTCCTCCCACGGCATCTCTGTGTGTTATATTATTATTTTAAAGCAAATAAGGCATTCTCATCGCCAAGAAGCTAAAAGGCGTTCTCAGCCTTTCAAGAGCTAGACCTCATTGTTTTTCTTTGATTTGCATGTAAAAAACATTCGTCTAAAGAACAAAAAACTACATGGGTATTCTTAAATTTAATTAATATTTTGCTACTTGTCAAGATTCGAACTTGTCCTCTCGTATTACCGAGCGTGCTACCTGATTACACTATATAAGTAAACTTCATCCTCCCTAGTCGACATTGGATTGAATTGAAGTATGGATATATTTTTCAACATTATATTTTTCAGATTAATTACTTCCTACTTTTGTTTACTTCTATTCCATTTTTGTACTCGGTACGGGAATCGAACCCGTCTTGCTTGGTTGAAAACCAAGTGTCCTAACCGATAGACGAACCGAGCAGAAAGTAAACTTTTGACCCTCGTGCACAGGTGTTAATTTACTTGAATTTTAATAATAAATATTAAAAGCTAGATCACGATTTTATTTTGTTTAGTTTATTACAAAATAATTTGCTCCTAAGTCCCATTTTGTTGTTTCAAACATATACATTATTTCTGAAGGAGTTTTATTTTCAATACTCTCTCTTGTCAAATTAACATGTAGTACCGATTTATTTTTTACCTCCTTCATATCCTTAATAGAATTTGAGTGAATATTAGATATTCTTTCTTCTAAAAAGAAATATGAAACACTTCCTGCTTTTTCGGAAATAATTTTTTCAATATTTCTTAAAACACTTTTGTCAGTGATTTTACTACTGTTCTTCGTAAAATGACTATTTTTATTCTTACTGAATTTTTTCATGTTGCAAACATACGAAAAAAATTTTACATATGCAAATAAATAATGTTAAAATTTGTTAAAATTTTTAATTTTGTGTGTTAACGGGATTCGAGCCCTATCTAAATGTTTCACAGACATTCGTGCTACCATTACACTATTAACACCATGTTGAGCAGGTAGTGGGATTCGAACCCACGGTAATTCTAGATTGGAAGTCTAGCGCAATCGACCACTATGCGACACCTGCATGTATAATCAATACTACACCATGACATTATCATCTGCTTTTTGACTGGTTGTCTAAACGGTTGTCCTCTTGTGCAACAGGTGTAATGTAGTACCCACCGCAAATCAAAAGCCCTAATTGATTATAAATTAACTTGATAGGCAGTCCATCCTATCACGGCACAATTTACCTAATTCGGTTGTTTTAAGGGTTTCAAGATATTACTATCTTACTCCGAGTGTTTACCCAAACGTGATAAGGCTTATAGTGGGCAAGGAAGGACTCGAACCTTCTACCTTAATATCTCTATAATAACAGATTATTTATTACATTATTGAATATGTAATCTTCGTGCCACCTTAATTTATTAATTTGGTTGTTTTTACTAGGAGTGTGCCTTATTGTTATACCATTATCTGGACATTCAGAAAAATGTACCATATATAAATTTTTAGTTTTAACACAGTAGAATATAAAAAAATCAATTTCACCTTCTTGATATACCACCTTATCTCTAGTTGACCCTCTAGAACTACATGTTGTGAAACTCGTTGTTTCCCCATTATAAGTTTCTGACGATTTAACTTGTATTTTTAATAATTGACCTTTTAATTCTACTATTAAGTCAGCCTTCTCATTATCTCCAAAAGGCAGGTATACAGGTATACCTATTTCTACAAATTTCATCAAGGCAGCAGCTTCCCCAATATTCCCTATTCTTTTACTATTCATATAGTAGGCACGAGTGGACTTGAACCACCAACCTCTACGTTATCAGCGTAACTATCTAACCAATTGATATACGTGCCTATACAGTGCTCTAACCCAATGAGCTACCTGCGGTTAATTAATTTAATCCTGTTAAATTTTACTTTGCAAATATACAAATAAATTTTTAATTATACAAATTTTTAACAAAGTTTAACATTTTTGTAGACCCACTAGGATTCGAACCTAGGTAACATGAGTCAAAGTCATGTGTAATAGCCTCTATACGATAGGTCTATGTTGAGCCCACCCTGGGTACTGCCCCCAGTTAAAACAGTTTTGCAGACTGTTGCATGTCTTACTTGCTCGATGGGCTTAAATATTCTTTATATTCTTTACTTTTATTTTTCATAAAAGAAAGAGTTCCTTTTGAATACTTTTAAGCATTTATATAATTTTTAAATTAATTGAGCACCATTGAGGTAACGCTCCCCAATCTTCTGGTTACAAATCAGATATAATAACTATTATACTAATGGTGCATAAAATAAAAAACTCCCAAAATATTTAAAATAAATTGGGAGTTAAGTCATACACTATGGTTTTAGATTCCATCGTAATCAAAGTACACATCCTCCCTAGTCGTCTCTTGACAACCAATGGTTACTATCATTCTATGTGTAATTTGAGTTTTCATTTCATTAAATATTATTTGTAGCGGATAGATAAATCGAATATCTCTTCGTTCGGCTTATGAGACCGATAAGTTCACCAGAACTTTAATCCGCAATGTTATTTTACAAACATACGAAAAAAAATTATAATATGCAAATATATTAATAAAAAAATTAATATTATTACGTAATTAATTGATTATCAGTATGAAAAATTTTAATTTATATGCGGAAATTAAGGGAATCGAACCCTTACCTCTTTGCGGAGGACTTCATTAGCAGTGAAGCACGACAAACCAATATTCGACTAATTTCCAATTTTGCGGAGGCAGTAGGATTCGAACCCACACGACTTTTACATCAGACTATTTTCAAGATAGTTTCCGCTACCCAGTAATCTCTCGGATTATACCTCCTTTTGTAGATCATAGACCTACATATTTTTTTACCATAATAGATACTTTTTCCACTCTTCTGGAATATGTTCTATATTATTTAACAACATTAGATAATGTGGTTTTTTAGGATTAGGGTGTTCCCTTCCCCATTCTTTAATTGTTAAATTATCTTTTTCTCTATTGCATTTTACACAAGCTGTAACACAGTTTTCAAAACTGTCTTCTCCACCTTTAGAAGATGGGTAGACGTGATCTAACGTACAATTATTTTTATCCCTTACGTTACAGTAAACACATGTGTAGTTATCTCTTTTAAAAACATTTTCTCTTGAAAATTTAACTTTATGTATTTTACCATTAAAATACTTATTTACCCTTATTACAGATGGTCTGTATATTTCTAATGACGGGTTTACTAGTTTAAATGTTTCTGGATGTGAATGAATTATTTCAGCATTACCTTTTAGGTATAAAATAAATGCTCTGTCAGAGTTTATTATTTTAGTAGGTAAATATGCTGAATTTAATTCCAAACATCTTTTATAATTTATTTTACTCATATTCTCTCATTTTAAATTTGTACCTGTAGAGGAATTCGAATCCCCAACCATAATATTCTAAGTATTACCGCACTACCAATTAGCGTATACAGGCATGTTAATTATATTAAATCATATTTTAAAAACCATTTTCTAACAGCATTATCACTTACTCCAAAATCTCTACCTAATGCTGAAAAATTTTTACCTATAATTTTGATTCTATCTATTAATTTTTCTTTTGATGGGATAGTTTTACTATTGAAATTATATCTACATTGATTGGAGCAAAATGAAATATTTGTTGTTTTTATACCACATTCTTGACATTCATTGTATATTTTTTCTTTTACTACTTTCAACTTTTTTGGCTTACTACCTTTCATTCTTCTAAATGTTTCAGTTTGTGAATGACAGTTTGGACAAAGTATCCTTAAATTATTAATTCTATTATCTGTATTAATTCCATTAATATGGTCTAACTCTAAAGACAATTCTTTTTCTAACCATTTTTCAATACCACAATGCTCACATTTAGGTGTTTTCAACCCCTCTTTATACAACCTCTTTTTTAAATTAGAGGAGTTACTATAAGTTGAATTTTCAATTAAAATATCTTCAAGTTCTATCTTAGTGCAAAAAGGTTTAAAATTTTCTCCTTGATTCCAAGCAGAACCTGTAAAATGGGTTGTATCTATTTCGTACAATTTTAAATATTTATCTAAAGTTTTATAATTTCCTCCAGCTCCAACAATATTTAATTTTCTAAGTATTTCCCTTTTACTTAGGCTTTCTTTTACAATTTTTTGTAAAAATTCTTTATCTGAGAAATTGTGTTTCATATTTTTTGACAAATATACAACATTAATTTCGAACCCACAAATATATTAACTAAAAAATTAATAATCGAGTTTACCTTTGTACCCACGAGAGGAGTTGCACCTCCACCTGAACAATTTTTAAGATTGTTGCCTCTGCTATTGGGCTACGTGGGTGTTTATTATAATACTCAAAACAACTTTTTCAATGTAAAATGAGTATTATAATGCGCTTTTGTGGAGCCGAGGATAATCGAAATCCCCACACGAACATTGCAAGTGTTCATCGCCATCCTTGGAACATGCGACCCCAATTTAATTTAAATACAGGTCTTTGTAAGACATTGTTCACATTGCTGCTAAGATAAATCGTAACTTATCACCCTGCACGGCTTATAGGTTCCTCCCCTCGTTCCGTTATTTAAATCATTGTACCTTGTAGTGGAATCGAACCATTTCTGGTGAATTACCTGAGCTCTCGCCTTCAATCGCTGTATACCAATTCCGCCAATATAAATATTTTTGTACCTTGAGAGGGAATCGAACCCCCACCATCGCTATGTAAAAACGAGACGCTACCATTACATCATCAAGGCGGTTTCTATGTGGATAACGTTCTCCTGTAGAGCCATAGACAACTTATTTCTACATTTGTTCCCCCAGATGGTAACGATCCATCCCTCACACTTTAAAAGAGTGTTGCCCACGCCTGTCTGCTATAGGGGAGTTTTCAAGAGCCTAAGACTTCACAGGCTTTTATACTTGAATTGTCGTATACGTGGCAGGGTTCGAACCTGCGTGCTCTTGTTCCCAAAACAAGCGAGATAAACCGCTCCTCTACACGTATGTTT
>RRZU010151465.1_pt1 | contig 11298 bp, 7 predicted proteins | sample 2165561 | NCBI WGS metagenome assembly RRZU01 (sample SAMN10456909, study PRJNA506462) | wastewater metagenome | isolation source: wastewater sludge | place: USA: Moscow, Idaho | reverse complement strand
GCGAGGAGCTCAAGGCCTTGCTTGCCGACGCCGCCGACATCGAAGTCATCGGCGAGTGCAGCAACGCCATCGAAGGCCTCACCGCCATCCACCGCCTGCGCCCCGACGTCGTCTTCCTCGACATCCAGATGCCACGCCTGAGCGGCCTGGAAATGGTCGGCATGATCGACCCCGCCGCGCTGCCCCTGATCGTCTTCGTCACCGCCTACGACGAACACGCGCTCAAGGCCTTCGAGGAGCACGCCACCGACTACCTGCTCAAGCCGATCGACCCGCAGCGTCTGGAAAAAACGCTCAACTGGCTGCGCAGCGGCGCCCGCGCCGGCACCCCGCAGCCGTTTCCCGGCACCACCGCCGTGCTCCAACACATCCCCTGCACGACGCGCAACAAGATCTGCCTCATCCCGCTCGAAGACGTCGACTACATCCATACCGACATTGCCGGCGTGCAGGTCGTCGCCGGCAGCCGTCAGGGCGTCACCGAACTGACGCTCAAGATTCTGCAGGAACGCACGCCCTTCATCCGCTGCCACCGCCAATACCTGGTCAACGTGAGCCAGATCGCCGAGATCGAACTGCTCGAGAACGGTGGCGCCGAAATCCTGACCCGCAGCGGCCAGAGGCTCCCGGTCAGCCGACGCTACCTGCGTGACATCAAGGACCGCTTGCACATCATCTGAGCCTCGACGTCCACCGCTCGCCCCCCGTTGGCAACCACTCAATGCGCCGGGCGACCGCTCGCCAGATTCCCCAGAAATTGCATCTTCCTTTAGCTATAGTGCAATCCGTACTGGCCTGGACGAAGGGATTTGAAACCTGAATCCGGCTGGTCTGGACTGTCCGTACGGCGGAAAGTCCAGACCAAAAGGGTTTCGGAGTTCGCCCCCGGTCAGTGCGCGTGTGTTCCATCCTGGGGATTCGCCGATCGAGCATCAGCGCCCCCGGGCCAGGGACGAGGGATAGTCATCCACACTGGGGGATTCTGATGAATGCATTAACCTTAATTTTCGCGGCGGCGTGTATTTTCGCCATCGCGTACCGGTTCTACGGCTTGTATCTGGCCCAAAAGGTCATGAACCTGCGCGAAGACCGCGTTACGCCCGCCGAAGCGATCAACGACGGTCACGACTACGTCAAGACCAACAAATACGTCCTCTTCGGACACCACTTCGCGGCCATCGCCGCGGCCGGCCCGCTGCTTGGCCCGGTCATCGCCGCGCAGTTCGGCTACATGCCGGGCGCGCTCTGGATCCTGGTCGGCTGCGTGATGGCCGGCGGCGTCCATGACATGGTCGTCCTCTTCGCTTCGGTTCGCCACAAGGGCAAGAGCCTTTCGGTGATCGCCGAAACCGAAATCGGCAAGGTCGCCGGCAAGGTCGCCTCGGTCGCCATCCTGTTCATCCTGATCCTGACCCTCGCCGGTCTGTCGATCGCCGTGGTCAACGCCATGTTCGACAGCCCGTGGGGCACCTTCACGGTCTTCTCGACGATCCCCATCGCCATGGTCATGGGCATCTACATGCAGAAGATCCGTCCGGGCGACATCAAGGGCGGCAGCCTGATCGGCGTCGTCCTGCTGGTGCTCTCGATCCTCGCTGGCCCGTACGTGCAAGCCAACCCGACCCTCGCCGCCATGCTCACCTTCTCCAAGAAGGAACTGGCGCTGATGATCCCGGTGTACGGCTTCTTCGCCTCGGTCCTGCCGGTGTGGTTCCTGCTCGTGCCGCGTGACTACCTGTCGACCTACCTCAAGATCGGCACCATCGCCGCGCTGGCCCTCGGCATCGTGTTCGTGAACCCCGAACTGCAGATGCCCGCCTTCACCAAGTTCATCCAAGGCGGCGGCCCGGTGATCCCGGGTGCCCTGTTCCCCTTCCTCTTCATCACCATCGCCTGCGGCGCGCTGTCGGGCTTCCACGCCATCATCGGCTCGGGCACCACGCCGAAGATGATCGCCAACGAAAAGGACATCCTCTTCGTCGGCTACGGCGCGATGCTGACCGAAGGCTTCGTCGCCATCATGGCCCTGATCGCCGCGTGCGTCCTGGTTCCGGCCGACTACTTCGCGATCAACTCGTCGGCGGCCAACTTCGCCAAACTGGGTGTCGAAGTCGTCAATCTGCCGCACCTCGCGCAGCAGGTCGGTGAAACGATCCAGCACCGTCCGGGCGGCGCCGTGTCGCTGGCCGTCGGTATGGCCTACATCTTCTCGTCGGTTCCGTTCATGGACGGGATGATGGCCTACTGGTATCACTTCGCCATCATGTTCGAAGCGGTCTTCATCCTGACCGCCGTCGATGCCGGCACCCGCGTCGGCCGCTACCTGCTCCAGGAAATGCTGGGCCGTGTTTACAAGCCCTTCACCGACAACTCCTGGACGCCGGGCGTCATCGTCACCAGCGCACTCTTCACGTCGGCCTGGGGTTACCTGGTCTACACCGGCGACATCTCGACGATCTGGCCGCTGTTCGGCATGGCCAACCAGCTGCTCGCCAGCTGCGCACTGATCGTCGGCACGACGATGCTGATCCGCATCGGCAAGGCCAAGTACGCCTGGGTCACCGGCCTGCCGGTCCTCTGCGTGCTGCCGATCGTGATGTGGGCGGGTTACCTCAACGTCGTCAATAACTTCCTGCCGAAGAACCTCTATCTGCTGGCCGGTATGTCGGTGCTGCTGATGGTGCTGATGTCCATCGTCTTCGTCGCCGCGTTCAAGCGCTGGAGCGAACTGCTCAAGATCGAAACGACGGTCACCGACGAGCATGGCGACAAGGTGCTCGCCACGGTCAAGGAAATCTAAGCTAAGCGATACGCTTCCCGGCGCCCTGAAGGGGGCCGGGAACGCCACCGCAAAAGGGCCGGTGCCGAAAGGCGCCGGCCCTTTCTCTATGGCGCGGTGGACTTGGCCCGTTCAGCGCCCGTCCATCAGCGGCTGACCGCGCCGCCCCCGTCCCCGTGCCGGAGCAGAAGGCACAGTGCCGCCACCAGCCACTCGCCCTCCACCGCCGTATTGCTGCCAAGCACGTAGGTAGTCGATGAAGACCCGTACGGTACGCAATTCCATCGCCCCGGCCGAACACAGCACCCAAGTATCGCGCACGAACGCGCCGCCATCGGGCCAATGCACCGGCTCGACGTACAACCCCTCTCGCTGCGTCAGCCCGATCGACGGCAACAACGTCCACCCCAGCCCGTTGAGCACCATCTCGCGCGCCGTATCCATGGTATTGACCTCCATCGTCGTCCGCGGCGGCACGGCATAGGAACGCCGCCACCATTCGTCGAGCAAGCGCTGCAAGGGCGCATCGGTGCCATAACGGATGTGCGGGTGCTGAGGCAAAGCGTCGAGTCCGATGCGCGCGCGCGAAACGAGACACAGCGGCTCCTGCATGAGCAACAGCCGCTCGCCTTCCCAGGCATGCTCGCCGCGTACGATGGCGACGGTAACTTCCTGCTTTTCGAGCATGCGCACGATCGGCTGGCTGAGCGCCGTCTTGAGCGAAATCTCGACTTCCGGATAAGTCTCCAGAAAGCCCTTGAGGATGCCGGGCAAGGCAAAGTGGGCAAACACGCCGGACGAACCGAGGCGCAACGGCCCTTGCACCTTGTCGGCCATGTTGCGGATACGTTCCTTGATCGCATCGTGACGCAGCAGCATTTCGCGGGCGTAGTTGAGCAGGCACTCGCCCTGCGCGGTAAGCATCACGCCGCTCGGCATCCGCGACACGAGTTGCGTGCCGAAGTCGTCTTCCAGGTTTTTCAGGCGGTAGGTGAGCGCCGGCTGGGTCATGTACAGCCGCGCTGCTGCCCGGGTCAGGTTGCGCTCCTCGGCAATGGTCTTGAGGATGCGCCAGTCCTTATCGTCCATGCTGAACCCCACTGCTGAAATAAAATTCAATTATGCACTTCAATAAGAAATTGATATTTTATTTATTACAACGAAAGCATGAAAATGAGCGCGCCGTCCCTAAAACACAAAATCGACGGCGGCATCCCGTTCGCATCAGCACACGCGCCAAACGGGAATGCCCCTTAAGCACAGAAATATTTATTTCTTGGGAGCGCTGAACATGTTGAACCGCCGCAGTTTCTGTATTCGCAGCGTCGCCGCCTCGGTGGCCGGTGCCGTGGCCGTCCATGGCGAGGTCGCCCTCGCCGCCCCTGCAAAAGCCGCAGCCACCGCGGCGGGCATCCCGGTGGTCGACGAAGCCACCAGCCGGGCGTTGATTTTCGACGCCTACCGCAAGCATGCCGCTGAGCGCGCCGCGCTGGGCATCCCGCCCCTGCCCCTGACCGCCCAGCAAACCGCCGCAGTGACGACCCTGTTGCGCACCCCGCCCAAGGGCGAGGAAGCCTTCCTGCTTGACCTCATCGGCAACCGTGTTCCGCCGGGCGTCGACGACGCGGCCAGGGTCAAGGCCGAATTCCTCGGCGCCCTTGCGCAAGGCAAACAGAAATCGCCGCTCATCTCCCGCCAGCGCGCCACCGAACTGCTCGCCACCATGCAGGGGGGCTACAACGTCAAGCTCCTGATTGGCCTGCTCGCCGACCCGCAGCTCGGCACGCTGGCCGCCGACGGCCTCAAAAAGACCCTGCTCGTCTTTGGCGCGATCAAGGACGTCCAGGCGCTCGCCGCCAAAGGCAACGCCAACGCCAAGGCCGTCCTCAAGTCCTGGGCCGACGGCGAGTGGTTCACCGGCCGCGCCGACGTTCCGCAGAGCATCACGCTCACCGTCTTCAAGGTCGGCGGCGAGACCAACACCGGTGATTTCTCGCCCGATCCGGACGCCAACACCCGCCCGGACATTCCGCTCCACGCCCTCTCCATCCTCAAGTTCCCGCGCGCCGGGCTGACGCCGGACGAACCGGGCAAACGCGGCCCGCTCAAGCAGTTTGAAGCGATGAAGGCCAAGGGGCACCCGCTGGTCTATGTCGGCGACGTCGTCGGCACCGGCTCCTCGCGCAAGTCGGCGGCCAACTCGCTGCTGTGGTGGACCGGGCAGGACATTCCCAACGTCCCGAACAAAAAATTCGGCGGTTTCGTCTTCGCCGGCAAGATCGCGCCGATCTTCTACAACACCATGCAGGATTCGGGCGCGCTCCCGATCGAGATGGACGTCAGCAAGCTTGAGATGGGCGACGTCATCGAACTGCGGCCGTTCGAAGGCAAGGTGCTCAAGAACGGCGAAGTCGTCGCCACCTTCAAGCTCAAGACCGAGGTGCTGCTCGACAGCATGCGCGCCGGCGGACGCATCCCGCTGATCATCGGCCGCAACCTCACCGCCGAAGCACGCAAGCTCCTGGGGCTGCCGGCCACAGCCCTGTTCCGCGCCCCCAAGGTTCCGGCCGACACCGGCAAGGGCTACACGCTGGCGCAGAAAATCGTCGGCCGCGCCTGTGGCCTGCCCGAGGGCAAGGGCGTGCGCCCGGGTACCTATTGCGAACCGGTGATGGACACCGTCGGCTCGCAGGACACCATCGGCCCGATGACCCGCGACGAGCAGAACGACCTCGCCTGCCTCACTTTCACCGCCGATCTGGTGCTGCAGACCTTCTGCCACACCGCCGCGTATCCGAAGCCCGAAGACATCAAGATGTTCGCCGAGCTGCCGCAGTACATCTACTCGCGCGGCGGCGTCGCCGTACGTCCGGGTGACGGCGTCCTGCACTCCTGGCTCAACCGCATGGCCATGCCCGACTCGGTCGGCACCGGCGGCGACTCGCACACCCGCTACCCGCTCGGGGCCTACTTCCCCGCCGGCTCCGGCCTGTGCGCGCTGGCCTCGGCAACCGGGGTGATGCCGCTCGACATGCCCGAATCGGTGCTCGTCCGCTTCAAGGGCGAAATGCAGCCGGGCGTGACCCTGCGCGACCTGGTCAACGCCATCCCCTACTACGCCGTCAAGCAAGGCCTGCTGACCGTCGAGAAGAAAGGGAAGAAAAACATCTTCTCCGGCCGCATCCTTGAAATCGAAGGCCTGCCCACCCTCACCGTCGAACAGGCCTTCGAACTCTCCGACGCCTCCGCCGAACGCTCGGCCGAAGCCTGCACGGTGCGCCTCGACCTGCCCCCCATCGTCGAGTACATGCGCTCCAACGTCGCCCTGCTCAAGTGGATGGTGGCCAACGGCTATCAGGACAAGACGGCCCTGCTGCGCCGCATCCGCAAGATGGAAGCCTGGCTTGCCAAGCCACACATCCAGCAACCCGACCCGGATGCCGAATACGCGGCGGTCATCGAAATCGACCTGGCCGAAATCAGCGAGCCACTGCTCGCCTGCCCGAACGACCCGGACGACATCAAGCCGCTCTCGGCCGTCGCCGGCACCAAGATCGACGAAGGCTTCATCGGCTCCTGCCAGACCAACATCGGCCATTTCCGCGCCGCCGCGCACCTCATCAACGGCAAGGAGATTCCGACGCGCCTGTGGATCGTGCCGCCGACCAAGATGGACGCCGACACGCTCAACCGCGAAGGCTACTACGCCCGTCTCGGCGCCGCCGGCGCGCGCATGGAAGTCCCCGGTTGCTCGCTGTGCTTCGGCAACCAGGCCCGCGCCCGCAAGGGTTCGACCATCGTCTCGACCTCGACGCGAAACTTCCCCAACCGCATGGGCGAAGCGACCAACGTCTTCCTCGGCTCGGCCGAAGTGACGGCGATCGCCTCGCTGCTCGGGCGCCTGCCGACGAAAGAAGAGTACATGGAGCGGATGCAGGTCGTGATGCAAAAATCGAGCGACATCTACCGCTACATGAACTTCCACCGGATGCCGGAATACTCGGCTTGACCCCCCCTGGCGACGGCGGCTTCGCGGCCGTCGTCGCCGCTTTTTTTGGAGTCCTACGCATGCACGCACTACATCGCATCCTGGCGAGGGGTCTACTCGCCGTTGCCGCCCTGGCCGGCGCCCTGGCGGTTCATGCCGACGAAATCCGGGTCATGAGTTCGGGCGGATTCTATTCCGCCATGGAGGCGCTCGCGCCGCAATTCGAACGCCAGACGGGGCACAACATCGTCCTGATTTCGGGGTCGTCGATGGGCAGCTCGCCGACGGCCATCCACGCACGCCTCCAGCGCGGCGAAGCCGCCGATCCTGTCATGATGGCCGGCCCCGAGCTGGACAAGCTGATCGAGCAAGGTCACGCCGTCGCGGGCAGCCGCGTCGATCTCGTACACTCGAAGATCGGCATGGTCGTGCGCAGCGGTGCCGCCAAACCGGACATTTCGACCCCGGCGGCTTTCGAGCAGGCCTTGCGCAACGCCGCGTCAATCGGCTATTCGGCCAGCGCCAGCGGCGTCCATCTGGCAAAGAACGTGTTGCCGTTGCTCGGCGACGCGGTCGTCGCCAAGTCGCGCGAAATCGTCAAGGACCGGGTCGCCACCTGGGTCGCGCGCGGCGACGTCGAAATCGGTTTCCAGCAGGTCAGCGAGCTGTTGCCGATCCCCGGCGTCGATTTCGTCGGCGAAATTCCGCCGCCCTACCAGAAGGTCACCACCTTCTCGGTCGGGCAAGCGCAAAGCGGAAAATCGCCCGCCGCCGCACAAGCGCTGGTCCGCTTCCTGACCAGCCCGGAGGCCTATCCCCTGATCGAACAGCAAGGCCTCGAGCCCGCCGCGCGGGCCGCTCCGAAAGCCCGTTAAACGCTCGCTCCGGCGCGCATCGCGTGTCGGATAAGGCCAAAGCGAAGACACGGAACAAAACGGCCCGGAAGCCAAGCTTCCGGGCCGTTTTCGTGGCGCGCCGCGCTTGATGCTCAGGCGGCGGAGAGCAAGGCCGCCACGTCATCCTCGGAGAGTTCGCCGGCAGCGATCAGCACGCCGTAGCCGAGGCCCAGCATGTCGGCCACACCGCCCATGGTCATGTTGGCGGCGACGTAGTTGCGGTTGGCCGTTTCCAGGAAAGGCCGCGCATTGCCGCCGTCGGCGATCTGCACCTGCAGCCAGCGCCCGTCGGCGACCATGCGCGCCAGGCCGCCGGGGCCGGCCCGATGCAGCATGGTGGTGTCGTCGACCGTCTGCATCAGACGCGCCATCATCGCGAAGGAAGCGTTGAGCAAGGAGCCGTTTTTCTCGCGCGCGGCGCGGAAGGCCGGCAGGCCGTGTTCAAAGAGCGCGGGATAGCCATCACTGGCCTCGCGCACGATGCCGCCAGCGTGATAGAGGCGACGGGCACGTTCGCCGTGCGTCTCGCCGTCGCGCGGACGACTGAAGAAGTCGCGGCAGAGCGAGGACACGCTTGCGCGCAGGTCGGAGACAGCACCGCTCGGGGCATGCCAGCGGGCAATCAACAGCATCCCGGCGAGGAAGATGTAGCCCTTGTGGGTATTGGTCCCCAGCTCGTCGAGCAGGCGCTGTTCGGCTTGCCGTCCGAGGGCGTTCTGGGCGGCGAAGTCTTCGCCGGCAGCGAGCGAGGCAACCGTCGCTTGCAGGTAGGCATCGACGATGGCGATCGAACGCTCCATCGTCGCAAAGCTGAGGTCGGGGTGCGAACCGTTGTCGAGGCGATCGACGAGTCCGGGTTTGGGGGTCAGATGGAGTTCGAGGCGGGCGCCGGTGACCAGGGCGGCTGCCAGACGTTCAAGTTCGGAAAGGCGTAAGGAGTTCATGGACACGATCAAGCAGGTCTTGGAAGGGATGCGAACCAAGGCGCATGCAATCGACGGCGGGATTCGGGCACAACAGGCAACTTCGGGCTTCGAGCCCGAGCGCACGGCGACCGATCTGATGCCCGCCTTCGACATAAACGTCGAGGTCGGCTAAACGATGGGAAGGCCGCGCATTTTCGATGCCGATGCAGGCACGTTTCACGGCATCGCCCGGCGCATGGACCCGGTAGAGGGCGTAAGGCCCGAGGGCGTCGACCGCACGCTCGATTTCGAGCGCTTGCGGTAATGCCGTCAGCAGGGCGTGATGCAGGGCGAGGAACAGCCCCTCAACGCCGGGTGGGTTTTTGTCCGCACCCGGAACGTTGAGCGACAGGAAAACGAGACTCGAAACTCCCGCAGGGGGCGCCGCGCGCAAAGCGCGCGCGACGGCCTCCTGCCGGTTGTCTCGAGCCGCCAGAAAATTACTGGCGGACTTTGCGAACGACGTCAATGATCGAACCGTCACGATATTCGATCAGACCGACCACGTCGTCTTCGAACTCGATGGGCTTCGGCACGCCGGTCACCGCGTAGATCTCGTCGCGCAGCTGGCGAATGTCCTTGACCGGCACGCGGCGACGGATCAGTTCGGCCTTCAGCTCGGGGAGCTTGTCGTTAACCGCGACACCGCGCTCGGTGACGATGACGCCGACCGTTTCGCCCGGCGTGGTGATCGTCGTTACTTCGTCGCGAATCATCGGCAGACGACCACGGATCGACGGGCAAACCACGATCGACACCTTGGCGCCGGCTGCGACGTCGCAGTGACCACCGGTGTTGTGGAGCAGGTAGCCCATCGACTCGGTGTTGACGTTGACGTTGAAGTTCACGTCGATTTCGGTTGCCGAGAGGATCGCGCAGTCGAGACGGTTAACCACCGCGCCGCAGTTGAACGGGTTGGCGTAGGTGCCGGCCGTCATTTCCACGTGACGTTGGTTGCGCCCGATCGACTCGACCGCCTTGAGGTCGAAACACTGAACGTCGAACAGGGCTTCGAACAGGCCTTCCTCGAGCATGTCGACGAAGAAGCCGGTGATGCCGCCGCAGCCGAAGCTGCCCTTGGCCTTGTTCTTGCGCAGCATGTCGCGCACGTGCGAGGCCACGGCCAGCGAGATGCCGCCCGTCCCGGTCTGGAACGAGAAACCATCCTTGACGTAGCCCGTCGCTTCGATGACCGAAGCGGCATACTTGGCGATCTGCAGCCCGATCGGATCGGTGGTGATTCGCGTCGTCGAGGACACGATCTTCTTCGGGTCGCCGAGGCGCGGCACGGTCGCGACGAAGTCGACCACCGACTGCGGAATACCGACCGGCACGGCCGGGAACGGCACCAGGTTGTCGGTCACGGCCACGACCTTGTGCGCGTGCTGCGCGTCGACCAGGGCATACCCCAGGCTGCCGCAGGCCGACGGGCCGTAGAAGCCGTTGAAGTTGCCGTACTCGTCGCAGTAAGGCGCGGCCAGGAAGGCCACGTCAACCTGCACTTCGCCGGTAATCAGCGAACGGGCGCGGCCACCGTGCGAACGCACGATGATCGGGCACTCAAGTTCGCCCTTGGAGATCTGTTCGCCGATCGGTCCATTGACCCCGCACTCAAGCGCGGTGATCACGCCCTTGCGGATGTAAGGGATCAATTCGGCATGCACCACGTGCACCGAGCTCGAAGCGATCTTGATGTCGCGGATACCGAGCGCGTCGATTTCCTTGATGAGGTCGTTGAGCAGGTAGTCGCCGTTACGCAGGCTGTGGTGCGTCGAGATGGTCATGCCATCCTTGAGGCCCGAGGCGATGATCGCTTCGCGCAGCCCACCGACGACCTTGCTGCCGGTAATGTTCTTGCGGCGAATCGCCCGCGTCGAGCGTTCGGCATGCGGCTGCAAAGACCACGGATCGCTGTAGGGAATGAGCTTTTTCCCGTTAAAGGTTTCCGGGATCAGCCGACCCAGACTATTCACTACCATAAATGTCCTCCTCATTGATCACGACGTCCACCATGCCGTGGGCGCGCGCAGTATTGATAACGCGGGCGGCACGCACGACGATCGGACGGTCGATCATCTTGCCCTTGAGCGAAATGACGCCGGTGCCCATTTCGCGGGCCCGTTTGATGGCGTCCATCACCTCGAGGGCGTAATCCACTTCTTCCTGCTTCGGCGCGAAAACCTCGTGAATCACTTCGATCTGGCGCGGGTTAACCATGCACTTGCCGGTGAAGCCGAGGCGTTTGACGAGTTCCGTTTCCCGACGCAGCGACTCCATGTCGTTGACGTCCGCGAAGATCGAGTCGATGGCCTGAATGCCGGCCGACTTGGCGCCCCACAACACGTTCATCCGGGCGTTGAAGAGTTCCTCGCCCTCCTTGGTGCGGTTGATTTCCATCGTCGCCGTATAGTCCTCGGCTCCGAAAGCAAGACCGATCAGTCGCGACGACGAACGGGCCGTGGCCACGGCATTGATGACGCCTTCCGCGGTTTCGATCGAGGGCAGGATCTTGAAATGACCGAGCGGCAAACCGAGTTCTTCTTCAAATTCGGTCAGGATGGTGTCAAGGCGCTCGACGATTTCGGGCGAATCGGCCTTGGGCAGACGAAGCCCGTCCGGCACGGCGGGCAGCACGGCCTTCAGGTCATCGATGGCCCATTTGGTATCGAG
>RRZU012159499.1_pt1 | contig 11300 bp, 8 predicted proteins | sample 2165561 | NCBI WGS metagenome assembly RRZU01 (sample SAMN10456909, study PRJNA506462) | wastewater metagenome | isolation source: wastewater sludge | place: USA: Moscow, Idaho | reverse complement strand
GCAATGTCCTCGTCCGTTCCAACAGCAGCGGATGCCACTGCGTGTCCCCGGTCAATGTCGCGGCCGGTAGCCCCGAATCCGGATTGCGCGTGAATGCCCAAACGAGCCGTCGCAGCATTCGATCATCCGGATAGCGCGCGGGCTGCGTGATCCTTGCCACCAGTCCTTGCGGCGGGTTGGCAAGTAGACCGACGATGCCGGAAGCCACCAGCTTGAACGCGCCGAGATAGTCCTGGTGCCGGTCGCGCAGGATGGCGGCCTGTGCAAGAGCCTTGACGGTTCCCTGGCCTGGCGCCCCTTCGTTGCCGCCGAGCTTGTTGGCCATGTCCCGGGCACGGCACAGCACGGCTGAGCGTTCCAGCTTCAGGTCGGCCGCCAGCACCGCCGCCTGGAAAGCGGCGATGAGGTTCTCGCGTTCGGCGTTCCGGTAGGACACGAAGAAAGCGCCATGCGTCGTATCGGGCACTAACCTGTCCGCGGTGTCTACTCGCGTTGACAGCCGATTGGCCAAATCCAGAATCGCTGGCACAGACCGGAAGTTCCTGGTCAGGTGGAGACTGTTGACACCTTCCCGCTGACCGTACCGTGTCAGGAATGCCCCATTGGCACCGGCGAACTCGTAGATGCCTTGGTTTGGATCACCGATCAACGAGACCTGGCAGCCCGCACCGACAAGCTGCTCGATGATGGCCTGATGAGCCGTACCGATGTCCTGCGCTTCGTCGATCAGAATATGCGGATAGCGGCGGACCAGGGCACGCAGGATGCCGGGCTGTTCTGCCAGAGTGCGGTAGCACCAGTAGCGCCCGAGGTTGTGTGTATAGGCACCTATCTGTCCAAGACGATGCACAAGGCGCGTCGCTTGCGCGGTATCCAGCCTGAGCGTCCGGTCGTTGTCCGCGTAGCAGAAATGGACACCGTTGTTGTCGATGCCAACTTGCATCTGCGTGATCTCGCGAGGATACGTGTTCGTCTGGAACCTGAAGCCGCCCAAGAACGCTTCCCCGCCCATCACAAGGAATGCGGCCTGCTGCGCCCCCATCGTGCGATACGCGTGTGGGCGCAGCACGTTGGCGGTGATGAAGGTGTCTAGCGTGTCGATCTCGACGCGGCCGTGGGCGACACTGGAGCGCACCTCCTGGACCAGATTCTGGTATTCGCGCCGAAAGGTATCCACGGCGACATTGGAGAACGACAGGAGAGCGACGCGACCGCGGTTGTCACCGAGTTGTCGGCGCATCTGCGCCAGCCGGCGTACGGCGGTGAACGTTTTGCCGCTGCCAGCGCAGGCAACTACGGACATCGGTGCGATTGGTGCGCCGATGACCTGCAACTGCTCGTCGGACGGCTGGGCCACTACTCGGGCTCCTTGACTTGGCAGGCGTGGGTGATTGCATCGCGGATGTAGTCCGGCACTACGCACGCGGCGCCATCGGCAATCACCTGCGCGAGTGCCTGGCCGAAGCGGCCTTTCTGCACGTTGTTCTGCGGGCGCTCAAACATGCCGCTGAAAAGGGCGCGCGCCTTGGCCGCATCGCCTTCCGCGGCTTCGACCGCTACTGCGACGGTTTCGCCGATCTTCGGGTGCAGCTCCTTGAGAGCCGTCAGCATCGCGACACGGTTGTCGGCATGCAGGGCCAAGTCGTATTCGAATGTCTTGAGACCGTGGAATACCTTGACGAAGGCATCCTCGCCTTCCTTCATCTTGGCGGTGTTGTCCGACACCTTCACAGCAGTACCGGGCGCGGGGTAGGCCGCCTGCGGTTCTCCGTCGCCGTCGGGTTCGCCGACCGGGTCCGCGTCTGTTATGACAGCGACCGGGATCTTCAGTGCCTTTTCGCCGAACAGCGGCAGGAACGAGTCGAAGTTCAATCCTTCGACGCTGATCAGGCTGACACCGTGTTCGCGCAGCCTATGCCCGCACTTCTCCGCCAACACGCTCACCAGCATCAACTCGGCCGCGCCTTCGACGAAGATGACACGGCGGGCAAAGAACAACTCGGCACGGGTCACGTCGAGGTAACGTTCCAGCTTCTCTCGCTTCCCCTTGCCGAAGGCGATCGTACGCGGAAAGAATGTCTCCACGGAGCTCCCCGTATCGACCAGGCAGGCAAGGCTGTCGAGATCGGCGATGCTGGCGAAGTTGGGGGAGTGACTTGTAACGAACAACTGGACAGGCTTCTCGCCCTCGACGGCCTTGATAGTCCCCAGATAGTCCAGCAGTACCGCCTGAAGTTGCGGGTGCAGGTGCGCCTCCGGCTCCTCGATGATCAGGCCTCGATAGCTTGCTTCCGGGTTCTTGGCCAGCTCACTGAGCACGACGGCCATGAAGATCAAGTTGTTGAAGCCGAGCCCGTTCTGCTCAATCTCGAACGTGTCCACCACCAGCGACAGGCGCGACGCCAGCCGCTGAAAGTCGCTACCGCTCAGGCCAAGATCCAGAATTTGGGCAAGCTGCGGCCCAAGCATCGTGCCGTGCCGGTTCTTGATGGCTGTGTGAGTGTTGACGACAGGCTCGTGCTTCTTCAACTCCTCGTCGAGCTTCTTCAGCGCGTCGTTGATGCCATCGCGTCCCGCGTCGTCAGCCAGGAGCTGAAACAACCGGGCCAATTGGCTGGTGCGACTGGGCTTGAGTCCTTGCGAAGCGTCCCGCAGCGGTGGCAGATAGACACCGCGCAAGTTCTCCATCATGTCTGCGGTCAAGCCCATGTCCTCGTGGTCGCCACACCAGCGCTTGGCACGCAGCCTTCCCGTCTTGTCGGCTTCCGAGTAGCGGATGGTGATATGCGCTTCGAGCTTGCCGAGTGCGTCGGGCTTCAGCGCTGCCAGGAAGTCGGCCTCGTCATCCGGGTCCAAATCACGAAAGACGTACTGGAACTCGATGTCGCCCGCCGGAGCACTGCCCTTGGGCCGGTGCATATCCTCGCTGTCGAGGCGCGGGTACGGCTCATCATGCCCCGCAAGCAGCGCACGCAGTGCATCGACGACAGCGGTCTTGCCGACGTTGTTAGAGCCGACCAGAACGTTCAGTCCTGGCTGGAAGCTCAGATCAACTTTCTGTAGTTTCCTGAAGTTGGATATTCTCAGTTGTGCCAGATACACCGATGATGTCCTCCTGCGGCCTGTTTCGTGAGTCGGTCGGCAGCCAAGATTGTCGTGTCGGTGTCACGACAATTGGCTTCCGAGAGCACACGTGGTTCGGCCGGCCACCACTACTCCATTGATCTCCAACTACCCGAGCAAAGCGCGTAGGTTGTCGCGAACGAGGTTGGCCACATTGGTCGCAGGCAGCCCATGCAAACGGCCCAGCGACTCCACTACGCCCGCTACATCGGCCGGCTGCGAGGGTCTGTCGCCGGCGCGAGTGAAGGGACCGTCGGTTTCCGTCAGCATCCGATCCAGCGTGATCGTCGGCATCAGTGGCGCGTTTTTCTCATTGCCAATCATTCCTTCGTTGGGCGAGAAGTAGCAGCCCAACTCCAGCGCACGCTTCGCCTCGCTCTTTGTCCCGGTGAACCAATGAAGAACAATCTTGCCGCGCTCGGGTGGCAGATGCGTCTCGACAAGATCAAGTACCGCCTTGGCTGACCTGATGCTGTGGACCGTGATCACTTTCCCACCGGCCTGAGCGCAGCGCTGCAACACATGCTGGAATACGCGCTTCTGCGCATCGAGTGACTTGAAGAACCGGGGGCCGGCGTCCAATCCGACCTCACCGATGTAGCGCGTCTCCGCAAGGTATCGATCCCACAATTCGATTTCGTTTTCAAGCTCCGCGACCAACTGCGGATGCAGCCCAAGTGCCGCTCGAACATGCTTCGTTCGCTGCGCGAGTTCGTGATTGCGAGGCCAGGCGCGCGGTGTTGTCGTCACCGCCAGCGTGAACACGCCGGCCGCCTCCGCGTCCCGAACTGCCACGGCATGGTCCGGGTAGAGATCGAGGTGGCAGTGGAAGTCCACGAGGCCGGTTGAAGAGATCATGCACGCATCCTCGTCAACTCGGTTTCGCCTTGGTGCCATCAATGAGCCGCGCAACTTCGCCAAGGCCGCGCCGATAGACATCGGCAAGCTCATCCAGATGCTCGGCTTCGTCTGCAAGCGAGCCCGGTTTGTGAATCAAGAGGTTTGCGAGCTGCGGTTTTTCCCTCAAGCGCTCGATTGCGTACTGAAACGACCTGACCTGTACTCCGGTCGCTTGGCGCGTATCCAACGGCTGGGCGTGAAGGTCGGATACGGTGTACGTCGTCGGATCGCTTCCCGTACCCCATGCTGCCTCCAACGCTGCGCGGCGGATCAGACATGGCAGGCAGTAGCCGCAGTGCTCGATGCCATGCCCTAGCCATCGGGCTTTGGCGGGGGACGAGCACGACAACGAATCCGGCGCCAGCTTGTTCAAGAGGGCTGGGTTGCGGCAGGCTGCGGCCATCTCGCCCTTCGTCTTGTCCCAGTACGGATTCTGAACTTCGCCGTTGATGCCGAGTTCGCCGAGTAGGTCGTTCCACCTTGCCATGTAGTAAGGATGCGTAGTTCGAGTGCTGTTCGAGCCCAGCCGCAAAGGGTCCAATGGCACATTCAGAGCGATCAGACCATTCTCAGGTACGCGCAGTACAAAGCGGTGTCCCAGCCCAGTGCCCGCGAACACGCCGAGTGCGAAGAACAGGAACGACCTGCCGCGCGTGCTGTCTTCCGAGCCAACGTCGGCCACCAAGCCTTTCTTGAAGGTCATGCCGACACGCAGCCGCTCGAAAGACGACTTGGCATACTGCTTTCTCAAACCCGTGAACAATTTGCCTTGCGCGTCGCTGATTGAACCTTCGCCAAAGTGACTGATCAGTAACGGCGTGGCACCATCCTCCAACAGGTCGATGGCGCCAATCAAGCTGTCCAGCCCCCCGGAAAACAGGCTAACGGAATCAAAGGGGAGAGCGATCAGGCTCGGAGGCGCTGCCTGGGCGATCGTCGCAAATCGGGTCGGACGCGCCCTGAACCCGATCATCCAACGATCACCTGTCAGGAAGTCGAGCGATTTTTTCAGTGTCAGTGCTGCCGCATTCCACCGAGTCGGGTCGCTGACTGGCACAACCAGTCGTATTTCGCGCGTCCACGAGTCCTGCGACTGCCCGGCACGAGAGATGCGTGTGTCTGCGGCATGAACGTGGGCAGCCAGCACCAGAAGGTCGATGCCGATCTCCGAGGGAAACACACCGATCTTCTTCAAATCGGTCAGCGCTCCGCCAATGCCGTGACCCAAGGACTTCTCGCCGAGGACGAGTTGCAGATAAGTCCTCTGCTCGTCGGCACCCGCCGTCACATCGAGGTGATCGTCAGGACCGAAGCGGCCCGCGAGGAGTTGGCGCTTCATTGGTTGGCCTCCGCATCGCCCAAGGTCTGCAAGATCGCGAATGCGGACTCGTACACGGCGTCCACGAAGCATTGAATCCGCTCTGGCGTGAGATTGGGTGTCTCTGCCCTGGCACGAGTGAGCGCGTCGCTTACCCCGCCTCGGATGAAGTCGCGCAACTGCTGCTCGACGCGGTGTGCAGCCTGCGCGTCCGCTGGCATGGTCACGGCCTTGGTGCCGATGTCGTTGCAGATGCGCGCCTCGATCGCATGGGTGGCATACAGCTCGAAAACCGTCTGCATCTGGTCCGGGGTGAACGTGGCAAGGTCGGTGAGACCTTCACTCGCCAGTTCAACGATGGTTTCGATGTAGGCCTCGCGGGCGATGCCTTCGTCAACCGTTCCCGCGCCCGGACAGATGTAGTCGGCTAGGCCCACGAAAATTTCGGTGATCGGGCGACCCGCCAACGATTCCAGGTCCAGCGCTCGCAACGCCTCGCGCACACCCCGCGTTTGCGCATCGGCCAAGAAGCCGAGGAGCCGCGCGCCGGAACTCCGAGAGGCACCCATGCGTTGGGCAGCTTGGCGCGCGCCCCCGGCGGACGTCGAGACGTACTTTGAGACGGCGCGGCCCAGGCTGGCCCGGTCGCTACCGCCGGAGCCCGCGAATCGCGTGAGGTTAGAGCGAGCGCCGGCGAAGCGTTGCGGGTCCGCCGTCCGGGGAATGGGCGGGCGGTTCGGCGGCACCGGTGGCGTGGCACCATCCGCGGGCGCCTGGCCGTCCGGACCTGCCCCATTGCCCGGAGGGGCAGCAGGAGCGTCACCGCCACCGGCGTCGCCCAGCCATGACGGAACAAGCGGTGTTCCGCCGCCAGGGCCGCCGTAAGCCGTCGAGGTTCCCATCAACGTCCTCCCTTCAGATCCCTGAGCGCTGCTTCGGCGCTTGCCTTGAGGCCGGGGTTGTTGGTGACCTTGCTCCAGTCTCCCAGTAGCTTTGTCAGACGCGTGGCGCATTCGGTGTCTTTGATGACACCCTGCCAGCCGCTGACCGCCCAAGGCCCGCACTTGCCGCTTGGCAGTGCCTCCAAGAAATCCATCAAGCGGGTCTGAAGGCCAGGCTGCGCCTTCACGAGGACAATGAGGCCTTCGGTACCCGCCGGCCTGGTGTCGAAGGCTCCCGTGCTCATGACCTTGCTGCGCACGGCCTCAAACACCTTCTCGGCTTCGGGCTGTACGAGTTGCTTCAACTCGGCCTCGTAGCCTTGGACAGTCATCTTGCCCCCGAACAGCTTCTCCACCACGCCAGCCAAGTGACCCAACACGGATACCGGGCCGAAGTAGTCCTTCTTGTCCTTTGTCACGAACAGGTAGGGGCGCAGATCAAGCCCCGACAGCTTCGGCGAGAGGCGCACCCAGTCGCGCACCGTCTCCAGCGACTTCCACTCGGTCAACACGGCGCTGTCGGGTGCGGGCGGGGGCTCGTTGGCCTTCTGCCCCTTAGGCTCACCATCTTTGTCGCCAGCCGCCGCCAAACCCTTTTCCAGCGCTTCCAGGTCTTCGCACAGCCCTTGCGGATGAACCGCCGCAACGAACGCGATCTGCTCGAACAACCTCGGGATGAAGCGCTCCGCGAGCATGAGCTTCGCAAGCACGGGGAGCTTGATGTCGTCGCCGAAACCGCGTGCGCTCGCGGTGCGCTCGCGCAACAACAGTGTGTTGAGGAAACGCTTGATCTGTCGTGGGTTGCCCTTCGTACCACTGGCCAGGATCGGACCGATCTGGTCGCTGAGCGCAAGCGCATTGTTCGCCTTCTCGGCCTGCTTGCCGAGTGCCGTCTTCACGGTCGCTGCGTCCAGACCGCCGCTGGTCCAAGGCCGCTTCAGCTTTTCCCGAGCGACGGCGATCAGCTTCCCATAGTCTGCGTTGTTCTCGCCGATCTCGGCGCCGGTCAACAACAGCGTGACGTAGATCCGCGTCTCGGCCTCTCCCAAGGCCGGGATGCGGAACGGAACCTGGATGAGCTTTTCGAGATAGTTGCGAGCGTAGTCACGCGGTCCGGTGCTGTCCGGCAGATCGGGGAAGTGTTTGCGCACCGCGTACTCGATCATCGCCTCATCGGCCGCGACGACGAACGCCGTCCGCGCGGTGAACACAAACAGCCGGATGGCTTCGAGCGTTTCAATGGCGGTGTCGGGCAGGCAACGGTCGAGGTCATCGATCAGGACAACGAGCTGCTTGATGCCCGCATCTTTCAAGAGCTGGTCGAACGCCTTGCGGAACGCCTCCACTTCCTCCGGCACATTCTTGGACTCGTCCGGCTTCAGCAGGGCCTTGGCCTCATCGATGGCCGTCGAGATGTTCTCTTTTGTCACGAGCTTGGCGGGGTCTGCCACCAGCGCTTCGAGCGAGCCGACGACGGCTCCGATTTGCTCGGGCGTCGGGATACCCGTGAAGGCGGTCAAGGCCAAACCACCGGCTCTCTTGGCGACCTTCAGCCAGTCGATACGGCGGAAGACATCCTTGACGGCCACAGCCGCCTTGTTCAACGCTGGTCTTTTCTCGACCAGGCCCGTGACGATTCCTTCGATCAGGGCTATCTTCGCGTCCTCAAAGCCTTGAAAACGCCAGCCATTGAATTTGAGACACAGGACATCGTTCTTGTCTGCAAAGCCCGCCTCGATCATTTCGAGCACGCTGGACTTGCCCGCCCCCCAGTCGCCGTGCACGCCGATCGTCACCGGATGATCGGGCTTGGCACGAAGCAGCCCGACGATCGTGGCAGCGATGGCCTCGTTGTTCAGCAGGTCGACTTTGGTTTCGTTGTCGGTCAGGATCATTTTCCTTGTCCTCTTCCTCGGTCCGCGTTCGGCAACGCCATCAGCACCGAGCGGATCGCCTTGCATATCGCGTCGCGTGGTCCGTGCAGCCTGAGTCCTATTGTCAGTTCGAGCTGCACACCGATGCCGCGTCGTCCCCGATTGCAAATGTTCTTCGGGTCTGTGGCGGGAAACGGGTGATCCTCGCTTTGGGCATCGACTCCGATCCCATGCATCGCTTCTCTGATCGCCAGCTTCAAAGGTCCATCAAGCCCGCCGAGGAGAACTCGTTGATCATCGCCGCCGCATCCGTGAATCGCAACGACGTAATCGCACTTAGACAGGAGTTCCAAACAACGCGGTTCGTCGAACCGATGGCTTGTCAGATGCAACGTTGAATAGTTGCCGGACTGCCTAATTCCTTCAAAGGAGTAGAGATTGAAGTCTCCTCCAGCCACGCCGCGGGCGATGTCCGACGTGTACTGCTCGATCCTTCCTCCATGTGGCGCTATGACAGCGATCGACGACGCCGCGACCGGACGCACAAGCACTCTGTAGTCCTCACCTTCGGCTTGGGCTTTGGCTAGATCGGCATAGCCCCTATAGCTGGAGGCGAGGCTCCTCATTCTTGATTCCAGTGGATCTTTGACAGGTTCTTGGGTGACATAGCGATCGCCTGCATCTCAGAGCTTCTTCTCGGCACCGGATATGGGATGGACGTAGATGAGTCCTTTGGTTTGCGCCGCCTTGACTTTGCGATCAATCATCTCCCGCAAACTCAGGTGCCCTTCCAGTACCAAGATCAGATCCTCGCCGTCGATGAATAGCGTTTGAATTTCCTTGCCCATTACGAGGCTACGAATAACCTCTGAACTAAAGCCATTCACTGAAATGAACAGGCCGCGTCCATATAGTTTGCCCGCCACTTTGCCGGCAAACTGGTAGACGGGCTCGTTGCTTGCAGACCGTTCCTGCCACTTCGCTTCAATCAGATAGTGTTCCCCGTCGAACTTCACTGCGCCATCGACCTGCTCTCCGTTTACGCGGAAAGCCTCGGTGGTCTCCAGATGAGAGAGGCGTGACAACTCGGCCAAGATCCGTTCCAGCGCGTACCCGCGCTGCTGCCGTGAGGTCTTGTCGGCGAGGAGATCGAGGTATTCGGCGCGTAGTTGATCGAGCGACGCTGTGGGTTGCTGGCGAGCTGCCTCCTGTGCAGCTCTGCGCTCGCGATCGGCCTTAATCCTGGCGTCTCGAATTTCCTGCAGCTGGCGGAGATGCTCCAGATTCTTGTTGGCTGTGCTGCGGTCCAGCTTGCGTAGCTTGTCGAAGTAGTACGGGTCGAAATGCGACCAGCTTAGTAGCGATTGCAGCATCGCCCGGAATGGGCCAAGGCCGTTGTCAGAACGTGCTGCGAGTGCGGAGAACAGAGCATCGACTACTTCATGTCGCTTGAGAGCATTCTCGCCCTCGATCTGCAACCGCGCGATCTCCGCCTTCGTGCATCCGTGCTTTTCGAAGAAGCCCACAATGTCCTTGCGTGGCCAGAACAGGGACAGGATGCAGTCCTTCATGCAGCCTTTGATGTCGGCGGGAAAGCTCATGTCGCCGATCCTCAACCGATCCGAGCCAGCAGTTGCTCTATCACGTCACAGGCCTGCCGCTGCCGCAGTGCCCGTGCTTCACGCAAATATGGCTCGTCGCTTTCGCCCAGCTCGAACCTGGCGACCGATACGGGGCCATCCTTGCGGTAGCCCTCGATCTTCTCGTCGCCTGCGAAACGGCTGCGCACGATCGCCAGCGAGGCCTTGATGACGGCACCGTGCTTGCCTCCGCGCTCGTTGCGGAAGGCTTCGGCCACGGCGGCCATGCCTTCCGGCGCGTGCTCGATGCAATAGATCAGATCGTGCGCGTCCTTGCGCTCGAAGCGCTGTTCGAACGCGAAGGACTTCAGGCAGGTGAAGCTGACGAGATTGGCGTGCTTGATCTTCTCGGTGACCACACCATTGCCGCCCAATAGTTCGGCCTGGATTTCGGTGACTTGGTGCAGGTCGAAGACGATCGACGAGTGCGGGATGTTCAGGGCCGAGATCGTCCCTTCAGTCGGCAACGGCTGTACTTTGCCGCCGGCGAGTTCCGGTGCGTCGGCCAGCAGTTCGAGCACCATCAGAGCGCCGTGTTCGGTACGGGTTTGCCAACGCCACGAGAGCTTCTTCCCAGCTTCGTTCTCGGCACGCTCAAAGCCCATCTTCTTGAGGTTGTCCTCCAGCGTGTGATAGGCCTCGGTGTCAGCCAGGATTTGCAAATCGATCACGATGTCCACATCCAGCGTGCCGGCGTGCGCCGGCACCGCGGGTGGCCGTGCGGCGACGAGATACCGCGGCGTGAGCCCGCCGACCAGGTAGACCGAATCCTTCCACGGCCCGAGACCGCGCAGCAGCGTCACGAGGACACGTTCGCAGTCCACGGTGTACTGGTCGCTGTAGCCGTCGAGCGTTGCGGGCTTGGCCATCAGAAGCCGATCCTTTCTTTGCGGAAGTGCTCCGCCATTTCCTTGGAGCGGCCTTCGCCACGCAGCAGGTCGAGATAGATCTGGATTGGGCTCGCCAGCCATAGGTCGTCGATCTGCTCGCGGAACAACAGTTCGCCTGACGACTTGGCTTCGATGACCCCCAAATTGGCGCCCTCATTGACGACACGCGCGTCCAGGTCACCGATCGCGGCATCGGCGTTCGCGCCGATCAGCACGCGCACCCGCACTTGGGAGACATGAGAAATGAACGGCGCATAGCGCTGCGCGGCGGCTTCGTGGCTGATCGCGTACTGGACCTCGTGCGCGTCGAAGACCTGGCCGATTCGCGTCGCCAGCGTGTCTGCCTTCGTGCCCGGCACGTAGTACCGCCGCACAGGTGACGGACGGATGGTGGCGAGCTGCTTGGCCCATGCGTCCAGCAAGGCCGCCGGCTCGCGAAGGTGGCGTTCCTTGCCCGGGCCTTGCCCACGCGCTACCAGCCAGTCGAAGCGCTCCAGTTCGGTCAGCACTTGGGAGGCGGTGGCGGGCGGCACCGTCGCCTGCTGCGCTAACTCGGTGACGCCGAACCACTTCTGATGCCGTACCAGCAGGGCGTGAAGCACCTGGGCACGTCG
>RRZU011911070.1_pt1 | contig 11300 bp, 12 predicted proteins | sample 2165561 | NCBI WGS metagenome assembly RRZU01 (sample SAMN10456909, study PRJNA506462) | wastewater metagenome | isolation source: wastewater sludge | place: USA: Moscow, Idaho | reverse complement strand
CGCGTTCGTCACCCGGTTCGGCGCGGCCGAGCTGCCGCGCCCCGGCATGGCGCTCCAGGAGAACGACGTGCTGCACGTCCTCGTGCGCTCGGTCGACGTCGCCGACGTCGAACGGATCCTCACCCACGCCCCGACCGAGGAGGTCTGATGCGCGTCGTCATCGCCGGTGCCGGCTCCGTCGGCCGCTCGATCGCCCGCGAGCTGCTCGCCCACGACCACGAGGTCGTGCTCATCGACCGGCAGCCCACCGCGATGCGTGTCGCGTCGGTCGCTGAGGCGGACTGGCTGCTCGCAGACGCGTGCGAGCTGTCGACGCTCTCCGAGGCGAAGGTCGACGAGTGCGACGTCATCGTCGCTGCGACTGGCGACGACAAGGCGAACCTCGTCATCGCGCTGCTCGCGAAGACCGAGTTCGGCGTGCCCCGTGTGGTCGCGCGCGTCAACAACCCGAAGAACGAGTGGATGTTCGACGAGTCGTGGGGTGTCGACGTCGCGGTGTCGACGCCGCGCATCATGACGGCGATGGTCGAGGAGGCCGTCGCCGTCGGCGACCTCGTGCGTATCTTCACGTTCCATCAGTCCGGCGCAGGGATCCTCGAGCTCACAGTCCCGCCGGACTCGTGGCTCGTGGGCCGCACGGTCGGCTCCGTGCCGTGGCCGACGGACACGGTCCTCGCTGCGGTCGTCCGCGACGCTCAGCCGCTCGCGCCGACAGCCGACGACACGCTCGAGGCCGGCGACGAGCTGCTGCTCGTCAGTGGCCGGGACGCGGACGAGGCTGCTCTGTCCGACCTGCTGACTGGCGCACAAGGATCCACGTCCCCCACAGCGTGACCGCCCACAGCGGGATTCCCATCGCGAGCCTCGTGGTGGCTAGCCAGCCGACCTGCGACCCGAGGTACAGCGGGACCTGCACGGCGAGCCGGATCGCGAACAGGCCGACCCACAGCCACGTCGCGAGCGTGTAGCGGCGTACGAGCGCGCGGGACGAGCGCCACGCGCTGAAGCCCGCGAACGGGTTGGCGGGCGTGTCGCCGGCGGCGGCCTCCTCCGCGTTGGACGGCCGCGCGCCCTTCGTCTCGGCGAAGCCGAGCCGGAACAGCTCCACGACGACGCCGATCGCAGGCCACCGCACGACGATCGAGACGAGGCACGCCAGCAGGTAGGCGGCGTTCGTGAGAAGGCCCATGAGGAAGTAGTCGGAGGCCTCGCCCGAGCGCCACGCCCACACGACACCGATCGCGACGCCGAGCAGACCTGAGAACGCCTGCGTGACCGGGGTGCGCTGCACGAGCCGCACGAGCACGAGGAGCACGGCGATCCCGGCGGACGCGATGAGCGTCGGCGTCAGCTCGAACGTCAGCAGGTAGACGACGACGAACACGAGACCGGGCGCGAGCGCCTCGATCACGCCACGTACCCCGCCGACCGCCTCCTGGAGCGAGAACTCGCTCGCCGTCAGGGCACGCATGCCGCGCGCCTGCGCGACCTGGGCCTCCGTGGGCTCGGGCGCGTCGTCGTGCGGGGTGCTCTGGTCCACGTCCTGCTCTCTCCCAGCCCTCAGGGCTGCACGTCGGTCGACTGCGGCAGCAGCTCGTACCGCGGGTTGTAGATCACGGTACGGCCGCGGTCGCTCGTGACGAACCCGGCGACGCGCACGCGCCTGCCAGGCTCGACACCCGCGAGACGACGACGCCCGAGCCACACGAGGTCGACCGAGCCAGAGCCGTCGAACAGCTCCGCCTCGACCGCCTGGACGCGGTCCGTCGGCCGCAGCACGACAGACCGCACGATGCCCGACACCTCGGCGGGGCGACGCTCGACGAGGTCGCTGATCGCCGTCGTCCCCTGCTTCGCAGAGCGGACCCGCTCCTCGGTCGCAGCAACCTCGTCCTGGCTCGCCAGGACGCGCCGCAGCGCGGTACGCAACGACATGTCAGTCCCCTCAGGCCGTCCGGGCCGCCGCACGCGCGGCGGTCACCGGATCTCGGTGATCTCGGGGCCGCGCTCGAGCGGGTTGAGGTCGGGGGCGGCGGCCTTCTCGGCCGGGGTCTCCGGCTCGGGCGCAGACTCGTCCGTCGGCTTCATCTCGGGCTGGTCAGGAAGGTGCAGCGGGAGCAGCTCGCGCGGCGCGCGCGCCACCTCGTCGCGCACGACGACGACCTGGGAGAACAGCGCCTCCATCAGGCCAGCCGCCTGCGGGTCGACCGTGGCCTTGCCGGTCAGGACGCCGCGCAGGAACCAGCGCGGGCCGTCGACCCCGAGGAAACGGATGACGCGGACGACGTCCTTGCCCTCGCCGTCCTTCGCGGGGGCCTTGACGAACAGCTCACGACCGAACCGGCCGGGGATGTCATCGACAGTCGCACCCTGCGTCGTGAGCGACTCACGGATCTCGTCGCGGATCTCGTCCCAGATGCCCGCGATGCGCGGGGCGGCGAACGCCTGGATCTGCAGGACTGAGTTGTCGACCATGACGGACACGCCAGTGACGGCCTTCGTGTTCTTGTCGAGCTCCATGCGCACCTGCATGCCCTGGACGCCCGGCAGGAGGATCGCGCCGAGGTCGACGCGGCTCGCCGTCGCGTCGTCGACCTGGCTGACGTCCCAGGGACCGTGGTCCGGGCGCGCTTCGGTCTCCTCGGCCGCGGTGGCCTCGGCGTCGGGCAGCTCCTCGCTCGGCTGTTCCTTCACACGCCGTCCAAACAGACCCACTGCGGTTCTCCTTCAGGAAAGTTGCCTTGCATACCTGCGACGACGGCGTCGGGGCGACCCGGGCCGCAGGTTCTCGCGCGACGTTACCGCGCGCGGTCGTCCTACCACCTTATGCGCCGCGCGGGCTGATGTCGCCGACCTGCGGCGCGGACGCGCTGAGCGGCGAGCGGACGCTCGTCAGCGGGTCGCGCCCGGGTCCCAGCCCCCGCTCGAACCAAAGCCTCCCGAGCCGCGGTGCGAGCCGGGGAGCCGCTCGGCCGGGACGAAGCGCGCACGCTCGACCTGCTGGATGACGAGCTGGGCGATCCGGTCGCCGCGGCGCAGGTGCACGGGCTCGGCCGCGTCGGTGTTGAGGAGCGTCACGGCGATCTCGCCGCGGTAGCCCGCGTCGACCGTGCCCGGCGCGTTGACGACCGTGACGCCGTGCTTCGCGGCGAGCCCCGAGCGCGGGTGCACGAACGCCGCGTAGCCGTCCGGCAGTGCGATCGCTACGCCCGTGGGGACGGTCGCGCGCTCGCCGGGGGCGAGCGTGACGTCAGTGCGAGCGACCAGGTCGGCGCCGGCGTCACCCGGGTGGGCGTACGTCGGGTACGGCAGCTCCGGGTCGAGCATCTGGACGAGGACCTCGAGGCCGCGGTCGGCGGCGGGTGCGTGGTGTGTCACGGCGCGATCCTAGCCGCGACGTACAGCGAGCGACGTCGCCCGGCTGGCATGCTGGGGACATGCCGCACGTCGAGCCCACCCTGCCGTCCGATCCCGTCGACAGCCCTCGCCCCGCCGCCGCCGCGACGTACAGCGAGCGACTCTCCCCCGGCATCTGGACGTATGGCGCGATCGCGCTGTTCTGCGTGTTCGTCTTCGTGATGATCGTCATCGCGAGCCTCCCGATCGCGGCGGCCGTCTCGCTCGGTCTCCTCGCCGCGGGCAGCGTCTTCGCATTCGTGACGTCACCCGTCGTGACCGTCGCAGACGGCCAGCTCCAGGCAGGGCGCGCCCGCATCCCCGTGACGCTGCTCGGCGAGCCGCGCACGCTCGACCGCGCCGAGGTCAGCACGATGATGGGCCCGTCCTTCGACCCGCGCGCGTACGCGTGCCTGCGCACGAGCACGGGCAGCGCCGTCGTCATGGACGTCCTCGACCCGCAGGACCCGACGCCATGGTGGCTCGTCTCGACACGTCACCCCGAGGCGCTCGCCGGCGCCGTGCGTGCGGCCCAGGGCCGCTGAACCGCGGCCGCTGCGCGTCCGGCCGTCTCGCGTCTATACCGCACCGATCGCCCTGATCCACACGTGAGGTGTGCACCCGGGCGATCCGTCGATTTGGGTCGGGGCAGGTGCGTGCTCCTGTCCGCACCGATCGCTCTGATCCACACGTGAGGTGTGCACCCGGGCGATCCGTCTGGAGGGGGGCAACCGTCTCAGAACGACAGCGGGGCCGCGAACCTCTCGGTTCGCGGCCCCGCTGTCTCTGGTGCAGGTGCGCTCAGGCGGCGCACTCGGTGCAGACGGGCTGGCCGTCCTTCTCGTAGGCGAGCTGGCTGCGGTGGTGGACCAGGAAGCAGCTCGAGCACGTGAACTCGTCCGCCTGACGCGGCAGGACTCGCACCGAGAGCTCTTCGCCCGAGAGGTCCGCGCCGGGGAGCTCGTAGCCCTCCGCCGCTTCCGTCTCGTCCTCGTCGACGACGCCGGAGCTCTTGTCGGACCGCCGCGCCTTGAGCTCCTCGAGGGAGTCCTCGGACAGGTCCTCCTCGGTCTTGCGGGGGGCGTCGTAGTCGGTTGCCATATGAGGTGTCACTCCAGATCGGTGAGAGGATCACGCGGACTTTCCAGCACACGACCGCGGGGCCGTGCGTTGCGGCGTCGGGGGCGTCGCGTCGCCTCCCTCAACGACCGGTGACAGCTCGTCGCGCCGCGCGGGCGGACGTCTGTTCCGTGTCGATCAGGTTCGGCCATGGGATTGTGCATCATTTCTCCGGCAAGTGCACGCTACCGAAGCGGGTATTTCGGACCGAGTGACGAAAGTCGCCATCGCGCCGCTCGGTTTGTCTGGAGGGACAACGCCCTACTCGCCTGATCGGTTCCCGACTCCCGTGGGCGCGAGGATCGCCTCGAGCCGCGCGACGGTCTCCGGGTGCCCGGCGAGGACGAGCGACCGTCCCGGCCGTCCGCCGTCGAGCCCGACGACGACGCCGCCAGCCTCCCGCACGATCAGCTCGCCGGCCGCGTGGTCCCACGGGCTCAGGCCCTCCTCGTAGTACCCGTCGACCTGACGCCGCGCGACGCGGCACAGGTCGAGCGCAGCGGAGCCCATGCGGCGGATGTCGCGGACGTGCTCGAGCAGGGTTGCCACGGAGCGGCCCTGCGCCGCGCGCAGCGTGTCGTCGTAGAAGAATCCGGTCGCGACGAGCGTGAGGTCGAGCGGGACGGGCTCGGCGACCTCGAGACGCGCGCCCTCGTGGTGCGCGCCGCGGCCACGAGCCGCGGACGTCGTCGCGCCCGTCGTGATGTCCGTGACGGCGCCCGCCAGGACCTCCCAGCGGGCAGGGTCGGGCTCCCCCGCGACGACGGCGACGGACACGGAGGTCGACGGCAGCCCGTACAGGTAGTTGACGGTGCCGTCGATCGGGTCGACGACCCAGGTCAGCCCCGAGGTCCCTGCCGTCGCGCCGCCCTCCTCCCCCAGGATCGCGTCGTCGGGCCGCTCGGCAGCGAGGATCTCGCGCAGGAGACGCTCGGCGGCGAGGTCGGCAGCCGTGACAACGTCGGACGCGTTGAGCTTCGTCCGGTCGACCGTCACGGTCTCGGGGCGCTCGCGCCGGACCTGCTCGGCCGCGGTGCGGGCGAGCCGCTCGGCGAGCTCCCGGAGTGCCCCGAGAGCAGCGTCGTCCACGTGGGTGTTCGTCATGGTCATCTCCCTGTGCGTTGTCGGCCGAAGCCCTGCCACGGGCCTGGCGCCTGCCAGTTCATCTTGAGCGACACGAGGCGCATCGTCAGGATCGCGAACGCGATCGCGGCGCCCACCCACGGGCTGAAGACATCGAAATGAACGGTCGCCGCGGTGAGCATGGCACCGAGTGTCGCCGGGATCGCGTAGAGCTCGCGCTCGCGCAGCACGATCGGGGCCTCGTCGACGAGCAGGTCCCGGACGAGCCCGCCGCCGATCCCGGTGAAGAGGCCGACGAACACGGACGCGAGCGGCCCGACGCCGTACTCCATCCCCTTGATCGTCCCGATGACGACGAACATGGCGAGCGCCCCAGCGTCGAACACGATGATGAGCCGCCGCAGGGCGGCGAGGCGCGGGTGCATGAAGTGCACGATGACGCCTGCAGCGAGCGCCGTGAGGACGTACCGCCAGCTCGTGATGCCGACGGGCGGCACCGCACCGATGAGGACGTCACGCATCAGCCCGCCACCCAGCCCTGTCACCCAGGCGAGCAGGAGCAGCGAGAAGATGTCGAAGTTCTTGCGCACCGCGGCGAGCGCTCCGGAGATCCCGGCGAAGAAGATAGCGGCGAGCTCGAGCCCGTACATCGCGTCCTGGAGGATCTCCACGGACATGATTCTGTCAGCCGCGCAGGGGTGCTGTGACGCATCCACGGGCGGCACACCGGCGGGGATGTCGGCGTCCGGCGCGCAGAGGTGGCACTGTGGTGACAGACCACGCACTGGAGGGCACATGGCTGACCTGGAACTGATCGGGCTGGACGAGGATGGCGAGCACATCGTGCTGGCGTCCTCCGACGGCACACGTTTCAGGCTCCGCATCGACGAGCCGCTGCGTGCCGCGGTGCGACGCAACCGTCCGCAGCTCGAGCAACTGCGCCAGACGGCGCCGGGCTCGCTCCCGCCGCGCGAGATCCAGGCGCAGGTGCGCGCGGGTCTCACCGCCGAGGAGGTGGCGCAGAACGCGGGCATCTCGGTCGAGCAGGTGCGCCGCTACGAGGGCCCGGTGCTCGCGGAGCGCGAGTACGTCGCCGAGCAGGCGCGTGCGACGCGTGTGGGCCGCGACGCGGGCTCCCCCAACCTCGGCGACCTGGTCACCGACCGGCTCGCCGCGCGGCACGTCGACACCGAGGAGCTGCGCTGGGACGCCTGGCGCCCGGTCGGGTCGCCATGGGTGGTGGCTGTCACCTACGAGGTGGGCGACGCCGAGCACCGCGCGGTGTGGGCCTTCGACCAGCAGGCGCGCACGCTGACCGCGACCGACGACGAGAGCCGGTGGATCTCGGAGACGCGGCTGCACGACGAGGTCGTGCCGCGCCGCCACCTCGCTCCGGTGCGCGGGGACGTGTTCGACGTCGAGGCGTCAGGTCCGATCGCGGATCCCAGCACCGCCGAGCCGACCGCCGTCGCCGACGCGACGTCGGCGCTGCTCGACGACCTGTCCGCGCGCCGTGGCGTGCGCCAGGCCGTCGACGTGGACGTGCCGGACGAGGACAACGGTCTGTTCGGCCTCGCAGCCATGACCCAGGACGACGAGCCCGGTGAGGACGCGGGGGCACCGCTCCCGGTCGAGTCGATCGGCCGGCTCTACTCGCTCGGCGACCGCTCGCCGCGCTCTGCTCGCTCGGCTGCTGAGGTCGGCGAGACGTCCGAGCTGCCGGTCGCCGAGGACGTCACCGAGACGCCCGAGCCTGAGGCTCCCGCTCCTGCTCCTGAGACTCCCGGAGGTGACGCGACTCCCCCGCCGCTCGAGCGTGCTGCTCGTGGCGGGCGCAAGGGCCGGCCGCAGGTGCCGAGCTGGGACGAGATCGTCTTCGGCGCACGCACGGACGACTGAGCACCGGCGTCGCAGCGCCCGAGGGTGCAGCAGCCGCCGCGCCCCGGCGCGACGAGCCTGGCCGCCTCAGGCGGTCGCGACGAGCAGCGGCACCTTGATCTCGTCGGGCGTGAGCGAACCGTGCACGCCGATGAGTCCCATCGATGCGGGCGTCTGGCTCGCACTGTCCACGACGACCGCGTTCTTCGCCATGATGACGACGAGGTCGCCGACGTCCGGGAGCGCGCGGTCGTGCACGGGACCGAACAGGCCGAGCCCGACGGCGTCGTCCCGCAGCGCGACGACGGCGTGCGCCCCGAGCACGTCCTGCCACCGGGACTGGACGTCGACCGGGTCGGCACCCGGCTCGACGTAGAGGTGCGTCGCACGGGGCTCGCCCCCGACGACGGCGACGCCGCGCGCGAGCTCTGGCTCGTCGGCGACGTCCCAGCGGGCCCCGCCGGTGACGTCGACCATGCCGTGGTCGGCGGTGACGAGGACGAGCGTGCCGCGCGGGACGGAGCGCACGAGGCGCCCGATCTCGAGGTCGACCTCGGCGAGCGCGTCGCCCCACTCGCCGGACTTCCAGCCGTGGTGGTGGCCAGCTTTGTCGACCTCGCCGACGTACAGGTAGGTCAGCCCGGGCGTACGCAGGGACTCGACTGCCTGGTCGACGCGCTCGGAGAGCGTGGGCCCTGCGGCGTAGCGGGCGCCACGCAGGGCGGCGCGCGTCATGCCGGACGTCTCGAAGCGGGCGAGGCCGACGGCGGTCGCACGGGCACCTGCGGCGACGACCGACTCGAGGATGGTCGGCTCCTGCTGCACCTGCTCGGGCTCGGGGAGGTTGGTCCAGGACAGCATGTTGGCGAGCTGCCCGGTCGCGGAGCTGCGGATCGAGTAGCCGAGCAGGCCGGTGCGGCCGGGGCTCGTCCCGGTGCCGAGCACGCCGAGGGCGGCAGCCGTCGTCGACGGGAAGGGCGCGGAGAGCGTGCGTGCGCCGGGGAGCAGGTCGCGCAGGGTGCGGGCGTGCCCGCGCCGTTCGGTGAGGAGCCGCATGCCGAGCCCGTCGACGAGGACGACGCACACGCGCTTCGCAGCCGGCAGGCCGAGGGCCTTCATCGAGCCGGTCGACGTCTCGCCGTCGACGGTCGTGACGGGGATGCCGAGGGCCCCTGCGGCGCCGAGCATGACGGCCCCGAGCCCGGCGGTCCCGTAGGCGGGGCGGCGCAGCCCGCGACGGTCGAGGTCGGCCTGGAGGGCCGCGACCGTCATGCGCGGCTACCTGTCGCCGCGGAGAGCTGCCCCGCGAAGGCGAGGGCCGCGCGCACCGCATCCTCGCCCTCGGCCTGTGCGCTCACGCGCACGATCATGTCGTCCGGCGTCATGGTGCCGGTGAGGCCGTGGTCGGCGTCGCAGTTCGGGTCGGGGCACGTCGCGGGCTCGAGGTCGATGCGGTTGACCGCTCCCCACCCGATCGCGATCGTCACCTCGTACGGCAGCGTCCCGGGCACGTGCTGCGCGGGCGCGGCGACGAACTGCGTGACGGCGACGGAGCGGACGGCGCCGAGCGGCAGCACCTCGGTCGTCGCGGCGGCGGACGCGACGGGGTGGTGCTCGTCGGCAGGCTCGTCGTCGACGTGCGCGGACACGAGCCGTGTCGGCGTCAGGACGAGCGCGGTGACGTGCCGCCGCACCTCAGCCGTCGCGAACGTGGTCTCGGCGTGCACGAGGTGCGCGACGACCTCCTCGCCTGCGAGTGCGCCGTCGAGCACGTCCATGACGAGCTCGGGGTAGTAGCCGGCGCGGTGCAGCTCGGAGCGCAGGACGTCACGGCGGTCGGAGTGGGCGTGGGTGGAAGCAGACACCCGCCCATCTTCCCATCCCGTGCGGGGTGGCTCGTGGATCACCCGGGCATCGCGCGTCTGGACTCGTCAGGACGCTGCCCGTGGGCGAGCACCGCGCGGGCGGCCAGGACGTGCGCGCCGTGCGGGGAGACGACGACGGGGTACAGCTCGAGGGAGCGCAGCTCGGGGACGTCGTCGGCGAGCCGGGCGACGCGGGCGAGGACGTCCTCGATCGCGGGGACGTCCATGGGCCCGATGCCGCGGTACCCGAACAGGCGTGGGGCGGCGCGCAGGGAGCGGACCATGTCGGCGACGTCGCGGTCGGTCAGCGGCGGGATGCCGTAGGAGACGTCGGCGAGGAGGTCGGTCGCGTCGCCCGCGAGGCCGAACGAGACCACAGGGCCGAAGAGCGGGTCCTCGGTCGAGCGGACGACGCACGCGACTCCCCCGGTGACCATCGTCTGCACGTCGAGGGGGGCGGCCACACCGAGGAGGCGCTCGGTCTCGGCGGCCATCGCGGCGTAGGCGGTGCGCAGCTCGGCCGGGTCGGCGATGCCGAGGCGGACGCCGCCGAGGTCGGCCCGGTGCCGCAGCGCTTCGGCGGTGCTCTTGAGCGCGACGGGCCAGCCGAGCGCGTCGGCTGCGGCGACGGCCTCGTCGGCCGACCCGACGGTGCGCACGGGCACGACGGTCAGCCCGTAGCAGGCGAGCAGCTCGTCGACACGGTCGGGGGTGAGCGGGAGGTCGACGTCCGGTGTGGCGTCGGTGAGCCACGTGTCGACGAGGGTCTGCGCGCGGTCGGTGTCGGCGTCGGGCTGGGCGAACGTGCCGAACCCGTCGCGCCGCCACCCGGCGTACCGGGCGACGGCGCCGAGGGCGCGCACGGCGTCCTCGGGGGTCGCGTAGGCGGGGACGTGGACGGTCGTGCCGTCGGGGGCGGTCGCGGCGAGCTCGTCGACGAGGCCGTGCCGGCCGAGCACGCTCGCGACGGTCGTGCGCCCCGTGCGGGCGGCAGCCTGGGCAGCGGCGCGGGCGAGCGGGCGCTGCGCTCCCCCGAGCACGGGGATCTCGACGACCACGACGGCGTCGCAGTCGGCGTCGAACACCTCGTCGACGACGCGCGCGGCCTGTGCCGCGTCGTCGCTCTCCCCGACGACACCCGTGCGCGGGAGGACGGTGAGGCCGTTCGCAGCGGCGGCCTCGGCGACGAGAGCCGCGAGCGCGGCCGAGGACGCGACGACGCCGACGCGCCTGCCTGCGGGCAGGGGCTGGGTGTCGAGGAGCTGGGCGACGTCCATCATCTCGTGCGTGTTCTCGGCGCGGATGACGCCGGACTGGCGGAGCATCTCGTCGAGCGTGCGGCGCGGCGCGAGGGTGGGGCGGACGGCGTGGCCAGGCGGCACGACCTGTCCCGAGCGTCCGGCGGTCACGACGACGACGGGCTTGCGCGCCGCGAGGCGCCGGGCGATGCGGGAGAACTTGCGCGGGTTGCCGATGGACTCGAGGTAGAGGCACGCGACGTGCGTGTCGTCATCCTCGTGCCAGTACTGCATGAGGTCGTTGCCGGAGACGTCGGCGCGGTTGCCTGCGGACAGGAAGCTCGACAGGCCGAGGCCGCGTCGGGCGATCGTCGCGAGGAGCGTGACGGCGGTGGGTGCGGACTGGCAGAACACGCCGATGCGGCCAGGCGGGGGTGGGACGGTCGCGAGGGTCGCGTTGATGGTCACGTCGGCGTTGGCGCGCAGGAGGCCGTAGGAGCCGGGCCCGACGACGCGCATGCCGGCCGTGCGGGCGGCGCGCAGCAGGGCGCGCTGGCGTTCGAGGCCCTCGGGACCCACCTCGGCGAAGCCCTCCGAGAAGAGCAGCAGGGCGTGCGTGCGCAGGCGCGCGAGGCCAGGCACGGCGGCGACGGCCTCCTCGGGCGGTGCGGCGAGCAAGGCGAGGGGCCCGCGCCCCTCGTCGGGCGCGTCCCCGTCGCGG
>RRZU010113263.1_pt1 | contig 11300 bp, 10 predicted proteins | sample 2165561 | NCBI WGS metagenome assembly RRZU01 (sample SAMN10456909, study PRJNA506462) | wastewater metagenome | isolation source: wastewater sludge | place: USA: Moscow, Idaho | reverse complement strand
CACTCCTTTTTTGGTTATTTGAGTAAATAATTATACAATAAATAGAGGGGTATCACAATTTTTTTTACAAAAACATATTTAAGTCAATAAAAACAGGTAATAATGTAACAAAATAAATAGAAAAAAAGGTGTGTAGTTTAGACAACCAATGTTTAAACGGAGGTAATATATGAAAATTAAATTTATTTTATTGCTTATGACAATATCGTTTTTCTCATTAACATTTTCAAAAGATATAACATTTGAATCAACTACTGATTATTCAAAAGAAATATCTTATATATTAATGAGTAAAGAAAATTACTCTACAAATAAAGAAATTAAAGTAGAGAATAATTTTGCAACATATGTTTCTGATTCTTCACCATTTACTGGAAAATATGTTGAGTTTCAAAAAAATAATGTCAAATCTATAAAGTCATTTAAAAATGGCATTTATGATGGAACATTATATTTTTTCTATGATAATACTGATTTATTAAAAGTTATAAATTTTAAAAATGGGTATGAAGATGGAAAAGAAGTAGAATTTTACTCTAATGGTAAATCAAAGTCTTTAAAAAATTGGGAAAAAGGTAAATTGGAAGGTAATGCTTATGAATTTTCATCAGATGGTAACATTATTAGCAAAGTGCAATATAATTCTAATTATAAAAATGGTTTGGAAATTAAATATTCAGAAAATACTATTGTTGAAAAGCTTAATTATAAATTTGGTAAATTAAATGGTATTTATGAATCTTATTATCTTGATGGTAATCTAAAAGCAAATGGTAACTATAATTCTGATTTACGTAATGGAGAATGGAAATGGTTCTATCCTGATGGGACACTTAAAATTGTCGAAGTTTATACAAATGGTCATATTAATGGTAAAATAATTGGATATTTTCCAGATGGAACAACAGAACGTGTATTTAATGTTATAAATGGAAATGGTGATTTTGTGCAATATTATGATAATGGTGTTGTAAAAGTGAAAGGTTATTATTCTATGTATAATCCTTCAGGAATATGGAAGTTTTACAATAAAGATGGTAATATTGTTTCAGAAAATAAGTATTAGTGATAAAAAATAAAAAGAGACTTCTCAAAAATAAAATTATTGAGTTAGTCTCTTTATTATTATAACTTATATACTCCATCTTGACCATTATTTGCTTTTTCTATTAAATAGTCTGTCATTTTTTTAAATTCTTCTATGACCTTAGGATCTTTAACATCGTTTACTTCAATCTTTTGATTTGATACAAGAGAACGTGTTAATGAAAAACTCATATCTCTAAATGTAAGACCATATTTTGATTTTGATTTATCATTTTCTTTTTGGTCAAACGAAAGTAATACACCTTCACTATTCTTTCTATCATACTGTGCACCTATAATTTTATCATTCTTAACTGTTATTTTCACAAATGATGTCCATTCATTATCATATTCTTTTTCAACATAATAAATACCATCTTTCATTGCAGAAAAACTAACCAAATTCATTAAACAAAATACCAAGAAAACTAATAATTTCTTCATGGTAATCCACCTCCATCAAAAGTATTATATCACTGTTTTATTAATTTTTCAATAAATATTATTTTAACCAATTTATATAAAATAAACATTATGATTAATGGTAAAATTATGTAAGAAAGTAGCATAATTCCTACTATTATTGGTGTATAATTCACTAGATTTTTTGAAATATTTTCTATTTCATCAGTTAAATCTTTTATTTTACCTTTTGTGCCATCTATTTGTGCTGGTATATTGAATATACTTTTATTTTCTTCAAGTGTAAATAAGTTATCTTTTACTTTTGTTAGTTTGTCAAAATTTTTATTTAATTCCTCTATGGCTGGTTTCTGATACTCATCTTCAAAATACTTTGATATTCCAGAGCTTATAAGTATTGAAGATGGAATTACTATGTAAATAAAAACTATTATCATGAATATATATTTTGAAATTTTTTTAAAAATTTTTGTAATACCATTTTTGAAATACAAGCTCGGAAAATATGTTAAAAGCGAAGATATAATTAGAATATTTGCAATTTTAACTTTAAAAATTTCATAATATAATGTCTCTATTTTAAGTATTACAACTGAAGCAAATGAAACTTTCCAGAGAGTGTTTATAACATCGTAAATTGGTTGAATTATATCACCTATTTGTAAGTCAATACCTATAAAAGAATTTAAATTAACTGTACTACCTTCTATAACATCAGTTGTACCTTTCATTAATGATAGAGCTATAAATAACTTTTTTGCTTCTTCATAAGATTTTTGTAGATAATTATCAATTATTGATTTTGAATAATCAATAAATATCATTCCAAAAATTTTTTGTAGAATGCCAAATATAGATAAAATAATACCTAATATTACTAAAAATTTAATTACATTATCTTTAGTAAATTTATTTTTTAATTTCAATGTTTTAGTCATTTTATAATTCCTCCAATAATTTTCTTATGATATATGATGAAATAATTAGTCCAGCTGTTCCTGGTACAAATGCATTACTTCCAAGTGGATTTTTTATATTTGATTCTACTAATTTTATTGGGGGTTCATCAGAATAAGCAACTGTTAATTTATTTATTCCAATTTCTCTCAATGATTTTCGTATTTTTTTAGCTAATGGACATACACTAGTTTTATTAATGTCTGTAATTTTAATTCTTTCTGGATTCATTTTATTAGCAAAACCCATTGATGAAATTAAATTTATATTGTTAATATTACAATATTTAATAAGTTCTATCTTACTATTAACAGTGTCAATAGCATCAATAGCAAAATCATATGTTTTATTTTCAAAAAATGTGTTCACGTTATCTTTTAAAAGAGATTTAATTGAAAGTATATTGCAATTAGGATTAATATTTGACATTCTTTCCTTCATAACATCAACTTTTATCAATCCAATAGTTTTTTCAGTTGCATGAATTTGTCTATTAATATTTGACTCAACAATTTCATCATAATCAACTATCGTTATATTTCCAATTGCAGATCTAACTAAGCTTTCTGCAATATATGAGCCAACACCTCCAATACCAAAAATAATAACATTTGAATTATTTAATTTTTTTATTCCTTCTTTACCAGTTAGCATTTCTAATCTATCAAATCGATGACTCATATTATTACCTTTCTATATATTAAATTAACACTACTAATAAGCCATAAAGTAATATAGCATAAATGTTTTATTTGAAAATAGGTCAAAATATGTATCACATACTTTGACCTATATAAACTTTTAATATTTATTTTACAGTTTGTGTCTTATCAAATGTATTACTGTATTCATTTAATTTTTGAACTACTGAATCTAATCTTTCTTTAAAATATCTAGCAGATGTTGATTTTATAGTTTCTTTATTCATTACATACATGATAACATATTCATTTTTACTTGTTGACCATTCTCCTCTTTTTTCAGCAGTTGTTATTAATTCTTTAGATACTTCTTCAGAAAACTCTTTCATTTTTTTAGAGTCAAAACCAGGGCCTGAAACTAATGCTCCTTCTAAATATTCTTTTAGTATAGAATACGAATATGTAGAAATTGCTTTTTCTAAACTAGAAAGTGCATCTTTATTTGCTTTTTCGACAGCTAAAGAGTCTGTTCCTTTTACTTTTGATAATGACACTACCTCTTTATCCAAATTATAGTTTCCAAATATCAAGTTCTTTACTTCTTTATCAGTAAAAATGTTAAAGCTTGCTCTATTATCACCTAAAACTTGAGCTGAGAATGAATTCACAGTTAATAATATTGAAGCTACTATTAATATTTTTTTCATATACCCTCCTAAATTACTTTATATAGGACTATTATATCACATTTTTTCTAATATTCAAGTTTATATTTACCTTGCCAAGAATCTCTTTCTTTTAGCAATTTATCAATATCGTTCAAAATACTGATTTTATTCTCACTCCACTTAGGACCGATAAGTTTATTTTTTGGTGCATCTCCAGTTAATCTATGTATTATTACATTTTCAGATAATAATTCTAATTGATCTACCACCAATCTAATATATTCATTTCTTTCAAGTAGTCTTAAATTTCCTTGAATATAGTACTTGTATAACATTGTATCACTTAGTACATGCAATAGATGTATTTTAATACCATCTATACCAAGTCTTTCAATGTCTTTTACAGTATTTATCATATCTGTATATGTTTCATTTGGGAGTCCGTTAATTATATGGACACATACGCGTATTCCTCTCTCTTTAAGTCTTAGAGTAGTATTTTTAAAATCAATAAAGTCATGACATCTATTTATCAATTTTCCAGTTTTATCATTTGAAGATTGCAATCCTAACTCAACCCATAAATATGTTCTACTATTTAGCTCAGATAAATAGTCCAATATTTCATCAGAAATACAGTCTGCTCTTGTTCCTATAGATAGTCCTACTATATTATCTAAACTTAGAGCTTCTTCATATTTCTCTTTGAGAACTTCTAATGATGCATATGTATTTGTAAAGGATTGGAAATACGCTATGTATTTATTTATTTTAGGCCATTTTTTAGATATCATATTTTTTTGATTTTGATATTGAGTACATAAGCTATCACCTTTTGCACTACCTGAGAATTCTCCACTTCCTTCCCTAGAACAATATATGCAACCACCATATCCTACTTTTCCATCAATATTAGGACAAGTAAAATAGCCATCTAGAGAAATTTTACCAATTTTTTCATTAAATATTTCTTTTAGATGAGTGTCTAATGTATAATATCTTTTATTATTAGTCATTTAAAAATTTTACTCCTATTTGTTTTCTTATATTATCTACTATTTTTATAACTCTCAAAGAAAGATCAAATGTATTTACTGGTGATTCTTTAATATTATTATTATAAAGGTTGATAAAATGCTTTAATTCATAAAACATTCCATTTTCTACTCTACTTGCAGTTAAATCTATTTTATTATTGTTGCTATTTCTATTAATTAAACTAACCTTATCTATGTCAGAAATATGTTCTATCAATATTATTCCATTCTCCCCACAAATTTCACTTTCTAAATGTGAATCTACAATTTTAGAAAAATTAATAATTGTGTCAAAACCATCATATTTAAGTATTGCTATACCTTGTCCATCTACTCCTGTTGATAATAATTCACCTGTTGCGTATACATCTTTTGGCTCTCCAAATAATGATATTGCAACAAATAAAGGATATATTCCAATATCCATTATAGATCCAGAAGAGAGTTCTAAATTAAAAGCATTTTCAACTATACCTTTTTTTAGTAAATCATATCTAGATGAATATTGACAATAATTAAAAAAAACTTTTCGTATTTTACCAATTGTCTTTAATGACTCCTCTATTGTTTTATAGCTAGGGATATGAGTAGGCTTCATTGCTTCCATAAAGAGTGTATTGTTTAATTTTGCTGCATTTATTATATCAAATGCTTCTTTTTGATTTGATGCAATTGGTTTTTCAGATAAAACAGCTTTTTTATTATTTAAGAATAAAACACTTTGCTTTGAATGCAATGAGTTTGGTGTAGCAATGTAGACAGCATCAATAACTTCACTTTTTGCCATTTCTTCTAAATCAGTGAATATATACTCTATATCATGTTTCTTTGAAAATTCTATTGCTTTTTCTTTACTTCTTGAGTAAACTGCAACTAACTCAAAATCTTCTATACCTCTACCAGCATCTATAAGTTTATCTGTGATCCAATTTGTTCCAATTACTCCAAATTTCATAATATACACCATCCCTTAATATGTGATTTGTTTTCTACTCATTATAACATAATATATTAATATGAATGATAATTTTTTTGAATTTTTTTGATTAATGTATTATAATCTTATTACATATAACAATTTGGAGGAAAATAATGAAGAAATTATGGGAAGGTCGTTTTACAAAAAATACTAATTTACTATTAGAAAAGTTTAATGCATCTATTACTTTCGACAAACGAATGTACAATGAAGATATTGTTGGTAGTATTGCACACAGTAAAATGCTATTAAAGCAAAATATTATAGATAACAAAGAACAAATGGAATTAGAAAAAGGACTTAAACAAATAAAATCAGAAATAGAAAATGGGGAATTTGTATTTAAGATTGAGGACGAAGATATCCATATGGCTATTGAAAAGAGATTGACTGAAATAATTGGACCAATAGCTGGGAAATTACATACTGCTAGGAGTAGAAATGATCAAGTTGCACTTGATATTAGAATGTATGTTAGATCTCAAGCAAAAGAAATTAAACAGTTACTAATTAATATGGAAAATGTCCTATATACATTATCAGAGAAACACAAGAGTACAATAATTCCTGGTTACACTCATTTACAGCGTGCTCAGCCAATACTATTTTCTCATCATTTATTAGCATATTTTCAAATGTTTAAAAGAGATATTAGTAGAATTGATGACTTTATTGAAAGATCTGATGAGATGCCATTAGGAGCTGGTGCACTTGCTGGGACTACCTTTAATTTAGATAGGCATTTTGTGGCTAAGGAATTAGGATTCTCAAAGCCTACAGTTAATAGTTTAGATTCTGTTAGTGATAGAGATTTTATTATAGAGTTAGCTTCTATCATATCTATAGTATCTATGCATCTTTCTAGATTTTCAGAAGAGATAATCATATGGTGCACATCAGAGTTTTCATTTATAAGATTAGATGATGCTTTTGCTACGGGTTCATCAATTATGCCACAGAAAAAAAATCCTGATATTGCAGAGTTAGTTAGAGGAAAATCTGGAAGAATATATGGTAATTTAATTGCAATATTAACAACTATGAAAGCTCTTCCACTTGCATACAACAAGGATATGCAAGAAGATAAAGAAGGCATTTTTGACTCAATTGATAACATAAAAATATGTATAGAGATTTTTTATGAAATGTTATCAACAATGGAAGTTAATGAAGCAGGTATTCTTGAATCAATGAAAAAAGGCTTTCTTAATGCAACTGATGTTGCTGATTATTTAGCTAAGAATGGTATGCCATTTAGACAGGCACATAAAGTTGTTGGTGAAATTGTATCTTATTGTGAACAAAATGGTATATCAATAGATGATATGAAATTAGAAGATTTCTTAAAATTTTCTAATGTATTCAAAGAAGATGTGCTTGATGCTATAACAATTGAAAATTGTGTAAATAATAGAAATTCTTATGGTGGAACATCTATAAAAAATGTTACAATGCAACTTGAGTTAGCACATGATTTCTTGAATAAGTTATAAAAAAATAGTAGATTAGCCTCTACTATTTCTTTTATTGTTTATTTTTATTTAAAAGATTATCGGCTTTAACTAATATATCCCTTTGCAATCTATATGTTAATGTTCTCATTGCTGATTTAAAGTTACCCCATCTATATTCTGATATCTCAATACCATCTACTTTGACATCTGAAGTTGTTGACATAGCTAAGAAATAAATTACTTCTTTATAAATAAATCTTCTTGGTATGTACGATATAACTTCTCTGTAGCCATCTAATATATTTATAGAGAGGGATGTTTCTTCTTTTCCTTCTCTTATGGACGTTTCTACTTCAGTTTCATTATTTTCAACGTGACCCTTTGGAAACCCCCAATTACCACCTGAAATTTTAACTGTTAAATATTCAATTTCATTTAAATCATTGTATCTAAAAACTATAGCACCACAAGATTTCTCATATTCTATCTTATTTTCATCTATGCCAAATTCTCTCATCAAAAATTTTAGGATAGATAGCTTATTGTTTTCCAAATTCTCGTTTAGAATTTCATTATATATTTTTTGTTTTATTTCTCCTATACCTTTATCATAAATTTGAAAATTTTGCAAATCAATACCTGTTATATCCATTTGATTCATATGAATTGCTGCTCCACTTTCAAAGATATCTTTAAATTTATCTTTTAATGCATTTAATTCAGTATAGTCAGGCTGATCATTTTTTGATTCTAAATCAGCTTTTAAATGATCAAACAGTCTTTCAATATTCATTTCGCCCATTGTAGATATTAATTTTTTAATTGTTTTAACACTTGGAGAATTATGAATAATCATATGATTTAATATAATTTCTGAAACTGAGTGTATAATATTCTGTGAAAATTTGAGGTGAGAAAGACAATTATATGCAATATTAGCACTTATTTTTTCATGTCCATAGTAATGAGCTATACCATTATCATCTATTTTTTGAGCTTTCACTTTTCCAATGTCGTGAAATAATGCTGCTAATCTCGTTATTAAATCATTTTTTGTTCTAGATGTTACTTCTACAATGTGGCTAAATAAATCTCTATTATGATGTGGATTTCTTTGATTAAAATCGTATGTATCATAAATTTCAGGAATTATCATTTCTAGTACACCTAATTCTCTCATAGAGTAAAGTGTTTCATGAATATGAGGGCCTAATATTATTTTAGAAAATTCTGTCATAATTCTTTCATTTGAAATTTTATTAAGGTTTATTTTTTTAAGAAAAATAGCTTCTTTTGTCTTATCTTCAAGTTGAAATCCTAACTTTGACATAAATCTGAATGCTCTTAAAATTCTCAATGCATCTTCCTCTATTCTAGTTTCAGGGTTTCCAACAAAACGAATCAGCCTATTTTTTATATCATCTTTTCCATTAAAAGGATCTACTAATCCAGAATTATTATATGCCATAGCATTTATTGTAAAGTCTCTTCTTGCTAAATCTATTTTTATATCATCAACAAATTCTACTTTTTGTGGATGTCTACCATTTTCTATTCCGATATCTCGTCTAAATTTTGCTATTTCAAATTTTTCTTTATTTACTTTTATAAGTAATATTCCAAAGCTTTTACCAATTTCTTTAGGATAATATTGAATAAATATATTTTTTAGTCTAGAATAATTTATATTAGTTGCAAAATCATAATCATCGGGACTACGATTCATTAAATGATCACGAATGGCTCCACCAACAATGTACCCTTTTCCATATTTATTTAATTCATTTAATACAAATCTCACTTCGGTACTTAAATCTATATGTGTTTCCATAGTTAGAGAACCTCCTTTTTTATATTTTCTTTAATTTAGCTATATAAAATCCATCTAGATATTTATTTTTATATGTTATATAGGTTCCACCAAATTTGTCTTTTTTAGTATCAACATTATCTGGTATTTCTATTTCTTGAACTTCAAGGTCTTTATATTTATTTAAGAAATACTCTAAGTTATTGGTATCTTCATTAATAATGAATGTGCATGTGCTATAGATTATAGTACCACCGATATTAAGTGAATTATAAGCACTATCAAATATTTCTTTTTGTAATTTTTTTATATTTTTAATATCATTACTGGTAACATTATATATCTTCTCAGGCTTTTTTCTAATAACTCCAAGTCCACTACAAGGTACATCTAGTAATATTTTATCAAATTTTTTATTTAATAATTCTATATTTCTAGCATCATTTAATATAATTTCCCAATTATAATAATTATATTTCTTCTTCAATTCTAATAATAATTTTATTTTATGCTCATGAATATCAGTAGATGTCAAGTCAATCTTCAATTTATTATTTTGAAACTCTTGCAATATTGTGAGTGATTTACCACCAGGTGAACTACATGCATCTAATACTTTTTCATTTGTTTTAACGTCCAAATTTATGGCTGCTAAATAAGATGATGCATCTTGAATTATTAATTTTCCAGTTTTAAATTCACTTGTAGATAAAATATCAGATTTATCTAAGTAGTACACATTTCCAACTTGAAATAATATTTTAGTAGAATATTTATTTAGTAACTCTATAAATTGACTCTCTGTTATTTGTAGAGGATTTATTCTAATTGATAAATAGCTTCTTTCTTTATAAGATTTCATAATATCTATATAATCATCTTTATAATCAGTTTTCAACTTATTTACTAGCCACTGTGGATAAGAGTATATTATGCTATCTTTCATATTTAATGGGATTTCATCAATTATTTTATCTTTATTTTTTATTATATTTTGTAATGTAGCATTTACAAAGTTTCCTTGAAATACACTTATTTCTTTTGCAATCTCGACAGCTTCGTATACAACTCCAGATGGTTCATTTTTTAATATAATTAATTGAGCTACTGATATTCTTAGTAACTGTCTTATTTTACGTTTTTGAATATTTCTTGCACTTTTATCAATTATATAATCAATTAGTATAGCATTTTTTAGTACAGTATTTATAATGTTAGTCATAAAAGCTTTCTCTTGCTTTGAATATTTGTTTGTTTGAAAATAGTGATTTAGTTGAATATTACTATATTTGCCTTGGTAAATTTCATCCAATAAATCTATTAAATCTAGCTTTATATTATCCATACCCCATCTCATTTCTGTTCAAAAATATATTTATAATATATTTATACCACATTTTAGTCATCTTTTGAATTTAATTGTTTAGATATAAAATAAAATAAAAAAATTAAAATCAATAAAAGTGTACTAATTGCAGAGCTTTCAAGTATATATCTTTTTCCTAACATTTTAAATATAATAACAGATATTATAGGGAATTGGCTACTATTAATTATATATGAGAAGGTAAATTCTCCAAAAATTATTGCAAATATTTGGAAAAAAACTGATAAAAATACATATTTTAATATAGGTAATTCTATACTAAAAAAAATTTTAATGTTACTAGCACCGTCTAGTTTAGCAGATTCAATGATCTCATTATTAAAGTTTTTAATATTTGGTGACAAAAAGTTATATGTTATTGGTAAATTTATTACAACAAAACCAAAAATTGCAATAATTAATTCAGGGATATGGTATATAACTTGTAAATATATTAAAGAAATTGCCCAGAATGCTGTAGATATATATATAGGTGTCATTGCAACTTTTTCATATCCTAATTTCACTAAAATATATCCTAATACTATTAATATTATTGCTGTTACTATTGATATAGTAAGTGAGTTTCCAAATGCTTTAATTACTTGAAATTCAGTATTTAGGGTATTAAAATTTAAAAATAATTTCTTGAATCCTTTGAAAGATATAAAAAATAGCATTAATATAGGAAAATATTCAAAAATTAAATAAAAAATAGCTATTAGATTCTCTAATTTATTGTTTTTATTCTTAAATTTTCTAACAGTTTTTGAAACATCAAATTTAATACTTTCATTTTTACTAATAAGTTTATGTATTATAGCAAAAATTGTAGCTTGAATAATTATAAATTTTATTGTATTAGAAAAATCAAATGTT
>RRZU012291781.1_pt1 | contig 11301 bp, 8 predicted proteins | sample 2165561 | NCBI WGS metagenome assembly RRZU01 (sample SAMN10456909, study PRJNA506462) | wastewater metagenome | isolation source: wastewater sludge | place: USA: Moscow, Idaho | reverse complement strand
TTTGATGTATGTTTTTGAGTTTTGTGTAGCAAAAAGATTGAAAATGTTTTTGTATCGTGTCAATGTGTTTTTGTTACAATGCAAAAGTAGACAAAATGTTACATAATGACCAAATAATTTGACTCACTAATAGCTAATTTTATTTCACAATTACATAATGATACTTAAAAGGCATTGATGATGTTAAAGTGAAATCAAAAAGGCAATTATTGTGATAAAATGATTTTTTTTGTAAAAGATGAAAAGTCATAAAGATTTGCAATTAGGTTAAAATACGATATTATGAAAGCAAAAAAGGGATGCAAATGTTTAATTTGCATCCCTTTTCTGTAAATAGATGTTATTTTGTTATTTCTTTACTTGTTTTGTTATTACCTCAATTTGTTCAATAATTCGTTGAGCAAAAAGATTCGCTTCGTCTTCGGTTTTAGCTTCGGAATAAATACGAATAATAGGTTCCGTATTCGATTTGCGTAAATGCACCCATCCGGTTGGGAAATCAATCTTAACACCATCAATATCGTTTACATCATACATACTGTGTGTTTGTTTAACGGTTTCAAGGATTTTATCCACATCAATTTCCGGAGTAAGTTCAATTTTATTCTTTGAGATGGCATATTCGGGCAAACTCAGTTTGATTTCGCTTACTTTTTGTTTGGCTTTTGCCATCATTGTCAGAAATAATGCTATTCCTACAAGAGCATCGCGTCCATAATGACTCTCAGGGTAAATTACACCTCCGTTTCCTTCACCTCCAATTACAGCATTTGTTGCCTTCATAGCGGTTACAACATTCACCTCGCCAACGGCAGCTGCGGTATAAGTGCCCTTATGTTTCTGTGTGATATCTCTTAATGCTCTGGTAGAGCTTAAGTTCGATACAGTGTTTCCCGGAGTATGTTGCAATACATAGTCGGCAATGGCCACCAGCGTGTATTCCTCCCCAAACATGGAGCCATCTTCGCAGATGATAGCCAGCCTGTCTACATCCGGGTCAACAACAAAACCAACATCGGCTTTTGTTTCTTTTATCAATCCGGCAATTTCTGTTAGATGTTCCGGAAGTGGTTCCGGGTTGTGTGGAAATTGTCCGTTAGGTTCACAAAATAGTTTATGAACGGTTTTTACTCCCAGAGCATCAAGTAATGCAGGTATAGCTACGCCGCCAACTGAATTAACACAATCAATTGCTACCGAAAATCCCGCTTCGCGAATGCTATTTACATCCACTAAGCGAAGGTTTAAAACGCTCTCAATATGTTTTTTTGTATAGGTGTCGTTAATGTACTCTTTCCCGATTTCATCCACCATAGCAAACTGAAACGATTCATCCTCCGCAATCCTTAATACCTCTTCACCTGCTTTTGCATCTAAAAATTCACCTTTATTGTTCAGGAGTTTCAGAGCATTCCACTGTTTGGGATTGTGACTTGCAGTTAGTATTATACCACCAGCAGCGTTTTCCATTGTAACGGCAATTTCTGTAGTAGGAGTAGTTGCCAAGCCGATGTTGATAACATCGAAGCCCATTCCCAATAATGTCCCGACTACTATTTTGTCGACCATCTCACCCGAAATGCGAGCATCGCGACCCACCACAATTTTTTTAGCCTGACTGTCGTTATTACGTCCGATTAATGTGGCATATGCAGCCGTGAAACGGGCAATATCAACCGGATTCAATCCATCGCCACATTTGCCGCCAATAGTGCCGCGTATGCCCGAAATTGATTTTATTAATGTCATTACTTTTCTGTTTATTTTCTGATTTTTATGCGCATATCATATCCGTAAGGAATCACACTTGATTCATCATCTTCGAAACCTAATTTTGAATATACAATTATTTTAGCCGCAGAATTGTTGTATTTCATAAGTGATACCGCTTCGTGCCAGGCTTCACAGGCTGTTGTTGATGTTAAATCGTTGTAGTTAAATTCAACCGGAAAGGCATTGGCTACCGTATTGTCGTAATATGAGGTGTCTGCCTCTTCATTAAGTGTATACCGAATATAGCGCATAATGATTTTATCGTTGTCTTCAACTACAAGCGAATCTATGCTGTCTCCCTGTTCTTCAAGGCGGAAATATAAACCCGAAGATGTTTTATAGTATACATTTTCAGGCCATGGGAATGTTGAAGGAATTGTTTTGACAACTTTTATATTATTGCGCGAAATAAACTTTGAGATTAGTTTCTGTTCGTCTTTTAATTGATCTGCATACGTAACTTCGTCAATACATGATGAAAATGCTGCAATAATAATGGTGAGGGTGAAAAGTTTTTTTAATAGTTTCATAAGTTACACTGCGGATGCTTGTTAATTTGCCCTTTACAGGCGTTAATTCAGGATACAAATATCTGATTATTCTTTTAAATCAAAAAGTTAAGAATGATAAATAACACACATTCCATAATAATAATAACAAAAGCCGTTACCGTCTGAGTTCAATTTCGGCGTAAACCGATGTATAAGCTCCGATGTTCTCGCCATCGCCTTTAATTCCATACGCCAAATACCAGGGTATAAGGGCTTCAACTTTATCGCCTGTTTTAATAAGTTTAATAGCTTCTTCTATTCCTGTTATTGTTTGTTTCTTGCCTAAAATTATTTTTTCTGTTTTTTCAGTTAACAGTTCTTTGTCGAGCGTATATAATTTGTATTTTATAGTACATGTTTCTAACAATTTAATAGTGTCACCAACTTTTGAGTGCAATGAAACAGAATACCAAAAGCCCATTTCCGATTTTTTCATATTGCTAAACCGGGTTTTCGTCAAAGTGGCTAAAATACTATCTTCTCCTGCTATTAAAAGTTCATTTGCGGCCATAAGCCCTTCTTTCAGGGAGTCGGTTGCTAAGACTTTATTAGCAGGCAATTGTGCTGTGGGTTTATTGCAACCATACAGCACGCTTGCCAAAATCAAAAAGTAGAACCAGATTTTAAGCATTATCGAATGTTAGCAATACTTATAATATCGGAAAATACGCCGGCGGCTGTTACACTGGCACCAGCACCGTATCCTTTTATCATCATCGGAAATTCGTTATAACGCTCGGTCGTAATCAATACAATATTGTTGCTGCCCTGTAAATCGTAAAACGGATGCATGCTATCCACTTCCTGAAGTCCAACGTTACATTTACCCTGTTCCATAGTGGCTACAAAGCGCCAACGTTTGCCAACTTCGGCCAATTGTGCTCTCTTCTGTTCAAACTCTTCGTCCAGTTCAGAAATATTATTCCAGAAACTTTCCAGGTTACCTTCAAAATATTTGTCAGGAACAAACAGATTTTTCTGAACTTCCGATTGCTCAATTACATAGCCGGCCTCGCGGGCAAGTATTACTAATTTGCGGATTACATCTTTACCACTCAGGTCGATACGTGGATCGGGTTCTGCAAATCCGGCTTCTTTTGCCATTAATATAGCTTTGCTGAGTGGTATTTCAGTACTTATGGTGTTGAAAATAAAATTCAATGTCCCCGACAAAACTGCCTGAAGTTTTAAAATGGTATCGCCACTATTAGTCAGGCTGTTCATCGTATTAATGATTGGTAAACCTGCTCCTACATTGGTTTCGAACAGGAATTTTACGCCGGTTCGACGCGCTGTTTCTTTCAGTTTCAGGTAACTTGAATAATCTGACGATGCTGCAACTTTGTTAGCTGTTACCACCGAAATATTGTTTTCAATCAGTGATTGATAGATGCCTGCAATTTCTTCGCTGGCAGTACAATCAACAAATACTGAATTGAAAATATTCATTTGCAATATTTCGTTACAAATACTTTGAGCCGAAGCGGTTATACCATCTGATGCTAGTAAAGCCTTGTAATTGTTTAGATCGATGCCGTTTCGGTCGAAAAGCATTTTTTTAGAAGTGGCAATGCCCACAACTTTCACTTTTAACCCATTGTGCGACATTAGTTTGGGTTGCTGTTGTTTAATTTGCTCCAATAAACTTCCACCTACAGTTCCTGTGCCGATAAGGAATATATTCAGAACCTGATAGTCGGAAAGAAAGAACGAATCATGAATAACATTTAATGCTTTTCGGAGCGATTTTCTATCCGTTACAAAAGATATATTGGTTTCGGAGGCTCCCTGAGCACAGGCAACCACATTAATACCATTGCGCCCGAGAGTGCCAAATAGTTTTCCGGCAATTCCCGGTGTGCGTTTCATATTGTCGCCAACAATAGCTACAGTAGCCAGATCGTCTTCGGCAGTGATGTTGTCAATTTCGCCCTGTGTTATTTCAACTGCAAATTCTTCCTGCAGTACTTTAACAGCCATTGCACTGTCAGCATTTTTTACACCTATTGATGTGTTGTTTTCGGACGATGCCTGCGAAACAAAAAATACACTGATCCCGTTTTTAGCTAGCGCTTTAAAAATACGGAAGTTCACTCCGATTACGCCTACCATACCCAATCCCTGTACGGTTACAAGCGATGTATCGTTGATAGATGATATTCCTTTAATGGCTTTCGCTTTTTCGGTGGTTTTATCCTTGCTGATAAAAGTGCCGGGTGCCGATGGATTAAAGGTATTTTTAATTAATACCGGTATTTGTTTGTGAAAAACCGGGAATATTGTAGGCGGATATATTACTTTGGCGCCAAAGTTACATAGTTCCATCGCCTCAATGAAACTCAGTTTATCAATTACATATGTGTTTGAAATAATGCGTGGATCGGCAGTCATAAACCCATCAACATCCGTCCATATCTCCAGAGATTTCGCATCAAGTGCTGCTGCCAGAATAGCAGCAGTATAATCAGAACCTCCGCGACCCAGATTGGTAATGTTGTTACTATGGGTGTCAGTCGCTATAAATCCTCCACAAACAACTGTTTTTGTGTTGTTAGCAAATGCTTCGGCAATAAGACGGTTGGTATTTTCGAAATCCACAATGTGTTTATCGAATTGATTCACCGTTTTAATAAATTTCCTTGAATCTAAGTGAATGGCGTTCTCTATGCTTCCGGCTATGATAACCGACGAAATAGCTTCGCCAAAACTAACCAGTGTATCCACTATTTTTACGGAATTGTCTTTAATCAAAAAAATGCCTCGTAAAAGATTGGATAAATCGTTGAAGAGAATTGCTACCTGTTTTTTCACTTCCGGTCTGTTGTAATCGGCTACGAGCGTTTCAATCACTTCGTTGTGACGTACCATCATTTGCTGATATTCACTCATATACGATTCATCGCCACTTGCTGCCAATCCCGACATTTTGTAAAGCTGGTCGGTAACCCCCGAAAATGCTGATACTACTACGATTACAGGTTCAGATTGTTCCTCGACAATTTTTTTGACACTTAGAATGCCATTGACAGAACCTACGGATGTTCCGCCAAATTTTAATACTTTCATTCAGTTAGTTTTTTATGTATTTATTTAATAATGATGTAAGTTGAACCTATTACGGTATGTATTAACGTACAAATGTTTACCGGGAATAGTCAATTGTTTACACCATGTTAATTTGGAACTGCAATATTAGCAAAAAAACAGCAATAATGCCTCTTCAAACACGAGAAAGTTGGTTTTAATGTTGCAGAATTCCGAAAAATACACTACTTTTGCAGCGCTTTTGTAAGATTATTCTTTTACATAAGTGCTCAGATATTGGTCTCGTAGCTCAGCTGGATAGAGCAACGCCCTTCTAAGGCGTGGGTCGTGGGTTCGAATCCCGCCGGGATCACTACTGAAAAAAAAGCTGTCGGTCAATTTGCGCCGACAGCTTTTTTTATTTTTTACCGGAATTCAACCATTTCAGGAAATTTGAAGGACTTTCGTCGAAAGTATACGCTTTGTGTATAGGTGTTCCATTTGTGTTGAGCATTACATAAAACGGTTGTGCATTGGCACCAAATTTCACTCTTTGCAGGTAACTCCATTTGTCGCCAATAGTACGTATGGTACGGGTTTTTCCATTTTCGGTTACTTCGTAGGGTGTCTGCAAAGCTGTTTTATCGTCAACAAAAAGCGATATCAGCACAAAATCTTTTTCGAATTTTTCTTTTACTGCAGGATCTGTCCAAACCGATGCTTCCATTTTGCGGCAATTCACACAGCCAAATCCTGTAAAATCGATTACTACAGGTAGCCCTTTTTGAGCAGCAAATTGCATCCCGGCTTCATAGTCGGTAAATTGTGCATGAACCTCGTTGTCGTATAAGTTAAAATCCTGAGTGGTTAAAGGAGGTGTAAAAGCACTGATTGCTTTTAGTGGAGCTCCCCATAATCCGGGTACCATATATACTGCAAATGCGAATGAAATTATTGCCATAAAAGTACCTGTAACACTGCTATGTTTTGCTTCACTATCATGTGGAAACCGGATTTTTCCTAATAAATAGAATCCCAGTAAACTGAAAATTACTATCCACAGCGATAAAAATACTTCACGATCAAGTATTCGCCAGCCGTACGCCAGGTCGGCCACCGAAAGAAATTTTAGGGCCAAAGCCAGTTCAATAAAAGCTAAAACTACTTTTACTGTATTTAACCATCCTCCTGAACGTGGTAATTGCTTCAGTAACGAGGGGAAAAATGCAAAAAATGTAAATGGAATGGCCAGTGCTACTGCGAAGCCAAACATGCCTATGGCAGGTGCCAGTAACGAACCGCTTGTTGAAACTTCCACTAACAATGTTCCGATGATTGGCCCTGTACACGAAAATGAAACCAGTGCCAGTGTAAATGCCATAAATAAAATACTCAGATATCCGGCTGTTGAATCGGCTTTCGCGTCGATTTTTGTTGACCAGGATGCAGGCAGTGTTATTTCGAATGCGCCAAAAAACGAAATGGCAAAAACCACCAGCATAGCAAAAAATATCAGATTAAAAACTGCATTTGTCGATAAGCTATTTAAAGCGCTGGCTCCGAATAATACTGTAATTAGTATACCAAGCGCTACATAAATAACAATTATTGATAAACCATATAATGTGGCATCGGTACGGGCTTTCGCTTTGCTTCCGGTTCGTTTCAGAAAGAAACTCACAGTCATAGGAATAATTGGCCACACACATGGAGTAAATAATGCCAGAAAACCACCTAATAAACCAGCCAAAAATATTAACCACAGACTGGTTGTACTAGCAGATGTGCTGTTCCCAAAGGATTGAAGTTCAGCTATTACCGGTTTCCAAAGGTCTGAGCCGGGAGTGCTGGTTGAAATTACAGGAGCTACTTTTGCCGTGTCGGGAGCAGCAGTCGTATCAAGTGTTCCAATTACTAACGCTTTCTTTTCATCTGTTTTTTTTGCGTCCGAAGTTGCAGGTCCGTTACCTAAATCAAAATATTCCTGCGTAGGAGGCAAACAACTCTCGTCGTTACAAACCATAAACTCTACATTACCTTTTATTTTAATTTTTGCAGCATCATCAAAGCTTAGTTTTTGTACAAAAACCGCTTTATCGGCATACCAGCCAAGATTCATCGAAAAACTCTGATCGTATACTTCTTTATGTTTCGATTTGGCAACTACTTTTCCAATAAGCTTAACTCCATTGAGTGTTTCAAAACTAAAACGGGTAGGGATGGGGCCATTTTCCGGAATATCCATGGTATACAAATGCCATCCTTCTTCAATGCTGGCAGTCATAACAACCTCGGCTGTTTTAGGGCCTGTGTTTTTTAGTTCAAACTTCCATTTTACGGGTTCGTGAATTTGTGCATCTACACTAATTAGCCCCGCAATTACCACAATTAATAATAAAATTCTCTTCATTGATGTTTATATATTGTTTTAAAACCAAATATTGTAAGTTTTGTTTAGCAGATTCAAAAGTAGAAATTTAAAGTCGATATATGAATAATTGTTCATATGTATTTTTAAAAATTTAACTTATCATCATTTCATTAGTGGTTTTTTTATAATTCGATGAAGATAAATTGTTATTTTTGCAATCCGATGCTTATTAACCGGGTTATAACAGATGAATCCAGGATTCCAATATGTACATTTCTATGAAACAGACTTTTCAATATTTGGTTGATAATTATACTCCATACGTTACTCAATGTTACCGTACCATTCATGCGAACCCCGAACTATCGTTTGAAGAATACCAAACTGCTGCTTTTGTATGTGCCGAACTTGAGAAAATGAGTATCCCATATAAAAGCGGAATAGCAGGTACAGGCGTGTTAGGCATTATTGAAGGACGAAACCCTGATAAGCGAACCATCGCTTTGCGGGCTGATATGGATGCGCTTCCGGTTTGTGAGAATGTGAATGTCGATTGGAAATCGAAAAATGAGGGTGTTATGCATGCTTGTGGGCACGATGTACACACATCCTGTTTGTTGGGTGCTGCCGCAGTACTCAATACTTTAAAAGAAGAGTTTGAAGGGCGAATTTTATTGGTTTTTCAACCAGGCGAGGAAAAAGCACCGGGGGGAGCACGACTAATGTTGGCTGCAGGCTTATTCGATGTGTATAAGCCCGAATTAATGTTGGCACAACATGTGTCGGTTGATTATCCGACCGGAACTATGGGTTTTCTTTCGGGTAAAATAATGGCTTCGGCCGACGAAATACATGTGAAAATTAAGGGTAAAGGTGGGCATGGTGCATTACCGCATCTTTGCAACGATACAGTTTTGTGTGCTGCACAAACGCTTGTTTCACTTCAACAGGTAAAAAGCAGGCTCTGTCATCCGCTTACACCGATGGTACTTACTTTTGGCAAACTTGTTGGAGGTACAGCTCAGAATATTATTCCACACGAAGTTAGTATGGCGGGTACTTTCCGTACTTTCGACGAAACATGGCGACTTTTAGCCAAGGACCATATTCGTCGAATTATTGACGAAACAGCGCACACATATGGCTGTACAGCCGAAATTGAAATGCCCGATGGATACCCGTGTGTGGTAAACGATAAGGTTGTTACCGATAAAGCCCGTAACTTTGCTGTTGATTGGGTAGGTGAGGAAAATGTGGTTGAGCTGGAGCAACGCATGACGGCTGAAGATTTTTCATTTTTTACCCAGAAATATCCGTCTACATTTTTTCGATTTGGTGTAAAAGGCGAAAGCAATCATCAAACCGGAGGTTTGCACAGTGCCGATTTTGTAATCGACGAAAAGGCTCTACCCATAGGCTTTGGTGGTATGGCCTGGTTGGCATTTCAATTTATGAATCAATAATCACAAACAATAAATTACATGAAAAAATCAGCTATTATTTTACTTTCAGTTTTGTGTACAATACAGGTGATGGCACAAAAAACCGCTATTGTACCACAGCAATTCATTTATACTCCTAAAAAAATCAGCACTTTCGATACTGAACGTCTTAAACGAATCGATAGCAAACTAAATGAAATGGTCGACAAAGGAGTACTTCCCCATGCGGTGGTTTTTGTAGCTCACAAGGGTGAAGTTGTTTATAATAAGGCATTTGGCTGGCGCGATGTCGAAAATAAAGTACCCTGTACTACCGGCGATTATTTCCGAATGGCATCGCAGAGCAAGGCTATTACCGTTACAGCTTTACTCACTTTATTCGAAGAAGGTAAATTCCTGCTGGACGAACCCGTGAAAAAATACATTCCTGAATTTGCCAATCCGCAGGTGCTCGAAACATTCAACGAATCCGATGGAACTTATACTACCCGTCCGGCAAAACGCGATGTAACTATTCGTCATTTACTCACTCATACAGCCGGAATTTCATATGGCAATGCCAAAACCCGTCGCATTTTCGATCAAATGGGAGTTCCTAAATCAGCTCTTTACACTCTTGATAATATAACCCTTGGTGAAGTAGTACGCAAACTGGCAAAATGTCCGCTTGAGCACGATCCCGGCGATAAATTCACTTATGGTATGAGTATCGATGTGTTGGGGTATCTGGCTGAGGTAATTTCCGGAAAGCCCATCGACGTTTTGCTGAAGGAGCGTGTTTTTGATCCTCTGGGCATGAAAAATACCTGTTTTTATCTGCCAAAAGAAAAGGAATCGCTTCTGGTCAAATTGTATATGCGAAATGGTACAGAGCCATTTCAGCTAAATATGCTCGAAAACGGACTATTTCAAAAATATCCATATTCAGGAGCCAAAACATTTTTCAGCACCGGGGCCGGACTAAGTGGTACTATTGAGGATTATGCCCGTTTTTGTCAAATGATTCTTAACAAAGGCGAATTCAACGGACATCGGGTACTTGGACGCAAAACGGTGGAAATGATGGCCAAAAATGCCGTTGGCGATCTGCGAGGCGATATTGGTTTTGGTCTGGCTTTCGACGATTTTCGCAAGGAGTATTCATATCGTTCTATTTGTAGTGAAGGTACGCTACGTTGGGGTGGTATGTTTAATACCGATTATATTATCGATCCGCAGGAGGAGCTTATTGTACTGTTTTATACCAATACACAGCCCGACCCTGCTGGTGGTGATTACAAAACCCTTATCCATAATCTGGTATATCAGGCATTGAAATAAAATTATGCGCAGGTGCTTTTAATTTTGTGTTTGGGAATAGTTACCCTGTAAATATTATAGTTGATACTAAAGGGATTATAAGGTTTTCAAATGCAGGGTATTATAAAACCATTATTAAGGATATGGAACATGTTATTGAAAAATTTAAAAATAGAATTATCTGAAATGTTAAACATAAATAGAAATTTGATTAAAAAAATTATTGCTGTCGTTGTTGTTATATTTGTATTTTGTAATGTGAATGCTCAAATTGAAAAGGGGAAATTTTTATTAAGTTTAGATGGGAGTTATAGCAAAATTGCAAATGAAAGTGGAGTAACTTCTAATAGATTATGAGTCGTATCCGGAATGATAAGTTTGTGGCGATACTATTTTAGTGTTAACCCTCTTGTTTACAATAATTACAATTTCTAACCGCTCTTTCTCAAACTGGATTTTCGAAAGGCATCTTAATCAATGGAGTTGGTATATCCGACCAATTTTTTTAATCCCGTTTTGTTATTTTGCCTACAGGCGAAGTTGGACGGGCATTTCAATGACAGTATTTCTATTAATTACAAGCATGTGTTGGTTTAATAAACCAACTGAAGTGAACGAAAATGTGAAAGCTTTTCTCTTGTTCGAACAGAATTGGTTAAGTTCTGAATGGACTTTTCAAAAAGTTTTGCTTATTCTGACGGTGCCTGTTTCGTTTTTTGCGCTTGGTGCTGCATTTTGGAAACGAAGTTTGATTATGGGGCTTGGAGTAGTGGTTTTAATGGCAACCGGAAAAATTGTTTGGAGCATACTGAGTGCAGGTGATGCCGGTAAATCAATTCTT
>RRZU010132363.1_pt1 | contig 11302 bp, 9 predicted proteins | sample 2165561 | NCBI WGS metagenome assembly RRZU01 (sample SAMN10456909, study PRJNA506462) | wastewater metagenome | isolation source: wastewater sludge | place: USA: Moscow, Idaho | reverse complement strand
GATGCTGGGCGCGCATGGCCCGGACGGCGGCGCGACGAACATCCTCCTCTACTGATTCCGCGAGCGCGAGGATCTGTTCGCCATGTACGAGGCGGTGTCGGGCGCGCGCATGCATGCCTCGTATTTTCGCCCCGGCGGCGTGTACCGCGATTTGCCCGAGCGCATGCCGCAGTTCGAGCCGAACAAACTGCGCACGCAGGCGCAGACCGATGCGCTCAATGCCGATCGGCAAGGCTCGCTGCTGGATTTCATCGAGGCGTTTACCAAAGAATTTCCGCAGCGGGTGGACGAGTACGAAACCCTGTTGACCGACAACCGCATCTGGAAGCAGCGTACCGTGGGCATTGCCGTGGTCAGCCCCGAGCGCGCGCTGAACCTGGGCTTTACCGGCCCGATGCTGCGTGGCAGCGGCGTGGCCTGGGACTTGCGCAAGCAGCAGCCTTACGATGCCTACGACCGTGTAGACTTTGATGTGCCCGTAGGCGTGACGGGCGATACTTACGACCGCTATCTGGTGCGTGTGCAGGAGATGCGCGAATCCAATCGCATCATGAAACAGTGCGTGGACTGGCTGCGCGCCAACCCGGGGCCGGTAATGACCGACAACCACAAGGCGGCGCCGCCGTCGCGCGCGGCCATGAAGTCGGAAATGGAGGCGTTGATCCACCATTTCAAACTGTTCTCGGAAGGCATGCATGTGCCCGAAGGCGAGACCTATGCGGCCGTGGAGCATCCCAAGGGCGAATTTGGCATTTACCTGATCAGCGATGGTGCCAACAAGCCATATCGCATGAAGATTCGGCCGCCAGGCTTTGTGCATCTGGCAGCCATGAATGAATTGACCCGTGGCCATATGCTGGCCGATGCCGTGGCGGTGCTGGGCACGCTCGACATCGTATTCGGGGAGGTGGATCGATGAATTTCTCCGAAGCAACCCGCGCCCGTTTTGACCGCGAAATTGCCAAGTACCCGCCAGAGCGCAGGCAGTCGGCGGTGTTGGCCTGCCTGGCCATCGTGCAGCAAGAGCAGGGCCATATCAGCACCGAGAGCGAGCAGGCCGTGGCCGATTATCTGGGCATGCCCAGCATTGCCGTGCATGAAGTGGCCAGCTTCTACAGCATGTTCAATTTGCAGCCCACGGGCAAGTACAAGCTGGCGCTGTGCACCAATCTGTCGTGCCAATTGCAGGGGGCAGGGCAGGCGCTGCAAGCGTTGCAGGACAAGCTCGGCATCCAGTTGGGCGAAACCACGGCCGACGGGCTGTTCACCCTGCAGCAGTGCGAATGTTTAGGCGCTTGCGCCGATGCGCCGGCCATGCTGGTGAACGATCGCACCATGTGCAGCCACATGACGCCGCAGCGCATGGCGGAACTGGTGGATGGCCTCAAGGCCGCAGACGGGGAGGCCGCATGAGCGCAGTCGCCGACGTACTGGCGCGGTTTGCCACCGATGGCGGCATCAGCTGCCTGCACGACCGCCACATTCAGCCGCAGATTTATGCGGGGCTGAATGGCCGCAACTGGGGGCTGGCCGATTACGAGCAGCGCCAGGGCTATGCGGCCTTGCGTAAGGTGCTGGGCGCTGATGGCGCGGGCGGCATGACGCAGGAAGACATCATCGCTGAACTCAAAGTGTCTGCCTTGCGCGGACGCGGCGGCGCGGGCTTTCCCACTGGGCTCAAGTGGAGCTTCATGCCGCGCCAATTCCCGGGGCAGAAATACCTGATCTGCAATTCGGACGAGGGCGAGCCGGGCACGTTCAAGGATCGCGACATCCTGCAATACAACCCCCATACCGTGATTGAAGGCATGCTGATCGCCGCCTACGTGATGGGGGCGGATCAAGGGTACAACTACATCCATGGGGAAATTTTCCAGGTGTACGAACGCTTCGAAGCCGCCATCGAGCAGGCGCGCGCCGCGGGCTACTTGGGCAAAAACATTCTGGGCAGCAACTTCAGCTTCGATCTGCATGCGCACCACGGTTTTGGCGGCTATATCTGCGGTGAAGAATCGGCCTTGATCGAATCGATGGAGGGTAAGAAAGGCCAGCCGCGCTTCAAGCCGCCGTTTCCGGCCAGCTACGGTTTGTATGGCCAGCCCAGTAACGTCAACAATACCGAAACCTATGCGTCGGTGCCATGGATCATCCGCCACGGCGGGCGGGCATATCTGGAAACCGGCAAGCCCAACAACGGCGGCACCAAAATCTTCTCGGTCTCGGGCGATGTCAATCGTCCCGGCAATTACGAAGTGCCCATGGGCACACCCTTTGCCACGCTGCTGGAGTTGGCGGGGGGCGTGCGCGCAGGGCGGCGGCTCAAGGCCGTCATTCCTGGTGGCGTGTCGTCGCCAGTGCTGCCTGCGGCCACCATGATGGAATGCACGCTGGATTACGAATCCATCGGCAAGGCCGGCTCCATGCTGGGATCTGGCGCCGTGATCGTGATGGACGACAGCCGCTGCATGGTGCAGGTGCTGCGCCGGCTGAGTTATTTCTTCATGCACGAATCGTGCGGCCAGTGCACGCCCTGCCGCGAAGGTGCGGGCTGGTTGTGGCGCGTGGTCGATCGCATTGAGCGCGGCGAAGGCAAGGCATCGGATCTGGATCTGCTGGATTCCGTGGCCGGCAATATTCTGGGGCGCACCATTTGCGCCTTGGGCGATGCGGCCGCCATGCCGGTGCAAGGCATGCTCAAGCATTTCCGCGAAGAATTTGTTCACCATATCGAGCATGGGCGCTGCGCAGTGCCCATGGCCGCTGGCGAGGCATTGAGATGATTGAACTCAATATCGACGGCAAAAAAATCCAGGTACCCGCAGGCAGCATGCTGATTCAGGCTGCCGAACAGGCCGGCATTTTCATTCCGCATTTCTGCTACCACAAGAAATTGTCGATTGCGGCCAACTGCCGCATGTGCCTGGTGGATGTCGAAAAACAGGCCGATCCCGTGCCTGCCTGCGCCACGCCGGCGGTGGATGGCATGGTAGTGCACACCAAGAGCGTCAAAACGGTCGAGGCGCAAAAAGGGGTGATGGAGTTTCTGCTCATCAACCACCCGCTGGATTGCCCGATTTGCGACCAAGGCGGCGAATGCCTGTTGCAGGATTTGGCCGTGGGCTACGGCCAAAACGGTTCGCGCTACGAAGAAGAAAAGCGCGTGTTTGCGCCCAAAGACGTGGGGCCGCTCATCTCCATGCAGGAAATGAACCGTTGCATCCAGTGCACGCGCTGCGTGCGCTTCGGGCAGGAAATCGCCGGGCAGATGGAGCTGGGCATGACGCACCGCGGCGAGCACAGCGAGATTGAGGCATTTGTCGGCGCATCCGTCGACTCCGAACTATCGGGCAACATGATCGACATCTGCCCGGTCGGTGCGCTGACCAGCAAGCCCTTCCGCTATGCCGCGCGCACCTGGGAATTGTCACGCCGCAAAAGCATCAGCCCGCACGATTCGACCGGTGCCAATCTGATCGTGCAGGTCAAAGACCATCGCGTGCTGCGCGTGGTGCCTTTCGAGAACGAGGCCGTGAACGAATGCTGGATCGCCGACCGCGACCGCTTCAGCTATGAGGCGCTCAACGGCCCCGACCGCCTGACCAAGCCCATGATCAAACAGGATGGGCGCTGGCTGGAAGTGGACTGGCAAACGGCGCTGGAATACGCTGCCAGCGGTCTGCGCGACATTGCCGAGAAAAAAGGCCCCGCCAGCGTGGGCTTGCTGGCCAGCCCGCACAGCACGGTGGAAGAATTGTGGCTGGCCACGCAATTGATGCGCGCATTGGACAGCGGCAACATCGACTATCGCCTGCGGCATGCCGAATTTGCCGATGCGCAGGGCAAGGTGCGCTGGCTGGGTATGCCCATTGCCGAATTGAGCGAACTGGATCGGGCGTTGGTGATTGGCAGCGATTTGCGCAAAGATCACCCTCTGTTTGCCCAGCGTATCCGTCAGGCAGTGCGGCAAGGTGCGCAGGTGTGCGCGTTGGCAGAAGGTGCGCCCGATTGGGCCATGCCGCTGCATGCGGTGCTGCCAAGCGACGCGCGCGACTGGACGCAGGCCTTGGCCGCCATTGCCGTGGCCGTGGCGGTTGAAAAAGGCGTACCGCTGCCCGCCGTGGCGCAACAGGCCGCCGACACCCCTCTGGCGGCAGAGCAGATCGAAGAGCTGGCAACCGTGGCGCGCACCATCGCGCAGGCGCTGCTGGCAGGCAGCAGCAAGGCGGTGCTGTTGGGCAATGCGGCTGCGCACCATCCGCAGGCAGCCAGCCTGCTGGCATTGGCGCAGTGGATTGCCGAGCAAACCGGCGCGCGTCTGGGCTATCTGACCGAAGCGGCCAATACGGTGGGCGCTCAGTACGTCGGCGCATTGCCGCAGGCCGGTGGGTTGGATGTGGGGCAGATGGTGCAAGGTGGGCTCAAGGCGGCAGTCTTGTTGCAGGTGGAGCCGCAATGGGATTGCGCTGCGGGCGAAGCGGCTTTGCAGGGGCTGCAATCGGCCGATACCGTCATCACGCTCAGCCCCTTCAAAACCAATCTCGATATCAGCGACGTGCTGCTGCCCATCAGCCCGTTCAGTGAAACATCGGGCAGCTTCATCAATGCCGAGGGGCGCTTGCAAAGTTTCCATGCCGTGGTCAAACCCTTGGGCGAAACCCGCCCGGGCTGGAAGGTGCTGTGCGCCTTGGCGCGCATGCTGGATGCGCCCAATCTCGACTTCGACAGTTCGCAGCAGGTGCTGGCTCGCGCCGTGCCCGGCGTACTGTCCGGTCAGATGGTGCCTGCCGAACGCTTGAGCAACCAGACCGATGCCGCCATGGTGGTGGCGCGCGCCCATGCGCGCCCGGTTTGTGCCAGCATCTACCAGCTTGATGCGCTGGTGCGACGTGCGCCGGCTTTGCAGGCCACTGCTGACGGACGCATGGCGCAAGGCGGGGCACAAGCAGCGCAAGGGATGCAGGAGGTGCAGCCATGAGGGACTGGCTCTACGCCTTTGGCCGTGACGGTTGCGTGTACTTTGGCCTGAACTGGTGTCAGGCCGACTGGTGGCAAACCGGCCTGTGGCCGATCGTCTGGGTGCTGCTAGGCATCGGTTGCGTGGTGCTGCCTTTGCTGGGCGCGGTGGCTTTCATGACTTTGTGGGAGCGCAGACTGATTGCTTTCATGCAAGTGCGTTTAGGACCCAACCGGTTGGGGCCATTGGGCTTGCTGCAACCGGTTGCGGATATCGTCAAGCTGTTGCTCAAAGAAGTGATCCGTCCGGATCGTTCGGACAAATTCCTGTATTACCTGGGGCCCATCATGACCATCATGCCCGCCATGGCGGCGTGGGCGGTGGTGCCTTTTGGGCCTGATCTGGTGTTGGCCAATGTCAATGCCGGCCTGCTTTACCTGTTTGCCATTACCTCGATGGAGGTGTACGGCGTCATCATGGCGGGCTGGGCGTCCAACTCCAAATATCCTTTGCTGGGCGCGATGCGCGCATCGGCGCAAATGCTGTCGTACGAAATTGCCATGGGCATCTGTATTCTGGTGGTACTGATGGTGACGGGCAGCCTGCATATTGGCGCGATCGTGCAAGGGCAGACGCAGGGCTGGTTTGCCAGCCACGGCTTGAATTTTCTGTCCTGGAACTGGCTGCCGCTGCTGCCCATTTTCGTGGTCTATGTGATTTCGGCCGTGGCCGAAACCAACCGCCACCCCTTCGACGTGGTGGAAGGCGAGGCAGAGATCGTGGCCGGGCACATGGTCGAATATTCCGGCATGGGCTTTGCGCTGTTCTTTTTGGCCGAATACGCCAACATGATTCTGCTTTCCGTCATGGCCAGCCTGCTGTTTTTGGGCGGTTGGAGCGCGCCCCTGGGCTTTGAACACCTGACTTTCCTGCCGCAGTGGCTGACCGGCCTCATGAACACGGGCTGGATCTGGCTGGGGCTGAAAACCTTCGTGCTGTTGAGCGTCTTCGTTTGGATTCGAGGGACTTTCCCGCGCTTCCGTTATGACCAGATCATGCGTTTGGGATGGAAGGTTTTCATTCCGGTCACGCTAGTGTGGCTGGTGGTTGTTGGTGCGTGGATGCAAACCTCCTGGAGTATCTGGAAGTGAGCAAGAACAACAGTACCCCTTCACCCATTGCATCGTTGCAGGAGCAAAAGGCCCGGCAGGTCACGGCGTTTTCGCTGTGGGACTTCATCAAGAGCTTTGCCCTGTGGGAGCTGTTCAAGGGTATGTGGCTGACCGGACGCTACACCTTCCGGCGCAAGTTCACGCTGCAATACCCAGAAGAAAAAACGCCGCTGAGTCCGCGCTTCAGGGGGCTGCATGCCCTCATGCGCTACGACAGCGGCGAAGAGCGTTGTATTGCCTGCAAGCTGTGTGAGGCCGTGTGTCCGGCGCAGGCCATTTTCATTGAGTCGGCCGAAGATGCGCAGGGCAAGCGCTGCACCACGCGCTACGACATCGACTTGACTAAATGCATTTACTGCGGATTTTGTGAAGAAAGCTGCCCGGTCGATTCGATCGTGGAAACGCCCATTTTCGAGTACCACGGCGAAGAGCGCGGTGATCTGTACTTCACCAAAGACATGCTGCTGGCCGTGGGCGATCGCTACAAAGCGCAGATCGATGCCGCCAAGGCAGCCGATGCGCCTTATCGATAGGACGGGCATGACCTCATGATGAATACCATTCAGACCGTTCTGTTCTACGTTTTTGCTGCCGTGCTGCTGCTGGCGTCCTTTCGCGTGATCACTTCGCGCAATCCGGTGCATGCGGCCATGTATCTGGTGCTGGCCTTTTTTCAGGCAGCTGCGATCTGGCTGTTGATCAAGGCCGAATTTCTGGCCATGGTGCTGGTGCTGGTGTATGTGGGCGCCGTCATGGTGCTGTTCCTGTTCGTGTTGATGATGATTCGCTTCGACGAGCAAACCGCGCGGCAAGGCTTCTGGAAGCATTTCCCGCTGGCGGCGGCCATTGGCACGGCCTTTATCGTCGAACTGGGCATGGTCTTCATGGTCAATTACCGCCATGTGGCGCAGCCGCGCCCCGTGCTGGGTGCAAATGGGCAGCTGCTGCCGGAAACGATCAGCAACACCAATGCGTTGGGGCAGTTGCTGTATTCGCAGTATCTGTATCCGGTGCAGATTGCGGCAGTTTTGCTGCTGTTGGCCATCATTGCTGCCATTGCGCTGACCCTGCGCAGCCGCAAAGACAGTCGCTACCAGTCGCCGCACTGGCAGGTCAATGTCAAGGCGGCCGATCGCATGCGGGTGGTGAAAATGGAACCCACCCGTGCGGCTCCGCAGGAAGCGGCAGAAGCGCCCGCGCAGCAGGAGAATGCATCATGAGTCTGACGCTGGGACATTTTCTGACCTTGGGCGGCATGCTGTTTGCGCTGTCGATCGTGGGCATTTTTCTTAATCGCAAAAACCTGGTGGTGCTGCTCATGGCCATCGAGCTGATGCTGTTGGCGATCAGCATGAACTTTGTGGCCTTTGCCCACTACATGGGTGATTTGCACGGGCAGGTGTTCGTGTTTTTCATTCTGACGGTGGCGGCGGCTGAATCGGCCATTGGGCTGGCCATTCTGGTGTTGCTGTTCCGTGGTCGTGGCAGCGCCCAGGCCGATGCCATGGATGCGTTGAAGGGGTGATGGGCATGACAGCAACGCTTTCCCTCTCTGTGTTACTGACCATTGTGCTGGCACCTCTGAGTGCAGCCGCCATCGTGGGCATTTTCGGCACTGCCGCCGGTGGCCGCCTGCTGGGGAACAAGGCTGCGCATGGCATTGCCAGTGCCTGCGTGGCGCTGGCCTGCGCCCTGTCGTTCTGGGTGCTGTGGCAGGTGTTGCAGGGTGCGCGTTTCAACCAAACGGTTTACGAGTGGATGAGCCTTGGCAAGTTGCGTCTGGAGATCGGCTTCATGGTCGATGGCATGACGGCCATGATGATGTGTGTGGTGACATTCGTTTCACTCATGGTGCATATCTATTCCACGGGCTACATGCATGGCGATGCCAGCTACAACCGTTTCTTTGCCTATATTTCGCTGTTCACCTTTGCCATGCTCATTTTGGTGATGAGCAACAACCTGTTCCAGTTGTTTGTGGGCTGGGAGGGCGTGGGCGTGGCCTCTTTCCTGCTGATTGGCTTCTGGTTTGACCAGCCCGGCGCGATTTTTGCCAACAAAAAAGCCTTCTTGCTCAACCGCGTGGCCGATCTGGGCTTTATTCTGGGCATCGGTCTGGTGTACACCTACACCGGCACGCTCAACTACACCGAAATTTTTGCGCGGCTGGATGCCTTCTCGGGCGCGGCCATGCCGATCGTGGGCTGGTCTGTGGTGACGATGGCTGCTGTCTGCCTGTTCATCGGCGCCATGGGCAAATCGGCGCAGGTGCCTTTGCATGTGTGGTTGCCGGATTCGATGTTTGGCCCCACCCCCAGTTCGGCGCTGATTCACGCGGCCACCATGGTCACGGCGGGCATTTTCATGGTTTCACGCATGTCGCCGTTGTTTGAATTGAGCGATGTGGCGCTCAACGTGATTCTGACCGTGGGGGCGACCACCGCGTTCTTCATGGGCTTGATGGGCTTGATTCAGTACGACATTAAACGGGTGGTAGCTTATTCCACCCTGTCGCAGCTGGGCTATATGGTGATGGGGCTGGGGGCTTCGGCCTATCAGGTGTCCCTGTTCCATCTGTTTACGCACGCTTTCTTCAAAGCCTTGCTGTTCCTGTCGGCGGGTTCGGTCATCATGGCCATGCACCACAATCAGGACATGCGCTACATGGGTGGCTTACGCAAATACATGCCCATTACGCACTTGGCCTCGCTGGCGGGTACGTTGGCGTTGATTGGCATGCCGTTCTTCTCGGGCTTTTATTCCAAAGACGGCATCATTCTGGCGTTGCATGCCAGTCCACAGCCGATGGCGAAGTTTGCACTCTTGGCCGCCTTGCTGAGTGTGGTCACCACCGCTTTCTACAGCATGCGCCTGTATTTTCTGGTGTTCTGGGGGCGCGAGCGCTACGACGAAAACCCCGACGCCCATCACCATCACGGGGATCATCACGATGAACACCACGGCGACGGCAAACCGCATGAGTCGCCCTGGATGGTGACGCTGCCGCTGGTGCTGCTGGCGATTCCGTCTGTTGCTATCGGCTTCTTCACGATGCGGCCGATGGTGTTTGGCACCTTTCTGCAAGACGCCATTCATATCGACGTTGTGCGGCATCCTGCCATGCAAACGCTGGCGCAACATTTTCATGGCGCTTTGGGCATGACGGTGCATGGCTTGGTCACCGCGCCGTTCTGGCTCATGGTGCTCGGCGTGGCGGCTGCGGCGGTGCTGTATCTGGGGCGCAATCAGTGGGCGGCGCGCTTGCGCCAGATCTTCGCGCCGCTGGTGCGCGTGCTCGAAAACAAGTACTACCTCGACTGGTTCTACGCCGATGCGGTGGCGTACAACGCATGCAGACTGGGCAAGGTGCTTTGGCTGTACGTGGACAATGTCTGGATGTGGTTTCTGGATCAGGGCATTACCCGCACGCTGCGCCATATGGGCGAGGCGCTGGGTGACTTGGTGGAACGTCTGTTTGTATGGCTGGTGGATGATTTGCTCACGGGCATCACCCGCTTTGTGGGCGCCTTGTTCTGGAAAGGCGGTGACGAGGGCGTGATCGAAGGGCGCTTCGTCAGTACCTCATGGAAAGCCGTGGGCGAGATGGCTGCGCGCGTGCGCCGCATCCAGACCGGCTATCTGTATCACTATGCCTTGTTCATGATTGTGGGTTTGCTGGCTCTGCTGACATGGGTCGTCTGGATAATCTAGGAGAAAAGACAAAATGGGACTCTTGAGTTTATTGGTCTGGGCGCCAATTTTTGCCGGGCTTGCGCTGGTGGCATTTTCCGGACAGAAATATGTGCCGGTAGTGCGCTGGGGTGCGCTGCTGGCATCGCTTGCCATCTTCGCGTTGTCGTTGCAGGTGTATGCCGGTTTCGACAATGCCGAAGCGGGCATGCAGTTTGTCGAATACACGCAGTGGATCCCATCCATCAACAGCAACTACCATCTGGGCATTGATGGCATTTCGCTGTGGCTGGTGCTGCTCAATACCTTCATCACCGTGCTGGTGGTGCTGGCTTGCTGGAACATCGAGTACCGTCTCAACCAGTTCATGGGCGCCTTGCTGGCGCTGGCCGGCCTGGTCAATGGCACCTTCCTGGTGCAAGACGCGCTGCTGTTCTACGTCTTCTTCGAAGCCACACTGGTGCCCATGTACATCATCATCGGCATTTGGGGCGGCCCGCGCAAAATCTACTCGGCCTTCAAATTTTTCCTCTACACCTTCATGGGCTCGCTCTTCATGATGGTGGCCATGGCGTATCTGTACACCGCTTCGGGCAACAGTTTCGACATGCAAACCTGGCATCGGCTGCCGCTGAGCATGACCGAGCAGGCGCTGATTCTGCTGGCCTTTACGGTTGCCTTTGGCGTGAAGCTGCCCATGTGGCCGCTGCATACCTGGTTGCCCGATGTGCACGTGGAAGCGCCAACGGGCGGCTCTGCCGTGCTGGCGTCCATCATGCTGAAGCTGGGCGGTTACGGCTTTTTGCGCATGGCCTTGCCCATTGCGCCCGATGCCGCACGCGAATGGGCGTGGCTGATGATTGCGCTGTCGCTGATCGCGGTGGTGTACATCGGCCTGGTGGCTATCGTGCAGCAAGACATGAAAAAGCTCGTGGCCTATTCTTCGGTGGCGCACATGGGCTATGTGACGCTGGGCATGTATGTGTTCAGCGCCGAAGGCATTGCCGGTTCCATCCTGCAAATGCTGGGTCACGGTCTGGTGTCGCCGGGCATGTTCCTGTGCGTGGGCGTGCTCTATGAGCGGGTGCACTCGCGCCAGATCGCCGATTACGGCGGCGTGACCAATGTCATGCCGCTCTTTGCGGCGCTGGCCTTCCTGTTCGCTTTCGGCAACTTCGGCGTGCCGGGTACGGCGGGCTTTGTGGGTGAGTGGTCGGTCATCATCGCTGCCGTCAAGGCCAACTTCTGGGTGGGTCTGATTGCGGCAACCTCGCTGATTCTGGCTGCGGCCTATACCTTGTGGATGATGCAGCGCGTTTTTTTGGGGCCTGTCGGCAATGACCATGTGGCCGCCCTGAAAGAAATCAATGTGCGCGAAATCATCTTCCTCGGTATTCTGGGGCTGTCGGTGCTGGCCATGGGCGTTTATCCCAAGCCCATTACCCGGGCGATGGACGCTTCGGTCAACAAGCTGGTGCAGCACGTG
>RRZU012007902.1_pt1 | contig 11304 bp, 10 predicted proteins | sample 2165561 | NCBI WGS metagenome assembly RRZU01 (sample SAMN10456909, study PRJNA506462) | wastewater metagenome | isolation source: wastewater sludge | place: USA: Moscow, Idaho | reverse complement strand
GCGGGCGGTCCCGATCTACCAGACCACCAGCTACGTCTTCGACGACACCCAGCACGCGGCCGACCTGTTCGCGCTGCGGCGTCCCGGCAACATCTACAGCCGGATCATGAATCCCACCCAGAACGTGCTGGAGCAGCGGATCACTGCGCTGGAGGGCGGCCTGGCCTCCCTGGCGACCGCATCGGGGGCGGCCGCCATCACCTACGCGGTGCTCAACCTCGCGGGGAACGGCGACAACATCGTCGCCAGCGCGAAGCTGTACGGGGGAACCTATGCGCTGTTCGCGCACACCTTGCCCCAGTTCGGCATCGAGACCCGCTTCGTGGATCCCGACCATCCCGAAGAGTTGGCGGCCCACGTCGACGCCCGCACCAAGCTGGTCTTCGCCGAGTCGATCGGCAACCCGGCCCTCAACGTCTTGGACGTACCCGCGTGGGCGGACGCCGCTCACGCCCTGGGGCTGCCGCTGATCCTGGACAACACGGTGTCCACGCCCTACCTGGAGCGGATCTTCGACCTGGGCGCCGACATCGCCGTGCACTCGGCCACCAAGTACCTGGCGGGCAACGGCACCGTGATGGGCGGTCTGATCGTGGACGCCGGCCGCTTCGACTGGACGGCTCACCCCGAGCGGTTCGCGAACCTGACGGGGCCCGATCACGCCTACCACGAGACGGTGTGGACCGAGGCCGCCGGGGCGGCCGCCTACATCATGCGGGCGCGCACGGTCATGCTGCGCAACACCGGCGCCGCGCTCGCGCCGATGAACGCGTTCCAGATCCTGCTGGGAACCGAGACGCTCCACCTGCGGATGGACCGCCACAGCAGCAACGCCCTCGCCGTGGCGTCCTATCTCGCCGCCGACGACCGCGTGGCGTGGGTGCAGTACCCGGGCCTGCCGCAGGACCCTTGCCGCGCGACCGCGGACCGGGTGCTCGCCGGGCGCGGCTACGGTGGCCTGGTGAGTTTCGGAGTCAAGACCGGGCGGGAGGGCGGCGCGCGGTTCATCGAGAGCCTGACGCTGTTCAGCCACCTGGCCAACATCGGGGACGCCAAGAGCCTGGCGATCCACAACGCCACCACGACTCACAGCCAGCTGACCGAGTCCGAGCTCGCCGACGCGGGGGTCGCGCCCGAGGGCGTCCGGCTGTCGGTGGGCCTCGAGAACGCCGACGACCTGATCGCCGACCTGGACCAGGCGCTGTCTGCGTGAGCGACCACCACCACGACAACGACGGCTCGGTCGGCTCGGTCGAGACCCAGGTCGTCCGCCTGTTCACTGCGGAGGCGCCGCTGCATCTGGCCGGGGGAGCGACGCTCGGCCCCGTCGACGTCGCCTACGAGACGTACGGGACGCTGGCTGCGGACCGCTCCAACGTCGTCTACATCTGTCATGCGCTGACCGGGGACGCGCACGCGGCGGGCTGGCACGAGGGAGACCGCAGGCCAGGGTGGTGGGACAACCTCATTGGGCCGGGGCGCCCCCTCGACACCGACCGGTTCTTCGTGGTGGCCAGCAACATCCTGGGCGGCTGTCGTGGCACCACCGGCCCAGGGTCGCCCGACCCGAGCACCGGGCAGGCCTACGGAATGGACTTCCCACTGCTGGACATGGCCGACTTCGTGACGGTGCACCGCGCGCTGCTCGCCCATCTGGGGATCCCGCACCTGCTGGTGGCCCTGGGTGGCTCACTCGGCGGCATGCAAGTGCTGGAATGGTCCCTGACCCATCCCCACGACATGAGTCACGCGGTGATCGTGGCAGCGTCCAGTCGGCTGACCGCGCAGAACATCGCCTTCTCCGCCGTGGCCCGGCGGGCGATCACCGACGACCCGAACTTCGCAGCGGGACGCTACGCGGCGCTGGGAACCAACCCTGACGTCGGGCTGTCGATCGCCCGGATGATGGCGCACATCACCTACATGTCCGAGGACGCGCTGACCGCCAAGTTCGGGCGCAACGCCCAGATCGAGGGGGCCGACCCGGGGTTCGGCATCGATTTCGCGGTGGAGAGCTACCTGGACCATCAGGGCCAGGCGTTCCTGGAACGATTCGATGCGCTGAGCTATCTGTATCTGTCCCGCGTCATGGACTACTTCGACCCGTTCTCCCGGCCACATCCGCTGGAGCGCGTGGTCGCCGATCCCGTCCGCTACCTGCTGCTGAGCTTCGACACGGATTGGCGCTTCTCCACGGCCCACACGCTGCGGATCCTGGCGCACCTGGAGCGGGCCGGCTTGCCCGTGACGTTCCGGGAGTTGAGCTCGCCCTATGGGCACGATTCCTTCCTTCTCGTGGATCCCGTCTACCACGCGACACTGCGGGCCTTCGTCGACCGGGCACTGGAGGTGCGCTGATGAGCAGACACGACGGGTTGCGCCTCGACCTGGCGCTGGTCGCCGACCAGATCTTCGACGGATCCCGCGTGCTCGACCTCGGCTGCGGTGAGGGGGTCCTGCTGGAGCACCTGATGGCGACGCGCGGTTGCCGCGGCACCGGCGTGGAGATCGACGCCGATGCCGTGCTGGTGGCGATTCGCCGCGGTGTCCCGGTCATCGAGCGCGACATCGACGTGGCCCTGGCCGACATCGCCGATGACTCCTACGACACGGTGGTGCTCTCGCGCACGCTGCAGACGATGCTGCGTCCCGAGTACGTGCTGCAGAACATGGCCCGGGTCGCGGAGCGGATGGTCGTCTCGGTGCCCAACTTCGGCTATTACCCCAACCGACTGCGCCTCCTCGCCGGTCGGATGCCGATCTCGAAGGAGATCCCGTACGCCTGGTACAACTCCCCGAACCTGCGTTTCACCACGCTGGCCGACCTGGAGGATCTGTTCGCGCAACTGGGTCTGATCATCGACCGTCGCTACACCTACACCCAAAGCGGGCGGCGGCTGCGGATGTACGGCCGCGTCCCGAACCTGCTCGCCGGTGCCGCGGTCTACGTCCTGCGTCCCGGGATCTGACGGTCGGTCCCACCGGGTCGGCCGCGGCTAGCGGTCCGCGAGCGCGGCGAGGATCCGCTGAGCGCTGCCACCGAGATTGAGCTCGTCGCTGAGGTGGGCGAACGCGTCCGGGTCCCGCGGGGTGCGCGGCAGCGTGAGATCGAGGTCGGGCAGCGGCACCGCGGTGGCCGCGGTCACGACCTGGGCCGCCGGTCCGAGATAGTCCACCGAGGCGGTCAAGGCACTGCGGACGCCGGGGGAGAGTTCCCCCACGTGTGCGGCGATGCCCGCCAGGTCGCCGAACCGTTGGATCAGGCTGGCGGCTGTCTTCTCGCCGATCCCCGTGACGCCAGGCAGCCCGTCGGAGGGGTCACCGCGCAGCACGGCGAAGTCGACGTAGTCAGCCCCGGTGATCCCGTACTTGGCGCGCAGCCAGGCGTCGTCGACGCGTTCGTGCCGAGCGACCCCGCGGGCGACGTAGAGGACGCGGGTGGGGCGCGTCGGCTCGACGAGCTGGAACAGGTCCCGGTCACCGGTGATCACCTCGACGGGACCCTCGGCGCGGCGGGCCAGCGTCGCGATCACGTCGTCGGCCTCATAGTCGGGGGCCCCGACCACGGGAAGCCCGAGGGCCTCCAAGGTGGCGCGGATCCAGGGAACCTGCCGATTGAGATCGTGCGGCACTTCCTCGACGTCGCCCGACGCGACCCGATGCGCCTTGTAGCTGGGCACCAGGGCGACCCGCCAGGCGGGCCGCCAGGCATCGTCCCAGCAGCAGGCCACGCGCTCGGGGCGGTACTCGGTGATGAACCGGGCCAGGAAGTCCAGCAGGCCGCGCACAGCGTTCACAGGTTCTCCGGTGCGGCCCGTCAGGCTGGCAGGGAGGCCGAAGAAAGCGCGGAAATACAGCGAGGCTGAATCAAAAAGTAGCGTCGGCGAGCCATCCATGGTGCATCAGTGTGTCACGATGACCGGGTGGAAAGCACCGACGAGCAGATCATCGGCCTGTTGTCCCGGGACGGCCGGATGTCCTACACCGACCTGGGAAAGGCGACGGGGCTGTCGACATCCGCGGCGCAGCAACGGGTGCGACGCCTCGAACAGCGCGGCGTCATCCAGGGCTACAAGGCCGTCATCGATCCAGAAGCCCTGGGCAAGCTGTTGACCGGGTTCGTGTCGGTGCGGTTGCGTGACGACGCCGGTGAGGACGACCTGCCCGAGAGGATCGCCGACCTGCCCGAAGTGGTCTCCTGCTACTCGATGGCCGGCCTGGCGAGCTACCTGCTGAAGGTGCAGGTGGAATCGCCAGCCGACCTCGAGCGTGTGCTGAAGGAGATCCGGCATCGGGCCCCGGTGGCCACCGAGACCCAACTCGTGCTCAGCGTGCCTTACGCGGACCGCCCGCTGGTCTGATCGGCCAAGCCCTGCAGCAGGGCTGCCTCGGCCAGCGATGCGGCCTCGAGGTCGATCAGGTCGAGGGATTCGTCGATGCCGTGCATCCGCGAGTCCGGGTCGCTGACGCCCGTGACCAGGATCTGCGCCTGCGGGTAGGCGCGTTGGAAGTCGGCCACCATCGGGATCGAGCCGCCCTGGCCCATCTCGACGACCGGGTTGCGGAAGGCGCTGGAGTAGACGTCGCGGGCGAGGTCGGCCACAGGGCCCGCCATCGCGACGGACGTGCCGGAGCCGGTCGACCCGTCGGTGACGGTGACGTTCGCGCCGAAGGGGGCATGCTCGATCAGATGCCTGCGCAGGGCCTCCAGTGCGGCGGCCGGATCCTGGTTGGGGGCGATCCGCATGCTGACCTTGGCGCGAGCCGTGGGGGAGAGCGTGTTGGACGCGTCCGCCACGGAGGTCGCGTCCAGGGCGAGCACCGTGATGGCAGGGCGGCCCCACACGCGGTCGGCGATCGGTCCCGTCCCGATGAGCTGGACGCCGGGCAGCAGCCCCGCCTCCTCCGCGATCCGCTCCGCGGGGTAGTCGAGAGCGAACGGCGCGGCCTGCGCCAGACCGGCGACCGCCACATCGCCGGAGTCGTCGTGGAGGGTGGCGAGCAGCCGGATGAGCGTGGTCAGCGCATCGGGCGCCACGCCGCCGAACTGGCCTGAGTGCAGGGCGTGATCGAGGGTGTCGACCTGGACGACAAGGTCGACCAGTCCGCGCAGCGCCGTGGTGAACGCCGGCGTGCCGACCAGCCAGTTGCCCGAGTCGCAGATGACGAACACGTCGGAGGCCAAGGCCTCGGAGTGGCGGGCGAGGATGTCGGCGAGGGTGGGGGAGCCGATCTCCTCCTCGCCTTCGATGAAGAGGGTCACGCCCACGGGCGGCTTTCCGCCGAAGGCGCGCAGGGCGGCCAGGTGGACCGCGATCCCGGCCTTGTCGTCCACCACGCCGCGGCCGTACAGCCGCGCGCCGCGCTGGGTCGCCTGGAAGGGGGCGCTGCTCCACAGGGCGAGGTCGCCGGTCGGCTGGACATCCAGGTGCGCGTAGAGGCAGACGGTGGGCTGCCCCTCCGGCGCCGGGAAACGGGCGATGATCGCGGGCTGACCGCCCTCGCGCACCACCTGGATGTCGGGGCAGGCCAGGTCGGCCAGCAGTGCGCTGACGGCGTCGACCGCCTGCTCGACGTCGGCGTGCCGGTCCGGTAGCGAACTGACCGAGGGGATCGCGACCAGGGCCGTGAGGTCCTCGACGACGCCAGGGAGCAGAGCGGACACGCGCGCAGCAAGATCATCAGTCATACCGCCACTCTAGAACCGCGCGGCTCAGCGACTACGCTTTCCGCCGTGACCGCCGCATCCCCGTCCGTTCCCTCCCGTCGTCGTGCGGGCGGTCTGCCGTGGTGGGCCCTGGTGGTGATCGCGGCGGTCGGCGGGCTGGGCGCCTCGCTGGCCTTCGCCCCGTTCGGCTGGGCCCCCTGCGCGGTCCTGGCCGTCGCGGTATTGACCTGGTGTACGCAGGTCGCCCGTAGTGGCGGCAGCGCGCTCGCTGCAGGCGCTGGGTTCGGCGTTGCCTTCATGGGGACCTCGCTGATTTGGCAGACCGAGATCATGATCGCGTCCTATGCCGGCCTCGTGGCGGCGACCGCCCTGGTCTTCGTCGCCATCGGGGTGCTGTCGTTCTGGGTGCGGGCGCTACCCGCCTGGCCCGTGTTCGTGGCGGCCTCGTGGTCGGTGGCGGAGTATGTGATCTCCGTGTTTCCGTTCGGTGGCTTCGGCTGGATGCGGCTCGGGTACACCCAGCTCGACACCCCACTCGCCGGCCTGTACCCGCTCGTGGGTGCGGCGGGGGTCACCTTCGTGGTGGCGTTGCTGGGTGCCTGCCTGGCTGCCGTGGTGCGTGCGCCCGGGGTGCGTAGCGCCTCGGGGCTGGTGTGGATCCTCGTGGTCGCCTTGGGCGCAGGGGGCCTAGGTTCCTTGATCACCGCCACCAGCGAGGGGAGTGTCAACGTCGGCTGGGTGCAGGGGGGCGCCCCGGGCGGCGGCGTCTACGGGCTGGGCCCGGCCCGCAGCATCACCTACAACTCCCGCGACGAGACGGCCGCGCTGATGCGCCGCGTCGCCGCCGGGGAGGAGCCCGCGCCGCAGTTCATCGCGTGGCCGGAGAACTCCACCGATCTCGACCCCCGGACGGACGCGGCGACGAGAAACGCCGTGCAGTCGGCGGTGGACGGGGCAGGCGTGCCGATCCTGGTGGGATCGATCTTCGAGGATGCGGCCTCCCAGACGCGGCAGACTGTAGCCGTCTGGTGGACCTCGACGGGCGGCGAACTGGTGTACGCCAAACGAAACCTGGTGCCCTTCGGCGAGTGGATCCCCGGTCGCGACCTGTTGCTGCCGCTGATCCCGCAGTTGAGCTACGTGGGCGCCGACTCGGTTCCGGGCAGCACCCCGGGCGCCTTCGTGGCGGCGCTGCCGGACGGCAGCGAACTGCCCGTGGGCGTGGCGATCTGCTACGAGGTGATCTTCCCCGAGACCCTCAACCAGGCGGTCGAGTCGGGGGCGCGGATCCTCATCGTGCAAAGCAGCAACGCCATGTACCAGGGCACCAATCAGATCGCCCAGCAGTTCACGATCACGCGGGTGCGCGCCGCCGAGATGCGGCGCACCATCTCCGTCGTCACGACGTCAGGGATCTCGGGCCTCATCGGTCCTCAAGGGCAGGTGCTGCGGCAAGCACCCGACTCGGTGGCGGCCTCCGGAGTGGACAGTCTTCCCCTGGAGACGACGCCGCCGACCCCGGCGATGCTCCTCCAGCCCTGGCTGGAGTACGGACTCTCCCTGATGGCGGTGTTCGGGGTCGGGTGGGGCGCGCTGCGGCGTGTGCGGGCGCGTCGGGGTGGAAGAATGGAGGCCGTTGCCTCGCAGGCGAGCGCTTAAGGAGCGAACATGGCACAGCCCTACCTCGGGCTCGGTCGGATCCTGGTGATCATCCCGACCTACAACGAGATCCAGAACGTCGACATGATCACGTCACGAGTCCGCGCCTCGGTGCCGGAGGCGCACCTCCTGATCGCCGATGACAACTCGCCCGACGGGACAGGCAAGCGCGCCGATGAACTGGCAGCGTCCGACGACCACATTCACGTCGTTCACCGGCAGGGCAAAGAGGGGCTCGGCAAGGCCTACCTGGACGCGTTCCGCTGGGGCCTGGGCGAGGGCTACGACGTCCTGGTGGAGCACGACGCCGATGGCTCCCACCAGCCCGAGGAGCTCCCCAAGCTCTTGAATGCCCTCGTGAACGCCGACATGGTCAAGGGCAGCCGCTGGGTGCCCGGTGGCAGCGTCGTCAACTGGCCCAAGTCCCGCGAGTTCATCTCGCGAGGCGGTTCCCTGTGGACCCGCATGTGGCTCGGCATCCCGGTGAAGGACCCGACGGGTGGGCTGAATCTGTTCAAGGCGCAGGTGCTGCGCGACATCATCGACGACATCTCCACCTACGGTTACGGCTTCCAGGTGGACCTCACCTGGAACGCGCTGCAGCACGGCTACCGGGTGGTGGAAGTGCCGATCGAGTTCGTGGAGCGCGAGCACGGGGTCTCCAAGATGAGCTCCGACATCATCGTCGAGGCAGCCCTCCAGACCGCCCGCTGGGGCATCAAGCACCGCACGGAGCAACTCAAGCAGCTGGCGAGCGGCTTCGGCGATCAGGCAGGCAAGGCTGGGGAGAAGGCGGGCCGCTTCGTCGGGGCCGTCTCGAAAGCGGCCAGCGACACGGTGACGAACCGCAAGACCAAGGGCAGCGGGCACTGATGCGCGGCTCGCGGGTGGTCCTCGCGGTGGTCGGCGTGCTCGCCGTCGCCGAGATCGCCCTGCTGGCTTGGCTGGGACAACTGATCGGCGTCTGGTGGACGCTCCTGATCCTCGTCGTGGGCGGCGTCGTCGGCGGGATGATCGCCCGGCACGAAGGTTCGAAGGCCTGGGCCTCGTTGCGTGAGGCGCAGGCGCACCCCGAGGAGGCGTCCTCCCGGCTCACCGACGCGGCCCTGGTGCTGACCGGCGGTGGGCTGATCGCGTTGCCCGGGCTGATCACCGATGTGATCGGCCTGGTGTTCATCGTTCCCGTCACCCGTCCGCTCGCCCGCGCGGGTGCGCGGGCCCTCCTGCAGGCGTTGACGCGGCCGTACCGTGACCAGATCGACCTGATGCAGGCGAAGACGGATCCGGGATCGGTGGTGGAGGGGGAGGCGGTGACGCCCACCCACGACGGCGGGCCCTCACCCCGACGCGACGATCCCGGGGTCATCCGTGGCGAGATCGAACCCTGAGCTGGACACAGGAGGGGCCGCGCACCGATGTGGTGCGCGGCCCCTCCTGATGTGATCAGGGTTCTTGCCGGATCTCGCCCAGACGCTCGGCGAGGATGTCTTCGAGTTCCTCGATCGAGCGGCGTTCCCGCAGCATGTCCCAGTGGGTGCGCTGCGGCTTGACCTCCTTGGGCTCGGGCTCCACTCCGTCGGACCGGCGCGCCATCTGCCCGCACCGCGGGCATTCCCACTCGGTGGGGAGTTCGGCCTCAGCCGCGAACGTGACCGCGAAGTGGTGGGCGTTTGGACAATCGAATGCGATTTCCTGGCGGGCCGCCATCTCGACCCCCGACGGGTCGGCGAGGCTCTTCGAGCCAAGACCGTGGCCCCTCAATGCCTTGTCTGCCATGTGTCCTCCCTTCGTGTTCGTAACGCTACCGGGCGCGGCGTTGTTCCTGAATCCGCCCACGGTCCCTCCTGTGGATCAGGCGCGCTGGGCGGCGGGGTCGCTGACCCGCAGCATCAGCGCCAGACCCGCGACCAGCACCACGACGATGCCGAGGATCCCGAAGTACTGCGTCGTCGACGATCCGGTCAGCGCCGCGCCGACGGCGATGGCGAGACCGAAGAGGGTGGGGGACAGGAACGAGATGGCCCGTCCGGTCGTGGCGTACAGCCCGAAGATCTCCCCGGATTTGCCCTCGGGGATGGCACGGGCCAGGAAGGAACGAGACGCTGACTGCGCGGGTCCGACGAACGCGCACATGGCGAGGCCGAGCGTCCAGAACACGATCTGGCCGCCGTCGTGGGCCAGGAAGACGCCGAGTCCCAGCAGGCAGAGGGCCACCAAGGAGATGAGGATGACCCGTTTGGGTCCGATCCGGTCGTCGAGATAGCCGAAGCCGATCGTCGAGATCCCGGCCACCACGTTCGCGACGGCGCCGAAGATGATGACCTCGCCCGCGGAGAATCCGAAGGTCTGCGCGGCCAAGACCGCCCCGAAGGCGAACACCCCACTCAGCCCGTCACGGAACAGCGCCGACGCGATCAGGAAGCGCGCGGTGTTGCGATCCTCATCCCACAGCCGCTTCAGGGACGCCCACAGCATCCGGTAGGAGGCCACGACGCCCACCCGCGGTGCAGCCGGTCGTGGGGCGTCCTTCAAGGCCACGAACGTCGGGATCGTGAAGCACAGGATCCACACGGCACACACCAGCATGGACACCCGGATGTCCATGCCGTTGTCGCCGGTGACGCCGAACAGGCCGACGTCGGGGGAGATGAAGCCGAAGTACAGCACCATCAAGGCGACGATGCCGCCCAGGTAACCCAGCCCCCAGCCGAAGCCGGACACGCGGCCGACGTCCTTCTTGGTGGCGACGTGGTCGATGAGGGCGTAATAGTTGACGTTGGCGATCTCGCCGACGATCGAGGCCACGCCGAGGATGCCGAGTCCCAGCCACAGGTAGGAGGGGGCGGGGGCGACGAAGAACAGGCAGCTCGCCAGCAACGCGATCGCCCACGTCTGCCACCGCAGGTTTCGGACGGTGTGACCGGTGCGGTCGGAGGACTGCCCCAGCACCGGGGCGATGACCGCCACGATGAGCCCGGCGATCGTCGTGGACACCGATAACGCGATGGAGGTGTCGTTCTCCGTGCCGAACGCCGACCCGGTGATGTAGACGGAGAAGACAAACGTGATGATGACCGTGTTCAGGGGCTGGGTTCCCCAGTCCCACATCGCCCAGGCCCAGACCCGGCGCCGCGAACTGCGGCGCGGGTTGGCCTCCAGGGCCGTGATCGTCGAATCGCTCATCAGTTGTCCTCCCACAGCCCGCGGCTGATCGCCACATCCTTGAGTGTCACCAAGTCGTCGGAGACGATCCCGTCGACCCCCAGATCCAGGAGCCGCTCCATGGTGGCACGATCGTTGATCGTCCACACATGCACGCGGGCACCGCGGGCATGCGCCGCCGCGATCAGCCCGGGCGTCAGGAGCGGGAGCGCAGTGCCGGGCACCTGCATCGGCATCTGGAAGGCGGCCGCGGCGAGCGGCCAGCAGCGGCGCACCCCCGGTACGGCGTAGGCCGCCACCTCGACGGGGGACGCGGCGGTGGCCACGCGCCCGCCGGTCGCCCGCCGGAAAGCCGTGATGCTCCTCGTGGTGAAACTCCCCACGCAGACCCGGTCGGCAGCGTCATGGACGCGCAGTGCCGTTACCAGTGGGTCGACCGCACCGGGATGCTTGATGTCGATGTTGAACCGCGCCTCTGGCAGCGCCTCCAGCAGTTCGCCCAGCGTCGGGATCGGCTCGCTGCCTCCGATGCGGGCCCGCGACACCTCCGCATAGGGGAGGTCGGCGATGAGGCCCGTGGCGTCGGTGACACGGTCGAGCCGGTCGTCGTGGAACGCGATGAGCTGTCCGTCCTGGGTGGCGTGGACGTCGGTCTCGAGGTAGCGGAAACCGAGCGTGTGCGCTGCGACGAAGGCCTGCAGCGTGTTCTCCAGTTTGGGCGGAACGCCGGGGGAGAACCCGCCTCGATGGGCCAGCGCCGCGAAGGGCGCCTCGAAGTACGGGTAGGCGTCCGCGGGCATGCTGCACACCCTAGG
>RRZU010887679.1_pt1 | contig 11307 bp, 17 predicted proteins | sample 2165561 | NCBI WGS metagenome assembly RRZU01 (sample SAMN10456909, study PRJNA506462) | wastewater metagenome | isolation source: wastewater sludge | place: USA: Moscow, Idaho | reverse complement strand
TTACCATTTTAATTCAATTTCAAAAAATTATGGAAGCACAATTTAATTTTCAGATGAAACAACGCAATGACAAAAAAGAATGGGAAGACATTGAGGGTTATTATCAAACTCATTCCGACAGAATTACTGCAATACGATATGCTAGAAATCTTTCCAAGATATTCAATTCAGAAATCAGAATGACACATGGAGCAAATCCATTTAAAACAAGCGGTACTTTCATTTATGAAAACGCAGAACCTTTAAAAATCAAAAATTATGGCAAACTGGTGCAGTAATACAGTTGTTTTCGAAGGGAATTCCGAAAGGATTGAACAGATAAAATGGCTATTTCAGGCAATGGCTGAAAAAGAACAAGAAGAACAAAAAGGGCAACTTCCCGAATTTGTTAATCAATGCAATGGAGGGTTTTTCTTCGATTTATACTTTGACAATGATGAAACAGGAGTATTTCAGTATCAGACCAGATGGTCACCCAATATTGAAATTATCCAAGAGATAGCAGAATACTACAAAGTAGATTTTGTACTGAATTACGAAGAAATGGGCAATCTTGTCTACGGAAAAGCAAGGTACTACAACGGAATACTTCAAGACATCTATCTCGAAGATGAAGATTTTGAGCAGTACGAATATGACGAAGAAACCGATAATTACCACTTTGAGGGCGAGACCTATAACAGCGATGCAGAAATCTTGGAAATTCTTTTAGAACGAAAAATCAACGGTCAATTATCTAAAATTGACCATCAACCGACAACAATCAACTAAACTAATATGCAGGCCAATTTTTTCAGACAACTCGCAAAAATAAATCTTTCGGGAGATTTGCAAATCACGCTTCGCCCGACCACAGAAAACAGTTTTGTCCTTTCCGTATTGCTCAATAATGAGCAATGTGGGGATGAAGCAAGAAAGCTCATTCCGCCTTTGAATCTTCGGGGAACAGCCGAAGAACTCGACAACGGATTTTTTGAAACCATTTCCGTACCGTTACAGACCGCTTCGGGATTAATGGTGGATATGGAAACCTTTATGAAACAGCTTGAAGAAGCTAAAAAGCAATCCGCAATGGAAAAGGAAAAAGCGGACAGGGAAAAAAAGGAAAAGGAAGCCAAAGCGAAAAAATACAAGGAAGCGTTCCAAAAAGCCGAAGCACTTGAAAAAGAGGGCAAATACAAAGAAGCGTGGTCGGCACTTCCCAAAATATCGGAAAACCCCGATTTTGCCGAAGCTATTCGCAAAAAGCAGGATGAATACGAAAGTCATTTCGCCCATAATCTTTTTTCAGAAACTCCAACCGAAGTCTAATCTTAAAAATCAGAACAATGTTATTAGCAACACAATTAGAAAGGGTTTTTATCCTCAAAGACAACGGACAGGAAATTCGTTTGACAGACCCCGAACCCAAATGGAGCGTAGAAGCGGTTATGAATTTTTATGCCAATAATTACCCGATTTTAACCACCGCTAAAGTTTCCGCACCAAAAATTGAAGATGATACCGTTCAATACTTATTTGAAAGCATAATGGGAACAAAAGGATAATTTAAAACCGTAAACAATGGAATATGCAACACAATATTATATCGGGAGCAATCAGCGTTCCCGAAGAACAGCAACAACGAAGATTACACCGACAGTTGGGAGAGTTCGCAAAGTGGCTTCAAAAACCGAAAACAGCGAACGAGATACGGAAAGACAAGCAGAAATCCGTACCAATAGCAATGCTTCCAATGGTTTTCTAAAGTGCCGATTTCTACCGAAACAGGAAGAAATATCAACCATACAAGATTGTAAAATAATTGCAAGAACAGAGAGGGATTTTTATAAATCCCTTTCCAATTTTGCCCGACAATACAATATTGAACCAATGCAGACCAAAGATTTTAATTTTCCCTATAATATGGCTTTGGCAATGTGGGATATAGAAAACAAAGTGAAGTACACCAATGAAGATTGGAAAAGTTTTAAGCTCATTCGGAACAATAAGAAAATCCATTTTGCGAAAGAGGAACGATATTATACAGGAACATCTCTTTATTATGTTCCCATTGTACCGCTTTTTCAAATGCTCCACGACAAGAGTTGTAAAAAGAACGCCCAACTATTACTTTCGGTTTGCAGTTATCTGTATCACATTGTAGATGTTCCTTATTACAGAAGACAGGAAAGCTATCTGTATTGGATATACGAAATGCACGAAGATTGGATAGAACAGGGTGATGAAGCGGAAGAAGATATACAGGAGTTCAGGCGTGAATTTATAATATCGAAAACCATAGGCGACAAAATAGAGCAGAAGTTGTATAACCGGAAGAATCTGGAAATGTTTGAACAGCGTTTGAACCATTTTGAAAGTCACACCGATTTTGACCGCAATTGCTATAAAGTTGCTTCCGATGCCTTTGCTCTTTATACGGAATATCCGAAAACATCAATTTTCAGAAATCAGCCAACTCCCGATAAAAACCCATATTTTGATGATGAGAATAAATCAATCGGAATGGAAATGTATATTTCTTTTGTTGCTGATACCAAAGGTAACCTGTATAACAACATTGAAGAAAGTATTAATGCAGAGTTCAACGAATACGGAAGTGTCGAAGAACCTACTGTTTATACTCCCATTAACGAAACCGCAATTATCAAAGCTGATTTTGATTTTGAAAACCGTCTGTTTACCCTAATGGATGATTTATACAAAGTATTAGCTATTTAAAACAACAAAACAAAAATGAATGATATAATTGATACAGCCGAAGACTTCGGAACATTGTATGAACCAAAGTCCGCATTGGTTTTTTATGAATCCTTAGATAATAATGAAACAATGTATGTAGAGCATTTTGATATGGACAGAAACGGAAATCCAATCAATGCCCACCCTTTGACCGTAAACGAAGCCAGAGCATTGGCAAAGTCTTTACATTCCGATGAAGAAAAAGACAAAACTTTTCTAAAGCAAAAAGGAATTTTGCCTACCCATATTCTGAATATCAATCCGAGCCAAAACGGTTCAGTGATTTGGTACACTAATGCACAGCTAAGACAAATGTACTTTGTGAAAAATCTGGAAATTTCTAACGGAACAGCGGAAGTTCCTGCAATGCTTTGGTATGCCGATAAAGAAAACCTTTCCGTATTTGCATTGGCAAATGACAATAGACCAACCGAAAGAACACCATTGTACTACTCCCCATTTTTCAATGTGTATGAAGATGGCAAGGTATGTATGGGAACAGTAGATGTCCATATCAAAAATTCGGTTTCGGTAGAAGAATTTACAAAGGCGTGGGAAGATTATTTTTTCAATTCCTATTTCAGTCATTTATTGGACAATTATAATCCGATAAAAGGGAACTGTGTAAACCTTTGGAAGAAATTAATTGAAACAAAAGAAACCTATCCTGTCAAAACATTGAAAAAGAATAATAAAATCCTTAAAAACCTATTACGATGAATACAGAAAATGAAACATTCAGAACCAAAGTCCACTTTACGGACAACGAGTTGCTCAATCCTGCCAATCCGATTTCGGTAAACCTAATCGGAGCAGGAGGAACAGGTTCAAAAGTCTTGACCGCTTTAATGGAAATGAACCACAGCCTGATTGAATTACGACACGCAGGATTGCAGGTTCGTCTGTGGGATGATGATAGTATCACAAGCGCCAATTTAGGAAGACAACGTTTTGCGGAATGCGAAACAGGATTATATAAATCCGTTGCTCTAATCAATCGTGCCAACCGTTGGGCAGGTACAAACTGGAAAGCTGAAACCGTAAAATATGAAAAAAACAGTTTTGGCAGATTGCCAGACAATGCAAAAGCAATGATTACCATTACCTGTGTGGACAGTGTAAAAGCAAGGTTCGGTGTTGCTGAAATTCTGAAAGAAAAAGACAATTACAGGAATTACAGCAATGAACCGAGATATTGGTTAGACTTTGGCAATAGTAAAGATATAGGGCAAGTATTGTTATCTACCGTAGGAAATATTCGACAACCCAATTCTAATAAATACGAAACGGTTGGAAATCTCCCTTTTGTTACGGAAGAGTTTAGAGAACTGTTGCAACAATCCGAAACCGAAGATGATATGCCGAGTTGCTCACTTGCAGAAGCATTGGAAAAGCAGGATTTATATATCAATTCTACTTTGGCACAAATGGGATGTTCTCTTTTATGGAACTTATTCCGCAACGGACTGACCGAAAACAGGGGATTCTTTCTTAATCTGAAAGATTTCAGAACCCAACCCATAAAAGTCGCCCGATGAAAATTCGGGCGGCAAAAATGCAATTCCTCCCTGTGGTCGGAATCGCATTTTTGCTGTTTAAAGCGGATGCAACCTCTTATCAAAATATTTTTCCTGTACTTTTCCTTTGGATTTTTTTGAAAAGAAGTTGCGGGCTATTTAGTACAGTAATGAAGTTACTGTTTTTTTAGATTATCAATTTTCTGCATTAATTCTTCATAATGTATTTGTGAATGACATTCTGCACAAACAGAAATTAAATCTTCTAACTTTTCATTAAAAATATTTTTATAAGTTAAATGATGTGCGTGAAATGCCGGTCTGCTTTTACATTTGGTACAGGTATATCCATCTCTTTTGAAAACCATTTCTCTTTTTGCTCTCCATTCAGGAGATTCCAGATACTTATGATATTTTCCTTTGGGTGAACTCAAATAATTAGAATATGATACACTCTCATATATAAGTTTTTTATCAAAGTTTACCTTTTCTCTCCATTCTTCAAAATATTCAGAATCAAACTCTCCGCGAATATCAATATCAGATGTATATTTCACAGGGAAATTTCTTTTAGCTCCTCCACAATTTTTACATTGCTCATATAATCTGAAATTTGGAAAAAATTTAACGTCATTAACAACAATTTTGTTAGGGTTTCGACAACACTCGTCAGAACGTTTTATTTCTTCATACTCACAATTTTTACATCTATAAATATCGTGATATTCAGCTTCGTAGTATTTTTCAAGAATACCATTTTTACATCTGCTACAATCCATAAATTTTAATTTTACTGTGGAAAGATAATCAGCATCGATTGCTTATTGGCAGACCATCAGTTCGTTTTCAGTATGCAAAAATACAAATCCCGTTTCTGCTCAAAAAAATCTTTTTGGGTTTCTAAAAAAATTCTTTCCACAAGCTTCAACAATTTTTCCAGACACTCCTGAATCCTGCGGACAAAAAGATTTCGCAGCCTTCATTCCAATGCTTCCATTTCGGTTTTGGCTGAAACGGAATTTCTATCGTCAAAAAGCAATGAAAAACGACACACAGGTCAGACAAAAAAGCAAAGCGTTCTTTGACATTTCCGAAAATAATTAAAAAAATAGAATCATTAACAATTATAAATTTCAAAATATGAGAACTAAAAAAACAGAACAAATAGAATTTTTCAGTTTAGGAAACGGTATTTCGGTTTGCGATACCAACCGGGAAGTAAACGGAGATTATAAGAAAGTAGCTCACATATCAAAATACAGAGAAGTAAATTTTTTATGTCGGGTTTCAGATGAAGCAAAAAATAAGATACTGTACTACGCTGAAAGTGCAAATCCAAGAATTTCCATGACACAGGATGAACCTGTTTTCATCGAGAAAACATTCAGGTACAATGTTAATTTCAAAGAATTTAAAAAGGTCTGCTATGCCTATAATCTGGAACAGGCATTTACAGAAGCCGATGTATTTGCAAGAAAACATCAATTATCTTCAGACTTTACGATTGACGAAACAGAAAAGTTCGTAGAGAATCCCCCTTATTTCGGCATTAAAGAACCACTTTAAAAATGAGAAAATTAGAAATTAAAATACAGAACAAAAAAGGAAACGAGCCCAAATACAAAGCAAATTTGGGTTTTGTTTCCCCTTTAATGAATGCAGAACGTCTGTTATTGCCAAACCACAAAAAAAATAAAATAGATACTTATCAAGCGAAAACGACTTTAAGCCAAGCCGAGAAAATGGTTGAAGGGCTACCCCTTTCAGCAGAAGAGTATCTCAATATTTTGAATATTGAAGGACTCAACGAATTTCCTCCTGAAAAGTTTCAGATTGTTCTAAAAACCATTGACGATTTTTTTAAATATCATGGATATCCAAAAAATGAATATCCGCTCAGGGTATTCTATGGCTTTAAAAAACTGACGAAAAAAATAGTAAAAAAACCTTCTGTAATAATCCTTTATGAGAATGGATGCTCACGATTAAATGATAAATATGTTCATAGAGCAATGAAAGTTACTTATCAGAGATTACAGACAGATAAAGAAAAAGAGGATGCCAAATACAGTAACAGATTATTTTCAAAGTATGAATATTTTATCAATGAGAAAGTCTGGAAAGGTAATGTTGATGCAATTCTACGACATAATTTTTCTGCTGATAAAAATAATGTTCCGAAAGATGAAAGGGAGCATATAAGAGAACTTCTGAAAAAAGAAGTCTTCGATTTCTACGGAGATAAAGTTTCAAGATTTTTTCAATCATCATTTGATTTTTGAGGCTATGATTATTAGAGAATAAAAGAGAACACTATTTTATAGAAACCATTGAAACACTAAAGCAAATAAATTAAAAATTTCAATATGAAAACATTCACTCAAAAATTAGAAAATTTAAGAGAATCGGCATATCTGACCATAGTCAACCATTTAACCTTAATAGGAGAAGAAAGCTGTCACAGTCATCAGATTATTATTCCTGTCAGAAAGGAAAATTTGCAATTCAACCTCAATAATGGCAGGTGGTTAGAGGAAATCGGAAGTGTTATTATTGATAATGAAGGATACCAATACGGTTTATCCGTTCTTGATGATGAACAGCTATGCAGTATTACTGACCACATAATAGAGTTAGCAAAATAGACATTCAATAATCAGATATAAAACAACCCTAAATAATAAAAATTATGACAACAAAAAAATACAAAACAGAAACTCTTTTAAAGAGGTTGGAAAAATATGACGAAAAATACTATGAAGCAATCTGTAAACCGTCAAATATTGGTTTTGGCTATGGAATGCGGGCTTATCACGCATTAAAGGTTCAAAATCCACCAGAATGGAAAATCCGGGATAAAGCGGTATTGATCGCTGATGAACTCACAAAGCGAGGGGTAACATTCAGAACCAGTTATCTAAAGTTATCAAATTAATTACTATTAAATACCTACAAACAATATATATAATCTGATGAAATCAACACATTTAATTTTTAGCATAAGAATTAAACCTACATCAGTACAAAAACTTCCCGAGCCTTCTATAAATCATTTCTCCTGTCAGGTTCTTAAATCCCGATAGTGAATTCCTGAATTTATTGATTTTTCTCTCTTGAATATTTCTTTATTAAGTTTTGAGCAGGTAAGATACCACCGTATTTTTTGATTTTTCCATTTCTTATTCCCTTAAAAGCATTACGCCGTAGCTATTTCAGCTGACCTGTAGTTCGTTTTCAGTTTGCAAAAGTATAAATCCCATTTCTGCTCAAAAAAATCTTTTTGGGTTTCTCAAAAAATTCTTTTCACAAGCTCCAACAATTTTCCCAGACACTCCTGAATCCTGCGGACAAAAAGATTTCGCAGCCTTCACTCCAATTCTTCCATTTCGGTTTTGGCTGAAACGGAATTTCTATCGTCAGAAAGCAATGAAAAACGACACACCGGTCAGATAAAAAGCAAAGCGCTCATTGACATTTCCGAAAACAATTCAAAAAAACAAAAACAAGCGAACGGTGTCCCTCGTAGAAAACAATTATTAACAATTTAAAAATTTTAGATTATGAAAAATCCAAGTATTTCAGCAAATGAATTTTACAACGAGTTTATGGGAACCGAATCCTACTATTCCTATATGTTCGGAATAGTTCTGACAGATGGTGTGAAAACCATTGCAGACGAAGAAAAATGCTATTGGTTTCTGGATGCCATTGCATCTTATCAGTTTGAAGAAAAATTTAAAAAACAGGAATTCCAGATTTGGAAAATTGAAAGAATCGGAGGAACTAAGTTCAAACTATCCGCAACAGACGGAAATAATAAAGTCTTAGCTACCCAAGAAATTACATATTCCGATTTCTTTTTTCAGGAATTTACCATTTGGAAAGAAGATAAGGTGTTATTACTTCCAAGCGAACATTAATACCTACAAAACCTCACGATGTACAGGCTAATCGTGTTTTATTAATAACTCTTAAATAACAATGATATGAATAAGAAAGAACTTGCTGCATATAACGCAAGAAAATTAGAAAATATGAATAAAGCAAAACAGCTAATAAAGCATCCTTTCATAGAAAAAGAAGGGTTTGTTATTCAGGTAGAATGTACCGAAAAAGAACATTCTGCTTACTGTGCAAAATTAGGATTTAGCGGGATGTACTCCGATAAATCCGGAAAAGGATCCTTACTGAACTTTTATCAATACAAATAAGATTATGGGAACTTACTCAATTATTTATCTTAGAAAGCCTGAAATGGCAAAAGAAGTCAATGAGCTTCTGAAAGAAAAATACAATCTTGAATACGAGAAATATAACGGAATTGAATACGGTATTTTCTTTTCTCTGGAAATGTTTGATGAAGATTTAAGATTTATGAATGAAGACGAAGAAGGAAAAACCAATCTTCCTCATTATGAACGTCCGATTTCTAAAGAAACCTATTATTCATTATTGTTTGGAGCAGGAAATTGCTTTGGTGATATTGGAACATTTTGTGTCAAAATTTCCTGTGTTACTGAAGAAGATATAAAAACAATCAAAACTTTACAGGAATTTTCCAAAACTCCTGAATTTAAAAAGTATGTCAATTTTAGAAAATCTAAAAATCTTCGGAGATTGCTGAATACTGAATTATAACTTAGGTTAAGAAGCAATAGTAAATTATTTCCCATTGCTTTTTTATTTTTTTACAAAATCTTTCTGAAGAAGTTTTCTATCTATCGGGTGGCAAAAATGCAATTCCTCCCTTTGGTCGGAAACACATTTTTGTCTGAAATTGGAGCAATCCCATTTCTAAAACATTCCCGTACTTTTTCCTTGATATGTTTTTGAAAAGAGGTTGTGAGCTGATTTTATTGAAATTTGAATACCGATGAAACAGATAATTTATTTAATCGAATTATCTTTTAGCATCATTATGGCATTCCTCAACTCCATTGGATATTCAATGAAATACGTATGCGTTACACCTCCGGTAGTTACAACCAGCGTTCCGAAATTCAAAGCCTTTCCTAAAAAACTTTGGTGCTGGTACATTCCTTCGAGCTTGTTTAATGAGAGGTCGAAAAGTGTTTTGCCTAATATTCCTGTAGAAAATGTGAGATGGGTATCGGTAACATAAATTTTTGTGCTTCTGTTCTTCAGTAAACGGAGTAAGCCTCTGATGAAAAGATAAATAAGAAAAAGAGAAATAATACCAACTAAACCAAGCATATATTTATAACCTAACAATAAAAAAGAGATAACTCCTACAGAACCAATTATGATAAAGAAAACTGGAATTACATAGGAAATCCAATGGATTTTGGCTTCATAATTAATAGTTGGATTAAATCCCTCAGATTCAGCAAGTAAGTTTTTCATAAATTGTGTGTAAATTTTCGTCTAATTTAGTGAAAAAAGAAAACAGTAAAAAGCCAAAATGAGAAAATTAATGTGTCCCAATCCATAAAATTTTAGATGTCGGAAGAGGAATTCTGCATCGTTCCGGTAAACCTTGTCTTCTTATTTCTTACTTTCATCAAAAGTTGATTTCGGACGTTTGATGCTTTGTAAGGCGATTTTGTTCTGAGGAGCAGAATTTTGGGATTCCAATTCTGTTTGAAGAAAAGGCATTGTGTTTTTTATGGAAGACTTCCAGTTCGTTATCGGCTTGTTATAGCCATTTTTCCATTCGTTTCCGAGCCAACTCTCATATTTTTCTTTAATAAGATGGTCTAATTCGGGAACATAGCTTTCCAATGTTTTCGCATATTCTGTAAATTCGTCCAAAGAAGGAATAGTACCGGAACCCGGAATAGGTATTGCAACAGGAATTTCCGGAGGAGCATCGGGAGACAAATTTTGATTCTGTGGAGTTTCTCTTTTCTGTGGCAATTTTTCGGTAGTTTCCTTTTTTTTCGGAATTGGCTTTTGACTCCTTTTAGTCGTCGAACCTCCTTTGTCAGTTTCAGGCTTTTCAAAAGCGGATAACGTCGGTGCATATTCCCGAAGAATTTTATAATGTCCCGGAAGCCCGTTTTTAGATTGATATTGAATCATTCCCAGATTGCTAAGTTTTTGGCGTAAAGTAATAATGGTGGGTCTTGTGATTTTCAGCCGCTCGCAAATTTCGGTATCCGAAAGCTTGAAATCATTTTCCTCATTTTTTTTCCATATTTCCAACAAAAAAAGGTAGATGGAAGCTGCGACAGCTCCCAACGGTTCTTTTTCGTTATGTTGCCAAAACTGCCTGATTAATCCCGAATAATTCATTTTTTATGCAGAGCCATAAGTTGCATTGCTTTCTCTTTATCTATGATAATAAGATTTCCGTTCTGAATGATGGCATCATCCAGAATTCCGCTGGACTTTAGTTCCGCTGCTTTCGAGCGGGAACAGCCCAGCATTCTGGCTAACCCTTTAAGCCCATATTCATACTTTTTTTCAGAAACAGCGGTTCTTTGTAATTTCAGAAATTCCTCAACAGTCAACTCAAGCAGTGGTTTTTTCGGATCGATATTCATAGTATTTTTTGTTTTTATAAAAAGTATTCAGGCAATTTCTTTGAACTCTTATTTTTTGAACTCATAATTATTTTCAGAATCTTTGACAATCAATCCTTTCTCACGCATAAATTTAATATAGCTCTTTGCCGTTCGGTCTTTGACCGCCATCATATTTTGGAGCTTCTCACATAATCCGGCATAGGTATAATGCTTTTGCTGTGAAAATAGAGTCCGGGCAATATTTGCAAGTTCGATCTCTTTTCGTTTCTCTTTTTCTTCTTTGGTCTTCTCTCCGATAAAAACGTGCATTCCTTTTTCTTTATCCCACGAAAACTGTATAAGTGGAACATCCAAAGGACTTCCGTCCCTTACTTTCAGTGCCTTTACAACAGAGATTTGAGGATCATCATCTTTTTCAATGGATAAAATGGCAGCTGCTTTTCTTTGAAGCTCGCTTCCGAGATGTCCCCGAAGCTTTAATCCGTTGGGTGTGAAATGCAGTACTCCGATTATACAGGTTTTATAAATTCCAGCCATACGGTAGAGCTCATCAATTAAGG
>RRZU012777544.1_pt1 | contig 11308 bp, 8 predicted proteins | sample 2165561 | NCBI WGS metagenome assembly RRZU01 (sample SAMN10456909, study PRJNA506462) | wastewater metagenome | isolation source: wastewater sludge | place: USA: Moscow, Idaho | reverse complement strand
TCGTTGTCTCGTTTGAGACCATCGAGCATCTGGCCGAACAGGAGCAGATGCTGTGTGAACTGCGCAGGGTGCTTCGCCCGGCAGGGATTCTGATGATCTCGTCACCCAACAGACCGGTCTATTCGGAAGAAAGTGGGCGGCACAACGAATTCCACGTCAAGGAACTGGATTTTTCCGAGTTCGACAGCCTGTTACGCAGCAAATTTTCACGCATTCGCTACTTTGGTCAGCGTTTCATGATGGGCTCGGTTCTTCAACCGCTTGAGGGTGGTGGCAACCGTTTTGACGCGCTATGCGAACACAACGATGGGATAAGGAACGGCATTTCGCCCCTGCAGCATCCCGTCTATTTCGTCGCAGTCTGTGGTGACGAGGCATCAGTTTTCCCGGAAGCACGTTCATCCTTCCTGCTTCCCAGGGAACTCGACCTCTTGCGGCAGTATCAGGGTTACGCGCAATGGGCTGCGCGTGTAGATGCAGAACTTGCTACTTGCCGGGATCTGTATAGCAATCTTGACGATGAGCATCATCGCGTCGCCAATTGGGCGAAGAGCCTGCATCAGAGATGTGAACTTCTTGAGCGCGAGCTGGCCGAGACCGAGGCGAAGCTCAGCGCGACCCAAGAGAAACTCACTCAATCCATTGGTTCCAGTTCCGGTGGAGCTGCCAGGCTCTCACCATTCGCTGCAGGTCTTGCCCATGGACAATGGACTACGGTCATGAAACCGCTGCGCACCTGGCTGCGCTCCAACGGGCGGCGGCTATACCACCAACTGCCGCTATCGCAAACATACAAACTCAAGCTTGTTGGCGGTATGTACAAGTTCGCAGGTCCCCTTTTTGCAGGCATGGGCCATTACGAATCGTGGAAACGCCAACGGGATGGAGTGCTCCTCCCCATGGCAACGCAAGGTGCCGTGCAACCGGAGGAGATTGATTCCGCGCTTCAGGAACTACGCTTCGAGCAGCCAGAGCATCCGCTGGTTTCGATCGTCATTCCAGCTTATGGCAATCTGCCCGTTACCCTTGGCTGTCTTCGCTCCATCGCGAGGAATCTGCCGGCTGTCCCGGTGGAAGTCATTCTTATGGAGGACTGTTCGGGAGATCCGGAAATCGATCGTTTATCGGAAGTGCCAGGATTGCGCTACCTGCGAAACTCGCAGAACCTGGGATTCTTGCGCTCCGCCAACCGGGCTGCCGATTTCGCCAAAGGGAGCTATTTCTATCTCCTCAATAGCGATACCGAGGTCACCGCAGGCTGGCTGGATGCGATGCTTGCCGTATTTGCATCCCGCCCCGACTGTGGGTTGGTAGGTTCCAAACTGGTATATCCGGACGGGCGCCTGCAGGAAGCTGGTGGCATAGTCTGGAACGACGCATCTGCCTGGAATTACGGCAGGTTCCAGGATCCGTCGCTACCCGAATTCAATTACCTGCGCGAAACGGACTACTGTTCCGGCGCCTCAATCATGATTCCACTGGAACTGTACAAGAATCTTGGCGGATTCGACGAACGCTATGTACCAGCTTATTTCGAGGATACCGACTTGGCTTTTGCGGTTCGTTCTGCTGGAAGCAAGGTGTATTACCAACCTGCTTCCGTCGTCATCCATTACGAGGGGGTTTCGCATGGCACGGATACTGGTGAAGGTATCAAGGCCTATCAGGTGCAAAATCAGCAAAAATTCAGGGAGAAATGGCGAAGCGTACTCGAAAGAGAGCATTTCCCAAATGCGCATGACCTATTTCAGGCACGTGACCGTTCCCGTGCCAAAAAAACCGTTCTGGTGATTGATCATTATGTACCGCAACCGGATAGGGATGCCGGTTCCCGATCCATGCTGGCGATCATGCAGGAATTGCTCACCATGGGTTTCAATGTCAAGTTCTGGCCTCACAACCATTGGCAGGATCCTGTCTATACCCCGCGCTTGCAAGCCCTGGGTATCGAGGTTGAATATGGTTCCCGTTACTGGGGGCGTTTCGCGGCCTGGATCGAGGAGAATGGTAAATATCTTGATTATGTTCTGCTCTCGCGTCCAGACGTCGCCGCGGATTTCGTACAGGCTTTGAGGAAACATACAAAAATACCACTCATTTACTATGGACACGATATCCATCACCTCCGGTTGAAGGAGCAATTGAAACTGGAGCCGGAGAATCATACCGTCCGCAATGAGATGAAGCGCATCGAAAAGATCGAAAAGCAACACTGGCGACAAATGGATGCCATTTATTATCCGTCCAACCTGGAGACCGAGGAAGTGGCCAAATTCCTCAGGACTGAAGGACTCGATGATAAATCGGCAACGCTACCGGTTTATGCGTTCGACTCATTTTCAGATAATGCAGCCGAAAATCTGGCCGATCGCCAAGATATCCTTTTCGTGGCAGGATTCGGTCATCCGCCGAATGCTACTGCCGCCCGCTGGTTTGTGCACGAAGTCTTGCCGCTGGTACGGGAAAGCTTCCCTGATGTGCGGCTCACGCTGGTGGGTTCGAATCCAACGCCAGAGGTGGCTGCTCTGGCTTGCGAGCATATCGCTGTAACCGGCTTCGTTACTGACGAGCAACTTGCTGGCTATTATCTTAATGCTCGTGTTGCGGTTGCCCCTCTCCTGTTTGGTGCCGGCATGAAAGGCAAGGTGGTTGAAGCGATGCGCTTCGGTATTCCGATGGTGACCACACCGATCGGGGCGCAGGGGTTGGTGGAGGCAGGAAGTGCACTGGGGGTTTTCGAAGATCCCTCGGCCTATGCCAGAGATGTAATGCGCTTGCTATCCGACGATGAGGAGTGGCGAATTCGATCAGCAGCTGAACTTGCTTATGTCCAGGAGCACTTCTCTTTGGCAGCGATGCGTTGTTCATTGGAAAGATGGTTTGTTCCGTAAGCTTGCCGGGCATGGCCGACCTGCTTTCGCAGATTATCTCCTGCACTTGTTTCGATAATCGCATATATTGATTCGCCTAATCGGAATGATGCTCTTATCCATCAAGCGCCAGATTTCACGCACCGTTGCAATGCGGGATGATTGAATCGACCGCCGTTTCCACCACATTTTCGGAATGCCCTTGAGCGCATCCCGCTTGGCGCGCAGCATCGTTAGTCCCTGGCCGCGCCAGGTGAACACCGTCAGGGTGACCAGATTCATCGCCAGATGCAAGGGCAGAAACGCCCAGAACAACAGCCAGGGCATGTTTTTCACATAGGTCCACACCAGATTGCGATGCCCGTGATACACGGCAAAATCGCTATGCTGTCCACTGGTCGTTCCCGAGCCAACATGATGGGCCACCGATGCGGATACATAAAGGCAGCGGTATCCGGCCAGTCGTAAACGGAAACCGAGGTCCAGATCTTCCAGGTAGCAAAAGTAGTCCTCATCGAAACCACCGGCCTCAACCAATATGCGCCGCTGATACAGCGCCGCTGCCGCACAGGGCGAGAATTCCTCCCGTACCTGCTCGGAAACAGACGCGACGGGTGCTCCATGTCCCCGCCGCCAGACCAGGCCACTGACGTGATAGGCATCACCTGCCCCATCCAGCACGGCCGGGTCAGCGGCAGAGACCAGCTTGCTGGCGAATACCTCAAAGGCGGGATAGTCGCGCGTTGCCGACAGTAATGCTTCCAGCCAGCGCGGCTCGACGAATGCATCCGGATTGAGCAAAGCGATCCATTCAGACTCGGCTGTGGCCTCTTCGATCGCCAGATTGTTCCCGCGCGCAAAGCCGAGGTTTCGATCCTGCGCCAGCAAACGCACCGAGGGAAATCTGCGTACGAGGTCGAGCGAACCGTCGGAACTCGCGTTATCCACAAGAATGATCTCATGCGGTGCCACCGTTTGGGCCAGCAGCGCCGATAGACAACGGTCAAGGAATCGTTCGCCGTTCCAGTTGACAATGATCACCGTCACCTTCGGCCATTTCTCATTCAGCAGATCACTCAATGTGTTCCTTACAATAGATGAAACTTTGGGGGAGTCGTGTGCCTCTGTGGCCGCATGTTAACGCAGAGGCACGATCCTGGACATTCTCGAGGCCATCGTCAATGGGAAGCATCACATCAGCAGCTTCGGGAAGTACAATCGTCCCTGTCTGATCCAGCCATTGCGCTGGTATCCATCGCTCTTCTGATCGCTGCCGGCAGGCCGGTGCAAGGTGACTGCCAGATGAACTGGAACCCCGAGCAATACCTGAAATTCGCTGACGCCAGGCAAAGACCCGCGCTGGATCTCCTGGCCCGGCTGGACGGCAGGTCGGCAAGCCGCATCGTCGATCTCGGCTGTGGGGCCGGCAACATCACGCAGTTATTGGCCGAACGTTGGCCGGGCGCGCAGATCATTGGCATCGACAGCGATTCAGCGATGCTTGCCAAAGCCGCTGCCAGGGTGCCGACGATCGACTGGCGCTTGGCGGAAATCGCTCACTGGCAGGCAGAGGCTCCGCCCGACCTGATCTTCTCGAACGCAGTACTGCACTGGCTGGACAATCACCCGCGTCTGCTGCCGCAGTTGCTCGTTCAACTCGCTGCCGGTGGCGTGCTGGCGGTTCAGATGCCGGCCAACTTCACTGCACCGTCCCATCGAATCCTGCGCGAACTGGCCGCCGAGGCCGACTGGCACGAGGCGCTCGGCGGTGTCCGCATGGGGAGCATCTGCTCGGCTGCCGAATACTGGCGGCTGTTGATGCTGCATTGTCGACACCTGGAACTCTGGGAGACCACGTACTGGCAACTGCTCAGCGGCGACGATGCCGTTTTCGAGTGGATGAAGGGAACCACATTGCTGCCTTACCTGGCGTGCCTCGGCACGGTATCCGCCGGGCACTTTCTGACGGTCTATCGAGAGCGGCTGCGCCGTGCCTATCCGCGGCAGCCTGACGGACACACGCTTTTCCCGTTCAAGCGCATTTTCTTCGTGGCACAGCGCTGAGCAGCGATGTCGGCGCTGGATGATTCGCTGCTGGCCGGCCTGGCCGTGGCTGCCCTGTTTGCCGGCTTCATCGATGCAGTGGTCGGAGGCGGTGGTCTGATCCAGATTCCGGCCTTGTTCAACGCGCTGCCGCAGGAAATTCCGGCGACCCTTTTCGGGACCAACAAGTTTTCGAGCGTTTTCGGCACCAGCAATGCGGCCTGGCGCTACGCCCGGCGTGTCGAGATGCCCTGGCGAACGACACTGCCGGCAGCACTGGCGGCGTTTGCCTGTTCCTATGCCGGTGCGATGGTCGTCGCCTGGCTACCAACGGCGATGCTGCGGCCGCTGATCCTGGTGTTGCTCGTAGGCGCTGCGGCTTACACCTTCAGTCGTCGAGACTTCGGGGCGATTCATCAGCCCCGGCACGAAGGTCGGCAGGAGTTCGCCTATGCCTTGATTCTGGGAGGTGCGATCGGCTTTTACGATGGTTTTTTCGGACCCGGAACCGGCAGTTTCCTGATCTTTCTGTTTGTCCGCTTTTTCGGATTTGATTTCCTGCATGCTTCGGCCGCCTCGAAAGTGGTCAATGTCGCCACCAACATCGCCGCGCTGGGCTTTTTCATTCCGCACGGTCACTTCCTGCCCTTGCTCGCATTGCTGATGGCCGGCTGCAACGTGCTCGGTTCACTTCTTGGCACGCATCTTGCGATCCGCCATGGCAGTGGCTTCGTCAGGAAGGGGTTTTTGTGTGTGGTCAGCGTCTTTATTATCAAGTTCGCGCACGATACCTTCGTTTAGACTTGTCTCATAATTCCTGCGGCGGCACAATGGTCGTTCGCTGCAAGTCGGTAGGCGGCGTCATCACACCGAACAATCGTGCTGGGGGAGACCATGAGAAATAAAACATCAATTGCCAGGCTTGTCGCTCTTCTGGGAGCGGCATTTGTTACCTGTGTCCATGCCGAGGTCAACGTCGGCGTGACGCTTTCCGCAACCGGGCCGGCAGCATCGCTGGGGATTCCCGAGAAGAACACCGTGGCCTTGTTGCCCACAAGCATCGCCGGTCAGAAGGTCAACTACCTCATCCTCGACGATGCTTCCGATACCACCACTGCGGTCAAGAACACCCGCAAGCTGCTGGCCGAAAACAAGGTCGACGTCCTCATCGGTTCGACGATTACTCCCAACTCGCTGGCGATGATCGACGTGGCCGCAGAAGCCGAGACGCCAATGATCGCCATGGCCGCTTCCGCACGCATCATCGAGCCGATGGACGGCAAACGTTACTGGGTGTTCAAGACGCCACAGAATGACGCGCAGATGGCGACGGCCATCGTCGAACACATGCTCAACAACAACGTCCGGACGGTCGCTTACATTGGCTTTGCCGACGCCTATGGCGAAGGCTGGTGGAACGAGTTCTCGAAGATTGCCGAGGCGCGCAAGATCCAGATCGTCGCCAACGAACGCTTCAATCGCTCCGACACCTCGGTGACCGGTCAGGTTCTGAAGGTGCTCGCAGCCAGGCCGGATGCGGTGCTGATCGGCGGCGCCGGCACGCCGGCGGCTTTGCCACAAAAGTCGCTCAAGGAAAAAGGCTACAAGGGAATCATGTATCAGACGCACGGAGTGGCCAACACCGACTTCCTGCGGGTGTGCGGCAAGGACTGTGAAGGTACTTTCCTGCCGGCTGGTCCGGTGCTGGTGGCCGCGCAGTTGCCCGACAGCAACCCGATCAAGAAGGCAGCGCTCGAATACGTCAACAAATACGAGGAAGCGCATGGCAGGGGCAGCGTGTCGACCTTCGGGGCGCATGCCTGGGACGCCGGTAAGCTGCTGGGCAATGCCATTCCCGAAGCACTGAAGAAGGCGCAGCCGGGGACGCCGGAGTTCCGCAAGGCGCTGCGCGACGCGCTTGAAAAAACCCGGAACCTGACCGCTGCGCATGGGGTATTCAATATGAGTCCACAGGATCATCTCGGTTTTGACCAACGCGCGCGTGTGATGGTCAAGATCGAAGGCGGCAACTGGAAACTCGTGCAATAGGATTGCCGGCGCACCGCGCGCTGGTGCATGGCAGTCACTCAGCGTCGCCCCGCATTCGGGTAGCGCCGCGGCCGACCCTGGGTATCGACTGGAATCGTCTTGATGGACTTGCAGATTGCATTGCTGCTGGGCCAGGATGGCATCACCAATGGCGCCATCTATGCCCTGCTGGCGTTGGCGCTGGGAGTGGTTTTTGCGGTCACGCGCGTGGTTGTCATCCCGCAAGGCGAGTTTGTCGCCTTCGGCGCCCTGACTCTCGCCAGCCTGCAGGCAGGCAAGCTGCCAGGGACGGTCTGGCTGTTACTGGCAATGGGCACGCTGATTGCTGTGATCGAGAGCTCCCTGGCGCTGCGCGAACGGCGCTTTCGCGAGATTCCCCTGCTCCTGATGGTCAATTGCGGCGCACCGCTGCTGCTCGCCGGCACGCTATTCGCCATTTCGCCGGCCAGTCTGCCGTTGCCGGTGCAGGTGCTGCTGGCGTTGATGCTGGTAGTTCCACTGGGGCCGATGATCTACCGTCTCGCCTACCAGCCAGTCGCAGAAGCGTCGGTGCTGGTGCTGCTGATCGTTTCCGTGGCAATGCATGTCACTTTGATCGGTATCGGTCTGCTTTTCTTCGGTGCCGAGGGTTCGCGGACGCCGCCTTTCACCGACGTGACCTTCGAAATCGGCGATGCACTGTTGCAGGGGCAGACGATACTGGTGATGGTCGCCAGCGTGCTGCTGATTGTCGCGCTGTATTTCTTTTTTGAACGCACAATCTACGGCAAGGCCCTGCGCGCGACCGCGATGAATCGCACTGGTGCCCGTCTGATGGGTATTTCGGGGAACCTCGCCGGCATGCTGTCGTTTACCCTGGCAGCAGCGATTGGCGCCTTTTCGGGAATACTGATTTCGCCGTTGACCACGATCTACTATGACTCTGGTTTCCTGATTGGTCTGAAAGGGTTTGTCGGCGCGATCATTGGCGGTCTCGCCAGTTATCCGGTGGCTGCTGCCGGTGCCATTCTGGTCGGACTCCTCGAATCGTATTCGTCTTTCCATGCCAGCGCCTTCAAGGAAGTGATCGTATTTACCCTGATCATTCCGGTCCTGCTCTGGCGTTCGCTGACGACGCGGCACGTGGAGGAGGGATGAAACGCAGTTTGCATTCGACGCTCCTGCTGCTGCTCTTCATCGCCGCGTTGGCGATCGCGCCATTGCTGCTGCCCGAGTTCTACGTCACGCTGCTCAACTACATCGGTCTCTACGCCATCGTTGCCCTGGGTCTGGTGATGCTCACCGGCGTCGGTGGCCTGACGTCCTTCGGACAGGCTGCTTTCGTCGGCCTGGGCGCCTACACTTCGGCCTACCTGACGACCGTACACGGCGTTTCACCCTGGCTGACGCTGCCTGCCGGCCTGCTGGTCACGGCGGTGGTGGCTCTCTCGCTTGGTCTGGTCACTCTGCGGCTTTCCGGCCACTTTCTGCCGCTGGGCACGATTGCCTGGGGAATGAGCCTTTACTATCTGTTTGGCAATCTCGATGCGCTCGGCGGGCACACCGGAATCAGTGGCATTCCCCCGTTGCGGCTGCTTGATCTGGAACTCAAATCGGGGCGCGAGTTCTTCTATCTGATCTGGACGGTGCTGCTGGTTCTCGTTCTCGCCACACGCAATCTGCTCGATTCGCGTGAGGGCCGCGCCATCCGTGCGCTCAAGGGTGGCTCGGTGATGGCCGAAGCGATGGGGGTCAACACGCCGCGCTCGAAGATCGTGGTGTTCACGGTGGCCGCACTCTACGCCAGCGTCTCGGGTTGGCTTTATGCGCACCTGCAGCGCTTCGTCAATCCGACGCCGTTCTCGCTGACGCAAGGCATCGAGTACCTGTTCATGGCAGTGGTCGGCGGTGTCTCGCACGTCTGGGGAGCGATCCTCGGCGCCGGCTTGATTACCGTGCTCAAACAATGGTTGCAGGATTGGTTGCCGAGATTACTCGGGCAAAGCGGCAACTTCGAGATCATCGTTTTCGGTCTGCTGATGATCTTCGTTCTGCATCGCGCACGTGACGGCCTGTGGCCGATGCTGCAGCGTTTTTTTCCACAGCAGGTGTTGTTGCGCATGCAGGCCGAAGGCGCGGCGCCGCTGGCGCGGCGGGTACAGCCCGAGGTGGGTTCAGTGCTGCTGGAGGTCCAGGATGCCAGCAAGCACTTTGGTGGCCTGGTGGCCAATGACCGGGTGAGTTTCAAGGTCAGGGCCGGTGAGGTGATGGCCTTGATCGGGCCGAACGGTGCCGGCAAGAGCACCCTGTTCAATGGCATTTCCGGCGTTGACCCGCTGACTTCCGGGAGCGTCAGCTTTCGCGGCGAACGCGTCGAGTACTTGCCGGCGCGCGAAATTGCACGCCGTGGCATGAGCCGGACCTTTCAGCATGTGCGTTTGCTGCCGGCAATGAGCGTCATCGAGAATGTCGCCATCGGCGCCCACTTGCGCGGCCGCAAGAGCTTTGTCGCCGCTGCCTGTCGCAGCGAACGTGCAGAGGAGGCGCGACTGCTGCACGAAGCTGCCTTGCAGCTCGAGCGCTGTGGCTTGGCCGAGCAGATGTACGAAGCTGCCGGCAGCCTGCCGCTTGGCAAGCAGCGCATCGTCGAGATTGCCCGTGCATTGGCTGCCGATCCCTGTCTGTTGCTCCTCGACGAGCCGGCTGCTGGCCTGCGCTACCTGGAAAAGCAGTCGCTCGCCGGTCTGCTGCGGCGCTTGCGAGCTGAAGGTATCGGCATCCTGCTAGTCGAGCATGACATGGATTTCGTGATGGGTCTGGCCGATCGAGTGTTGGTCATGGAGTTCGGCCAGAAGCTGGCTAGCGGCCTGCCCGAAGAGGTGCAGCGCAATCCGGCGGTGATTGAAGCCTACCTTGGGGGGGTCGAGTGAACGCACTGCCGGAAGAGAGTGAAAGAAACCTCGTACTCGAGGTGCGAGGTCTGTCGGTCAGCTACGGCAAGGTGGAAGCGTTGCATGGTCTGGCGCTGCAGGTGCACCGGGGCGAGATTGTCACCGTCATTGGCCCCAACGGTGCCGGCAAGACTACCTTGCTATCGGCGCTGATTGGCCTGTTGCCGGCGCGCGGCGAAATCATCTATCTCGGTGAGTCGCAGGGCGCAGGGCGCAGGGTAGAGCAGCTGGTACGGCAGGGGATGACCCTGGTACCCGAGAAACGCGAGCTTTTTGCCGAAATGAGTGTCGCAGACAACCTCCTGCTGGGGGCATTCGACCGCTATCGTGCCGGACACCGCGATGAACTGGAGACCATGGATCAGGTGTTCGACATCTTCCCGCGCCTGATGGAGCGACGAGCGCAGATGGCCGGAACCCTTTCCGGCGGCGAACGCCAGATGCTGGCCATGGGTCGCGCGCTGATGGCCAAGCCAAGACTGTTACTGCTCGACGAACCCAGCCTGGGACTGGCGCCGCTGATCATCAGGGAAATTTTCCGTACCGTTGCGCAATTGAAGAAAACCGGGGTGGCCATCCTGCTCGTCGAACAAAACGCTCGTGCAGCGCTACAGCTTGCCGATTACGGCTATGTCCTCGAAACCGGAGAGCTTTGTCTGGAAGGACCCAGCCGCGAACTGGCCACCGATCCGAGGGTCATTGAAAGCTACCTTGGCCTGGGAGGCCGGCATTTGGAGCCGCGTTGAGCAATAGCACCAGACGCTGGATGTGCAATGGGCTATCCGATCCTTCGCTAGGAGGGTTCTCCTGGCTTTCGATCTGAAAGGGCAGGCGGATGTCTGCTGCTTTTCCGGAAGGTGGCAGCTGGTGGAGTTCAAGTCCCCAGCGGCTCATGGCCTGAGATACGAGGACCGCTTCGGCACCGCTGATGCACCAGTCGGCATTGACGATATCGAGCATCGCGCGCAGCACCTTTTTTTGCAGTGCCGGTGAGCGAATGTCGCCGAGAAGGTGAGTGATCACCTCAGGATCAATCTCGATCTGCCCGATGTTGGGGGAACGCGCCGATTGCAGTACGTCGTTGCAGAATTCGTGCATCACCCGATCGAAGGTATCCGGGGTGATGCCGAGCTGATCAAGAATCGAGTGTTTTTCGAGTGAGTCCAGTTCGCTATTGTCCAGCCCACCATCGGCGAGCAGTGCGAGAGATATCAGGCGAGCCGTGGCTTCGGCGCTGTCGGTGGTGTAATTGCGCATGCTTTTCTCCTTGATTGGTTAATGTGAAAGTCGCGTCAGCGACTCACGAATCTCCCCTCCCCCTCGCGGGGGAGGGGGAGGGGGAGAGGGAAACGGTCATGACTTTCATGATCGGGGGTGTCTGGAAAAGTCATGACCGTTAGTCCGGTAGGGTTCGTA
>RRZU012306844.1_pt1 | contig 11308 bp, 6 predicted proteins | sample 2165561 | NCBI WGS metagenome assembly RRZU01 (sample SAMN10456909, study PRJNA506462) | wastewater metagenome | isolation source: wastewater sludge | place: USA: Moscow, Idaho | reverse complement strand
GTCATTTGGTCGTGTCTGGACAGCTCGCCCATAATCGCGCAGTCCAGCGCAATAAAGCGCGGATTGGCCGGATTGATGGTCTCGACAAAGACGTTGCCGGGGTGCATGTCGGCATGGAAAAAGTTGTCACGGAAGACTTGAGTAAAGAAAATGGTCAAGCCTTTTTCCGCTAAGTCCTTGCGGTCCATGCCCAATTGATCAAAAGTGGCGATGTCTGAAATCGGCACACCGGTGATGCGCTCCTCGACCATGACATCTTTGCTGTCCATATAGACTTCAGGCACATACATCATGCTGGAACCGGTAAAGTAATGGCGCATGCGGCGGGTGTTGTCGGCTTCCAGTGTCAAATCCAGTTCTTTCAGAATGATCTGGCGGTAGTCCTGAATAATTTCAGACAGATGCAGTGCGCGGGCGGCTTCTAGGCGTTTTTCCAGGAAATTGCCCAGCCATTCCAGAATTTCGAAATCCTGCAGAATCTGACTGCGGATATCGGGACGGGTGACTTTAACGACGACTTCACGGCCATCATGCAAGGCTGCGGTATGCACTTGAGCAATTGAAGCAGCCGCAAGCGGTTGTTCATCAAAACGGGCAAAGAGGGTGTTGATATCGGCCTTGAGGGATTCCTGAATGCGCATTTTAGCGACATCAGAACCGAAAGGCTTGACGCGGTCTTGCAAAAGCACCAGCTGCTGCAGGATTTCTGGCGGAATCAGGTCGCGGCGGGTCGACAGCAATTGCCCCAGCTTAATCGCCAGCGGGCCCATATCTTCCAGCGCCTGCTTTAATTTCAGCGGATTTTTACGTTCTTTGCTGGACCATGCCGCAGGGTGCATGCGGATAAAACTCAGCACATGGCGGGCTTTTTCAGGCAGCTCTTCCGCAGGAAACAACGTGTCGAGTCTATAGTGCGCGGCAATGCGCCAAAGGTCGAGTAAACGTGTAAGGTGCGGAATCATATGAGCAAATACCTAGTTTTGAGTTGTATCTTGTAAAGTGTCTATTTTAGCCTGCAGCTGCTGAATTTTGGCTTCTGCACGGTCTAAATTTTGATTGAGCAGGCGGGTGTCCTGATTTAAATCATTCATCTGCCAGCGCGGCGCCAGCAGCCCCGTGTCTTCTTTTAAGGCATCTTCGGCAAAAAATAAATGGCTTTGCAGGCTGCGCTTAAGATGCTTCGGCGCCAGCTGAATTTTACCGAGTTCATGCGCCAGTGCAGGGCCAATCCAAGGCGAAAGATGCGAGGCTAAATCGGGTTCAGCCTGTGCAATGATGCGCTGGAGATCCTGCAGCAGGTGATAGTCGCCTTGAACAGGGATGGTGCCGATATCATCGGCGAACAGCAGCTTCAGCAGTTCTGCCGTATTTTTGACATGCAGGGTCGCTGTTGCTTCAGCAGGAGAGTCCGCTTGATCAAAAGGGCGCTGTTCAAATATGGAAGGCTGTGCGCTGTGGCCAGTGGCTGTCGGCCCTAAACGGACTTTGCCGTCATCAAAGAACACATCTACGGAAAGCTGCGGTGAATCAATCACCACGCGCAAGGTTTTGCCTTGCAGCTGATTGAGCTGGATGCGGCTGATGGCATCCAAATCAATCACATGGTGAATGAATCGTTCAGCTGCACCCAGTGCAAGAATCGACCACATAGATTTGACCTTAATTGCTTACAGTTTAAAGCCGCGGTGAACGGCAACGATCCCGCCAGTGAGGTTGTGGTAGTCACAATTCTGGAAGCCGGCATTTTCCATCATGCCTTTCAGCGTGCGCTGATCTGGATGCATGCGGATAGATTCGGCCAGGTATTTATAGCTTTCCGAGTCATTGGCAATGATTTTGCCCATAATTGGCAGCGCGGTAAATGAATACAGGTCGTACAGTTTAGAGAAGGGTTCAAATACAGGTTTAGAGAACTCTAATACCAATAAGCGGCCGCCCGGCTTTAATACACGGTACATGGCTGCCAAAGCAGCATCTTTATCCGTCACGTTGCGCAGGCCAAAAGAAATGGTCAAGAGGTCAAAGCTGTTGTCTGCAAAGGGCTCAAGTGTTTCAGCATTGGCCAGTACAAAATCGACATTGGTGCAGCCGGCGTCAATCAGGCGGTCACGGCCGACATTCAGCATGGATTCATTGATGTCTGACAGCACAACATGGCCAGTCGGGCCTACTTCACGGCTGAAGACTTTGGCTAAATCGCCAGTACCGCCAGCAATATCGAGTACATGCTGACCGCGGCGCACACCTGACATATTAATCGCAAAGCGTTTCCAGAGGCGGTGAATGCCGAATGACATCAAGTCATTCATAATGTCGTATTTGCTGGCCACCGAATGGAACACTTCAGCGACTTTTTGCGCTTTATCTTCACTGCTGACCGTTTGATAGCCGAAGTGGGTGGTCGCGCCGACATTGCCGGTATTGGCGCCGCGCGGCAAATTGTATTTGGGCACAGAACCTGTCACTGGGGTATCGGTCAAGCGCTGTTCTAAAGACTGCTGCTGACCTTGCGGTGCGCCTTGCGGAAGCGGTTCAGTTAAGAAAGGACTCGCTGTGTCTTTGTTTTGAGCTGGCTCTGCAGCAGGGGCCGGCGTTTGATTTTCATTAGACATAGAGTCGCTCCTAACGTAAAAATAGGGTGAATGCAGCATTGCATGCATGATGACAGATTCTTTGCTGTTATACAGCAATCAGCATGCAATTGTTATGAATAATATACAGAAATCTTGCAGATTTGCATGGATTTAAAACCGGATGGCGTTCCGGGCTGCAGTCAGCGCTTATGCAAATGGTAGTGGGTCGCCGGCATGCACTTTGCCAATAATTTGCCGTTCCGCCGCAGTAAAATCTTTGACAAACTTCTCAGCAGACTTTAACGGCTTCATGGCTAAAAAGCCATCCTGCATAAATTCATACATGACATTAAAGTTGTATTTGAGCGCTGCGCCTTTGCACATTTTAAAAGCGGCATAGACCACAAAAGAACGCATGTATTTGTCGAGGCTTTGACCCAGCTGATCCAGCAAATCCAGCTGTTTCAGGCGGCCTTCGCCCTGATTCAGCTTTAAATAAGTGATGCGCATCATCTCATCGGTCAGCTTTTCATAGGGATGATAATCCTGCAGCAGCTGCATCGCGACCTGTTCATCCAGCTGAACCGCCAAGATGGCCAATTCAACTCCGGATGTGCCGGTTTTAATGGCATTGTCTGGAATCAGCTTTTCCGCTTTGTGCGCATATTTGCTCAGGCGCGCAATCTGCTGCGCCAGCGCATCGAAATCCGGCCCGCCGTATAGGCGGTTGATAAAGTACTCAGCCATCAGCAGATTATGCTTTTCAGCAAACTGTTTAGCATGCGTGCGCTGCATGCGCTGTTTCTGCCAAGCTTGAACGTCTTGCAGGCGCTGAAAAATTTCCGGATTTTTATGATAGTTCAGCTGGTAATACAGATCTAAAAGATCATCTAAAACTGCAAGCTTGGACATTGCGTGTCTCAATAATTTCAGGGTTCTGCAAATCTTAGCTGCAGTTGAGGCCGCCTGCTATGACAAATTGACAGAAAATTGCCATTCAAGCAGCCAGTCTGCTGTGCTTTTACACAATAAAATGCTGCATAAATATATGAATTGGTGATTTCGAGTGCCTGCCGGCTTGGTTATACTGCAGTTCAAGAACAGAACAATAGAGAAAAAGATGGCCGCGCAAGACAATGGAATTCAGCTGATGGATCCGGATCAGCTGTCAGTAGAATTGATTGAAGCGCAGTATGCGCTGAAAGACACCAAAGGCAAAAGCAATGCCAAAAGCGTGCTGATTCTGGTCAGCGGCATTGAGCTGGCGGGCAAGGGCGAGGCGGTCAAGCAGCTGCGCGAGTGGGTCGATCCGCGCTATTTGCGGGTGAAAGCGGATGCGCCGCAGACGTTCAATCATAAGCAGGCTTTCTGGCAGCCTTATGCGCGCTTTATTCCTGCCGAAGGGCAAATCATGGTGATGTTCGGCAATTGGTACAGTGATTTGCTGACCACCTCCATGCATGTGTCTAAGCCCATCGATGAAACCATGTTTGATGATTATGTCGAACGCATGCGCGCGTATGAGCAGGATCTGAAAAATAACAATGTGGATGTGATTAAGGTCTGGTTTGACCTGTCGTGGAAATCCCTGCAGAAACGCCTGGATGATATGGACCCGGGTGAAATGCGCTGGCATAAGCTGCATGGTTTGGACTGGCGCAGCAAAAAACAGTATGACAGCCTGCAGAAACTGCGCCAGCGTTTTACCGGCGATTGGGAAATGATTGACTGTGAAGAAGAAGCGGAGCGTGATCAGCAGTTTGCGCAATATATTTTACAGATGCTGAAGCATTGTCCGGAGCATCTGCATAAGGCTAAAGGGCGCTGGAAGCAGGCGGAAGTGCCAGAAAGTCTTTTGGCCCCTGCAGAAATCCCTTTAGAAAAAAATGATTATAAAGAAGAGCTGAAGCTGCTGAGCAAGAAAGTGGCGGAAGGGCTGCGCTTCGACTCCCGCAATGTGGTGATTGTCTTTGAAGGCATGGACGCCGCAGGGAAAGGCGGCGCGATCAAGCGCATAGTGAAAAAGCTGGACCCGCGCGAATATGAGATTTATACCATTTCCGCCCCGGAAAAATATGAGCGGAGCCATCCGTACCTATGGCGGTTCTGGACTAAAATTCAGCCCGAAGAAAAAATCAGCATTTTTGACCGTTCCTGGTATGGCCGGGTGCTGGTGGAGCGGGTAGAAGGCTTTGCCAACGATGTGGAATGGCAGCGGGCCTATGATGAGATCAACCGTTTTGAAAAAGACTTATATGATAGTCAAACCATCGTGGTGAAATTCTGGCTGGCCATCAGCAAGGATGAACAGGAAGCGCGCTTTAAGGCGCGGGAAGAAACCCCGCATAAGCGTTTTAAGATTACCGAAGAAGACTGGCGCAACCGCGGGCGCTGGGACGATTATTTAAAAGCGGCGGCCGATATGCTGGAACGTACGCATACCGGCTATGCGCCATGGCATGTGATTGCCACCAACGATAAAAATACTGCGCGGCTGGAAATCTTGCGCGCGATTGTCAAACAGCTCAAATCGGAATAATCCGCGCTGAGCTGAAGCAGCGCCCCTTATTGAGCGGCAACCGTTTGCGCCTGCTGTTTTTGCTGTATGCTTTTCGCCAGCTTATAGCTGTCTTCAATATGCGCATCGGCCACTTTTTTCATTACAAAGTAACCTAAACTGGCGGCAATGGCTTGTCCGCCTAGAGGGATGAATTTGGTCACTTGCTTAGTGATATATTTGGCCGCTGCATTATTGATGGACTTTTTCACTGCCGTGCGGGCAATCACTAAACCGGAAAATTCGACGCCGCGCTTGCGCAGCTCTTGCCAGTGAATCTGTTTGGTGGCCGGGTCATATACACTGATTTGTTCTGGAGAGAGCCCAAAGCGGGCATTAATTTCAGGAATCAGCTGCGATAAAATGCCGACGTCGATGATCACATCAAAAAATGGAACAGGCACAATGGCTGCGCCGGCAGAGAAATATGCCCGTTTTTTGGCCAGCTCCAGACATTCCGCGCGAATGCTTTCTAAATTCAGGGTCGGGTCGATAGAATCTGGAATATTGTCTATTTTCATCTGCACTTACCTTCAGCTTGATACTGATTTTTTTCATTAAGGATCACTAAGATACTTGTTTCAAAGTGTTTTTTAAACTGCATTTGACTGTCAAATTCGCATAGACAGCTGCGGAAGTATAGTCAATAATCTTTGTGGTTTTGTAGTCTGAACGGAAGGAAATAAGGAAAAGATGGCCATTCATGTGATTCAGAGTCAGCGCATAGAGGTTTTGCTGCAAGAAATGCTGCGCGCCGGCCATCAGCCATCTGCCAATCCTTTCGAGGCCCTGAAAACGCAGCATTTTATTGTGCCTTCTGCCGCCGTGCAGGCGTGGCTGACAGTCAGACTCTCGGAATATCAGGGCATCAGCGCCAACCGCTTATTTCATCAGCGGATCCGCGCCTTTCAATGGTTTGCCTATCAGGCGGTTTTAGACAATAAAGAAAAAGTCCGTAAAGCCAATATTCCGCGCATGATTATTAAATGGCGCACGTATCAGGTTTTAAAAGCATTTCTTCAGGCTGCAGAAAACCCGCTGGCGCTTGATCATCCGCTGCACAGCATTATTCAGCGCATTTATGACAGCGCTTCCCGCTTAAGCAGCGGCACCGAACAGCAGCTGAAAAAGCAGGGCATGCTGTATTGGGTGTCTGAGCAGGTTTCGCGCTTATTCAGCAACTATATGGAATACCGCGGCCACTGCTTTAAACAGCATGCGGCGGGGCAGGCCTGTGACTGCAGCAGCAACTGGCTGAAAGACTGGGGGCAAAATCAGCCTTTGGATTTAGATCAGCAATTTTTCAGCGTGCAAACAGCTTTTCCTGGGCTGGATTCGAAAGAGCAGCTGGCGCAGCAGCGTCAGGTTTCGGATTTTGCGAAGGATCAGGCGGAAAAGCTGGAACAGTGGCAGCGCTGGCTGTGGCACCGCGAGTTCCATGCCGATTTTGAATTGATGCAGGGCATTGATGATGACTTTTGGGCCATCATGGATCATCCTGAAACCCGCGCTGCGGCTTTAGCCAAGCTGCCGAAACAGGTCACGCTGTTTACTGTGCTGGATCTTCCGCCCAGCCAGCTGGCCTTTCTGCGCCGTTTGGGGCAGTACATCAATGTGCTGATTCTGCATTTCAATCCGTCACAGGAGTATTGGGCGGATACCGTCGATGCCAACTGGAAAAAGCAGTATGACGTCAAGCTGAAACAGCGCTTTAAGGATAAGCATCCGCAAGCCAGCGATCAGCAAATAGAGGCCTTTTTCGAAAAATACACACTGGAATACGGCCAGATGAAAGAGTCGCGCCATCCGCTGCTGACCCGTTTCGGCAAGCAGGCGCGCGATCATTTTTCGCTGCTGGTGAATTTGGCGGCCGGTGAAAATGGCGAGGAATGGGAAGATCAGTTTCCTGCGGATTATCAGGATCATTTGCTGGGCAAAGTGCAATATGACATTTTGAATTTGGCTGAACCTGAACAGGGCAGTTTTGCTTTCAATGAACAGGATGATTCAGTCCGCATCCATGTCTGCCATTCTGCGCTGCGCCAGCTGGAAGTGCTGAAAGATCAGCTGACCTATTGGCTGTCGCAGGGCAGTGGAGAGCGGCCCCGTTCACCGAATGATATTTTGGTGTTAAGCCCTGATTTAAAAGATTTAGAGCCGTTAATCCGCAGCGTATTTGCGCCGCCGCCAAGGGAGCAGTTTTTTGATGATCCGGCGCAGGCTGAAGCCGTGCGCAAAGACAGTGTGTATCTGCCGGTTAAAATTGCCGGTGTCGCGCCCTTGGATGCACAGAATGCATGGCAGGCGGTGCTGGGGCCGATTCAGCTGCCGCAAGGGCGCTTTAGTTTAGAGGATTTTGCGGACTGGCTGAATTTAAGCGCAGCGCAAATCCGCTATGGCCTCAATGCCGAACAGACGGCGCGGATGATTGAGCTGCTCAGTGAGGCGAAATTTAAACGCGGACTGGATGAGGAGCATTTGCGCCGCACCCTTGCGCCGAATGACACGGACTTCCGCTACAGCTTTAAATTTGCCTTGGACCGTCTGGCGCTGGGTGTGGCTGTTGCAGAGCATGCGCTGTGGGATGACACGCTAAGCTATGCTTTTGTGCGCCGTGATGATTTTGAACTGGTGAATATTCTCATTGAGATTTATCAGGATTTTGCCGAGCGCAGGCACTGGATTGTGGAACATGAAATGGGGCAGCTGCGTAATGTCGAAGAATGGCTGCACTTGCTGCTGCGTGATTTGGAGCGCTATCAAAAACAGGGCGTGGCTGTGCTGAAGCCGGTCCGTGATGCCATCCGTAAGCAAATCACCATGCTCACGCTGTCTTATTATCAAGAAGAAGACAGCGCTGCTGAAGCGCAGAGTGATGTGCTGAAAGATATGCAATTGCCGTTGCCCTATGTGCTGCAGGAAATTCAAAGCATTTTGGATGCTCAGATGGATCAGGCTGTGCCATCGGGTCAGATCACCTTTAGCCAGATTGGGCAAATCCGCCCTGTGCCCTATAAGCTGATTGTCATGCTGAATCTGGACAGCGGGCAGTTCCCTAGCCGGCAGTCGCATTTGCCTTTTGACCTGATGGATCTGCTGAAGCCGCATTTGGGAGACCGTTCGCGTTTGGAAGATGATCAAGGCGCATTTCTGGATGCGTTGCTGCTGGCGCAAGACAATCTATGGCTGTTTTATAACGGTTTTGATATCAATGACGGTGAGGTTCGTGAGCCGTCCAGCGTGGTGCAGGAATTTATCCGCCATTTGGCGCTGATTGTACAGGGCAGCAGCGCCAATCCAAATTTACCTGCCTTGGCAAAAATTGAAGGCGATATTGAAGTGCCTGCAAATCTGCAGGCGTTGTACAGTGTGCATGAGCTGCAGCCCTTTGAGCTGCAGGGCTTTGATGCTGAGCGCTCTGGCCGCAAAATCCGCTACCAAGACCATTGGTTTCATGTGGCGCAGCAGCTACAGCAGGCACAAGGCGCGCGGCAGCCTTGGGCAGCGCAGGCAGCCGCTGTGCCGGCGCCAGCTGAAGTGCTGTTAGACAGTGCGCAGTGGATTAAACAAATGACCTTTCCCGCCGAGCTGTATTTAAAGACGTTAGGCATCAGCAATTTAAAAGCAGAAGACGGTTTGGCAACCGATGAGCCGCTGCTGCTGAATGGGCTGGAACAGTATGCGGTGCGGCATTTCCTGCAGGATCAGTCCTTAAAAGCGTCGTCTATCGAGGCGGCGCAGCCGGAACTGCTTTTGGATCAACTGCCGGTCGGCAAATTTAAAGAGGCGGCGTGGTCAGTGAGCCAGCTGCAGCATGAGCAGCTGTGGCAGCGGGTGAAAGAGGTGATGCAGGCGGAACAGCCGGTATTGACTGCGGTGACGCAGCGCCAGCTGAAAATTGACGAGCAGACGCTGATGCAAATCAGCCTGCCTGAAGCCCCTGTGCCGCAATGGGTGAGCATGACGCCGGCCAGCGCCCGCGGCAAGCGCCGTGCGCAAATTTGGCTGGAATATCTGCTGTGGCTGGCGGCGTTGCCTGCCGATGCGCCGCTGCTGAATTATGAACGCATAGAAGTCTGCAATGATGTCACGATCCGCTGTTCAGGAATTGGCCCAGAAGATGCCCGTGTACATTTGGCGCGCTGGATGCAGGCATGGCGCTATGGGCAGCAGCAGCCTCTGGTTCTGCCGGCTGCCCTGATGCTGGCCACAGATAAAAATAGCGCATTGATCCTGCTGGAAGGCAAAAAAGGCGAAGAACAAGAAGTGAAATGGCAGGAGAATGATCGCGGTGTTCTGGTTTTGAATCAGTTCGATAAACTGATTTCTAAATGGACGGATCCCGGCGATTTTGCCGCCTTTGACATCCGGCAGGATGAAGCCAATCAGGCGCATGCCGACTGGGCGTTTATTCTGCGTGATCAGGACAGCGTGCGGCGGCTGACGCAAAGCTGTGAGCAGTTTGCTTATGCGCTGTATCAGCCGATTTACAGTCATCAAACTGCGGAGCAAGCGCATGCAGATTAAGGAAATTGAAAACCCGATCAGCAGCATGCAGTTTCATGGCCTGCATTGGATAGAAGCCTCCGCGGGCACAGGCAAAACCTTTACCTTGTCAAGTTTGATGGTGCGCATTCTGCTGGAAAAATATCTGCCGCGCCAAGTCATTGCCACCACCTTTACCCGCAAGGCGGCAGCTGAGCTGAAAAGCCGGATCCGCCAGCGCCTGTATGGCATTCTGCAGCTGCTGGAAAGCCTGCGCAGTGAACTGCCGGCCAATATTGAAGCCCGTGCAAAACTGGAAAAAGATGAACTGGTGCAGGTGGTGCTGGAGCGCAACGCCAATCAAATCGGCTATGCCTGCGAGCGCCTGCAGCTGGTGCTGGATCAGCTGGATGAATTGTTTGTCGGCACCTTGGACAGTTTCAGCCAAACCCTGCTGCGTGAGTTTGCCTTTGAAAGCGGCAAAATTGAGCGCGCAGACATTAGCCATGATGACAAAATGTATGTACAGCAGCTGGTGCATGACATTTTGCGGGAATGGGTGCAGAACCAGCCGCAGGCCGCTGTAAACATCCTGCTGCAGCGCAGGCAGCTGAAATCTGTCGAAGCGTATGCGGAGCTGATCGAAAAAAGTTTAAATTTCAGCTCGGCAAAACTGAATCCTGTCCCTGCGCCCGCATTTTCTCTGGCTGCGATAGAGCAGGCGGTAGAGGTCTTGGCGCAGCTGCCGCTGGAGGATTTATCGGCGCTCGAAAATTTCACCCCAGAGGGCGCGTATGCCAAGCTGATGAATCAGCCCTGGTCCAAATTTTCAATTGTTGAGGTTCTGAGGGAATTGCCTGCAGCATTGGAAAAGATACAGCAGCAGGGTGCGCAAGTGCTGGTGAATGGACAAGCGCCTGAAGCGTTGAGCCTGCTGCAGGCGTTTATCAAAAAGCCTGACCCGCGCAGCGCGAATGGCAAAAAGAAAATTGATGATGCTGAAGTGAATGCTTTGCTGCGCCATCCTGTTCTGGCGGCGGTGCAGGCATTGCTGGAGGCGGTGAAACAGGCCTCTGCCGATTTAGAAAGTTTGGATCTTTATCTGAAATATCATATTGCCACGGAAGTCAAATACCGCTTGCCGCAAGTGCTGCAGAGCAAAGGCGAAACTACTTTTTCGCAGCAGATCCGAACCTTGTCGGAAGCGCTGCAAGGCGAGCAGGGCAATCAATTTTCGGCTTTTGTGCATGCGCGCTATCCGCTGATTCTGGTGGATGAATTTCAGGACACCAACTTGGATCAAGACACCATGCTGGCAGAAATCTGGCGTCATCCAGCGCGGGTGAAGCAGGGCTGCATGATTATGGTGGGTGACCGTAAACAGGCGATTTATGGTTTCCGCGGCGGCGACATGCTGACTTTTTTAAAAGCGCGTGAGGATGTATACCGCAAGCAGGGAAGTTTTTATCAGCTGAAGAAAAATTTCCGCTCCATCGCGCCTTTGGTGGAAGCGGTAGATGCGCTGTTCCAGCAGCAGATGGATTTTGGGGAAGATGTGTTGTATGTGCCGATTACCGCAGGCGCAGATCATGCAGATTTGCATGATCAAGGGCAGATTAACCCTGTGCCGCTGCGCTGGCTGCAATTGGAAAATAAAGAGCAGGAAGCCGAGCAGGTGGCATGGAAAATTCAG
>RRZU010023943.1_pt1 | contig 11308 bp, 9 predicted proteins | sample 2165561 | NCBI WGS metagenome assembly RRZU01 (sample SAMN10456909, study PRJNA506462) | wastewater metagenome | isolation source: wastewater sludge | place: USA: Moscow, Idaho | reverse complement strand
CGCGACGCGGTGTCCGCGCAGGGGCAGCGTTCCGGGATGCGCTGGGCTGATGCGCTGTCGCTCAGCGTTCGCCCGGTGATCACCTACTGGTTTATGGCACTGTACTGTGCAGCAAAGACAGCGGCGTTTGTAGCTGCTGTCACTGCCGGCGCTGGTTGGGGCACGGCGATCCTGCACGCCTGGACGGAAGCGGATCAGGCGTTGTGGGCGGGCGTACTGAACTTTTGGTTCCTCGGCCGCGTATTCGACCGGGTGCGGCCGTGACCCAGGTGCCGCAAGCAGCCATCGAACTGGCCAAGCGCTTCGAAGGCTTCCACCGGGTGGCGAGGGCTGATCCCAGTCGGGCCCAGCCGTATATCTGCCCGGCCGGCTACTGGACGATTGGCTACGGCCACCTGTGCGAACCAACGCATCCACCGATCACCGAAACTGAGGCCGAGGTCTATCTGGCGCGTGATCTGCAATCGGCACTGGCGGCCACCCTGCGCTACTGCCCCGCACTGGCCACTGAGCCCGAGGGACGGCTCGCGGCCATCGTCGACTTCACCTTCAATCTCGGTGCGGGTCGATTGCAGACCTCAACGTTGCGTCTTCGAGTCAATCAACGCGACTGGGTTGCGGCTGGCCAGGAGCTGCGCCGATGGGTCTATGGCGGTGGGAGAGTGCTGCCGGGCCTTCTCACGCGGCGGGAGGCTGAAGCATCGCTCATGTTCTGTGACAGCTAACTCGGCTACATCGGTGCCCGCAGCTTCGACAAGTGGCACGGCGTGCCCAGATAGTCCTCGCCAGCGACTGCAACAGCAGAAAACCATATAGACCCCGTCTTCATCCGCTTTCCATACTAGGCAGCAGGTGAAGGCGGGGTCTTTTGCCATTTGTGCGAACTAATCAGCGCTTACCATCAAACATTGTCGGTAAGCAACAGGGAAGGTACAATAGCCATAATAGGTTCGGAGAGTAATGACAGGGTGTTTGTGGTCTTTAGGGAGGCTGCCAAGTACCCCCCCCCGAAGTCGGGCGCTTCTGACAGCTGTCTGAGTGTTGCGAGCGGGGGTTTTGACAGGTGGAGGCGGGTTGATAAATCAACTCATAAAAGGCACTCGAGTACAGGTAGTAAAACGGCTATTGCATAACCTCTTGGATGACGGCAAACGTCCTCCATTCGTGGTAGCTATTCCCCTGACTGAAGCCGAAGGCTTCCGATCGTGCATTGCTTGCTCGCCTGCTCATCCTGCTGGCACGCGAATCAGCAGTCCTATTACCCATTTTTGGAACGCGAATACCCTTCTACATAATCCGTAGATCGGGTTTTGCTCGTGCTTTACGTCAGTAAATGTTCGTAGTCGGAGAATTTAATTGAAAACCAACTTGCTTCAAAAGCTTCAGAATAAAAGTGCGGTTGTCGGGATCGTGGGTCTTGGCTATGTGGGCCTGCCTTTAATGCTCCGCTACATCGAAGTTGGATACAAAGTAATTGGTTTTGATATCGATCAATCAAAGGTCGATGCACTACGTCAAGGTAAAAGCTACATTGAGCATATTCCCGAGACCTCCATAAAGGATGCTGTCAAAAACGGATTCGAAGCAACGACTGATTTCAAGCGGGTGTCTGAAGCCGATGCCTTGATCCTATGTGTTCCAACCCCGCTTAATAGATACCGTGAACCAGATCTGAGTTTTGTTCTTGATACGACAGACTCTCTGGTGCCTTACCTTCGTGCCGGCCAAGTGGTGTCTTTGGAGAGCACTACATACCCGGGCACTACGGACGAAGAGTTGCTTCCACGCCTAGAGTCGCGTGGACTAGAGGTCGGCAAGGATATCTTTCTAGTCTTTTCGCCCGAGCGAGAGGATCCGGGCAATCCTAACTTCACTACTCGTACCATACCTAAAGTTTGCGGTGGTCATACAACCAACTGTCTTGAGGTTGGTCTTTCTCTGTATGGGCTGGTAATCGACAAAGTGGTTCCAGTGAGTTCCACTCGTGCGGCTGAGTTGACCAAGCTTCTTGAAAACATTCACCGGGCGGTCAATATTGGTCTGGTGAACGAAATGAAGATCGTTGCAGACAAGATGGGTATCGATATCCATGAAGTGATACGGGCTGCTGCAACCAAGCCGTTTGGTTTTGTGCCTTACTATCCCGGCCCCGGTTTGGGAGGTCACTGCATACCCATTGATCCCTTCTACCTAACATGGAAGGCAAGGGAATATGGAGTTCACACCCGCTTCATTGAATTGGCCGGGGAAGTAAACTCCTCCATGCCTGACTATGTGGTTGCAAAAGTTGCATCCGCATTGAATTCCGCCAAAAAAGCAATCAATGGAAGTCGAATATTGGTGCTTGGGATTGCATATAAGAAAAACGTAGATGACATGCGTGAGTCGCCGTCAGTCATGTTGATGGAAAAACTGCGCGACTTGGGTGCTACGGTCGCCTACAGCGATCCCCATATTCCCGCTTTTCCAAAAATGCGGGAGCATCACTTTGAGCTCTCCAGTGTTGTACTTACCACTGATAGTGTGGGCAGTTACGACTGCGTGCTCCTGGCTACCGACCACGACAAATTTGACTACGAGTTGATCAAAGCAAGTGCGAAACTCATCGTTGACACCCGTGGTCGCTATTTGTCTTCTGCCGTCCATATCGTAAAGGCCTGAACATGCGCCAATTTGCAGCCCCAATTACTGATCGAAAAATTCGTTTTGCACTCGTCGGATGTGGCCGTATTGCGAAAAATCATTTTGCAGCCATCAAGCAGCATGACGATCGCGCTGAGTTGGTTAGTGTGTGCGATATCGATGCCAAAGCACTTGAGATTGCTACCAATCTGACTGGGGCAAAGCCGTTTTCAAATTTGAGTAGCATGCTTGCAGACACAGCTGCTGATATTGTTATCTTGACCACGCCAAGCGGCTTGCACCCGGAGCAGGCGATCGAAGTCGCCGAATCCGGTCGCCATGTCATGACCGAGAAGCCGATGGCCACCCGCTGGCATGATGGCCTGCGCATGGTCAAGGCCTGCGACGATGCCGGCGTGCGCTTGTTCGTGGTCAAGCAGAACCGCCGCAACGCGACCTTGCAGCTACTGAAGCGCGCTGTCGAGCAGAAGCGGTTCGGTCGCATCTACATGGTCAACATCAACGTCTTCTGGACGCGTCCGCAGGACTATTACGACAGCGCCAAGTGGCGCGGCACCTGGGAATTCGACGGCGGCGCCTTCATGAACCAGGCCAGCCACTACGTCGACCTCCTCGACTGGCTAATCGGCCCGATCGAGAGCATCCAGGCCTACATGGCGACGCTCGAGCGCGACATCGAAGTCGAGGACAGCGGTGTACTCAGCATCCGCTGGCGCTCCGGTGCGCTGGGCTCGATGAACGTGACCATGCTCACTTACCCGAAGAATCTCGAAGGCAGCATCACCATCCTCGGCGAGAAGGGTACGGTCCGTGTCGGCGGTGTTGCGGTCAACGAGATCCAGCACTGGGAATTCGCCGAAAAATTGCCCGAGGACGAGCAGATCGCCACCGCCAACTACGAAACCACTTCGGTCTATGGCTTTGGCCATCCCCTGTACTACGACAACGTGATCAAGGTCATGCGCGGCGAAGCGGAACCGGAGACCGACGGCCGTGAAGGCCTCAAGTCGCTCGAGACACTGATCGCCGCTTATCTCTCCGCCCGGGATAGCAAGCGCATCGCGCTACCGCTGGACTACTGAGCATGGCCGTTACCATCCACCCCAGCGCCATCGTCGACGACGGTGCGCAGATTGGCGACGGCAGTCGCGTCTGGCACTTTGTCCACATCTGCGCCGGTGCCCGCATCGGCCAGGGCTGCTCCTTCGGCCAGAACGTTTTCGTCGGCAACGATGTGACTATCGGCAACAACGTCAAGGTGCAGAACAACGTCTCCATCTACGATGCCGTGCAGATCGAGGACGACGTCTTCTGCGGCCCGAGCATGGTGTTCACCAACGTCTACAACCCGCGCTCGGCGGTCACTCGCAAGGATGAGTACCGCAAGACAATTATCCGCAAAGGGGCCACACTCGGCGCCAACAGCACCATCGTTTGCGGCGTTACGGTCGGCGAATACGCCTTCGTAGCCGCCGGCGCCGTCATCAATCGCGACGTCAGCCCCTACGCCCTGATGGCCGGCGTGCCGGCCAGGCAGATCGGCTGGATGAGCCCTCACGGCGAACGCCTGGAACTGCCGCTCGAAGGCGACGGCGAGGCTATCTGCCCAACCACCGGAACCCGCTATCGCCTGGCCAACGGAGCTATCTCGGTCGAATGAAGGTGGCGGTCATCGGCGGCGGCATCAACGGCATCATGACGGCCTGGGAACTGGCGCGTCGTGGCTGTGGTGTCGACCTCTTCGAGAAGGAACGGCTGATGTCGGCGACCAGCCGCGCTTCGACCAAGATGCTGCACGGTGGCCTGCGCTACCTCGAGCACGGCCATTTCGGCCTGGTGCGCGAGGCATTGCGCGAACGCAGCTGGTGGCTCGCCCAAGCCCCTGAACTGGCCAAACCGCTGGAAATTCTGTTGCCGGTCCACGCCGGGCAGGGCCGTCCGCGCTGGCAGCTGTCCGCCGGTGTCCGTCTCTACGATCTGCTGGCGGCCGGCACCGGCTTTGAGAAGGGGCGCTGGCATTCGGGAGAGGAAGTGAAAACCCGCCTGCCCGCGCTCGAATCGCGCGACCTGCAGGGTGCCTACAGTTACTGGGATGGCCAGATGGATGATCATCGTCTCGGGCTGTGGGCCGCCGATCAGGCCAGCCGGGCCGGTGTCGCTATCCACGAAGGTGCGCCGGTCAGCCAGGTCGAACCCGACAGCGGAACGATCGCTGTGTCCGGGAACCGCCAGTCATTCGATCGTGTTGTCAACGTCGCCGGCCCCTGGGCGGGTGAACTGCTCGCCGATTCGGCGGTGCCCAGCCGCTACCGCCTCGACCTCGTGCGCGGTAGCCACGTCGTGCTCACGGGCAGTATCGATTGCGGCTGCGTACTGCAAGTGCCGGGTGAGCGCCGCATCCTCTTCGTGCTGCCATACCAAGGCAACCTCCTGCTCGGCACCACTGAAGTCCGCCAGCAAGGTCCGGATCATCCTGTACCCGAGCAGTCCGAGATCGACTACCTGCTGGCCACCTACAACCGCTTCTTCACCGACCACCGCTGCGCGACAGATGTCATCGACGCCTTCGCCGGCGTGCGGCCTATCGTCGCTTCGAAAGATGATGTATCTGCCGCCAGCCGCGAATCGGTCATCGAGCGCCGGCAACGTCTCATTAACGTCTTCGGCGGTAAATGGACCACTTCGCGCGCACTCGCCGTGGCAGTCGCCGACATCACCCTGCAATAGGAATCAAAATGGAAATCCCCTTCATCGACCTCAAGGCCCAGTATCAGGTCCTCAAGCCGTCGATCGATGCGCGCATCCACAAGGTGCTCGAGCACGGCCAGTACATCATGGGGCCGGAAGTCGCCGAACTCGAAGGCAAGCTCGCCGCCTATACCGGCGCGAAGCACTGCATTACTGTCGCCAGCGGCACCGAGGCCCTGCTCATCGCATTGATGGCGCTGGGCATCAAGCCGGGCGACGAGATCATCACCACGCCCTTCACCTTCGTCGCCACCGCCGAAGTCATCGGCCTGCTTGGTGTGGTGCCGGTCTTCGTCGACATCGAACCTGATACCTGCAACATCGACGCCAGCCTTATCGAAGCTGCGATCACATCGAAGACAAAGGCGATCATGCCGGTCAGCCTTTACGGTCAACCGGCGGATATGGACGAAATCAATGTCATCGCTGCCAAGCATGGCCTGACGGTCATCGAGGATGCTGCGCAGAGCTTCGGCGCGGAGTACAAGGGTAAGAAGAGCTGCAACCTGTCCACCATTGGCTGCACCAGTTTCTTCCCGAGCAAGCCATTGGGTTGTTACGGTGACGGCGGCGCGATTTTCACTAGCGACGATGCCCTCGCAAAAGCCATGCGCGAGATCCGCGTACATGGGCAAGAGAAGCGTTACGTCCATACGCGTATCGGCGTTGGTGGCCGGATGGATACCCTGCAATGTGCTGTCGTGCTCGCCAAGCTCGAGCGCTTCGATTGGGAGGTTGAGCAACGCCTGAAGATTGGTGCGCGCTACAACGAGTTGCTGGCCGGTAAGGTTCCGGTGGTGATACAACGCCAAGACAGGACCAGCGTCTTCGCGCAGTACACGGTGATTGTCGATAACCGGGAGCAGGTGCAGGAAAAGCTTAAGGCCGCCGGCATCCCGACCGCAGTGCATTACCCGGTGCCGCTGCACCTGCAGCCGGCATACAAAGAGCTTTCCCGGATCAGCGGCAGCGTACTGAATGCGGAAGCGCGGGCGCGGGTGGTCATGAGCCTGCCGATGTCGCCGGATCTTGATGTAGGTGTGCAGGAAAACGTTGTTCAAGCTTTGGGTGAAGCAATTCGATGATCAAGATCGTCACCATCGTCGGGGCGAGGCCCCAATTCATCAAGGCGGCGGCCATATCGCGCGTCGTGCGCAGCCAATATGCCGACCAAGTACAGGAAATCCTTGTCCATACCGGACAACACTTCGATGAGAACATGTCGAAGGTGTTCTTCGACGAACTCGACATCCCGGAGCCTAAATACAACCTGGAGATATCCGGCGGGAGTCATGGTGCCATGACCGGTCGCATGCTGGAAGCCGTCGAGAACGTGCTGCTGGCCGAACGGCCAGACTGGATTCTGATCTACGGCGACACCAACTCCACGCTGGCCGGCGCACTGGCTGCGGCCAAGTTGCATATCCCGGTGGCACACGTGGAGGCTGGCTTGCGGTCCTTCAACATGCGCATGCCGGAGGAGATCAATCGCATCCTCGCTGACCGCATTTCGACCCAACTCTTTTGTCCAACTCAGACAGCAGTCGACAACCTGAAGTCTGAGGGCGTCACCGAGGGCGTGCATAACGTTGGAGACGTCATGTACGACGTCGCACTCTTCTATCGTGACCGTGCCCGACAGCAAAGCAAGGTGATGGAGCAACTCGGCTTGAAGCAGGGGGCTTTCGCGCTTGCTACCTGCCACCGCGCGGAGAATACGGACGACCGATCACGTTTGAGTCAGATACTGTTTGCCCTAACAGCGCTGGCCGAGCAGATGCCCGTTGTACTCCCCTTACATCCTCGGACCCGAAAACTGGTGAGCGAATATGGTCTTTCTGGTCATCTCGAAAAACTTGTCCTGACAGATCCGCTGTCGTTTCTGGACATGGTGGCGTTGGAGCAGGCTGCGCAGATGATTCTTACCGATTCGGGTGGCGTTCAGAAAGAAGCCTTCTTCTACAACGTCCCCTGCATTACCATGAGGGACGAAACCGAGTGGGTAGAAACAGTCGAGGCTGGCTGGAATCAGTTGGTGGGTGCCGACTGCGCCAAGATCATTGCCGCAGTCAATGATATTCAGCGTCCCGGCACTCAAACTATGCCGTATGGCGAGGGATGCGCTAGTCAGCAGATCCTCAACAGATTGTTGAGGGCTTAAATTGTTCAGTGCGATAGAACTGCTTGTGCGCCAGCGTCATTTATTGCTGGCGACGTCAGCGCAGGCTTTGCGCGCGAAGTTCTCGGGCAATGTACTGGGAGCAGCCTGGCTGTTGCTCTATCCGCTCGTGTTCCTCTCCATGTATTCGATGGTCTTCATCTATATTCTTGGAGTCCGGGTTCCGGGACTCGGGACGATGGACTACGTGCTGGTTATTTTTTGTGGACTGGTTCCCTTTCTTGCATTCTCGGAGGCATTCGGGGTCGGAACACCCAGCATCATTGCCAACAGGGGACTTCTCAGGAACACGCTATTCCCGATCGAACTCGTGGTGGCACGGGATGTCATCGTCGGCCATGCAAGCATGGGGCTGGGCATGGTCCTGGTCTGGCTGGTGGCCGGTTATTTTGGCCATTTTCATTGGAGCCATCTGGCCGTGCCGTTTATCTATCTGCTTCAGATCTTGATGGCTGTCGGGCTGGTCTGGATCAGTGCCACCGTCTGCGTCTTTTTCAGGGATTTGCAGCAGGCAACTCCCATCATCATCTTGTTTCTGATGCTAGTCTCGCCAATCGGTTATACGGATGCAATGGTGCCCGATGACCTGAAATCCATCCTCCATTTCAATCCACTAGCCTGGTTGATGCATCTCTACCGGGCCTGCTTGCTAGACGGGCAAGTTCCTCTCGACGACTTGCTTGTTTTCAGCATTTTCAGCTTTCTCATGCTGTCAATCGGACACCTGCTTATCTCCCGCTTGAAACCGCTGTTCAACGACTATGTCTGAAATCGCCATTTCAATCACGGGGCTTTCCAAGGCTTTCAAGCGTTTCAAACATCCTGGCTGGCGAGCATTGAGTGCCTTGGGCATCGCTGTTCCAGCCTCCCGCTACGATACGTTCTCTGCCCTTCGTGACGTTAACATTGAGATCAGGCGGGGCGAGAAGGTCGCCCTGATTGGGCGCAATGGTGCCGGCAAAAGCACCCTGCTGCGACTAGTCTGCGGACAGATGCGCCCGGACCAGGGCGGAGTGGTTGTCAATGGACAGGTTCAAGCCTTGATGGAACTAGGTACCGGGTTTCACCCCGACTTCACCGGAATTGGGAATATTCGCTCGGCATTGGCCTACCAAGGGATGTCCCCTAAGAAGGTAGAAAACTGTATTGAGGAAATCGCCGACTTTACCGAGTTGGACGACTTTCTCAACCGCCCGGTCAAAGAATACTCCTCAGGTATGTATGCGCGGCTCGCGTTTGCCGTTGCGACTTCGATAACCCCGGAAGTTTTGATTATTGACGAAGTTCTTGGAGCTGGTGATGCCTATTTCATGGGCAAGTGCATCCAGCGCATGAAGGCCCTTACGGGGCAGGGTGCGACCATCCTGTTTGTTTCTCATGACATGGGTTCCGTCCAGCTATTGTGTGATCGGGGTATCTGGCTAGATCATGGCAGGGTGTGCGAAGACGGAGAACTGCTACCCGTCAGCAAGGCCTATCTGGCAAGCATTCGAGAAGAAGAGGAAAGGCGAGTCAAGGCCCGCAGCATGGCTCTGACAAGGAAGCAGGTATCCCAACTGCTGGATCCGGGCAGCCCGACAACCCTGCTGCGTCTAATTGGTGCAGACGGCAAGGCACCTAAATATCCTCTCGCCGTGGCGGCTATGCGCTATGGCGACCAAGGGGGGCAACTGGGAGAAATAGTTCCGGACATGGCAAATGCCGAGGGCAGTGGCCCGATTGTGGACCCGGAATTTATGAACTGGAAGGTCGGTCAGCAGCAGGGCGGTAAAAGCTGCTGGAATTTTGCCGACTATGGTGGTCGTTTTATACACGCCCCCCTGCAGATCGTCTGGCCCAAGAGCCGTCATGTGGCGCCGTGGGTTGCAATTGACTACCAGAATACGACCGAGGTAACGGTCAATCTGGACCAGTTCGACGCCGAAACACAAACATACCGGACTTGCGCATCCATCGAACCTGCCGCAAATCCGGCATGGCAATCGCTGCACATCCCTCTGCTTTCCGGGACAGAGCCAGAAGATCAGACGACTACGTTTCTGAAAGATTTGCCCGAGTTAACGCCGGTGGATCGCTACGGTTCCGGCGAGATTCGCCTTACCGGGTTTGGTTTCTTCGATAGCGAAGGTGCTCAGCGGCATACGTTGGTCACCGGTGAGCCTGCTTTTGCTGTGCTCACCTATGAAGCCACACGAACTATCCTGGAACCTGTCCCGGTCATTGCTGTGTACCGACCGGACGGAACCTGTGCAATGCAACTAATCGCGAGCCTCAATGAGCAGAAGTTTCCGGAGATCAATGGTTCAGGCGCCCTGCGCGTCGACATTGACCCCCTCCATCTTGGCCCTGGGGATTACCTGGTTTCCGTTGCCTTATTCAAGGAATTGAATCTCGCCTCTTCCCTCGAGCCGGAAGCATACGATCTTCATGACCGCTGCTATGCACTCAAGGTGTTGCCTCCGGCAGGCATTCAGGTAGAAATTGGCACCGTCAATCAGCCCGCTACGTGGAAGATGCTCCGATGAGCCAGGACTTCCGTCTCTACAGCTCTGCAGAAGTATGGGATCAAGAGATGCAGCTTGGTCAGAAGAACCTGCTGCGTGCGCTCATTGATTTCTGGCCTCCGGGCGTTTCCAGTGCGCTGGATGTAGGTTGTGGCGATGGCAAGTTGACCAAGGTTCTTGCTGTCGAGACAGGCATCGAGATCGTCGGGTTTGATAGCAGCGCCGAGGCGCTTTCGCGTTTGTCGCTACCGGCAATCCAGGGCGACGCCTCAGACATGCCGTTTGAAAATGCCAGCTTTGACCTGGTGTTCTCGACCGATACCCTTGAGCATGTTCCCGACGAGACGCACGACGATGTTTGGGCTGAACTATTCAGGGTTGCACGAAATCACGTATTGGTTGCCGTACCATTCCGAGAAGAACTGCTTGACGCAACAGCCAAGTGCGCTGACTGTAGCAAGACCTATCACGTCAATTGGCATCAGCGTAGCTACGACGTTGCAGATCTTCACCGCAGAGCTCCCCTTGGCTGGCATGTCCAGGCAACGGTCATTAGCGGTGAATCCTGGCCCGATCTCTTGCCAGCGGAAACTCGGCTGCGCCGAACAATGCTAGGCGAATGGTCGGGTTGGAGCAAGGCAGTTTGCCCGCATTGTGGCGCTGCAGGACACGACCCGAGTCCCAACATTCAGCTTCCTTCTCTGACTGCGGCAGCTTTGGGGCAGCAGATTTATGCATCGCTTGCGGAGCGTCGAGTATGGCGCAGTCACAGCGAGATCATGGTGATCTTCGGCAGAACGCCCAAATTTCCCGCCCCAAGGCTATCAAAACCGATGCAGCGGGGCCGTCTTTCAACCCTGGTTGAACCGGCTATACAGAGATACCACAAACAACTGGTTGCCTACCCGCAGGTGGCGCTTTGCGTAAAAGCAGTCGATGTGGGAGTCATCATCCAGTTCCCCGTTTACGGGTATGTTGAGAGTCTGCGCGTTATTCGAAAACCGGGAACCCATGATCCGGTGCATTTCAACCTGGAAGATGCGTTTGGAACTCTTTACTCGGGGCTTGGTTTGCCAACGGGCCAAGCCGAGATAACCATATCCCTTCCTCGAATCCCCGTTCCTAGTGTCTATGGAGTGCTGCTGCAAACAGAATCCCAAGACATCATCGCCTCGGTGCAATTGGGTATGGGGCCGGAAGTGTCTTGGCTTTCTCCTGAAAATGGCAAAGACGT
>RRZU010044675.1_pt1 | contig 11309 bp, 6 predicted proteins | sample 2165561 | NCBI WGS metagenome assembly RRZU01 (sample SAMN10456909, study PRJNA506462) | wastewater metagenome | isolation source: wastewater sludge | place: USA: Moscow, Idaho | reverse complement strand
CACGGGTTATTGCCAGAAGCAAGCTAGTCGGTGGACATTCAGCAGGTGGATTGGATGGACTAAGCTAATGATAGATAGAAGCTATTTGCCTTTTCAATCTGCTAGAGACCATCAAGACCGTGGTATGATGAAATGGATGGGCTTTTTCCTATCTGAACACATCACATCATTAGATGAGGAAAGGCATAAGGTAATCTTTTCAGAAGAACTTAGCTTACTGGATAAGCTGACCCTTATCTCACAACTCTATGCCGGGCAACTAATAGGACAATTTATCGTCAAAGAAGGCAATCAAAAAGCCACCTATCAAGGACAGGTGACAGAGGTATCAAAAGAAAAAATCGTGGTTAAATCAGCAGATAAGTTTCATCTTGTTGAGGTTGAGGATATTTTAGCTATTTACTTGGTGGAAGGAGAAGAAGAAGATGAATAGAAAAGAGATATATAAAGATAAGTTGCAGATGGATTATTTCTCAGAAAGCTATATTAAGTTTGAAGAAGATTTTTACCGTTACTCAGCAGAGGGAACACCGTCGACCTTTATCATTGATGATATTCTACTTTCTATGGCGTTGTCTCATAGGAACTATTTCAAACTCAACAAGGAAAAGTCAGTCGATGGACGAGATCACTATTTCCAGTTTCAGGTAACTTTGGTGTCTGATAATAAGAACGTCAGGACTTTTAGGTATATAGGGAAGAAGTGAACAGATATATTATTTTTCTACAAGTTATGCTTTTGGAGTTTAAGTTGACAAAAAAGAGTAATCTATTTATAATTAATTTGGTTGCAATCTCTGGTTTTGGTACAAAGGTACCTAGAAGGAGAAATATCAATGGAAGTTGATAAAACTAAAGTAATTTTAGCTCTTTTAGAGTTTGCAACTACCGTAGTCACTTCGGTAAAAGAAGTTATCTTAGCCCAAATTGATAACAAGCTTTCAGAGTGACATTAGTCTGCATGTGGTTGTTCAGATCATATGCTTTTTTTTTTTTTGAGGTGAGGAATATGGCCATAAAAGAGTTTCAAAATGAAGGATATAAGTTGATATTGGTAGAAATAATCAGAGATATTTACTACTCTGATATTAGTTATAGTAGTAGACTTGTTCTAATTAGGAAATTAACAGAAATAATATCTCGAAAAATCCTTAATATGGGTGAAAATGAGCCCATGGAATTAGGTGATATAGTCTATTCCAGTCCAAAAAATACTCCAAAAGTTTTTGAAAAGATGAAGTTACTGGATAAAAGAATTGAGAGTGATTTTAGGAATTGTGTAGATGAATTGAGACAAATTGGTAATAAATATACTCACACAAAGTTTGCAAAACCAGCAACCTTAGAAGAAGTAAAAAATGCGGATGAACTGTTGTCAAATTTGTTTTCTATCATGTTTACACAGTATTTTTTAAAATATCCACTTACTCTGGAGTCTAACTCATTGGTTTTACATTCGTTTTCATTTTTACCTCCAAAAATTAGGCTCAAGATCCTCAAAAGATTACTTAAGTTGATTGAGAATGAATATACATTTTCATATATTATGTTGCTAGATAAGTTTTTGTTGGCAAAAATTAAAGTCGAAGGACTACAATCTGGTTATGATTGTCTTAAAAATAATGAAAAGAAAATTAGGAGTTTACCATACCCAGATGAGGACTCAATCGATGCCTATTATACTAAGAATAATGGGGTAGTTACATTACCATTATCTTGTTTTGACAATGCATACGATTTATTGAACAACAAATTGAAACAATTAGAAAAACTGGATGTAGAAATAGGAAATCTATATACGGAGTTTGAAGAGGCAGTTAAATATTATGAAGAAAATAATGTTTTATCAGATTTGTATGGACAAAAGGAACTTGAAGAATTTAGAGTTATACTTGAGTTTGCATTTATTGGACGAGAAGGAATTTTGAAAAAATAAGAATTTCTTTCTGAAAAAGACCTATTTTTCGGAAAGATTATAATTAAATAGCGCAAAATTTCTCTCTTACTGTTGATAAAATACTTTTAAATAGCGTAATCATGCGGTGACAGCTATTCTTTTGCTTGGGAAAAAGTTATAATAGTCATAACATAATTTACAATTAAGTATGTACTAATTGAAGTAAGGAGCTCTTATGTCTTTCGATAGTCTCATTGCCCATATAAATAATATAGCTGAAACTCAGCGTGATAGAGGTACCTATTTTGAGTACCTTGCCCGTGCGTACTTTCAGAATGAACCAACGTATCAGAATGAATTTAAAAACGTATGGATGCTAGCGGATGTTCCTGATGAGTTCGGTATTCCCAAAGCAGATATAGGTGTGGATTTAGTTGCGGAAAAGCAAACAGGTGAATTGGTAGCAATTCAAGCAAAATTCTACAATCATACTATCCAAAAGTCGAATATCGATTCGTTTTTGGGTGAACTTGGGAAAGATCATTATGAATCAGGTATCATTGTAGCTTCTACCGATAAATGGGGTACAAATGCTGAGAAGGCTTTAGCAGATAGAAGTGATGTTATTCGTATTGGCTTATCCGATCTTAGAAACTCACGTATTGATTGGACAAAATTCTCATTTGAGCGTCCAGAGGAAGTTTCGGTTAAAGCCAAAAAAGTACCTCGATATTATCAAAGAGAAGTTATTTCGTCAGCTCTAGAATATTTTAAAGAAAATGACCGTGGACAGTTGATCATGGCTCCTGGTACAGGAAAGACATTTACAAGTTTAAAAGTAGCTGAAGCAATGGCAAAGGAAGCTGGAAAGGAACAGTATGTTGTTCTCTATCTTGTTCCAAGTATCCAACTACTGACTCAGACCTTGCGTGGTTGGAATAATGATACAGATAGGTCCATGTCTTCAATGGCTGTCACCAGTGATCGCAACGCAAGTCGTAGAAGTGTTAATAAAAAAGATAAGGATGAGGAGACCTACATCCAAATTAAAGCCAGCGATATCGGTTTTCCTGCGACAACATCAGCTAAGAAAGTTGTTGAAAATTATGAAGAGTTGATGACCCAACCAAAGAAAGAATTGCTCGTTGTCTTTGGAACTTATCAATCAATTGAGGTCTTGGGAAAGGCTCAAAAAAATGGATTCCCTGATTTTGACCTTATCATCGCTGATGAAGCTCACCGTACAACTGGTGCTAAAGCTTTAGGTGAGGAAGATTCTTCATTCACAAAAGTTCATAGTAACTTGAATGTTAAAGGGCTTAAGCGACTCTATCAAACAGCGACACCAAAACTCTATGGTCTGGATGCTAAAAAGAAAGCACAGGATAACTCTATTGTCATTTCAAGTATGGATGACGAGGAACTCTATGGTAAAGTCTTTTACCGTCTAGGCTTCGGTGATGCCATCAGCCATGATATTCTAACAGACTATAAGTTAATGGTTTTAGCAGTTGATGAAACAGTTGTTCAAAAAGATATGCAAAAGTCCCTGTCAGACCCTGAAAATGGATTGAATATTGATGATGTTGGTAGAATCATCGGTGTTTGGAATGGTATGATAAAACGGGAAAGTTTCACGGATAAAGTATCTGGTGAGCCTATGAAACGTGCTATTGCATTCTCAAGAACCATCGAAGACAGTAAACGTCTATCTGCTCAATTTGAAAATGTCGTCAATGATTATCTTAACTCTGAGGAAGGTTATTCGGTAAATGTCCGTCATGTAGATGGGAATATGAATGCCTTGGAAAAGAATGAAGCTCTGGATTGGCTTGCTAGCGATGATATTCCAGAGGATTCTGCTCGAATCCTGTCCAATGTCCGCTTCTTGACCGAAGGGATTGATGTACCGAACTTGGATGCCATCATCTTCCTCTCTCCACGTAAGTCACAAGTTGATATCGTCCAAGCAGTCGGTCGAATTATCCGTAAGTTTGAAGGGAAAGACTACGGCTACATCATTCTTCCAATTGTCATTCCTGCTGGTGAAACTCCTGAAACAATTTTAGATAATAACAAGTCTTATGATGTCGTTTGGCAGGTTTTGAATGCCCTGCGTTCAGTTGATGAACGATTTGAAGCGACAATCAATAAACTAGAGTTGAATAAAAAGAAACCAAAGAATATCCAAATTATTGGTGTTGGTGGTGCTCCAGATGATCCTTCCATCAATACTGGAGATGGTACCTATATCAATGAACCGCAGGCACCTTATCAAACCGAGCTTGAACTTGAATGGGAAGCCGTTGAAGGAGCAATATACGGGAAAATTGTGCAAAAGGTTGGGGACCGCCGTTATCTAGAAGATTGGTCTAAGGATGTAGCTGATATTGCTCGCCGTCATATTCAAGGAATTAATATTATATTGGAATCAAATCCTGAGAGCAAAAAAGCTTTTAAGAGATTTTTGCATAGTTTGCAACATAATATCAATGAATCGATTGACCAAAATCAAGCTATTGAGATGTTGGCTCAGCACTTGATTACTTTACCAATCTTTGATGCCCTTTTTGGCGAGTACGGTTTTATAAAAAATAATCCTGTCAGCTCTGCTATGGAACAAATAGTGGCAGAACTGTCTCAATATGGGTTTGAGAAGGAACAAAAAGAACTTGAACCCTTCTATAACTCTGTTCGCCTGCGTGCGGAAGGGATTGATAATGCCCAAGCCAAGCAGAAAATCATCATTACACTTTATGATAAATTCTTCTCCACTGGTTTCAAGTCTACGACAGAGCGCCTTGGTATCGTCTTTACTCCTGTTGAAGTTGTAGATTTTATCGTTAAGTCAGTGGATGTTGTATTGAGAAAACATTTTGGTAAGACTATTGCCAGTGAAAATGTCCATATTCTTGATCCATTTACAGGAACAGGTACTTTTATCACTCGTACTCTTCACTACCTTAAATCACTTATGGATAAGGGAGAAATGAGTTATGCTGACTTGGTGAGAAAATATACGCAAGAACTCCATGCCAATGAAATCGTCCTGCTCAGTTACTATATCGCTGCTATCAATATCGAAGCGGTGTTTTACGACATAAATGGCGAGGAAGATTACCTTCCATTTGAAGGGATTGTTTTGACGGATACATTTGAATCAACAGAGTCAGAAGATACGCTGGATGACTCCTTCTTTGGTACCAATGACAAACGTCTCAAACGTCAGCAGGAAAAACCAATTACAGCCATTATTGGAAATCCGCCTTACTCCATTGGTCAAGGTAGTCAAAATGATAATAACAAAAATATTTCTTATCCTAAATTAGATAAACGCTTGTCGGATACTTATGTGGCAAAATCTAATGCAGGCTTGACTAAAGGCCTATACGATTCTTATGTAAAAGCTTTCCGTTGGGCATCGGACCGTCTTAAAGGACAAGGTGTGATTGGATTTGTGACTAATGGTGGCTATTTGAATTCAAATTCTACAGATGGACTTCGTGCTGGATTGTATGAAGAGTTTAATCGTCTTTATATTTTTAACATGAGAGGAAATGCACATGGGCTAGGTGAAATCCGTAAAAAAGAAGGCGGGAATGTCTTTGGTGCAGGAACTCGAACCTCTGTTGCTATTTCAATTCTGGTTAAAGATGGTTCAGATAATCATGAGATTCATTATCATGATATCGGAGATTATCTGTCACAAAAGGACAAGCTCAATATTATTTCTGATTTTGGAGACATTTCGGCAATTGATTGGCAGAGTATTGAGCCTGACGATAATAATGATTGGCTCAATCAGAGAGATCCGAATTATCAGTATTATTCAAGTCTAGTGGATGATAAATTATCTGTTTTTAATCAAAGTGCTATTGGTATAGCAACTAACCGTGATACCTGGATTTCTGGTTTTTCAAAAGATAATGTAATAGTAAATTCCAAAAAATTAATTACTAATTACAACACTGAGCTAAATAGGCTAGTGAAGGTACCAAATGAAGAAAGAAAACATCACTTAAATAGAGGTGAAGACTTTGTAAAATGGTCTGCGAAACTGGAAGATAGTATCAAACGAACTAAGACATTTAATTTTGATACAGGAAAAATGAGACTTTCAATGTATCGTCCATTTACAAAAAAATGGCTATATTATAGCGATGAAATCGTAGAGAGACCTGGAAAATATTATAAAAAATTTGGTCAAGATAATTTAGTCATCACTACAACTGGTAGAGGAACCTCTCGAGATTTTTCAGTTATTGTTACTAATCTCATTCCAGATATTCAGCTTCAAATGAATGGTCAAGGTTTCATGCGTTATGACAACGATGTAGATGAAACCCAGCTTTTCCAGTCTAATGACAATATGAATCCTGCCTTTGCAGAGAAATTAGGACTGAACCTAGATGATACTTTTGCATATGTCTATGGCTTGCTGAACTCTCGTGATTATCAGGAGAAATATGCTAATGACTTGAAGAAAGACTTGGCTCGGATTCCAATTGCAAAGCACAAAGAGAAATATGTTGAAGTCGGAAAAGCCCTGATGAATTTACACCTTAACTATGAGGAAGTTCCAGTCTATGATGATGTGGAGATTCAGTTAGCTACTCAACCGTCTTACAAGGTTTCTAAGATGAAATTCATCAAAAAAGGTGACCGCTCTGCTATTGTCTATAATAACGATATTACGATTAGAAATATCCCTGAAAAAGCCTATGAGTACATGGTCAACGGTCGTTCAGCAATCGAGTGGATTATGGACCAGTATCAGATCAAAACCGATAAGAAATCAGGTATTACAGACGATCCGAACGACTATAGCACTGATGAAAAGTATATTTTCAATCTCTTACTCAGAATCATCAACGTATCTGTGCAAACTGTCGATTTAGTTAATAGTCTACCGAAATTTGAAGTGGAGGAGTAGGTTATGTTTCTAGAAAAAGTGGAATATTGGGATTTTCGGAAGTATAAATCAAATGATGATGCTCCTGGCTTAATTGTAAAGCTCCAAAAAGGTATGAACTTGATAGTAGGTGAGAATGATGCTGGGAAAACTGCGATTATTGATGGCATCAAATTACTGTTAGGTACGTTGAGTGATGACTATGATAGAATTTTAGAAACAGATTTCTATACACACGATGGAAAAACGTTTAGCGAAGAATTGAAAATAGTAGGCTACTTTACAGACCTTTCAGATGAAGAGGGTGCTAAATTTTTAGAGTGGATTTCATTCACTCAGGATGCCAAACCATCTTTAAAAGTAACTTTAAAGGTAACTAAAAAGAGGAACCCTAATGGAAATGAATATTTTGATAGGAAAATCTATGGTGGTGATAATAATTCAGAAACTGTCATTGATAGTGAAGCAAGGCAGCTGTTACGAGCAATTTATTTGAGGCCACTGAGGGATGCTCAGAGGGAGTTACGACCAGGTCCATATTCTCGATTATCAAATATTCTTTCTGCCCATCCTCAGATTGGTGCAAGTGGGAAACAGGAACTACTATCTATTATTGAAGGTGCTAATGAGGAAGTTAAAGAGTTTTTCACTAAAGATGAACACAATGTGGTTCAGTCAATTATGGAACACCTGAAAACATTTTATGATAAAAATGATATTGAAAAAAGTAAAGTTGCCTTTAATGTTTCAGAGGCAAATATATACTCCATATTATCTCGTCTCAGTCTTGATACTGAAAGTGTTAATTTGGGACTAGGCAACTCTAACCTTCTATATATAGCAGTTGAATTGCTCCTTATGCCTAACAACGACAATTATGTTGGACCGAGAATAGCATTAATCGAAGAAATAGAAGCCCATTTACATACACAAGCTCAAATTCGATTGATTAAGCATATGGCGAAAAACGTCTCTACTCAATTTATTTTGACTACTCACAGTACAAATTTGGCCTCATCAATAAATCCGAAAAACCTTATATTACTTCACAATAATCAAGCGTTCTCGATGGCGGAATCAGAAACAGAGCTAGAAAAAGAAGACTATGAATTTTTGGAGAGATTTTTAGACGCGACTAAGAGTAATCTATTCTTTGCTAAAGGATTAATATTCGTAGAAGGTGATGCGGAGAACTTGTTACTCCCTGCATTTGCAGATTTGATTGGCTATCCATTACATGAGTATGGGATTTCTATCGTGAATATAGGCAATACAGCATTTGAAAGGTATATAAAACTATTCTCAAGGAAAGGAGAGGATAGAATTGCCTTACCAATTTCAATTGTTACCGATGTTGATGTTAGACCTTTGGAGTACTATAACGACAAAGGTATTTCCAACAAAGTATTCGTTATTGAGGATCAAAATGCTTTTCAACAAATTGTAGAAGAATTGGAAGTAGACTTTGATTTATCTGATGAGGATATTCCTTATGGTACAGTATTCTCTACAATAAAAAAATTACTAGATGAATTTGGGCTCCAGATATATGCAGGTAAAGAACAATTAGATAATAAAGTTGTTAAAGATTTGAATAAGGAGTACATTGAAGAACTCACAAGAATAAAAATTAACACAATTATACCGAAATATGAAAAGTACAATGCCAATTCTAAAACTTTCGTTGCTCCCGAATGGACATTAGAATATAGTTTAGCAAAGAGTCCGTTAGTAAGGTTGCTTTGGAAATCTATTCATGAAACAAGATATAAAGCACCTTATAGCGCTATTAATAAAGCAAAATTTGATGAAATAAATAATCTGTTTACCGATGGTAGTGAATCAATAAACGCTGAGTTAGCATACAATGTCTTTAAGCCTTTGAATGATAAAGTTGTATCTAAAGCAATTGTTGCTCAAAAATTAGCGATTGAAATTGGGAAATTAGCCAGTGAGGATAAAGAGCAACTTAAAACAAAAGTGCTTTCCAATGACTACACTCAATATCTAGTGAATGCGATTAAACATGCTGCTCAAATCAATGAAGAAGAGGGAGGGACTGATGAATGAATTAATAGCATCAATTGAGAAAAGTTTACTCCCGTCTGGATGTCATTTTTCCGAGGAACAAAAGGATGTCATTTTACACAACGATACAATGGACGTTGTAGCTGGACCTGGAACTGGAAAAACAACAGTACTAACTGCACGTGTTAAAATATTACTTGAACAATTGAAGGATTCAGGACAAGGAATTTGTGTACTTACTCACACTAATGTTGCTGTGGATGAAATAAAATCAAGTTTAAGAAAACTCGGGATTGAAGACATAAAAACTCCTCACTTTATTGGGACTATTCAAGATTTTTTCAATACATTTTTTGCTAAGAAAGCGTTTCATTTAATTCTTGGCGATAAAAAAATGCGTGTACTTGATGATGATATATTTCGTGAGAGATTTAATAAGCAGTTTGTTGGATATTATCAATTCTTAGATGTTTCAGTTCCGAAGTATTTACCCAATCCAGCTGGAAAAATAGATAAATGGAATTTTAGTCAAGAGGCTAAATCAGTGAGAGTAGAATCTAAGGTGGGTGGACAAAATAAGCAATATAATAACGCATTTAATACAAGTATGGAGAATTTATTTAAATCAGGTATTATTACAAATAATTGTTGTCTAGAATTGTCAAAATGGTATATTGAACAGCATAACGAGATGTTTAGAAATATAATTTCAAAAAGATTTGATTATTTATTGTTGGACGAAGTGCAAGATACTAGTCAATTTCAATTTGAATTAATTCAATCGTTATTTGATAAAACTTCTGTAATCATTCAAAAGTTTGGTGATCCATATCAAGCAATATATAATATTTGGGGTGGGGATACGGAATTAGCTTGGGAAATTGATGACTCTATGGAGAAGCGTATTTCAAAAACATCGCGATTCGGCGAGTCTATTGTAAATATAGTGAAAAATGTTTGTGTGAAGAAGTATGATGATTTGGAATCAGATTCTAAGAATAATTCCTTCCCTCCATATTTTATTGTCTATGATAATGGCGATGATTTAATTAATAAATATTGTTCACTGATTGATAGATTAGAAAAAGGAAATGAAACTTTTAAGAACTCATCAAAGTCTAAAGTTATTGTCTCAGCACAGCACAAGGACTTGGAAAATACTTTTGGTGAAAGATACCAACGTGTTGTTGTAAAGGATCTAAATTACAGGAGTGATTTAGACTTATTTTTGTATATATGCTTAAAAGAATTATCAAGAAATTTTGATAATAACTTTGAAGATAGATTGAAAGAAGATGGTTTTAGAATAAAGATATTTAAAATTATTAAAAATCTGAGAAATGAAGATGATGAGAAAATAATCGATGGATTGAGTGCACTTCTTGATGAACTCATAGATGATGAAGAATTATTGCAAAATAAATATACCTTATGTAATGAGATTAAGGATAAGTTGCAAAATAATTTTTCTAAAAACATACAAATTCAAACTGATGTGTCGGTAGATAATGCAGGTAAAGACATAAGATTGGGGACTATCCATTCTGTAAAAGGGGAAACTCACAAAGCAACTTTACTGATGTTGAATTCAGAATTTACTACTGGGTATTCGGATACCTCACTTAGCTACTCTATACTTCAATTGCTCGAAAAATATTTGAGTAAGAATTATGTAGAAGTACCGGAAGATAAAAATGATGAGGAGAAGGAAACGGAAAAAGCTCTTAAACTGGCATATGTGGCACTCAGTAGACCGACTCATCTAGTTTGTATAGGTATTCCGGCTCAATTAATTGAAAGAGACAGTGATTTTTTGAGTAATCTGCAGAAAGCCGGATGGATAGAATTTCCTACAATCAATGATACAACAATTGTTAATAACTTGATGTAATTCTGATAAATAAGTCTTTTTCGGAAAAACAATACTGACAGTAGAAATTCTGCTGTCAGTTTTCTTGTCTCAAAATGCAAAAAACTTCCCTTGGAAAAGTCCAAGAGAAGCAGTAAGTCTTTATAGAGTTTTACAACCCTGTAAATAATTTCTGGTAAATTTTTGGTAAGTTGGTAAGTTTTCTATCCAGAAAGCCCATCAAATCAAGGTTATTAGAACTAATTATTTCATCGTAGGGAAAAATAATCCGTTTAGGGTTATTATAACTGATAAATTTTCAATGTAGTTCATAACATGACAGAAATTAGCTTGCACTTTAATAGGTGTCTTTTTTTGTACCGAATTGATTAAGTTATTGGATTTTAGTATTTGCTAAAGTAATCAAAGATTTTTAGTAAATTACGTTATAATAGAACCTGTTAAAATATTCTGTCATGACTGATATATTTTTCAAAAAGCTTTAAAAATATTTCTGAGAGTTATGGGAGAAATTTTAAAAAGCAATTTAACTAGTAATGAATTTTTTTACTAGCTAGAGTGTGACCTAGTCAAGCATTTTTGTAACACTAGTGTATAAAATT
>RRZU012418165.1_pt1 | contig 11310 bp, 9 predicted proteins | sample 2165561 | NCBI WGS metagenome assembly RRZU01 (sample SAMN10456909, study PRJNA506462) | wastewater metagenome | isolation source: wastewater sludge | place: USA: Moscow, Idaho | reverse complement strand
TGCGGAAGATGGGACTTGAACCCACACAAGCGCAATGCTTACAAGATCCTTAGTCTTGCTCGTCTGCCAGTTCCGACACTTCCGCATTATGAATCATTTTCATGATCGCAGGCAATATGTTGTTGAAAAGTTAATGCGGAAGATGGGACTTGAACCCACACAAGCGCAATGCTTACAAGATCCTTAGTCTTGCTCGTCTGCCAGTTCCGACACTTCCGCATAAAAGGCTTTTCTCGATTGCCCGAAGATTATATTACTACACTTTCAGGAAAAAAGCAACAACAATTTTTGCTTTTTTTCATCTTTTTGTTCTTCTGCGAATTGTTTTGACTTCGTCCTTTCCTTCTTTCATTTGGATTGGCAATATCGAGTAAAACACTTGACACGAGTACGAAATCGGACTTGAGGAGAAAAAATAATGGAGTCGAAACAAAAAACACTATACATGAGCCGTCAGCTCATAGAGTTTAATCACATTTATAAAGAGTTTAATGATGTATACCGTGAGGCTGCGACAAAGGTAGGACTGTCATTAAGCGGATTTGATATTCTATACGCCATTTGTGAGATGGGGGATGGATGTTTGCAGCGCGATATCAGTCAGATGTGCTGTATTCCAAAGCAGACAGTGAATTCATCGATCCGTAAGCTGGAACAGGATAGATATCTGATACTGGAAAAAGGAAAAGGCCGTGATATGCATATTCATCTGACGGAAAAGGGACAGAAACTTATGGAAGAGAAGATTTATCCGGTGATAGAGGCAGAGAATCAGGCATTTTCTGGTATGAGTAAGGAAGAATGCAAGAAGATGCTGGAACTTTACGAAAAGTATAATATGGAATTGAAAGCGAATATCCAGAAGCTTCAAATGTCTCAAGTATAGTTGAGGATTTTATAGAAACAGAAGTTATTGCACTTCTGCAATCCTGCCGGAGGCTATATCAGCTGGGGGATTGACTCCCACCACTGATACTAGCTTGTTTCTCACCACCTATAGAGGTGCGCGTCATCTCCCAGCTGATATAAAAGGTATATAAAGAGGAGTAGATTTTTTTATGGAGATTCAGTTATCAGATCATTTTACTTATAAAAAATTAATAAAATTTGTATTACCGTCTATTGTGATGATGATCTTTACGTCGATCTACGGTGTTGTAGACGGTCTGTTTGTGTCGAATTTTGCCGGAAAGACGGCATTTGCAGCAATCAATTTAATTATGCCGATTCTGATGGGACTTTCAGCTCTTGGATTTATGATCGGTACCGGAGGCAGCGCGATTGTAGCAACAACTCTTGGAGAAGGAAAAAAAGAAAAGGCAAATGAATATTTTTCCATGTTAGTCTATGTTACGATCATTGGCGGCATAGCAGTTAGTATTCTTGGAATGATTTTGATTCGTCCGGTAGCAGTGATGCTTGGCGCAGCTGGTGAACTGCTTTCAGACTGTGTGTTGTACGGGCGCATCACATTTATTTCTTTTCCAGCTTTTATGCTGCAGAATGTGTTTCAGAGCTTTTTTGTTGCAGCACAGAAACCAAAACTTGGGTTAAAAGTTATCATTGTGGCGGGTGTGACCAACATGGTTTTGGATTATTTGTTTGTGGGATGTCTTGGATTTGGAATTGCAGGGGCAGCAGTTGCGACAGTATGCGGAGAATTTATTGGCGGATTGTTCCCGATTTTTTATTTTGCACGAAAAAATTCAAGTCTTCTGAAACTTGGAAGACCTAGTTTTGACAGCAGAATTTTATTAAAGACATGCAGCAATGGTGCATCCGAGTTTATGACGAATCTGTCCAGTTCAGTTGTAAATTCTCTTTATAATCTGCAGCTTATGAAAGTAGCCGGTGAAAATGGAGTAGCGGCTTATGGATCTATTATGTATGCGAACTTTATATTTATTGCTATTTTTATCGGATATTCTATTGGAAGTGCGCCGATCGTCAGCTATCATTATGGTGCCGGCAATCACAGTGAGCTGAAAAATATGTTCAAAAAGAGCCTGCGACTGATTGGAATATGGGGGATTGGACTTTTCGTGTTCTCTCAGGTGATTACAACACCGCTTGCAAAATTGTTTGTGGGATATGACGCAGAATTATTTGAGCTGACAAGACACGGATTCAGGATATATTTTATCAGTTTTCTGGTCAATGGATTCAATATTTATGGATCAGCATTCTTTACAGCATTGAACAATGGAATGATTTCGGCTGCGATTTCATTTCTTCGAACATTATTATTCCAGATGGCGGCAGTTCTGATACTGCCTGTATTCTTTGGAGTGAACGGAATTTGGAGTGCCGTTACAGTGGCAGAGCTTTGTACACTTTTTATGACAGCTGCATTTTTTATCAGACAGCGAAAGATATATCATTATATGTGAAAATACATTGATCAGGGATAAGGATATTCTGTAAGAAATTCAAGAATGCCTCGGCATTCTTGCTGCGAGGTGCGCGTCATCTCCCAACTGATATAATGTGAAAAACAGTACCGGCAGACGGAATTGTATTGTATAATGAAAGTATGATTATACAAGTGTAAAGAGGAGCGTGATTCTATGACGATTCGGGAGCAGATGGAAGAAAGAGAATTGGAGTATTTAAGTCCTTATGCGACATTGAGTAAGAATTCAAAAGGCCGGAAGATTAAGGAAGAGGAATGTGATATTCGTCCGGTCTTTCAGCGTGATCGTGACCGGATCGTGCACTGCAAGGCGTTCCGCAGACTGAAGCAGAAGACCCAAGTGTTTCTTCTTCCGAAAGGAGATCATTACCGTACAAGGCTGACACATACACTGGAGGTGTCACAAAATGCAAGAACAATTGCGAAAGCACTCCGGCTTAATGAGGAACTGGTAGAAGCAATTGCCCTGGGGCATGATCTGGGACATACACCTTTCGGACATGCAGGGGAGCGTGCGCTCAATGAACTTTGCCCGGGAGGTTTCAAACACAATGAGCAGAGTGTGCGAGTGGTGGAATCTATAGAAAAGGAAGGACGGGGACTGAATCTTACATGGGAAGTCATTGACGGGATCAGGAATCACAAAACAAGCGGACGCCCGTCAACACTGGAAGGACAGATCGTGCGCCTGTCAGATAAGATCGCCTATATTAATCATGATATTGATGATGCAATCCGTGGCGGTATTTTAAGAGAAAAAGATATTCCGAAGAAATATACGGATGTTTTGGGAACTTCGGTGAAAGGACGCCTGAACACACTCGTACATAATGTTATTATCAACAGTGTGGATCGTCCGGTGATTCAGATGTCTGAGGAAGTTCATGAGGCTATGCAGGGTCTTCGTGTATTTATGTTTGAAAATGTTTACCGTAACCCGGTTGCCAAGAAGGAAGAGGGCAAAGCAATCCATATGATTACCAATCTATATGAATTCTATATAAAGAATCCGGAGTTTCTTCCGGAGCACTCACAGAATATGTTAAAAAAGGGAGAAGAGCTGTCACGGGTCGTGTGCGATTATATCGCAGGAATGACGGATACTTATGCAGTGAAGAAATTTACGGAATTTTTTATCCCAGAATCTTGGAAAAATTAAAGGAAATATAAAGTTTGTGTCGAATATTATTAATAGGGACGTTTCTTCTTCTGGATTTGAGGAAGAGATGATGAAAAATGAAAGGACGCAGATATGTATTATCCAGAGGAATTAGTGGAAGAAATCCGGTCAAAAAATGATATCGTAGATGTAATTTCCAGTTATGTGAGACTTCAGAAAAAAGGAAGCGCCTACTTTGGATGATGTCCATTGCATAATGAAAAAGCCCCGTCATTTTCAGTCAGCAGACAGAAGCAGATGTATTATTGCTTTGGCTGTGGTGCCGGAGGAAATGTATTCACATTTCTGATGGAATATGAAAATTATTCTTTTGTAGAGGCACTGAAATATCTGGCGGATCGTGCAGGCGTAGAGCTTCCGGAACCAGAGTACTCTGGGGAGGCGAAAAAGCGCGCAGATACAAAAGCTATATTACTGGAGATTAATAAGGCAGCAGCACAGTACTTTTATGTACAGCTTTTAAGGCCGCAAGGGGGACATGCCCTTACATACTTAAAAGATCGAAAGCTAAGTGACGATACGATCAAAGCATTTGGTCTGGGATATTCGAACAAGTACAGTGATGATCTGTACAAGTATCTGAAATCAAAAGGCTACAAAGACGATATGATCTCACAGGCAGGTCTGATCAGTATTGATGAAAAATACGGAGTTCACGATAAGTTCTGGAACAGGGTCATGTTTCCGATTATGGATGTAAACAGCCGTGTAATTGGATTTGGCGGCCGTGTCATGGGTGATGCAAAGCCAAAATATCTAAACTCACCGGAGACGATCATTTTTGACAAAAGCCGGAACCTGTATGGACTGAATCGAGCAAGAAAGTCGAGAAAGCCTTATTTTCTGCTTTGTGAGGGCTATATGGATGTGATTTCCCTGCATCAGGCGGGATTTACCAATGCAGTAGCGTCACTTGGAACAGCCCTGACGCCGGGACATGCAGCGCTTATCAAACGGTATGTCAATGAAGTCTACCTGACGTATGACAGTGACGAGGCAGGAACGAAAGCAGCTTTGAGGGCAGGACCGATTCTGCGTGAAGTTGGGATTACGGCAAAAATCATTCGGATGGAACCGTATAAAGATCCAGATGAATTTATTAAAAATCTCGGTGCAGAAGCCTTTGAAGAACGGATCCAGAAGGCAAGGAATGGATTTATGTTCAGTCTTGAAATTCTGGAACGGGATTATGATATGACGTCGCCGGAAGGCAGAACGGACTTTATGAAGGAAGCTGCGAGAAAGCTTACAGAGTTTGATGAAGAGATAGAGCGCAATAACTACATTGATGCAGTTGCAGGAACTTATCATGTCGGCAGTGAAGATCTGAAAAAACTGGTCGGACGAATGGCAGTTCAGACCGGACTTGCAAAGCCGGTGGAAAGACCGAGATCTACAAGGAGTCAGAACCTGGATAAGGAAGATGGTACACGAAAGTCACAGAAGATTCTGCTGACATGGATGGCATCGGATGAGAATGTATTTGCACAGATCCAGAAGTATATTCATCCGGAAGATTTTCAGGAAGGGATATATCGGACTGTAGCTGAGCTTTTATATGCGCAGCACGAACAGGGAAAGCTCAATCCGGCGCAGATCATGAATCATTTTACAGATGAAGAGGAACATCGTGAGGTGGCAGCGCTTTTTAATACAAGAATCCGGGAAATTAAAACAGCACATGAACAGGAAAAGGCATTAAAAGAGACAATTATCCGGGTAAAGAAGAATAGTATTGAAGAACACTCAGCAAAGCTTGATCCGACCGATATACAGGGATTGCAGAAGCTGATGGAAGCAAAACGGGCGTTGCAGGACCTTGAAAAATTGCATATTTCTATTAATTAAGGATAAAATAAAAACATATAATGGAGGATGGACACCACATGGAAGAAAACATAGCGAAATTTGGGGAAAAGTTAAAACAACTGGTTGCTCATGGAAAGAAGAATAAGAGTATCCTGGAACTTCAGGAAATCAATGATTTTTTCTCAGATATGGAGCTTGATGCAGAACAGATGGAGAAAGTTTATGAGTATCTGGAGGCCAATCATATTGATGTGCTTCGTGTAAGCGGAGATGGGGATGGAATTGAGGAATTAGATGATGTTGATGATTCCGATATTGTTCTGACAGATGAAGACGATGTCGATATGGAGAAAATCGACTTGTCTGTGCCGGATGGAATCAGTATAGAGGATCCGGTCCGTATGTATCTGAAAGAGATTGGAAAGGTACCGCTTCTTTCAGCAGATGAAGAAGTAGAGCTTGCAAAGCGTATGGCAGAGGGAGATGAGGATGCTAAGAAGCGTCTGGCAGAAGCAAACCTTCGTCTTGTTGTCAGTATTGCTAAGAGATATGTGGGACGTGGAATGCTGTTTCTGGATCTGATTCAGGAAGGTAATTTGGGGCTAATCAAAGCGGTTGAGAAGTTTGACTATCATAAAGGATTCAAATTCAGTACTTATGCAACATGGTGGATCCGCCAGGCAATTACAAGAGCAATTGCTGATCAGGCCAGAACTATCCGTATTCCGGTGCATATGGTAGAGACGATCAATAAACTGATCCGTGTTTCTAGACAATTACTGCAGGAGTTAGGACGTGAACCTACGCCGGAGGAAATTGCAGCAGAATTAGATATGCCAGTGGAACGTGTCCGTGAAATCTTAAAGATTTCTCAGGAACCGGTATCACTGGAGACACCAATCGGTGAAGAGGAAGACAGTCACCTGGGAGATTTTATTCAGGACGACAATGTTCCGGTACCTGCTGAAGCCGCAGCTCAGACACTTTTAAAAGAGCAGTTAGATGAAGTGTTAGATACTCTGACAGAGAGAGAGCAGAAAGTTTTAAGACTTCGTTTTGGTATGGATGATGGACGTGCACGTACACTGGAAGAGGTTGGTAAGGAGTTTGATGTAACGCGTGAGCGTATTCGTCAGATCGAGGCAAAAGCACTTAGAAAGCTTCGTCATCCGAGCCGCAGTAGAAAACTAAGAGATTATCTGGATTAAGAAAGAGGCGCCTATGGAACTATCAAAGAGACTTACTGCAGTAGCAGGTCTTGTGACAGAGGGCGCCTCTGTCGCAGATATAGGAACAGATCACGGATATATACCGATTCATTTGATAGAACAGAACTTATCACCGAAAGTGATAGCGATGGATATCAATAAGGGACCGCTGGAACGTGCGAGAATTCACATAGCAGGCTATGGAATGAGTGACCGGATTGAGACAAGGCTGTCGGATGGACTGGCAGCAGTAAAGCCGAAAGAAGTGGAGGAGATTATCGTTGCCGGAATGGGCGGCGGTCTTGTGATTCACATTCTGGAAGAAGGAAAACAAATCGTCAGCACATTAAAAGGCTGCATCTTACAGCCTCAGTCTGAGATACAGAAAGTACGGGAATATCTTGTAGAACATGGGTTTCGGTTCGAAGCAGAAGATATGGTAGAGGAAGACGGGAAATATTATCCTATGATGCGGGTGGTACCACCAGAATATTGTGAACATAAGACGGCCGACTGGCAGGAAGATTGTAAAAAAGAGGAATGGGAGTACCTTTATGGACCACTACTTTTAAAAAACAAAAATCCGATATTATATGAATATCTGAAGCGTGAAATCCGTATTCGTGAAGATATACTTCTCGGTCTTGCCGGAAAAGATGGTGAGCGGATAAAAGAGCGTATGACAGAAATTGAACATGAACTGGAAGTAGCAAAAAAAGCAATGTCTTACTATGAAGAGTAAGAAAAGCATTGTAAGAAAAACATTGTTGAATACTATGTGAATATTAGAGAGGAATGATTGCATGCTATGTAAAGATATTATCAAAATAATAGAACAGGACTATTCACCAAGATATGCTCTTTCCTGGGATAATGTCGGACTGCTGGCAGGAAGAGATGATAAAGAAGTTGCAAAGATATATGTGGCACTGGATGCTACAGATGAAGTGGTAGATGAGGCAATTTTGGCAGGTGCAGATATGCTGGTGACACATCATCCTTTGATTTTTAGCGGTATGAAACAAGTGAATAATCAGAATTTCATCGGCAGAAGATTAGTAAAACTGATTCAGCATGACATTTCTTATTATGCTATGCACACGAATTATGATGTCAAAGGTATGGCAGATCTGGCAGCAGATTATCTGAAACTTGAGAATTGTCAGATACTGGATGTCACCGGAGAAAATGAATCGGGAGAACCGGAAGGTATTGGCCGTGTCGGAGAGATACCATCTGCTTCTGATAATGATGAACAGAGAAATGAAATTTCACTGGCAGATTATTGTGAAGAAGTCAAGAAAGCATTTGCCCTTGATACAGTGAAAGTATTCGGCGATCTGAAGCAAAATGTTCACCGAGTAGCAATCTGTCCGGGGTCTGGTAAAAGTGATATTGATCAGGCGATTGCAGCAGGGGCTGATGTCTATGTGACCGGAGATATCGGTCATCATGAAGGGATTGATGCACTGGCAAGAGGACTTAATATCATCGATGCAGGACATTATGGGGTGGAGCACATATTTATCGGCGATATGGGGAATTATTTACGAGCACACCTTTTGGAAGTCGAGGTCATAGAAGCCCCAGTGAGTCATCCGTTTACAGTAATATAGGGAAAGCTTTATAGAAGCAGTCATGATATAGGGAGGATCGGAAGATGGAAGAGAAAAGAATGTATCATGTAAAAATTAAAAATGAAGTGAAAGAATATGAAGCTGGTATCACATATCACGACATTGCAAAAGAATACCAGAAAGATTATGAGCATGAGATTGTTCTGGTATTTGTAGATGGAAAACTTCAGGAACTGCACAAGCGTCTGAAAAAAGATTGTGAAATCAGTTTTGTGACAACAGCGGATCCCATTGGACATGAGGCATACAAACGAAGCATGAGTTTCCTTCTTGTAAAAGCAGTTTATGACGTGGCAGGACATAAGAATATTGACAAGGTTCGGATGCATTTTGCAATAGGACCGGGATATTATTGTACGATTACCGGCGAAACAAGAGTCGATGATGATTTTCTTGAGCGCGTCGAGTCGAGGATGCACGAACTTGTGGAGGCAGATCTATCAATCAAGAAAAGAACGGTTCATACAGATGAGGCAATCGGACTTTTTGGACAGTATGGAATGTATGATAAAGAAGAATTGTTCCGTTACCGCCGTGTATCCAAAGTAAACCTTTACAGCATCAATGAGTTTGAAGATTATTATTATGGATATATGCTTTACAGTACAGGGTATCTGAAATATTTTAAATTATATCGGTATGATGAAGGGTTTGTACTTCAGATGCCAGAGATTGATAAGCCGGAGACCGTGCCACATTTTGAGGCGAGAACAAAGTTCTTTCAGGTCATGAAAGAATCTGTGAAATGGGGAGATATTCAGGAGATTGAGACGGTTGGCGGATTGAATCGCAATATTACCAGTGGAGATGTTCAGGAGACTGTGCTTGTGCAGGAAGCAATGCAGGAAAGAAGAATTGCAGAAATTGCACAGATGATTGCTTCCAGACCGGAAATCAGATTCGTATTGATTGCGGGACCGTCGTCTTCCGGAAAGACTACATTTTCACACAGACTGTCTGTACAGCTTCGTGCAAATGGAATGCGTCCTCATCCGATCGCAGTAGATAATTACTTTAAAGAAAGAGAAGAGACTCCGAAAGACGAGAAGGGAAATTATAATTTTGAAGGACTTTGTGCAGTGGATATTGATCTGTTTGAGAAACAAATGCAGGAACTGCTGGATGGAAAAGAAGTGATCATTCCAAATTTTGATTTTGTGAAGGGACATAAAGAATTTGTAGGAAGTCCATTGAAACTTGGAGAACACGATATTCTGGTTATTGAAGGCATTCACTGCCTGAATCCAAAGCTGACAAAAGCATTGGCAGATGAGAATAAGTTTAAAATTTATATCAGTGCACTGACACAGCTTAACATTGATGAGCATAACCGGATTCCAACCACAGATGGCCGGCTTCTTCGAAGAATTGTGCGAGATGCAAGAACAAGAGGTGCTTCTGCAAAAAAGACAATTCAGATGTGGCCTTCTGTACGGAAAGGCGAGGAAGAGAATATTTTCCCATTCCAGGAGGAAGCAGATGTCATGTTCAATTCTGCTCTGATCTATGAACTGGCAGTATTGAAACCATATGTAGAAGCTCAGTTATTCGGAGTTGAAAGAGAGTGCCCGGAATATATCGAGGCAAAGAGACTGCTTAAATTCCTGGATTACTTTGTTGGAATCGGAAGCGAAAAAGTGCCGACGAACTCATTGCTTCGAGAGTTCATTGGTGGCGGCTGCTTCCGGGTTTAATAAATGGTGCCGGAATACGCCGTAGAACAGGAAATGCAATTTCCTGTTCTATAAAAATAAATCCAAACGATTCAAGATATCGTTTGGATTTATTTTTTTATGTAATAGGAAACTTCGTTTCCATTACATAAAAAAACGCTCCGCGAGGATCGCACTGCGGCGGATAAGAAACATGTCGCATATTGCGACCCGCCGCAGGCGGAGAATCTCGCAGGCGAGATTCTTTTTTATTTGGATTTTACCTGCCGCCATAATTCATTGTATATGGCATCATTTTCATCTCCCAGGAATTTGAATGTTTCGCAATTTTCCAGTGCTTTATCATCTGGAAATACAATTGGATTATTACGGTATTCCGGAGCGAGGAGTTTTCTTCCTTCCTCATTCGGGATGGAATAGGTGATATAGTCGAAGTTCATCTTAGCAATGTCCGGACGGCACATGAAATTGATAAAAGCTTCTGCGTTTTCTTTATTCTTTGCGTTTTTCGGGATGACCCAGGAGTCAATCCACATGTTACTTCCTTCTTTTGGAATGACATATTCCAGGTCCGGATTTTCAAGCTGACAGGTGATAGCTTCTCCAGAGTAGATGACAGCGAGAGCAGCCTCATTTCCAATCATTTTATCACGGGCCTGATCGACAACATAGGCCTGGACAAGTGGCTTTTGTTCGATCAGTTTATTCTTAGCTTCAGTCAGTTCATCCAGATCGGTTGAGTTCAGTGAGTAGCCAAGGTATTTTAATGTGATGCCAAATGCATCACGGACACTATCTTGCATGAGGATACTATCTTTGTATTTTTCGTTCCACAGAATTCCCCAACTATCTACAGGATCGTCGACCATAGTTTTATTGTAAAGGATTCCTACAGTTCCCCAAAGGTGAGGAACAGAGTATTTATTCTCCGGGTCAAACTCTTTGGAATGCTCCATATAAGTGCTTCCAATATTCTTGATGTTCGGAATATTGTCAAAATTCAGTTCAGCCAGCAGATCATTTTCAATCATACGCTGGATCATGTAGTCGGACGGGCATACGACATCGTAGGCAATGGCGCCTGACTGTATTTTTGGATACATGATTTCGTTTGTTTCATATTCTTCGTAAACAACATTAATACCAGTTTCTTCTTCGAACATATCTAAAGTTTCCGGATCGATATATTCTCCCCAGTTATACACAATGACCTGTTTGTCACTGGAACATTTTGAGCGGATACCATAGAAAATTCCACCTGCCAGAATGAGAACGACCATACAGACCGGAACCACTCTCGACATCATAACTTTGCGGAATTTGCGAAGCTTTGGATGCTGACTGGCAACTTTGGAAATTTTAGCATTTGTTGCACCGGCAGCTTTTTCAT
>RRZU012084350.1_pt1 | contig 11313 bp, 8 predicted proteins | sample 2165561 | NCBI WGS metagenome assembly RRZU01 (sample SAMN10456909, study PRJNA506462) | wastewater metagenome | isolation source: wastewater sludge | place: USA: Moscow, Idaho | reverse complement strand
GGCCTCGAGTATGGTTTGTTCTTTCTGTACTTTGTAGCTTGTACCATTTAATTCTATGTGCATGCTGTCTCCTTATTGCTTACGGGTTCCCACCGCAGAGGTGAAGATCAGGCTACTGAGTTATTGTTTTATAACAGCGCCAAACTTGCATACGGCAAGACAGATCCCGCATTTGATGCATAGGGCCTGGTCAATGCTATGCCTTTCTTTTTTCTCGCCGCTAATGGCTGTTACCGGGCATTTCCGTGCGCACAGAGTGCAGCCGGTGCAGGCATCGGTAATAAAGAATTCCACTAGGGCCGGACATTTGTGGGCTCGGCATTTTTTCTCGACAATGTGTTCGATATACTCCTCGCGAAAGTGCATGAGGGTGGACAGAACCGGATTGGGGGCGGTTTGGCCAAGCCCGCAAAGTGAGGTACTTTTTACCGTTCCTGCCAGGTTTTCCAAAAGCTCAAGATCGGTAAGGCTTGCCTCGCCCGCGCAGATCTTGGTTAGAATAGCCAGCATGCGTCCGGTGCCTTCACGGCAGGGCACGCATTTGCCGCAGGATTCATCTTGGGTGAATTCCAGGAAAAAACGGGCAACATCCACCATGCAGGCGCTTTCATCCATGACAATCATGCCACCTGAACCCATGATGGCTCCGAGCGACTGCAGTGTTTCGTAGTCAAGTTCCACATCAAGATGCGTAGCAGGAATGCAACCGCCAGACGGTCCGCCCATCTGGGCAGCCTTAAAGGTACCACCATCCTTCATGCCGTCGCCAATATCGTAAATAATCTCCCTGAGCCTTGCGCCAATGGGCACTTCCACTAGGCCGCTCACTTTAATGGCGCCAGCCAGAGCAAAAACCTTGGTGCCCTTGCTTTTTTCCGTGCCCATGCTGGCATACCATGAGCCACCATAGAGGAGTATGGCGGGGATATTGGCAAAGGTTTCTACATTGTTTAGGCAGGATGGTTTTTGCCAGAGGCCCTTAACGGCTGGGAAGGGTGGGCGAGGGCGTGGTTCTCCCCGTTTGCCTTCTATGGAGTTGATAAGGGCGGTTTCCTCGCCGCAGACAAATGCGCCGCTACCCATGCGTATTTCCACATCAAAGGAAAAGTCGGTTCCCAGGATATTTTCACCCAGAAGCTTAGCGGCACGTGCCTTATCAATAGCAATCTGCAGGCGTTCTATGGCCAGCGGATATTCGGCCCGCACATAGACATAACCCTTGTCTGAACCAATGGCAAAAGCACCTATGGCCATGCCTTCAATGATGCTGTGCGGATCGCCTTCGAGCACGCTGCGATCCATGTAGGCACCGGGGTCGCCCTCATCGGCATTGCAGAGGATGTATTTTTGTGAATCAGCACTTTTGCGGGTGAAATCCCATTTTATATGTGTGGGAAAGCCAGCGCCGCCGCGTCCACGAATGCCAGATTTACGCACCTCTTCAATGACCTCTTCTGGTTTTAGGCTGGTTAAGACCTTAGCCAGGGCGGCATAGCCGTCAACCGCAATATATTCGTCTAAACTCGTTGGTTCTATACGGCCGCAATTGCGTAAAACTATTTTGGTTTGGCTCTTAAAAAAAGTAATGTTTTCTAAGACAGGCACCGGATTGCCGTCTGTGTTATGCCAGGTCAGTCTTTCCACCACCTTTTTTTCCAGGAAATGCGAGGTGACAATTTCCGTGGCATCTTCTGGTTTTATCCACTGGTAATAGGTCCGGTCGCTGCCAATAACGCAGACCGGTCCCTGGGCACAGGGCCCAAGACACCCTGTTTCCATAATAAGGACCTTTTCGCTGAGGCCATGGGCTGCAAGCGCGTCCTGTAAAGACTTTTTCACGGCATAGGCGCCTGAAGCAATACAGCCGCCTCCTGCGCAAAGCAAAATGATTTCCTGCTTATTGGAAGCGTTTAAAAGCGGGTTTGCTAAAAGAGCTTTTTGACGAATGTCTGTCAGTTCTTTCGGTGAGTTGATGCGTGTTGTGCTCTTCATGCTTGTTCCTCCTGGCTTTCAAGGCTTTCTGCATGTTTTTTTGTTTCCTGGTAGTGCAAAATAAGCCCAGCCACGTCTTCAGGGCGAACGCGCTGATGGATAACATCATTCACCATAATAACCGGGGCCAGTCCACAGGCCCCAAAGCAGCGCCCAGCCTCCAATGTGAATACTTCATCAGGAGTTGTCTCCCCTACTTCAACCCCAAGTTGCTCGCGAAAGGCATTGAGCACTGCCTGCGCCCCAAGGACATAACAAGCTGTGCCCAGGCAAACGCGGATGGTGAATTGGCCTCGGGGTTGCAGGGAAAAGAAGTGGTAGAAGGTAACCACGCCATAGACCGTGGCCATGGAAATACGCAGACGTTCACTGATACGTTCCATGGCAAAGTGCGGCACATAACCAAAAAGATTTTGCGCCGTTTGCAGGGCAGGGATAAGCCCACCTTCCTCCTTAGATGTTTTTTTAAGCATCGCATCCAGGGTGCCTAATCGGCTGTCATCCTGCGAGGTGCAACTACAGTGTTTTGTGGTCATTCATTGCTCCATACAGTTCGTTTTATCTCAATTCTTACAGCATTTTTGCGTGGTTTTTTTTTGGGGGGGGTAAACCTACTCTGCAGTAATGCCGTTTTTTTCAAAGGGCTTATTGCTCAGTAGAAGCGTGACGATAAAACCAAGAACGAGCAGGCCGGTGCCCACGCAAAAGGTGTAGGTGGAGATAATATCCGGCGTACCCTTGAACCTGTCTTTAATGATGGCAACCACCTGCGGGCCCACAATGCCAGCAAATGACCAGGCCGATAAAATGGTGCCATAGACAGCCGGCATCAGGCGTTGGCCAAAGACATCTAAAACAAAGGAAGGCATTGAACCAAAAGCGCCGCCGTAACAGAGGAGCACGTAGCAGACCATTATGCTAAAAACAATGGGCTGACGGATGAAGATAAGTGCGGCAAAAACTATGATCTGCATTGCCAGGATAAGGCGGAAGGTCTGGATGCGGCCAAGCTTGTCAGACATGCTGCCCCAAAAGAAACGGCCAATACCGTTAAAGATGGAGCTGATGGCAATTAAGGTGGCACCAGCTCCAGAAAGGTAGAGGGGGGGTGAGGTTTGGATTTTGCAGTTTGAGCAAATCTTGCAACATGGGCGATTGAAAACCAATAAACATGATGCCTGCGGCAATATTGCAAAAGAAAATAGTCCACATCAGGAAAAATCGGGCGGATAGAACACATTCCATGGGGCTGAGTTCCTTAATGTTTGATCCCCCAGGGCTTACGGCTGCCTTCTTTGCCACAGGCGGGGTATATCCAGCAGGTACGTAACCAGCAGGAGGATTGCTCAGTGAAGCCCCGGCAGGCAGGGCGATGATAAGTAAAATAACCCCAATAGAATAAAACATTTTGGTCAGACCCGGGCCATCTGTGCCATACATGGCAATCATGATAGGGGCAATAATCTTGGAAAGGACCAGGGCACCAAAGCCAAAACCCATCACAACCATTCCCGAGACCAGCCCTTTTTTGTCGGGAAACCACTTAACAACCGTGGCGATCGGCGTGACATAACCCAGGCCCAAACCAAGGCCGCCAATAATGCCATAACCGATATAGAGCATGGCCAGGCTGTGCATGCTTAAGGCAAGGCCGCCCAAAATCCAGCCCAAGCCATAAAGAAAGGCACCGATCACAGCCAGTTTTGTGGGCCCGTATTTAGGTAGTTTAACTCCGCCCCAGGCAGCGGAAAAACCAATCATGAAAATGGCCAGCGAGAAGGCCCAGGCAACCTGCGTGTTTAACCACTGAAAGGCGGTAACAAGCGGCTTTTGAAAAAAACTCCATGCATATATTGTCCCGAGCGTTAACTGCAGAACAGTTCCCATAACGGCAATGAACCATCGGTTGGTAGACCTGGCAGCTTTCGACATATAATCCTCCCTTTTGTTTGTTGGTGCCAAACCCAAGATGTGCAAATAGTTAACAAACTGTATCTTGGGTGCAATGTAGCAAAAAACGGGATGTTTATTGATCAGGCATGCTATGGAAAAGGCAAAGAACGCCTTCATGTATAGACGCATGAAAAGGCGATGAAGTGTGCTTTGTCAATTAAAATGAAGAGTATTGGCAGAAAAAATATGGAAATTGTCTTTTTTTCTTGCAATAAATGAAAGCAGCAGGGCTTTTCGTAAGTTGCGCTGTCGTGATCTACTTTTGTTCATCGAGTAAAGAGCTCTCTACCATTACTCAGTGATAGGATAGTGAGGATAAAATAACAGAAATGACCGCACTTATTATTTTATGCAATGGCAATTTTTAACAGAATTCGCTGATTCCTCCTGGTGTCCGCAGTTTGTGCGTGATGAGTTAACCGAAACCATGCGGCACTTCATTGTCACCATGAAGGCCTATGACGCTATCATCCCGGATTTTCTCTGGGCACTGCAGCAGTCGTCGCATAAAAATGTGATCGATCTTTGCTCCGGTGCATCCGGGCCCTGGGAGTGTCTTTTGCAGGTCATAAATAAGTTTGAGTTTGATGTGCAAACTGTTACATTAACGGACATTTCTCCAAACAGAGCCGCGCAGGAAAGGTTGCGTCAAAAGTATCCAGATAAAATTATTTGTAAGGAAGTACCGGTCGATGCGCGAAATATTGCCCCGGAGCTTTGTGGGGTGCGAACTATCTTTTCAGCCTTCCATCATTTTACCACGGAAGAGGCCCAGGCCATCCTGCAGGATGCCGTTAATAAAGAGATGTCGATCTGCATTTTTGAGATAACCGAACGCAGCTATAAAAGCCTTTTGCACATTCCTGTTGCGACAATTCTGCCTTTTGCTCAGCGCCTTTTCAGGCGGCCATTGAGCTTGCCCGGGCTTTTTTTAACCTATGCGCTGCCCATTATCCCGCTGCTCTATTGGTATGACGTGGCTGTTTCTCACCTGCGTTCTTATTCGCCAACAGAGCTTAAGGAGATGGCTGCTGCCCTTAAAAATACAGAATCATTTCAGTGGGAAAGCGGCAAAAGGGAATCACCCGGCTCACTTATTAAAAACACCTATTTAATCGGTTACCCCAAAAGACAGCGCAAAGCAGAGACAGGGAGCTGCTCCGATACTCAGAATACGGCTTGAGGATGGGAGCGAATTTGCAGGGCCATGAGCACGGCACAATGGTGCACACGTCCTCTCGGCATTGTCTACTTCTTTTTATTATTGTGGCAGATCAGCGATTTCGTAGAGCAGAATATTATCTTCAAAACCAAGTGCGAACTTATTTCCATTAACAGGATTCTGCTCAAGTGTGTCGACATGAGGACTATGTGGAAGTTTTACAGAGTCAACAATCTCACCATCAAGGCTGTTTTCCAGATAAAGTACAGGATTTGAAGCACCACCTAGAGAGACGACATGCTTTCCGTCGGGCAGATAACTGAATCCTTTTGAACCGCCAGAGGGTCTGATGTAACGATTTTTAACCGTCCAGGTGGCGGTATCCCACAACATGACTTCATTTTTACGTATATCAGGGTCTGAGCCTTTTGTAATTTTAGGTATTATGGAACAGCTATAAAGAGTTTTCCCATCTGGGCTCCAGGTTAAGACATAGGGCTCATTTTCAAAGGCGTCTTCTATTTTGTTGATCAACTCCATTTCAGGGAATTTCCAGATACGTAAATTATACCTGACATTCCACCCTCTGGTTCCATCGACTCCATCTCCAACCTCACAATCCACCAGAAATCTGCCGTCAGGGCTCAACGCAAACTTATCGATTAAAAAGTGACCTTGCGCCAGTGGAGTTATGGTCATTTCTGGAAGGGTGAAAATATAGAATTTAGGTGAATCCAGGACCAGTGATTTTGGTGCTCCATAAATTTTACTTTCGGAAGGGTATGGATAAAGATATCTTAAAGAAGAGGAATCAACAGTAGGTTGCAATTTATCATTTATAACTTGATAACTATTACTTACATCCCGTACTACATAGTAATATTTATAATCGGTACCAAAATATGATTTGTCGACCATATTCCCTTGATGAACGAAGTACTTTCCTGTCCCATCATAAGAAAGCGCCTCACCATTGCTACCTTTCATGAACTTCTCAAACCTGGTTATACGTTTCAATTCTTTCAAATCATAAATATAAACGTATGGATTACTTCCCCCTGAAACGGCAAGTTGCTTTCCATCGGGACGATAACGAATCACATCCGCTCCATATCCTCTGTCTATTTTCAGGAGACCGGTCTGCTTTATATATGTACCACTGTGGTTAATGGGTATTACGCTACACGCGGCAAATAGCATTGAAAAATTGAGGTATACTAATAAATACGCACATCTCATAAATAGTGCGAATGGTCTTCGGCAATACGCTTTTATTGCCAAAATGCTGCTTGCAAATTGAGCGATAGCTATTTTGTTACATGTTGCTAAGTGCCCAGTCCTTCTTTAACTATTCACTGCCTTCTCCTTCAGGGTACAGAGCCAGGTATCAGTAATGGTGATAGATATAAGATCATCTTGAATAATTGCTTATTTTGCCAATCTCAGCGTTATGCTCAAAATTTTATCCTAGGAATAACAGTTATTATGTCTGTGGTAAAATTTATCGCATGCCTTGATCTTTATTGAAAAATCTCATTATTCAAGACACTCATAAGCAATGCAGATAGAATATCGAAACATGCGGCAACTGGCAAAAAATAATGCAAGCAAGAGCCAAAGGCCTGTTTGCGTTAGTCTTGAGGGTAAAAAAAGAAAAGGGCGTCTCTTGGAGACGCCCTGGTATTGCGGGGTTTAAGCCAATGCTATTTGCCGGTATCAAATTGACTAAGCAACATGTTTGACTGGGTTTTTCCGGTAATAGGGGCTTGGTTTGCCATTAATCCACATGGACTCCAGGTATAGGAGCTTGCGGGGCAGCTGAGAAGGGGCACCCCGGCAGATGAGAAAAGTGGCGGCCGCCCCTGGGCTAATCCCTTGAAATTGATTAAGCCCCAAAAGCTCTGCGCTTTTTGTGGTGGCACACTGCACTGCTTCAGCAAGTGAATAGCCCGTCTTTTTAAAGAGCTTCAGCTCCTCCACCATGGCCTCGCCATGCAAAACGCCAAGACTGCCCGCGCCAGTACCAAGCGCAACCCTAACCCCAAGTTCTTTGGCAAGACGTAGCTGATCTAACTGCTGTTCCAATGTTTTCTGGATGACCCCTGCGTTTGTCTGCTGTTTGATAAAGCGGCGAAATAAGCCAAAGGCCTTCATGGCAAAGACCGTGGGTACCCAGAAAATGCCCGTATCTGCCAGGTGTTTTAAGTTATCTTCCCCCATGAAAAAACCATGCTCAATGGAGTGGCAGCCAGCGGCGATTGCCCTGTGCACTGCTTCCGGGCCATTGGCATGCACTGTTACTTTTTGATTTTTTTCTTCAGCAACAGCAACAAGCTCCCGCAACTCTTCTGTACTGAACTGCGGCGCAGTTTCCTTGCCAAGTTCCTGAAGGCTGTTGAGGCCAGAGTTAAAAACCCGTACCACGTCACTTTCAGCTACATTACTTTTAAATTGTTCAGCCAGGCTTGTATTTGGGGCAACAGCGCGGCCAAAGCACGCGCCATATTGTCCCTTTTTGTGCCAGGCTTTACCGGCACACTGGGCGGTCAATTCCGGATGCAAATCTGCACTCTGGCAAAATTGGCGGCTGCAGCCACCATGATCACCTCCATCACGAAAGCCGAGGATGCCATAGGAAAAGAGATCGTTGAGGTGGCGTTTAATTGCCGGTCCGAGCTCAGAGCAGGAACTTTGCAGTTGTGTTTCGCGTACTGTTTTATCTGTAGTGGCAGACATGAACAGGTAGACGAGACTGTCCACCAGGGGCGGCGTGATAGTGCAGTGAGACAGGTCAATATAGGTATCGACTAAAGAAGGCAAAGTGGCATCCTGGTCGATCTTCTCTATACGATCTCCGTTTATGGTCAGAGTTACATTTTCCTTTATGGGGCCGCCATGGCCATCGATCAACCAGCCGCATTTTATCTGCGTTTTCTTTTCCATTTTTTCCCTTTATTTGCGTTAGTAAATAAACAAAATTTATATTTTTTGTTGTTTCACAATTATGTGTGTCACAATATTCGTAAAGTTGAGGATTATGCTAATTGCAAACTCAATTGCCCGATAGATTATCATTTGAACTCACCGGCAGCTGAAGCTATAAAAACGAGTGAGGCACAGTGGTATTTTGGTGGAATTGAGCGAGTTCGCAGCCAATCAATCAAAAGGTTTCATGATCATCTTTACGCACTTTACACGGGAAGATCTTGTTGGTGTCGAAATATTTTTTCAACCAGGCATAGTTCCTGGAAAATGACGTATTTTTTTGCCGGGGCCGTCCTAAGATTTTCAGAAAGTTGTTTCAAGGCTGTTCAGCTAGCGGCCACCAATCATAGTTGGTGGATCGCCTTATCTTCATTGGTATGTGGAAACTTTTATGTGGAAAGTTAATTGTCGGACTGCAAATGGCATCTTATATAACACACATGCATTTTAGATTCTCTACCGCATCGTGTTGGATGGCCGCCAAAAAAAGGCTTGTGGTATCTAAAACGAAACTAGCAATATAGCTAAGCAGTTTTAGCAGTCGGAAAATGCTTCCGGGCATGTATCACTCATTTGAAATTCGTAAAATTTATTATTTTTTAATAGTCTACAAATAAATTTTTAGATCTTATTTACAAACGAATAAAAATGAATATTTTCTTCTATAAAGCAGATAAAAATAAATGAGAATAATTGTTATGTAGCAAATTTAATATTTTTGCTAAAATTTCAAAAAAAAGTTATGTGTAGTAGGATTTAATCTTTTCCTTTTATAAAAATTTTCCTTATATTCAGTTGATTCACATAATTTTTTTTAAAAAATAATTGCATGAGTAGTGTCGGAGGCAAGTTGGGTCAGATTTATTAAACAAACATAGGAGGATGATATGTTTAAGAAAATTTTAGTTCCATTAGACGGATCTGAATTAGCTGCAAAAATCCTTCCAAAAGTTGTTGAACTTGCAAAATGTTTTAGTGGGCAGATAACATTGCTTCATGTGTGTAATTTTTCCGAGGAAGCAACAAAACAACTTTTACCAATTAAATTGGAAAAAGATGCTAAAGAAAGTGTGATTAAAACTTGCGCAACTTTTCTTGGTAAAGTTTCTAATGAGTTGCAAATGCAAGGAGTTGATGTTACTCATGTATGCATAGAAGGTATGCCTGCTCGCGAGATAATCGTTTATGCTAGCGAAAATAAGATGGATCTTATAGCAATGGCAACTCATGGTAAGGGTGAGGTTGCATGGATTCTTGGCAGCACTGCTGAAAAGGTAGTTACACATGCATCTGTCCCTACGTTACTCTTTAGAGTTATGGAAACTGGGGTACTCAACTTAAAGGAAACGATAATTGGAATGCCATAATTATTCATGCAAAATTAAGTATGATTAATGAAGTGAATAATTTAAATGCATTGTAAAATAATACAGATGAAATTATGATGCGAGTTCCAGTATTATTAATTTCATCTGTATTGAATTTAAAGTGATTTTGCTATATTTTATAGTGGAGTATGTCTTAGATCTTGATCTAAGAAGCGGATAAAATGTCGTTTTATTTCTTTGTTGATGTTTAAAGCATACTGTTGGCATCTTATGCATAAGAGTGTTATTTCCTTTTGATAGCATTTTAAAAAAATGCGTAAATTCGTCTCAAGAAGTAGCTATGGCAAAGTAAGAAATGGGAAAAACAGCGTGTCCAGCCTGCATGGGCAGCAAGGTGTTTAGCAGCGTTTGTGAGACTAGCCCGAATTGGGATGAAATAGAAACAGTATAACCACCGATCAGCCATCCGCATTTTATGTGCGTTTTCTTTTCCATTTTTCCCCTGTACTCGTTTAGTTGTCAGAATTTTTATGCTGCAAAAACGTGTTTGCGCACCTCGCTGCTTTGAATCTCATGCCTGTGAGCAATAGTCGATGGGGCAGAAAAATAAATGACATGTCTTCATTGCTCACTATCTAGTCAGGATATTACCTAAACCGCCTCTTCGCAAATAGATAGGCTTTATTGCACAACATGTTTTTCCCTCAACTGTTCTTACCTGAAAAATACCATTTTTAAACAACGCCCCAGTTAAAGACGGCCATACTTTTTAGTCGGCAGATTTTGAGTGTTTGCAATAAGATGATACGACTAACCTGTATTTTACAAGCATATTACCTTTAAGCGTATTTCAGATACTATCTATATGATTTTATTTATATTTTTTACAGGACAGTTATGGCATTTTGTGATTAAATAGGCAGCGGATTCAACAAAGGAAAAGCCATATGCAAAGATCAAGCAAAAACTGAAGGCCGCCATAGCCGAAGAGGCAAGGTTTCCTAATAAACTGGCCATGCACCATTGCATAATTACCCAGATAATATATTTACGTTGTAACTCCCGGTCAAAAAAATCTGTGTGGTGGAGGGCAGGTCAGTCGTCTGCGTGGATGATTAATCAGAGAAGCTTAAATGCCACGGAGGGTAAATGCGACTACATCAAGTAACATTCATCTGGCTTGTATTTTTGATATGTCCATGTGGTGCGGCATGGGCTGAGGTTGGTACCAAACCCGGTTCCGGCAACCCCTTAGATTACTTCGGCATAGGTAATTGGTATGGGAGCGCTGACCCGGACTATATGACCAACAATGCTGGATACTTTGTTTATGGCAGTATATATGGCAACTATAATGACGCCCCAGGCAGCTCCGGCGGTGGTAATAGGTAATAACATCATACAGTGGTACAGGTAGTGGAGGCGGAAGTAACGCCATAAACAATGCAGGTCAAGTTCTCCTGGTTGCCGGCTGTTAGCTTGCCCTAGTAGCTGCGTCAGTTTGGCGATGATACGGACATTTCAGCCCATTTTAAGTACTACAGCAGCGTGCCTTTCACTGTTTGCGGGCTGAACGAGCGATGTCCTGCAGGCATCAATTAATTTGGGGCTTAAGTTTGATCACGGCTTGAAGGCATTTCTGGAGGGTGTATTTCTTCTAGCCGAAAGCTATAACTGCCAGACAGCCTCTCTTGGTCTGCGCGGGAGTTTTTAATAGGTCAGACGTATTACGATAATTTACGAGAACAAAGAAAGAAGTGGTGCCGAAAATTTGGACAAGCCCTTAAGTGGAATTTCTGCTACCACTAAGGCCCATTAGACGGGCACAATATGGAGCAGAAAATGGCAAAAGGAACGCGACGCAAGCACTCAGCGGCATTCAAGGCGAAAGTT
>RRZU011084521.1_pt1 | contig 11314 bp, 6 predicted proteins | sample 2165561 | NCBI WGS metagenome assembly RRZU01 (sample SAMN10456909, study PRJNA506462) | wastewater metagenome | isolation source: wastewater sludge | place: USA: Moscow, Idaho | reverse complement strand
GGCAGGCGCGGTTGCCGCTTGCGGATTTCGGTCAGCGTTTCCAGGCCGTCCATCTCGGGCATTTCCACGTCCAGAATCACTATGTCCGGGTTGATCGCCGCCAGCCGTTCCAGCGCGACCCGGCCGTTGGGGGCTTGGCCGGCGACTTCCAGTTGGGGGTCCCCGGTCAGCACGTCGGTCAGCAGCCGGCGGATCAGCGCCGAGTCATCGACGAGCATCAAACGTATTTTGTTGGCCATGGCTAAGGGGGCGTGATTCCGAGTAAATTGAGCTTGTCCAACACCGCGTCGCGGGTGAACGGTTTCATGACGTATTCGTCGGCGCCGGCCGCCAGCGCCCTAGCGACTTGGTCGAGTTCCGATTCGGCGGTCACCATCATCATCGGCAGCGCGCGATGGGCGTCGTCGGCGCGGACGGCGCGGACGAAATCGCAGCCGTCCATGCCCGGCATTTGCCAGTCGACCAGCACCACCTGGATGTCGTCCCGCGCTTGCAGGTAGGCCAGTCCCTCCTCGCCGCCGCCGGCTTCGATCACCTCGAAACCGGAACCGCTCAAGATGCGTCGGAGCAACGAGCGCATCGCCAGGGAATCGTCGATCACCAATACGGCCATGGGACAATCTCCAGGATCGCGCGCCGCGCGCTTCAGGTCACCGCGCGGATGCCGCCGCGCCCCGGCCGGTGGCCGGCGTGAAAAGAGGCCGGCTCGTAGCGGAACCGATCGACCAGTTGCTGCAGCTCGGCTGCCATGCGGGCCATTTCGCTGGAGGCGTTATGAACGTCGTTGGCGCTGCCGAGCGTGCTCTGGGTGGCCTGCGCCACGTTGGTGATGTTCTGGGCGATCTCGGCGCTGCCCCGGGCGGCTTCCGACACGCTGCGGCCGATCTCGTTGGTGGTCGCGGTCTGCTGTTCGACCGCGCTGGCGATGGTGATCTGGATGTCGTTGATCTGGTTGATGATCGCGCTGATGCCGCCGATGGCGTCCACCGCGCTGCCGGTGTCCATTTGGATGGCCTCGATCTTGCGGCCGATTTCCTCGGTGGCTTTGGCGGTTTCCTTGGCCAGCTCCTTGACTTCGTTGGCGACCACCGCGAAGCCCTTGCCGGCCTCGCCGGCGCGGGCCGCCTCGATGGTGGCGTTCAAGGCTAGCAGGTGGGTCTGCTCGGCGATCGAGGTGATGACCTTGATGATGTTGCCGATGCCGGCGCTGCTCTCGCCCAGCTTGCGCACGGTCGTGTTGGCGCTTTGCGCCATGGTGACCGCCGAGGCGACCACCTTGGCGGCCTCGGCCGCGTTCAGGGCGATTTCGCGGATGCTGGCGCCCATTTCCTCGGTGGCCGCCGCGACCGCCTCGACGTTGGCGCTGACCTGATCGGCGGTCGAGGAAGCCATCGTCGCCTTGTGCGAGGCGGCCTCGGCGTTGCCGCCCATCTGGTGGCTGACCATGGTCAGCTCCTCGGCGGCGCCGGCCAGGGTCTGGGCGGTTTGGCCGATGCGCGCCATGCTGTCGCGCAGGGTGGCGAGCAGTTGGTCCAGCCCCTGCGCCATGCGGTCGATGGTCTCGTTGCCGGCGACGGCCAGCTCCTGGGTCAGATCGCCTCCGGCCGCCGCGCTGACCGCTTTGAGCATCCGGTCGACCTTGGCTTGCAGCGACTGGGCCTGCTCCTTTTCGCGCTCTCCCGCTTCCTTGACCATGCGCTCGTTTTTGATTTTATCGGTCGCCAGCTCCCAGGTGATCATCGGTCCCAGATAGGCGCCGTCGCGGTCGCGAACCGCGCTGAAGTACAGCTCGCACACCTCGCCGCCCAGCGCGACGGTCGCCCGGTGCGGCAGTTGGGCCGGATCGGCGACCGTTCGCCGCAAGTCGGCCTGTTGCGGGTAGAGCGCTTCGATCGGCTGGCCGATCAGCCCGGAGACCGGAACCGGCAACTGCGGCTCCAGCCGGCGCAGCAGCCGCTCCATCGCGGGATTCATGTAGCGCAACCGGAGATCGCGATCCGCGACCATGATGTTGGAGGGCGTGCTTTGCACCATGGACAGCACTCGGCCGACCTGCTTGCGTTCCTCGGCGACCTCGGCCCAGTTGACCTGGTCCGCTTGCAGCACCGAACGGATGTTCTTGATGGCTTGGTTGAGCGCCTGGGTCATGGCGCCCAGCTCGTCGTTGGAGGTGATCGGCGCCTCGCGGGAAAGGCTGCCGCCGGCCAGATCGCGGGTCAGTTGCAGCATGCCGTCGACGCTGGTCTGCAACGTTTTCCGCAGCCGGAAGAACAGCGCGAGCAGCGGCAGGGCGAGCGCGGCCACCAGCAGCGATTCGCGCAAGGTCGCGCCGAAGAAGCCGGCCTGCTCCTCGTCGATGTAAACCCCGGTGGCGAGCACCCAGTCCCAGGGCGCGAACTCCCGGGCGTAGCCGATTTTGGAAACCGGCTTGTTGGTCCCCGGCCTCGGCCATTCGTAGGCGACAAAGCCGCTCCCGTCACGCCGAGCGGTCTCGGTCAATTCCGCCAGGATAGCGGCCAAGCTGTTGCCGTCGCGGCCGGCGTGGGGCGGCTGGTTTTCCAGTTCCGGCCGGGCGGCGTGCAGCACCAGCCGCTGGTCCTTGTCCAGCGCCACGAAATACAGATCCTCGCGACGCATGTTGCGGAGGGTTTCGATGGCCAGCTTTTGGGCCTGTTCGCGGGTGAGGGCGCCGGCCTGTTCCTGCTTGTGGTAGCGATCCAGGATACCGGCGGCCATCTCGACCACGTTGAGGGCCAGGGCCTTGGGTTCCTCCCGCACGCTCTGCCAGCGCATCCACAGCGACAGGACCATCAGAAGGACCATGCTGGCGATGGCCCAGCCCACGATTAGGGCCAGCTTGCCGCGCAGGCTCAAGTTTTTCAGCAGATTCATCGGTGTCGTTCTCCTCGTGGCAATCTGGTTCGGGGCATCTCCGCGAACGGGGATATTCCCCTTCCCTACGGTCGGACGCTCGCTGTACCTTGGTCGCGATTGAGTATGTCCGGGCTGAACAGCTTTTCGACGTTCAGCACCAGCAGCAGGCGACCCTGCAATTTGTAGGCGCCCCGGATCAGTTCCCGCGCGATGCCCTCCAGGGTGTCGGGCGGATGCTCGAAGCTGACTTCCTCCACTTCCAGCACGTCGCCGATGCGGTCCACCAGCAGGCTGAAAATGCTCTGCCGGGTCTGGATGACGATGTTGATCGGCAGGCGGTCGTCCGGGCGGTCTTCCACTTGCAGCAGGCGCCGCAAATCGACGGCGGTCACGATCTGGCCGCGCAGGTTGATCAGGCCGCGGACCACGCCGGGCGCCAGCGGCACGGGGGTGATCGTCTGGTAGCGGATGACCTCCTGGACTTTTTCGACTTCGATGCCGAAAAACCGCTCGTTCAGGAAGAAAGTGCAGAGCTGTCGCTGGTCGGCCACGGGCTCAAGCCTCCTCGGCCAGCGCCAGCAGCGGCGCCACCTGCTCCAGGAAGCTGCGCACGTCGAACAGCTCGGTCACCCGGCCCTGGATCACCAGGGTGCTGGAGACGCCGGGACGGGTCGAGCGTCCCTTGACTTCGAACACGCCCTGGATGATGTCGAGAATCTCGTCCACGATCAGGCCGACCCGGCGCGGGCCGTCGCCGAAGACGATGACTTGCAACAGGCCGGCGTTGGCGTTGCCGTCGGGTTCCGTGACCCGATCGAAGGATCGGCGCTCGCTGAGGATGTTGCGCAGGTGAATCAGCGGCAATATCTGCCCGCGATACTGGACCACATCCACCTCGCCGGCCCCTTCCACTTGCTTCAGCTCGATTTCTTCCAACCGGGAGACGGGCGCGAGCGGGATGGCCAGCCGGCCGTTGCCGGGGGAGCGGACCACCAGCAGGGTCTGGCGGTCGCCTTCGCGGTCCCGGGACCGCAGTTGCGCCGAGACGTTGTGGTCGTGGCTGTCGCTCAAGATCCGGGCCTGCTGGGCGATCCCCAGCACGTCCAGGATCAGCGCGACCCGGCCGTCGCCCATGATGGTGGCGCCGGCGAAGACCGGGATGTCCTGCAACACCTTGTCGAGCGGCTTGACCACGATTTCCTGGGTGTCGTTGATCTGGTCCACCACCAGGCCGAACTGGTGCTGGCCGGCTTGCAGCACCACGATGTTGATGACCCCGGAGGTGGAGGCGCTGGTCAGGGCCAGCTCCCGGTTGAGATGGACGATCGGCAACAGCTTGCCGCGCAACCGGTAGACCGGGTTGCTGTGCACGTATTCGATGGCGGTGGCGCGCTGCTCTTCGTTGACCCGGATCAGCTCCAGCAGGTTGACCTGGGGGATGGCGAAGCGCTGCTTGCCGCTAGTGACGATCAGCGCCGGCACGATGGCCAGGGTCAGGGGAATGCGGATCTTGAAGGTGGTGCCCTGCCCGAGCTCGCTTTCCAGGTCGATGACGCCGCCGATTTTTTCGATGTTGGTCTTGACCACGTCCATGCCGACGCCGCGCCCGGAGATGTTGGTGATCTTTTCGGCGGTGGAAAAGCCCGGCAAGAAGATCAGCCGGCGGATGTCCTGGTCGCTCATGGCGGCGGCCCGCTCCGGGGTGATCAAGCCTTTTTCGAGCGCCTTGCCGCGCAGCTTGACCGGATTGATGCCGGCGCCGTCGTCGCCGATCTCGATGTGGACCTGCCCGCCCTCGTGGTAGGCGCGCATCGACAGCCGGCCTTCCTCGGGTTTGCCGGCGGCGCGGCGGGTGGCGGGCAGCTCGACGCCGTGATCGATGGCGTTGCGGATCAGGTGGGTCAGCGGGTCCTTCATCGCTTCGATCAGGCTCTTGTCCAGCTCGGTTTCCTTGCCTTCCATTTCGACCCGGACCTGCTTGCCGCAACTGACCGACAGATCGCGCACCACCCGGGGGAACTTGGCCCAGATGTTGTGGATGGGCTGCATCCGGGTGCGCATGATCCCTTCCTGGAGTTCGCTGGTGATCAGGTTGAGGCGCTGCGAGGCGGCCAGCAGCGGCGAGTTTTCCTGGAGGACGCTGTATTCGAGAATCTGGTTGCGGGCCAGCACCAGTTCTCCCACCAGATTCATCAGCTTGTCCAGCAGCGGCACATCGACCCGAATCGAGCTTTCCGCGATGGTGGGCGGGCCGCCGCCGGACGCTGGAGGCGCGGCGACCCTTTCCGTCGGCGCGGCGGCGGGCGGTTCGGGCGCGGGCCGCGCCGGTGGGGCGCCGCTGGCCGGACTGGCCGGCGGCTCTGGCTCGGAGAAAAAAAACAGGTTGTCCGGCAACGGGGCCGGCGCCGGGACGGGCTTGGGCTCGGCGCGAGCCGCGCTCGTCCCTTTCGGCGGGGCCGGCGGCAGGGGCGGGAGCAGGTCCAGCCCGTGGCGCGCGGCGTCCGGGCATGAGGCGGTCGTCGCCGGGTTTCGGCCGCTATCGGGAGGGGGCGGCGCGGCGGCCGGAATCGGCGCCGGCGCCGGTGGCGCGGCTCCGCCTTCCTTGAGCCGGTTCAAGGTCTCGATCAAGCCGAGATAGCTTTCCTCGCCGTCGCCTCCCGTGCGCTCGACTTCCCCCAGCATGGTGCGCACCGCGTCCAGCATGTTCAGCAGGGCGCTGGCGATTTCCCGCGTGAATTGCAGTTTGCCGTCCCGCAGCAGGGATAGCAGGTTTTCGCCGGCGTGAGCCAGCTTTTCGAGATGACCGAAGCCGAGGAAACCGCAGGTTCCCTTGATGGTGTGAATGGTGCGAAAGATGCTGGCGAGCGTATCCCGATCATCGGGATTCTGCTCGAGCATGACGAATTTGGTATCGAGCAGATCCAGACCTTCCAGGCTTTCGGTCAGAAATTCTCTAAGGATGTCATCCATCGCCGATGAGGTCGCTCAATTGTGACGTAGTGTCCGAAAAGTGAGTAATAACCGGCTGGCGAATCTATTGGCGCGAGCCGGCGGTGGCAGTAAAGCAATATCCGAACCAATCGATCATCAAAATCGCCGACGGATTGCTGAGGGGTGATTGGACTCCCGCTTTCGCTTCCCGAGGGCGAATTGGAAGAAGCGGGGATTGAAGCGGCGACAAAGGATTGACTCGGCGGGGAGCTTGACTCGCCAAAATATTGGCATCTCCGCCGATGAGCCGCGCCGTCGCCCGAGATCGCCGGGTCCGAGGGATCGCTTCGGGCTGCCTGTCTGGCCCGGAGCGGGTGAAAGGGTGCCGCCAAGCTGTGAGAGCAGTGGCGAGAGCGACTTTTTATCTCTGATTTTAAAAGTTATTTACCCGTTTCACCGCCACGGTGCCAGCCGCGCCGCGCCGGTGCCCGCAGAGCGAATGTGACAATAGCGCCCGAACAGCCCGGCCAGTTGGTATCAATGTTGCTTCTTTCACGCCAACGCCGATCCTGGTCGGTCGGGGCGGCACCATTCCCTAATCCGGAGCGAGCGAACATCCCATGAAAATCGGCAACTATATGAATTGTATCAAGGATAATAGGAGCGATCCGAGCGAGCGTCGCTTGGATCGGCTCGAAAAGCGGCGAGAGAGCTGGGATCAAACTTTTGACAGGATGCAGCAGCAAGCGATCAAGGATGGCGATTCCGAAAAAGCCCAGCAAATCTTCGAGATGTCGGAAATGATGGAGGAAAAGCTGGACACGAGGCTGGATAAGCTGGAAGAAAAAACCGGTTCGTTTAGCTGGGACCGCCATCTGGACAACGCTTTCGACGAGTTGCAGGCCAAGGCTTACGAAGGCGATGACCCCGAGATGGCGGAAAGCATTTTCGGCCTGTCCCAAGTTGTCAAGGGAGGTAAATTCGATTCCTCGAAGCAATTGTTGCTGCAAAAGCTGCTGTCGGATTCCGATGCCAAACCCAGCATGATAGCGGCGCTCAGCAGCGGCTCGGACGAGACGGGTTGGGCTAGCTATTTGAAGGCGTCCACCCAAAAAACCGCCGCGACCGAAACCACAGCCTCAAACACCTCCACGACGACTGGAACTACCGCCAATACCGCGACCGGCGGCGTGAAGGCCAGTTAAGAGGCGCGAGGACTTGACACGGGACCGCGCGATTGATTTTTCATCGGTCCGATGCGCGATAAAGCGATAGTTTATCAGGTGGCTGTTCTCTCGGTAAGTATAAGGGAACGTTAAAATATTATGGCATTTTATCGGGTTTTTTATCAGTCGATATCATTGTTTGCGACCGCTTACCGGTAATTTTTATGTACTGATGACCAGTGAGCGGTTTTTCACTTAATAGAAGGCTTCGAAATGCGTGCGCGCCTCTCCGGCGCGCACGATTATTCCTAGGCGCATTGTGTGGAAAGCATTATGGATTCCACCGCGATCAGGTTTTTCCGATTTTTTTATTGCGGCTTTTATTGGGAGACTGCACAGAAATTTCCCTCTCCCATGCATGAGAGAGGGGTTTGGGTGAGGTAGTCCCATGGCTTTAATTCTTCTTTCTCCCGGAGGAGAGAGAATCGGGGGAGAAACTTTAACTGTTGAGATTTTTTCTATTCTCTATTTTCATAATGTTATTTTTTTTAAATAGGCGCTTGAAATTCGGCATCGGGGGGTTCGTCGATAACTCGGTATCGTGATGCCAGCATAGGCGGATACCAAGTTATTAAAGGGTTTATGGGTTTCGGCCTGAGCGGTAAGCGCGATAAGCGAGAATCCAGAAGCCCGAATAATTATGCCAGAGGTGGAACATGGAGAATGGGTCTGTTTTAGCGCGTATCAGCATTGCCAAGCGATTGTGGTTGCTGTTGGGATTTTTTATTCTGGGGATCGTGGGCATGGCGATCCACGATCTGCGCGATCTCAGAACTCAATTGTTCCAGGATCGCGCCGTCGCCACGCAACAATTGGCCGAATCCGCGCACAGCATTTTGGTTCGCTATCACGCCTTGGCCGCCAGCGGCAAGCTGAGCGAGGATGCTGCCAAACAAGCGGCGCTGGAAACCATCAAGAACCTGCGCTACGGCGAAAAGGACTATTTCTGGATCAACGACATGCATCCAAGGATGGTAATGCATCCGTTCAAGCCAGAGCTGGATGGCAAGGATTTGCGGGATTTTAAAGACCCGACCGGCAAGCATTTGTTCGTCGAGTTCGTGGAAGCCGTCAAAAAGGATGGCGGTGGACTGGTGCCGTATCTGTGGCCGAAACCGGGTGCAGAACAGCCCGTTTCCAAGGTTTCTTACGTCAAGGAATTCAAGCCTTGGGGCTGGATCGTCGGCACCGGCATCTACGTGGACGATGTCGATCGGTTGTTCAAGGAACAGCTTTTGGAAAACGGCGGCTTGGGCGCGGGGCTGATTCTCGTGTTGGCGATTATTGGCTATTGGATAACCCGCAGCATCGTTCGACCGATCAACGCGGCTGTCGCGGTGGCGGGTCGAATCGCCGAAGGGGATCTGAAAACCGATATCGTGGTGGCCGGCCGCGATGAACTCGCCCGCTTGCTGAGCGCCATGCGGGAAATGTCCGCGAAACTCGGCGAGATTGTGGCGAGCGCGATGAACTCGTCCCGGCAAATGACGGCGGCGGCGGGCGCGCTGGCCCAGGACAGCGTCGATCTTTCGCGGCGCACCGAGCAGCAAGCCACGGCGCTGGAAGAAACCGCTTCCGCGATGGAAGAGTTGACCGGGACGGTCAAGCAAAGCGCCGACAACGCCGAGCGCGCCAGCCGGTTGGCGATCACCACCCGCAGCCAGGCCGAACAGGGCGGGCAGGCGGTGGAACGGACGATGGCCGCGATGAGCTCGATCCATCAGAGCAGCAAGAAAATCGCCGACATCATCGGGGTGATCGACGAGATCGCCTTCCAGACCAACCTGCTGGCCCTGAACGCGGCGGTGGAAGCGGCGCGGGCGGGCGAGCAGGGGCGGGGTTTCGCCGTGGTCGCGGGCGAGGTGCGCAAGCTGGCCCAGCGCAGCGCGGATGCCGCCAAGGAGATCAAGGCGCTGATCGGCGACAGCGTGGCCAAAGTCGAGGACGGCGGCAAGCTGGTCGAACAGTCCGGCCACACCCTCAAAGACATCGTGACCGCCATCAAGCAGGTCAGCGACATCGTCGCCGAGATGGCCGCCACCGCCCGCGAGCAGGCCGGCGGTATCGAGCAGACCAGCAAGGCGATTTCGCAGATGGATCAGGTCACCCAGCAAAACGTCGCCCTGGCCGAGCAGGCCGCCGCCGCCAGCGAAGCCATGAGCGAGCAGGCCGGCGAGCTTCAGCGGGGGATGGAGGTTTTCAAGATGTACGACACCGGGCGGGACTCGGCAACCGACGCGGCCGCTTGGTCCGGCCGAGAAAGCGCGGGCGACAAACCCGTTCTGGTCGTCTGGACCGATGCGCTGAGCGTGAACGACCCCGAAATCGACCAGCAGCACCGGCAGTTGATCGACATCATCAATTCGCTCCACGCAGCCATGGTCGCGGGTAAAGCCAAGCAGGTGATCGGCGATCTGACCGACCGCTGGATGGAATACACCGTTCGCCATTTTCAATATGAGGAAAAGCGCATGGCGGCGTGCGGCTATCCCGATCTTGAAAACCATCGACGGCAGCACGCCAAAATGGCGCAACGAGTGCGGGATATCAAAGAAAAAGCGAATAGCGGTCAAGGTTTGGTGGAGTTGGAAGCGAGAAAAATTCTCAAGGCATGGCTCACCGAGCATATTAAGGGTAGCGACAAACAATATGTTCCTTACCTGGAAAAAGGCCGCTCCGGGAATAAGCCGGCGTCTCGTTTGAGTTGCGGCGTGGATGAATCCGCCATCGCGCCCGTTTAAGCGGCGAATGTGTTGGGATGAAAGCGAACCGTTAATCTCTAAACCTCGTATTTGAAAAGGAAAAGTTATCATGAGTGGCAATGAGAAAACAAAAGCATTCCGGATGAACATTCGCCTGAAGATTTTGCTGGGCTTTTTTGCGGTGCTGGTGATCCTGCTGGCGCTGGGGGGCACGGCGGTGTTCAACCTCAACAACATCCGCGCCGAATTCGACGGGCTGGTGGAGGCGACCCAGGTCGAGCGCTTCGCCTACCGCACGATCGAGGAGGAAAAGAACTACCTGCTGCATGAAAAGGAGGAAAGCCACGCCAGTGCCATGAAGAACATCGACACCATCGTGGCCGCGCTGGACGCCATCGACAAGACTTCGCACGACCCGGCGCTGCTGCAACGCTCGAAGGAGGCGCGGGCGGCGACGCTGGACTACCGCAAGGGCTACGAAAACGGGGTGGCCTCGCTGAAGGCCAACAAGGAAGCGGTCAAGACCATGAACGAGCAGGGATTGCGGGTCGTCAAGCTGGCCGACGACTACTACCAGGCCACCAAGAAGGAAGCCGCGCTGTGGGTGTACATCACCGCGCTGCGGATCATGAAGGCCGAGAAAGAGGAGCGCCTCAACAAGAATCGCCAATTCTACAAGGAAATGCTCGACCAGCGTGCCCACCTGACCCGCTACTACAACGAACTCGATTCCGCCGGAACGGACGACAAGGTCAACCAGGCCCGCAAGGCGACCGAGGACTATTTCAAGGCGGCGGCGGCCTGGATCGAAAACGACGACAAACTGAACAAGGAAATCCTGCCCAAGATGAGCCAGCAGGGCGCGGAGGTGATCCGGTTGGCCTACGACGCCGCCGGCGACGCGGCCAAGGGCATGATCGCCACCCAGAACCTGAGCAACACCATCATCGTGGTCGGCGTCGCCCTCGCCCTCGTGCTCGGCGTGATCATCGCCCTCGTGCTGGCCAACCTGATCGCCCGGCCGCTGGTGTACGGCGTCAATTTCGCCAAGACCATCGCCGACGGCAACCTGACCCGGCGCATCGAGCCGCAATACCTGCGGCGCGGCGACGAGATCGGCGATCTGGCGCAGGCGCTGGACGAGATGGCCGGGCAGCTCCAGAAGATGGTCGGCCAAGTCACCCAGTCCACCGGGCAAGTGAACTCCGCCGCCGCCGAAATCGCCCAGGGCAGCGCCGACCTGTCGCAGCGGACCGAAGAGCAGGCCAGCGCGCTGGAGGAGACCGCCTCCAGCATGGAAGAGCTGACCGGCACGGTCAAGCAGAGCGCCGAGCACGCCGGGCAGGCCAACCAACTGGCGTCTGCCGCCCGGAATCAGGCCGAGCAGGGCGGGCAGGTGGTGGACCGGGCGATCGGCGCCATGAGCGCGATCAACCAGAGCAGCCGCCAGATCGCCGACATCATCGGGGTGATCGACGAGATCGCCTTCCAGACCAACCTGCTGGCGCTGAACGCGGCGGTGGAAGCGGCGCGGGCGGGCGAGCAGGGCCGGGGTTTCGCCGTGGTCGCGGGCGAGGTCAG
>RRZU011311373.1_pt1 | contig 11315 bp, 8 predicted proteins | sample 2165561 | NCBI WGS metagenome assembly RRZU01 (sample SAMN10456909, study PRJNA506462) | wastewater metagenome | isolation source: wastewater sludge | place: USA: Moscow, Idaho | reverse complement strand
TGGCCGGGGCGCTGGCGCTGTACCGCGACTCCTTGGCGCTCTGGGAGCAAATCGGCGACGTGCGGGGCAAGGCGGCGACGCTGCACGAGATGGCCCACTTGCGGGCGCAGCAAGGGGACGTGGCGGGGGCGCTGGCGCTGTACCGCGACTCCTTGGCTCAAGGAGCAAATCGGCGACGTGCGGGGCAAGGCGGCGACGCTGGCGAATATGGCGTCGCTGGCCGCGTCCCAAGGTGATCGGGAGCAGGCCCGCCCGCTTTATCTGCAATCCGCACAGGCGTTTGCTTCGATCCGGGCTTGGCCGGATTTGGCGACCGTGCTCGGGAACCTCGGCGCGCTCGACGAAGAAGACGCCATCGCTTTTCTAGGGCAAGCGCTTTGGCTGGCGCTGCATGTGCAGGTTCCCCTGATGAGCCTGCTGAACCGAATATCCGCCCTCCTGCAAAAGCTCGGCTTCGACGCGGAACCCGCCCCGCTGTTCGCGACGGCGGCGGTGCTGCGGGTGCAGGCGCAGGGCCAGGACCACCCGGAAGCGGAGCAGTTGCAGGGTCGGGCGCTGGGGTGGTTATGGAAATGCGCCGAAGAGCGCGGCATCACCGCCGAGCAGTTTGAGGGATGGTGGACCAGCCAGCGCCTCAACGACCCCGGCCATGTGTTCCCCGCCGTCGAACAAGCCCTTATCCAACTGGTGGGCGGCGCGAGCTGGCTGTTCGACCGGGCGGCGGTCCTGCAAACCGAGTGAGCGGGTGCCGATCTCACTTTGTCGGGCGGGAATCGGGATAAAGGGCGCGGCCTGATTCCCTTGATGCTTTGGAAGAACGGGCATTGTCGCGGATATCCCGGCCCGCTGAAAAACAAGCAGGTGGGGGCGAAAAAAAGCTGCGGTCACCCGTAATGATGTCTGCAGGCGATGATGGTCAGGGTATCCGCTTCCACCTTGTAGATTAGCCGATGCTCATCGGTGATGCGTCGCGACCAGTAGCCACGCAATTCATGCTTGAGAGGTTCCGGCTTGCCGATGCCTTGATGAGGGTTGCGCGCGATGTCCAGGATCAGGGTCACGATGCGCTTGTGAATCTTTCGATCCTGCTCGGCCCAAGCGGTGAAGTCGGCAAAGGCCCCCTGCTCGAACGCGATTTTCATCGCAAATCGGCCAAGTCCACCGTTACCAAATCGCGTTGTTGGCGGACGTTTTCGATGGCTTCCAGCAAGCGGGCGCGGTTCGCCGGTTCCGCCAGCAGGTAGGCGGTTTCATCCTGTTCCGCCGTCTCCGCCTCGCAGACCGCAATCTCGATGGTCTTGTGCCGGAACAGGGTTTTGAGGGATTCCAGGAACTCGACCGACAGCTCGTCGGCGTTCAGCCGGTAAAGGGTATACATGGCAGGCTCCCGACAAGGAAAGCGGAAATGGTACGGGTTTGGGCGGCAGCTTTCACCGCCCCTTGGATTGCGGACATTCCCCGATCAGCTCCACCTTGCCGTCCTCGTCCACCGCCTCCAGTCGCACCGCAAAGCCCCACAGCCGGTGCAGGTGCTTCAACACTTCTTGGAAATTTTCGTGCAGCGGCCGACGGTTGTAGCGGGTGTGGCGCAGAGTCAGCGAGCGATCCTTGCGGTAGGCCACGTTCCACACCTGAATGTTCGGCTCGCGGCTGCCGAGGTTGTATTGATCGGACAGCGCCAGCCGCAACCGCCGATAGCCGGCATCATCGTGAATGGCGGTGATTTCCAGCTCTTCCTGGGTGTCGTCGTCCAGCACCGCGAACAGCTTGAAATCGCGCATCACCTTGGGCGACAGGTATTGGGCGATGAAACTCTCGTCCTTGAAGTTGCGCATCGCGAAGTCCAGAGTCTTGATCCAATCCTGACCGGCGATGCCCGGGAACCAGTGGCGGTCCTCGTCGGTCGGCTCCTGACAGATGCGCTTGATGTCGCTCATCATGGCGAAGCCCAGCGCGTAGGGGTTGAGACCGGAATAGTAGGGATGATCGAACGGCAACTGCTGGACGACGCTGGTGTGCGACTGCAAAAACTCGATCATGAAACCGTCGTTGACGTAGCCCTCGTCGTACAGCCGGTTCATCAGGGTGTAGTGCCAGAAGCAATTGTGATTGATGAAACAGGACGCTTTGTAGGCGTGGGAGCGCTCCACGCCGAAATCGAAGACCGGCCCCTCGTCGTGCTCGATGGCTTCGATGGTGGTCAGATCATCCTTGTCGAGAAACCGCTTGACCGACGCCAGCGCATCCTTTAGAGCCCGCCGCTTGCGCGACAGGCGAAAGCCGATTTTCTCCGCGAAGCGCCCGACATCCGAGCCGGTGATGACGAGCCGGAAGGTGCCGTCTCGCTGCGGCCTCACGGAACTGACGATGCCGAGATTCAGGATGAGCAGTTGCTCGACCCCCAACAGGTCGAGGCTTTTGCTGACGAGGATGATTTGACGGTCCTTGACGGAAACGCAGCCGTCGGTGTCGAAGTGCCCGCGCAGGAAAGCGCGAACGACAACCTCCGGCGAGCGCAGGATGATATCCGGCACGGTCTTTCTTCCCGCAGCGCCCCAGCCGGTGGCGATGCCGAACGTCTGTTTGAACAGCCGCGCCAGCACGGCGCTATGGACCGTCGAGTTGAAATGGTTGCGGCTCGGTCGGCGCGACGCCGTGACCCCGAAGCTCGCGTACATCGTCTGCTCGAAGAAGTCCAGCAGCTCCGAATCCTGCGAGGTCAAATTCACCCGGCTGGCATCGACGAACCCGTCCCCGACCACCTGGCCCAACACTTCGGCCAAATCCGCCCCCAAGGTCTCGGGCCGGCGGGCCAGATCGTCGGGCGTCAGCAAGGCCCAGGGATAATCCGGGTCGGCCTTGATCGCTTCCCATTCGTCGAAACACGCCCGCAACCGGGCAAGGGTCTGCGCGCCGACAGACAAATCCGGGGCGGAGCGACGCCATTTGTAGTAGGTGCTGGTCGATACGTCATGCTTTTGGCAGATATCGGCGACGCGAGGGCGAACGGTCAGCGCGTAGTCGATGGGCGCCTCGGCGTCGGCGAAGACGGACTGGCCGCGTCGGATCTCCACGGCATCGCCGATTTTCAGGCGCTGTAGCTCGATCCATTCTCCGCCCACCAAGATTTTGTGGTCGGCCCCGCCGTGCAGCTCGTACCCGTGCCGAGTCCTGATGCGGATGCGCGGTTTCGATGGATGCGCGAACCACCTGACCACCCGGTTGCCGTCTTCGACGCACCCCGAGAATCGCGATTCCACCACCTCTTGCGCCCGCAGGAGGCCGCGATCGGTCACGATCAGCGTGTCGCCGGTCACGCAGGCCCAGCCTTCATTCATCACCTGCGTCTGGCGTTGCGGATAAAAATACTGGCCGAGCTTGCGCACGATCCGCACGATCTCGCGCTGCCACGGCTCCAGCAGCGGCGCGTTCTTCTCGATGAAATACAGCAGGTTCTCCTGCGGCTCGGCGGGAAAGCGCGGCTCGATCACCGCCGTTTCCGCTTGCTTGACGGGGATGGTTCGCCACAGGTCGTTCAGTTGCAACTGCAAATAGGCTTCCCGCTCCCGCTGGCGCTGCTTTTCCTCGCCCAGCGACAGCGGCGCCGGATGCTTGTAGCGGTCCACGCCGTAGTTCATCAGCGCGTGGCAGGAGTCCAGGAACAGCTCCACGGTCTCCTCGCCGAAATGCTCCTCGCACTCGGCCACGTAATTGCGGGCGAACAGCAGGTAGTCGATGATCGCGTCGGCGCTGGTCCAGGTGCGGAACAGGTAGTTGCCCTTGAAAAAGGAATTGTGGCCGTAGGCGGCGTGGGCGATGACCAGCGCCTGCATCATCGCGGTGTTCTCCTCCATGAGATAGGCGATGCAGGGGTCGGAGTTGATGACGATCTCATAAGCCCCCCCCATCTGGCCGCGCCGGTAATTCTTCTCGGTCATCACGAACTGCTTGCCGTAGGACCAGTGCTTGTAGCCGAGCGGCATCCCCACCGAGGAATAGGCGTCCATCATCTGCTCGGCGGTGATGATCTCGATCTGGTTCGGGTAGGTGTCCAAACCAAACTCGCTGGCGGCGATGTGGCCGATGACCTCGTTGTAGCGTTCCAGCATCGGGAACGTCCATTCGGAGGAGTCGGAAATCAGTCGCGTCGAGCTCATGACACGCGCCTCTTGAACAGGTCCCGGAAGACCGGGTAAATGTCGGCGGGACCGTCGATCTGCCGCATGGCGAAATTGGGGTGCAGGCCCTTCACTTCTTCGTAAGCCTCCCACAGGCTCTGGTGGCGGTCCGGGGTGATTTCGATGTAGGCGTAATAGCGCACGAACGGCATGATCTGCTTGAGCAGGATGTCCTTGCAAGCCGGCGAGTCGTGATGCCAGTTGTCGCCGTCCGAGGCTTGGGCCGCGTAGATGTTCCAGCTCGACAGCGGATACCGGTCGGCGACGATTTCGCCCATCAGGTTCAAGGCGCTGGAGACCACGGTGCCGCCGGTTTCCCGCGAGTAGAAAAATTCCTGTTCGTCCACTTCCTTGGCCACGGTGTGATGGCGGATGAACACCACCTCGATCTTTTCGTAGTTGCGCTTCAGGAACAGGTAAAGCAGGGTGAAGAAGCGCTTGGCCAAATCCTTGCGCGCCCGGTCCATCGAACCGGACACGTCCATGACGCAAAACATCACCGCCTGGGTCGTGGGCTGCGGTTGCAGAACGCGGTTGACGTAACGCAGATCGAAGGTGTCGATGAAGGGCACCGCCCGCGCCCGCGCCCGCAGATGGTCGATTTCCTCGATCAGCTCCTTCGCGCGGATTTCGTCCACCGGCGGTTCCGCCAGCAGCCTTTGCAGTTCCTCTTCCGCCTCGCGCAAGCGGCGGGTGTAAGGAGCCGCCATGGCCATCCGCCGCGCCATCGCGCCTTTCAGCGAGCGCACCACATCGATGTTGGCCGGGTTGCCGGCGCTGGTGTAGCCGGCCCGCACCGATTTGAACTCGGCGACCTTGGCGAGTTGGGTGCGGACCAGGTTGGGCAGTTCCAGATCCTCGAAGAACAGTTCCAGGAACTCCTCGCGCGACAGCTCGAACACGAAATCGTCCTCGCCCTCGCCGCTGTTGCTGGCCTGGCCGCCGCCGGAACCGCCGCCACCGCCGCCTTGGGGCCGGGCCACCCGGTCGCCCTTGGTGAATTCCTTGTTGCCCGGATGGATGGCTTCGCGCCGGCCGCCCGGCCCGTGGCCGAACACGGGCTCGGACAGGTCGCGGGCCGGGATGTTGACCTTCTCGCCGTTGTCGATGTCGGTGCTGCTGCGGCCGTTCATGGCCTCGGTCACGGCCTTCTTGATCTGGTTTTTAAAGCGCCGGATGAAGCGCTGGCGGTTGACGGTGCTTTTGTTCTTGCCGTCCAGCCGCCGGTCGATAAGCGTGGCCATGCGCGATGTCCCCGATCAGGAAGCCTTGCGGACCCGCAGATACCAGTCGGACAGCAGCCGCACCTGCTTGGGCGTATAGCCCTTGGCGACCATCCGATCCACGAACTGCGCGTGCTTTTTCTGCTCCTCGGCGCTGGCCTTGGCGTTGAAGCTGATGACCGGCAGCAAGTCCTCGGTGGTCGAGAACATCTTTTTCTCGATCACCGCGCGCAGCTTCTCGTAGCTGGTCCAGGCCGGATTCCGCCCGGCGTTGTTGGCCCGCGCCCGCAGCACGAAGTTGACGATCTCGTTGCGGAAGTCCTTGGGGTTGCTGATCCCCGCCGGCTTTTCGATCTTCTCGAGCTCCGCGTTCAGCGCCGCCCGGTCGAACGACTCGCCGGTGTCGGGATCGCGGAATTCCTGGTCCTGGATCCAGAAATCGGCGTAGGTCACGTAGCGGTCGAAGATGTTCTGGCCGTATTCCGAGTAGGATTCCAGGTACGCCTGCTGCAATTCCTTGCCGATGAACGCGGCGTAGCGCGGCGCCAGAAAGCCCTTGAGATAGGACAGATACTTCTCCTCGACATCCGCCGCGAACTGCTCGCGCTCGATCTGCCGCTCCAGCACGTAGAGCAGGTGGACCGGGTTGGCGGCGACTTCGGCGTGGTCGAAGTTGAACACCTGCGACAAGATTTTGAAGGCGAACCGGGTGGAGATGCCGGTCATGCCTTCGTCCACCCCGGCGTAGTCGCGGTATTCCTGCATCGACTTGGCTTTGGGGTCGGTGTCCTTGAGGTTCTCGCCGTCGTAGACCCGAATCTTGGAGAAGATGCTGGAATTCTCCGGTTCCTTGATCCGGGTCAGCACCGAGAACTGCGCCAGCATCTCCAGGGTGCCGGGCGCGCAGGGCGAGGCGGACAGCGAGCTGTGGGTGAGCAGTTTCCGGTAAATCTTCACCTCGTCGGACACCCGCAGGCAGTAGGGCACCTTGACGATGTACACCCGGTCGAGAAACGCCTCGTTGTTCTTGTTGTTCCTGAACGATTGCCATTCCGACTCGTTGGAGTGGGCCAGGATGATCCCCTCGAACGGGATGGCCGACAAGCCCTCGGTGCTGTTGTAGTTGCCTTCCTGGGTGGCGGTCAGCAGCGGGTGCAGCACCTTGATCGGCGCCTTGAACATCTCGACGAACTCCATCAGGCCGCGGTTGGAGCGGCACAGGGCGCCGGAAAAGCTGTAGGCGTCCGGGTCGTTCTGGGCGAGGTGCTCCAGCTTGCGGATGTCCACCTTGCCGACCAGCGAGGAGATGTCCTGGTTGTTCTCGTCGCCCGGCTCGGTCTTGGCCACGGCGATCTGGTGCAGCACCGACGGCCGCAGCTTGACCACCCGGAACTTGGTGATGTCGCCGTTGTATTCGCGCAGCCGCTTGGCCGCCCACGGCGACATGATGTGGCGCAGGTAGCGGCGCGGGATGCCGTAGTCGTCTTCGAGGATCTGGCCGTCCTCGTCGGGATTGAACAGCCCCAGCGGGGATTCGAACACCGGCGAGCCTTCGATGGCGTAGAACGACACTTTCTCCATCAACTGCTTGAGCCGTTCGGCCAGCGACGATTTTCCGCCGCCCACGGGACCGAGCAGGTAAAGAATTTGCTTCTTTTCCTCCAACCCCTGCGCGGCGTGCTTGAGGTAGGAGACGATCTGCTCGATGGCGTCCTCCATCCCGTAGAATTCCTCGAACGCGGGATAGATTTTGAGCACCTTGTTCTGGAAGATGCGCGACAGCCGCGGATCGTTGCGGGTGTCCACCATTTCCGGTTCGCCGATAGCCATCAGCAGCCGCTCGGCGGCGCTGGCGTAGGCGCTCGAATCCCGCTTGCAAAGGTCCAGATAGGCTTGGAGCGACAGGGTTTCCTCGCGGCTCTCTTCGTAGCGCGACAGATAGCGGTTGAAAAGGGTCATCGTCATACCTCTCTATGGGCGCGGAAGCGTGGCGGCTTCCGGTTCAAACCCGTCAAAAATTGAAAGTCGGGCGAATCCTCATGGTCCGCGAGCCGGGCTCGATCTGGCGTACCGCCAGCTCTGGCCCGATCGGCGCCGGGTTCGCGAGCGGCCATCCTCGGTGATGTGTGGCTGCGGCTTGCTGTTCTGCCAGCGTTTCTAAGCATTGATACAGCAATTTATGGACCAACCCCGATGGGCGTCGGCACGGTCGCCAAGGGTGTTAGAGTCCGATTTCAGCGGGGGCACGAGCGCGCCCAAAAAATTGGTTATTTTGTGTGAAAAACCATTTATCAATAAGTTACATATATTTTTTGTTGGCTGAACAGCGTGTGAATAATTTGTTAGACCGGCAATCGACCACTAAATTTTCCGGTTGGACGGCAGTGTTGGCAAACTCCTTGCGCGATATTGGCGCAGCGCACCGATTTGGCGCGTCGCGCCGGGATCTGCGGCTGGGTCGAGCCGGCGCTCCCGCCCGGAGTCGATGTCAATCCTTGGCCTGGATCGCTCGCGACCACCAAGAGAACCCGGGTCGGGCTTGGCGGCGGCGCTCCCTGGCGCGCGGTTGAACCCCACGCCGGACCCGACCATCCATTGACCACGCCGGATGACGGCGGTTCGGAGACCGCCCGAGGGTAGTTGGGGCTGCCGGGGCTTTGTTGCTAAGATCGTTCGGAACGCGCACGGAAAACGCGATTAAGGAATGGCATGAAGATCATCAGCGACTGGTTTCGACGGTTTTTCAACGATCCTCAGGCGGTCATCCTGACCGTCGTCCTGGTGTTGGGCACCAGCGTGATCCTGTTCATGGGCCGCGATCTGGCTCCGGTGCTGGCGAGCATCGTGATCGCTTATTTGCTGGAAGGCGTCGTTCAGTTTTTGCGGTTCCGGCTGCGCCTGCCCCGGCTGCTGGGGACCATCCTGGTCTTCGTGCTGTTTCTCGCTTTTGTCCTGTTTTTGCTGTTCGGTCTGTTGCCGCTGGTCTCCCGGCAGTTGACCCAACTGATACAGCAACTCCCCAACATGATCGTCAACGGGCAAAACCTGCTGCTCAGCCTGCCGGCCTCGTACCCGGAATTCATCACCGAGACCCAAGTGCTGGGGGCGATCAGCGCCGTGAAAGCCGAAATCGCCACCTGGGGCCAGAACGCCCTGACCTGGTCGCTGGCGGCGGGCCTGGGCGTCATCACCGTGGTCATCTATCTGGTGCTCGTGCCGCTATTGGTCTTTTTTTTCTTGAAAGACAAAGAGTTGATTTTGGAATGGCTGCACGGTTTCCTGCCGCGCGACCACACCCTGGGGCAGCAGGTCTGGCGCGAGGTGGACCGGCAGATGGGGAATTACGTGCGGGGAAAATTTCTGGAGGTTCTGGTGGTCTGGGTCGCCACCTACGCGGCTTTCGCCTTCATGGGGCTCCAGTACGCCATGCTGCTGGCCATGATGGTGGGGGTGTCGGTGATCGTGCCTTATATCGGTGCGGTGGTGGTGACCGTGCCCGTGGCGCTGGTGGCGTTCTTTCAGTGGGGCTGGGGTTCCGAGTTCCTGTGGTTGCTGGGCGTTTATCTGATCATCCAAGGGTTGGACGGCTACGTGCTGGTGCCGCTGCTGTTTTCCGAGGTGGTGGATTTGCACCCGATCGCCATCATCGTCGCGGTGCTGGTGTTCGGTGGCCTGTGGGGGTTCTGGGGGGTGTTTTTCGCCATTCCCCTGGCGACCGTGGTGCAGTCCATTCTGAAGGCGTGGCCGCGGCCGATGACGGTGGAGTAGCGGCCTGCGCGCGCGCTTTTTCGGGACGAGCGAAGGCCGGTCACGGCGATCGCGCGTCGCAGAGCCTCACAGCAGGGGCGACAACAGCCGGGCGGTGGCTTCGAATAACCGTTGGCCGACGGAAGCGCGTCGGCCGGGTTTGACGTAGCGACCGGCGCGGCGCAGGTCGATCTCGAAACTCTCGGTCAGGCGCGCGGCCAGTCCGGCATCGTGGATCACCGCCATCGCCTCGAAATTCAAGGTCAGGCTGCGGTTGTCGAAGTTGGCGCTGCCGACCGCCCCGATCTGATCGTCCACCACCAGCAACTTGGCGTGCAGCATCGGCGGGCCGTACTCGAAAATGCGGACGCCGGCGCTGGCCAGTTCGTCGTAGTAGCTGCGCGCGGCGGCGGTGACCAGCCGGGAGTCGCTGCGTTTGGGCGTCAGCACCCGCACTTCAACGCCGCGCAAGGCCGCGACGATGAGCGCGGCGGTCAGCGCCTCGCTCGGAACGAAATACGGGGTCGCCAGCGAAACTCGACTCCGCGCGCCGGCGATGGCGGCGAAAAACAGCTTGGCGATGGCGTGGCGGTTGTCGTCGGGGCCGGATTCGACGATCTGCAGCCAGGGGCCGGTCGAGCGCTCGGGGAAACGCGGGAAGAATTCCGGTTCGAACGGGGCGCGATCGGTGGCGAAATACCAATCTTCCAGAAAAATGAATTGCAGCCGGTGAACCGGCTCGCCTTCGATGCGCAGATGAGTGTCGCGCCACGCGTCGGGGCCGCTGTGATCGTCGCTGATGTTGATGCCGCCGGTAAAACCGATCCGCCCGTCGCAAACCGCGATCTTGCGGTGGGTGCGAAAATTGACGTGGTTCGGTCGCAGCCGGCGCAGCCGGAGGGGATTGAACCAGGCGGTCTCGCCTCCCGTATCCCGGATCGGTCGCAGAAAGCGGTCGGTCGCGCGGTCGGAGCCGATGGCGTCCAGCAGCAGCCGCACCGCGACGCCGGCGCGAGCTTTCTCGACCAGCAGATCGCGCAGCCGGGTTCCCACCCGATCCGGCTGCCACAGATAGTATTCGAGATGAACGTGGTGGCTGGCCGCCTCGATGGCCGCCTCGATGGCCCGAAAACAGGCGTCGCCGGTTTCCAGCAGGACGACGTTAGCGGCCGGCGAGGGCGCCCCTTGACCGACCCGTTCCAGCAGCAGCGCCATTTGCCGTTCCAAATCGGCGTCTGGAAAGCCGTCCGGGACGGCCCGATCCTGGCGCAAGCGGTGGGTGGACTGGATCAGCCGGTCGCGGGCGCGGCCGTAGCGCAGCCGGCGCCGACGCAGCCGCCTCGGCCCGAACAGCAGATAGACCAGAAAGCCGAAATACGGCATGAACAGCAGCGCCAGGAGCCAGGCCAAGGTCGCGGCCGGCGAGCGGCGCTCCAGAATCAGCCCGATTCCGACCAGCGCGATCCAGAGCAGCCAAGCCAGCGACAGCAGGGCGATCAAATGCCCGGTCACGGATGAAATGCCGATATCAAAGCTCACTGTTCGGCACCGGCTGGGAACCCGCTACCCCGACGGCACGCTTTTACTCTCTTGCTGGCCTCGACGGGGCGCACGTTCGGATATCCGCTGGGTCGGTGACGGGGCCGAACCCGATTAAAGCCGCTCCGAGGCGAATTCCGCCAACCGCGACCGTTCGCCGCGCCGCAGAGTGACGTGCCCGCCATGCGGCCAGTCCTTGAAGCGGTCTACGACGTAGGTCAGGCCGGACGTGGTCTCCGACAGATAGGGCGTATCGATCTGGGCGATGTTGCCCAGACAGATCACCTTCGTGCCGGGGCCGGCCCGGGTGATCAGAGTTTTCATTTGCTTGGAGGTCAAATTCTGGGCCTCGTCGATGATCAGATACTTGTTCTGGAAAGTGCGGCCGCGCATGAAATTGAGGGAGCGAATCTTGATTTTGTTGCTCAGCAGGTCGGCGGTGGCGGCGCGGCCCCATTCGCCGCTTTCCTGCGGGGCGAGGACTTCCAGATTGTCCATCAGCGCCCCCATCCAGGGCGTCATCTTTTCTTCCTCGGTGCCGGGCAGGAAACCGATGTCTTCGCCGACCGGCACGGTGACGCGGGTCATGATGATTTCCCGAAAACGCTTGGTATCCAGCGTTTGCGCA
>RRZU010920609.1_pt1 | contig 11316 bp, 9 predicted proteins | sample 2165561 | NCBI WGS metagenome assembly RRZU01 (sample SAMN10456909, study PRJNA506462) | wastewater metagenome | isolation source: wastewater sludge | place: USA: Moscow, Idaho | reverse complement strand
TGATCTCAAGGCATCCCTGCGCATCGTCGCCGATGCACTACTGCCCCCATGGAATTACACCATCCTGCCAAATTCAACAGCATAAAACCGGGAAGTTATTTCGTGGGCGTTCCTACGTGCCGCGATGGGTGCACATTTTCAGCTCGATCTTCATGAAAACAGTGATCTCGGCGAGTTCCTTGCTGCCTATCGCGGGCAATCCGTCGCCACCGCACTCACCGCGCCGCTCAGTCTGTATTCGGCCCGGCTGCAAGGACCGCTGGCCTGGGTCTTCGGCAGCGAGGGTCTCGGCGTCCGGCCTGCCGTGCTGGCTGCGACCCACCTGCAATTGCGCATCCCGATGCCCGGCGCCACCGAATCTCTGAATGTTGCTGCCGCCGCTGCAATCTGCCTGTTCGAAACGCTGCGGAGCCGGCAGTGTCATCGGGCGGAAGCCCCAGTTGGGCGTTCCGCCCAGCCGCATGGATGACATGCGACCGCAAGAAGGGCATTATTGTTTCGCAGCGGAACCATAACGATTCCGGTACAGGGCTTCGATCAGGTCGCACGCGCTGGCAATCCGAGGCGCACCCAGAATGGACCTGCCTTCGCGGTCAACCCGGGCAATCCAGGCGCGTGGGGTTTCGCTCAGACGACGGCCGAGCCCCAGGACGGCAAACTCATGCTCCAGCGCCCGGAACGAACGTATCTCCTCGCTGGGTACGTCCTTCGCCGGATCGCCAGCCCCGGAGTTCTTTCCGCTGGATTTCCGTATCTGCCCGGCGCGTCTCAGCGTCAGCCACGCCAGCAGCGTGGCAAGTGCCAAGGCGGTTACCGGGTGCTCGGATGCGGCCATGTCGCGCTGCAACTCAGCGAAACGTCGCCAGGCGAAAGACAGGAGATCCGACAGCGGTCGCCAGAACGGTGCCGCATCCTCCTCGACCGTCAGCCAGGTGGATGGTGTCGTATCGACCTCGATCCACTGGCCATCGACAAAGGCCTCGGACCAGGCGTGCGCGTGCCGCTGCCGCACCAGAAAAGCCTTTTCGAGTCGGCTATATTCCTGCGCAGAATAGCCGGTGACATAGCGTGCCGGAATGCCCAATGCCCGCAGCAGCAACACGGTGGCGGTTGCGAAATACTCGCAGTGGCCAGCGCGGTCGGTCAGCAGGAAGCGCTCGATGTCGCGTCCGCCGCGCTGCTCATCGCCCAGGAACAGCGTATAGCGGAAGTGCCCGGCGAACCAGTCCTGCAGGCCCATCAGCCGTTCGCGCTCGCTTCTTTTGGTCAGCGTCGCAAGTTCAGGCAAGCGCAGCAGCAGGTCGGCAAAACCGGACGGCAGCGACAGGTCGGCGGTCTCGGGCTTGCTTGATGCCGCAACCGCCTCCCTGGCCACCACGACGTCGACTAGCGGCGGTGCTTCGTCAGCTCGAACGACACCATAGGCGTTGCGCTGCAGGATCCCAGGCGCAGCGCCGATATGTTCGGCGCCGACGGGTACGGGGATGATTGCGACACCCTTGCGGCTTTGTCCGTGCAGCTTAAGCCAGGGCTGGCCCTTGGCCGGCGCGGCAAGCAGCGGCGCAAAAGAATCCTGCCGCGCCACCCAGGCGCCATTCGCGTACCGGGTGAACACGCCGCTGCGCAGTAGCAGCGGAGCAACGGCGGGTGGCGCCTGCTCGACCCGCCAGAGGATCCGGTCGGAGAGCTTGACGCGGCCGAGGTCACCGATCCGCGTCTGGCTCTGGTAGGGGTCGGCATCGGTATCGAACAGGATATCGATGCCCCATTCCTGCAACGCGAGTTGACCACGCTGCAACCCTACACTCGCACCATAACCCACGGCAACCGCGAGCAGCGAAGCGAGAGCGAAGGCGGCAAGCCCCTTCCCGCGAGGGGATGGCCGCGCCAGGAGAAGCCATGTCAGCATGACGGTAGCCAATGCCCAGAAAAACCACGGCGATGGCTTGGCCAGCGCGCTTGCCGAGAGCATGGTCATGGCCAGGTAGGGTGCGCTCAGCTTGGCTACGTGGTCGGCATCCGGGTGCGTCGAGCGACGCAGCGTCAACGCCAGGTGCCGCAGACGGAGCCGCGTTTCGCTCAGCGCTTCGAGCAGCAGCAGCGGGAAAAGCGCGGCGGGCAGCCAGCCGGTACCCGCCAGCAATCCTTTCGGCAAGCCCTGCGCCAGGAGAAAACCCCCTACGGTGAGCAAGACCGCCAGTGCAGACAGGTCGACCGCACGGTTCAAATCGCGGTCTGTCAGGGTCAGCCGCAGGCCGCTGGCGGGTGCCAGTAGGCGGGTAAGGGCGAGCAGAATGCCCAGCGCGTCCTGGCCGGTGGCGAAGCCCCACAAAACCAGTCCGGCCGCTTGCAGCCACGCGGGCGTCGTCATGTCGCCGGCGTCGCGGCGGGTGCTTCGGGAACGGCGATGCGCCTCAGGATGCCAGCGAAGCCCGCATCGTCACCAGCGAAGCGCGCGCCATTCGGCTCCACGACCCACACTGCCGGTCGCACACCGCGCGCCAGCAGGCGCCGGACCGCGTTCTGGCGGGGCTCGTCCCAAGCCAGGAAGATGGCAATGACTGACGACACTTGTGCGGCGTTGCGTTCGAGCGTAGCCAGCAGGGAATCGATACTCGCCGGTGGCGTGGGCGCGACCGTGGCGAGCAGGCGCAGCAAGGCATCGGCGCCGCCGAGACCGCGGCCGGCGGTGACGCGATGCACACGCTCGCCGACAAAGATCAGGTCGAGCAGGCTGTCGGCGTCGCGCGCTTGGGCGACCAGCCAGGCCGCCATCGATACTGCCGTTTCGAAAGCCGGTGCGAACGGATACGGTGCAGCGGTGTCAAGCAGCAGCGCGTGCCGCGCGAAGAATTCCTCCTGGAATTCACGCACCACCGGCTTGCCAGTGCGTGCGAAGCTGCGCCAGTGGATGGTCCGCAGCGGATCGCCCGGGCGGTAGTCGCGCAGGCAACGGAACTCCTCGGCGTCGCCGACGTGCTGCGCCAGCGCAATGCCACCGGGCTGGAGCAGGCGATGGCTGGCGGCGGGCGGCAATTCCACCGGCAGGCGCGTCGGCAGCACCGCTAGCGTGGCCTCTCCTGCGTTGACCGGTACGCGCGTTTCCACCAGTCCGAGCGGACCGGGGATGACAAGCGCAAGACTCTCGAAAACGGCGAGCCCGCGTGCCGTTGGCCGTATCGCGACTTCGATGTCGACACGCTGGCCTGGAAGTAGCGGCGGCATACTGATCCGTTCCACGTCGATCGCGCGTAAGCGTCGCAATATCTCCAGGAACGCCGGGTAGCCGATCCGCTGGTCGAAGCGGTTGCTTGCCGCCGCTCCCCGAAAATGCTCGAGTGATGTCGGCGATGGCCAGGGCTGGCGCAACTGTTCGACGAGGCCGCCTGTTCGAGTTGGCTGCGTACGTTCATTCTGCACTTCGATGCGGTATCTTGCTGGCTCACCAGACGTCACGAAGTCGGGTAAATGGCGGCGCACGCTCAAGCGTGGCGCACGACGGTGCACAAGGACAGCGGCGGCAGCGTCGACCGCAACGACGCTCGCGCCGAGGGAGAACAGCATATGCGCAAGATTCGATTGGGTGTCGAGCCCAAAAGCACCGGCAAAGGCAGTGAGCGCGACAATCACCAGTCCGGCTGGTGTCAGCCGCTCGCGCAGCCAGCGCGACGCCACGAAGACGAAGCGGAAGAGCGCAAGTTTGTGCGTGGCCACGGCCTATCGCCAATCAGAGTGGCACGGGTATCCGCCCGAGAACGTCGCGTACCACTTCGGCACCCGTGGTGCCCGAATAGCGCGCTTGCGGATCGAGCGCCAGGCGATGGGCGAGCACGTCGGGCGCGATATCCTGGATCGTGTCCGGCGTGACAAAGGATGCGCCATCGAACAGCGCCAGTGCCCGGGCCAGCTGGAAAATCGCAATCGAGGCGCGTGGGCTCGCGCCCATCTGAACCGCCGGATGGCTGCGCGTGGCCTGGACCAGGGTGACGATGTACCGGCGCAACACCGGCGCCACCGTGATTCCGGCCGCAGCATCGCGTGCCGCCAGCAGACCGGCGACAGTAGCACAAGGCACGAGCTGGTCAAGCGGATGCCGTGCGGCGCTGTAGTCGAGCAGACGCTCTTCCTCTTCGGCACTCACATAGCCCAGGCCGAGCCGGATGCCGAAGCGGTCCAGTTGTGCCTCGGGCAGTGGATAGGTGCCGGCCTGCTCCACCGGGTTCTGCGTGGCGATGACGAAGTAGGGTTGAGGCAAAGCTCGCCTCTGGCCATCGACCGTCACCTGCGCCTCGGCCATGGCTTCCAGCAGTGCCGACTGGGTACGCGGCGAAGCCCGGTTGATTTCGTCGGCAAGGAATACATGGGCGAACACCGGTCCTTCATGGAAGCGGAAGGATTGTGTCTTCGCGTCGAAGATGGAGACGCCGACGATGTCGCTGGGCAGCAGATCCGGGGTGAACTGTACCCGCGAAAAAAGTGCCTCGACCGAACGGGCGAGTGCCTTGGCCAGCGTCGTCTTGCCGGTGCCGGGGTAATCGTCCAGCAGCACGTGCAGGCCGGCAACCCAGGCGGAAACGATCTTGCGCACGTTGGCGTGCTGCCCATGCAACACCTTGGCCAGGTTGGCCGCGATGGCGCGGGGAGCGGTGATATCGGTCATGGCGGAAGTCACTCCGGTGTCCACCTTCGACGAGGTCGTCAGGAAGATGCGGCTGGTTTCACGCCGTAACCGGACACATGCTCGCAGCGGCCAAAGTTATTCTGACGCTTGTGAGCACGTTCTGCTGCCTGCAGCAACAAGAACAAACGACGCGGCTTTCTGCGCCACCGCTCGACGACCATGAAGCGCTAGGCGGCGCGACGGCGGCTTCGTGTGAGGCCAGCGATGCCGATCAAGGCAAGGGCAAGTGTCGAGGGCAGCGAAACCTCCGCAGAAGGCGAAATACTTGCAGTCACGGGCAGATCGCCTTCCGGATCGAGATCGGCCTCCAGATCTACGACTCCACCCACCGAGATCGTCACGATACCGATTTGGGGCACATCAATGCTAGCCGTACCCAGGGAAATATTGAGCGTGTCAAAGCACCACCCCACCTTCAAGGAGCCCGATTGCGTAAGCGTTCCCGAAACACCATTGATCGTGATGGCGCGGTCCAGACTGAAGGGGTTGAGAACGCCATCCGAACAGTTCCCGGTGTCCGGACCTGCCGAGCCGCCACCGGTATGTCCCGGAATGAAGGTGAAGGTGAGCGGAGTAAACGAAGGGGGCAACGCCAGGTGGTCGGCAGTGTACGTATCGCCCGTGAGGCTTATCTGATCGGCCCCAGGGTCCTTCTTCGGATAACTCCCGAGGTCCCAGCAGTTTCCGCTGAAATCTGGTACCGCCGAGCCAGCAGAGGGGGCAAGATCGGGTCCTTTGCAGGCGCCAACGTCAGTGAGAGCAATTGGGGCGATAGTGATGGTCAGAAGAGCGGCCGATGCGGTGCCCGACATCCCGAGTACCGCCGAAATTGCCAACCCAAGCGCAGAAATCCACCGAGTCAGGATGCTTTTCATCGTTCTTGACCTTTCGTTCAATCGTACCGTCGTTTCGTCTGAAGCAATTTTCGTGCCAGAATTTTACAAACGTAATTATGTTGTTCTTGTTATTCTATTTTCGCACCTTCCGTGGAGAGGTAATTTCCCCTAGCCAGGCCGCAGGTGTAAAGAATCCCGACACTGAAGACCCTGTGGCTGTCTACTCGCTTGGGTCGCCGAAGGATAGGAAATCCAACTCCAGCATCCAGAGTATAGTATAGGAGCCTTCCGAGCCACGGCTGGTTATCGTCACCGATGTAGGAAAACGGGATCGAGTTCTCGGGGTGCGAATCAAAGTGTTGGTCGAAGTACTTTGTTCGATGGAGAGGCGTTGGCATGGGTGATCACCCCTCCCCCCTCGCGGGGGAGGGGTTGGGGGAGAGGGGGCCATGGTTGCACACGAATTCGTCGAATCCTTGCGAAAGCATATGGCCAGAGCCGTCAGTCTGCTCTGCTGGCCTCTGCGAGGGCATGGACGCCCCCTCTCCCCCAACCCCTCCCCCACAAGGGGGGAGGGGAGCACATCGGACCCTCCCAATACTTTCATTCACACCCGAGTTCTCGCGCTAGCCCAGTCCGAGTCAGACGAAATGCTACCATTGCCGCACGCCGACCGCGTTGCCGGCAACGACTTTCGCCGCGCGTGCTGGGTCGTCGCCTCGTTGTCGTCCGCCGGTGACTCACCCTGCGAGGATTTCAGCATGAGCTTTTCCAGCCGCCGCCGCCATGGTTCCGACCAGCCAGTTCCCGCCGGCGTAGGTACGAGCCGCACGTGCCAGCGCTGAACCCCGCCATGCCTGCCCTGCGCATCTTCGTCAGCCACAGCTCGCGTCTGCGCGACGACGAGACCAGCGCCGCGCAGGCGCAGGCGAACTGGCGGCTGCTGCAGGAAACCTGCTGCGCCCTTCGCGACGCGTACCCGGACGACATGGAAGTTCTCGTCGATTACGACGGACTTCAGCCGGGCGATGACTGGGAGAAGAGTCTCGACGGATGGCTCTACGATTGCCACGCCGGCGTTCTGCTGCTCTCGAAGTGCGCCGTGCAGTCGCAATGGGTGAGGAAAGAAGCGTCGATTCTCTGCTGGCGCGCCGCGAACGAGCCGGATTTCCGTCTCTATCCGGTGCTGCTCGACGGCCAGACGCCGGAGGACATCGACCGTGACCCGTTCTTCCGGACGCTGCGGCTTTCGCGGTTCGGGGTCGTGCAGGATGTGGCCTGCTCGAAGAGCATCCTTGCGGCTCTGCGGCCGCGGCTCGACGAGCGTGTTTCCTTGCGCAGAGCACCGCGCACGCCATTTGAAAAGATCGTTACGGCAGTCGAAAGCATCTTCGCTGCCGAGATCGACGAGCGCACGCTCGAGGAGCATTGCCGGCGGCTGGGCGAACAGTCGCCGCCGCGCTGCCACCTCGACCGTAGACGTGCGCTGGCCAGGAGCCTGGCGTGCGCTCTTCTCCGCGATGGCGAGTCAGCGCAGGGCAGGTTCCGGCAACTGATCGCTGACATTTTTCCGCGCCCGCCGCGCGAGCGGGTGGAAGAAGTGTTCAAGTATGTCCGTTCGCTTTGGGTGGACGCCGGTGCGGCGGGGATCATCGCCGACGCCAGGGAGGCGGGTAGTGCGCTGGCTCTGAACGGTGAGTTCGTCGCTACCGACATTCCCGAATGTGACAGCCGGTTTTTCACGCTTGACCGTTACCTCGAACGCGCCTGGCCGGACAGCAGCGAGATTCGCATCGTTTCCGTGACGCGCATGCACAGTGCCGAAGAGATCTGGCAAGGGGTCCGCGAAGGCTGTTCCCCGCTGCGCTCATCCCCTGGCCGATGCCTCCCCGCGGCGCGCCTCGACCAGCACGTCCGGCAGTACAGCGGACACCTGATCGTTCTCCTGACGCCCGCGCCGGAGACCGCCCCGGACCCGGAGCTGCTCGGCGAACTCAAAGGGAAAGCGCTGACGCAGGGCTGTCCGTCGCTGATCTTCGTCTACAACGTCGGCCCACAGATGCCACCGCCATCGCTCCTGCCCGGGCTGCAGCCGATTCTTCCCGCGCTGCGCGATGGAGAGGACGATCTGCATGCGAACGAGGAAATCCAGACCCGCGAGACTCTCGAACGGAGATACTCATGAGCCACTACACGCCGAGAAACTTCACGCTGCCCGCAGACTATTGCTTCCGTGGCGATCCCCGCGACCCCGCCGAGTCGGCGGCCGACCCCTACATCTTCTCGCGCGAGGCAGTGATTGCGGTCGATGTCGCGCTGGCAACCGGCAGGCCGCTGCTCGTCGCCGGTCCTCCGGGCTGCGGCAAGAGCCGCCTGGCGGAGACGATGGCGGCGGTGCTGCGCTGGAACTTCGTCTACCAGACGATCACCTCGCGTACTCGCCTCGAGCAGCTCACGGTCGAGGTCGACCACCTGCGCCGCCTCAACGACGCTCATCTTGCTGCACGTTCGACGTCCCCGCACGCGCTCGCCGACCGCGACGAGGAGTACTACAATCCGGGCATCTTCTGGTGGGCGTTCGACGCACACAGCGCGCGGCGGCGCGGTTTGCCGGAGAGCGTCGCCAGGCCGCGCAGCGAGCCGCGTTTCCCTGGCGTCGAGCGCAAGCCGCCAGACGAGGCGCGGGAAGGCACGGTGCTGCTGCTCGACGAGATCGACAAGGCCGAGCCAGACCTGCCCAACGACCTGCTCGAACCGCTCGATCGCGGCAGTTTCGGCCTGCCGGACGGCCGCACGCTGCGCGCCCAAGACGGCGCGCAGCGGCTGACGGTGATTACCACCAACCGCGAACGCGAATTGCCGCCGGCCTTCGTCCGCCGCTGCGTGACGCTGCTGCTCGCCGAACCGTCGCGTGAGGCACTGGTCGCCATCGCCGCGGTGCGCGCGCCGCAGGCGGAGAAGACACTGGTCGAGAAGGTCGCCGACCGCATCGAGGCCCTGCGTCAGGAGCTCGACGAGAGCGGCCGGCGGCCGCCAGGAACGAGCGAGTTCCTCGACGCGGTGAACACCTGCCAGCAGTTGCGCATCGCCGTCGATTCGCCCGACTGGGAAGAAACCTGGCAACAGATCGAACTGGTGACGCTGCGCAAACCGATGGTCACCGAAGATGAGCGTTCTCGACCGGCGTAGGGGCGAGATCGGTCTCGGCGACGTCGCTAGCGCGCTGCGGTCGCTGCGCCCCGCCGATGCCGACGACGTGGCGTCGATCGCCGGCGTACTCGGTTTCGGCCTGCGCGCGGCCGACCTCAACGCGCAGCCAGCTCCGACGCCAGCAATCTACGACCACCAGCGGCCGCTGACGCCGCAGCGCCCGCAACAGACGCCATCGCAAGAGCGCCTGCCCGGCTGGGCGATGCCGCCGCTGCTTCCCGCTCCCGAGCCACTGCCGGACGACGTGCTGCCGTCACAGATCTTCCGCGAGTCGCCGCTTGCCGGTGGCGGCGAAGAGCGTCCGGCATGGCTCGGTGAGGCGTACCGCTTGCTTCCCCAGAAACGTGCGACGCCGCCGCGGCACGCGCTGTTGCCGGCACGCACCGCGCGCGGCGTGCTCGTCGCGGCGCTCGCCACCTGGCGCACGGGCAGCGAGATCGACGTCGCCGAACTGACCCGCCTCCTTGCCGAGCAGCGCATGCCGCAGCGGCTGCCCAGCCTGCCGGTGGCGACGCTCGAGCGCGGCTGCCAGCTCCTGCTCGACTTCAGCGACAGCATGGTGCCGTGGTGGGAAGACCTGCGCGAACTCGCCCAGCAGGCCATCGCCGTACTTGGCGACGATCTCGTCAGCGCCTACGAATTCGCCGGCACGCCAGCGGAAGCGCAGCGCTGGGAGGTCGAACGCGACAGGCTCGTCGCCTGGCGTCCGGAAGCCGAACGTCCGATCCTCGTCGCGACCGATTTCGGAATTCGCGGCACGCCGTCGCTGCGCCACGGCGGCGCCGAGTGGCGCGCCTTCGTCGCACGCTGCGTGTCGGTGGGTGCGCCGCTGCTCTTTTTCGTCCCGTGGTCGCGCGGCTACTGGCCCAGTCATCTCGGGCTGCACCCGCAGATCGTCCATTGGCACCCGGCGACGAGCGCCGCGATGCTGCGCCGCCAGCGCGGCCTTTCCCGCCGCGTCGCGCGATGAGCTGGCGAGAGCCGGGCGGCTTCGAAGAGCGGCTCGTTGCCAACTTTCGCGCCGAATGGGGTGAGCGGGCGCCGGTTGTGCGGCTGGCGCGTCTGCTCGCGCCGGCGACGCGCATCGAACCGCTGCTGCTGCGTAACGCCCGGCTGCACTTCCTCCCTGGCAGCGGCTGCGAGATCGAGTCGCTGCTCTGGTTCAGCCGGCTCGTCGCCGCGCGCGGCAACCGCGACATCGTCTTCCACGCCGGCGTTTCGCGCCTGCTCGCCAACACGCTGCAACACGACGCGGCGCTGTTCGAGGCCGCGATCGATTTCATCGAGCGGCACACCAGCCACTGGCCACCGGAGGATCGCCTCGAACAGACGATGCGTCTGGCGACCTTACGCCCGCCGGCCGACGCGCCGGAGCGCCGCCAGGACGACAGCCTGCGCAATGGCCTGCGCGACATGCTGCAGCTCGTCGCCGACGAGGGTGACGAGAAGCGGCGCGTGCGCCTCGCACGTTCGATCCGGCAGACGCTGGCGACGATCGGCAGCGACCGCCTGCTGCCCTGCGACGAGTTGCACTGGTTGCGCCAATACACGAGTGTGCGGCTGGGCACCACCGCCGAGACTCCTGCCGACGCAAGCCGGCCCGCGTTGCCGTTGCCGGCGTGGATCGGCGAATCGAAGAAGGAACCGGTGCGCCACTTTCGCTGCGCCCGCCTTGCCGTCACTGTCCATTACGACCGTTCCGCCGACCACCTCGTGCTGCACATCCGCGAAACCAGCGAGGCGGGCGGGGCGGGCGAGACGATACCACTGCCGACGCCCCTGCCCGCCGAACTGCACGTCGACTGCGCAGGAACCCCTGCCCGCTGGCACGTCATCCACGGCGATGATCGTCTGCGCTTGCCGATCGGATCTGCCGCTACCTCGCTGCCGATCGTGCTGACGACGATCGACGGCAGCCGCTACCGCCTCGAAGCCCGGCTGCCCGACGATCGCTCGCCGCCGCTGCCTGCGCGTCTGCTCCTCAGCCATCTGCCCGAAGACCGCGAGCAGGCGCGCGCGATCGCCGGCTGGCTGCGGCGAAATGGCATCGGCAGCGAGCTGGTCGAGGAAGTGGTCGCGCCGAGCGCGCGTGGCAGCGGCGACGAGCCGACGCCAGCGCTGCCGATCCTGCGCCTGTGGACGCCAGCGGCGCAGCGTCGCCAGCAGGTGGCAGCCGGTGACCTCGACTTGCCGGCGGCGCGCAGCGCTCTGCTGCGGCTCGACCCGGCGGTCGACCTGCCGCAGCCGGGCTACGCAGCGGAGAAGGTCATCGACCTGCGCGGCTGGCAGAACGACCAGGCCGCGGCGATTGCCGACGACTCCCTACGCCAGTTGAACAACTGGCTGTCTGGTGCCGATAGGGAAGAACCACCGTTGCAGGCTGACAAGATCGATGACGAAGTGGCCCGTCTGTTCGCCGAACTCGACGATCCGGCGACGACTCCGCCACAGCGGCTGGCAATTGGCGACCGCCTGGCGGAAATCGGTGACCCGCGGCGGGGAGTTGGCGTGGGCGAGCGCGGCGTCGCCGAAGACGCCGGGGCGGGGGTCAAGGCCGGTGACGTGGCCTCTGTGTTGGGCGCGGAGCTC
>RRZU010592309.1_pt1 | contig 11316 bp, 12 predicted proteins | sample 2165561 | NCBI WGS metagenome assembly RRZU01 (sample SAMN10456909, study PRJNA506462) | wastewater metagenome | isolation source: wastewater sludge | place: USA: Moscow, Idaho | reverse complement strand
TGTTGTTCTTTTTTGTTAGGATTACCTAACAACGAAATTGCTCTGATTCTGGATAGCCAGCCTATGAGCCTTTATAAAATGAAACAAAGGATAGCTCAGAAAATGAATCTTGCAAGCACCCGCGATTTACCACAAATACTTGTCGATCTTTCTGACAAATAGCACGGGTTAATGATTCACGATAAAATCATCGGAGGCTTTTTTTTGGTAACCTTGCTAATTTCTTTGATTATAGCATCGGAAACAGGTAGTTACAATCGCTCCGCCAATAAGCAAATAAATATTGTTGGTTTGTAAAAAGTGTTCAACTGAAAAACTGTATCGATTTGTCCTTTTTTGTAATAGCTAAGTTGACAGAATAAACTGTTGCATTCAGCTTTCGTAAAGCTTTATTTTGTTAGTTTTGCTACAATAAATTTTCCCTACCAATTCTTTTTCCATGTTTTAAAAACCTCCAACATTGTTCAGTTTTTTTATAGCAATGTGCACATGTTTTAGCTCGTTTTCGCAGTTACACTGCCTGTGTTTTCCGGGTTGAATTTCATCTTCTCCCACCCTGTTACCCAATTTTGTTTTTTTTCGAAAAATATGGAAATGTCCTGCTCAATTCAGCCCGTTTTTCGCACTGTTTTTATAGTTAAAAATAGTTTGTCCTAATTTTTTTCTGTTGTCATATTTTAAACTACAGATAATCAGTGGGGTTCGAAAGTGACTTGTCCTACTTTTTATTGGCCGAAAATTTGGATGTCGCTTCAATAGTATATAATTTAGCAACTACAAAAATCTCATTTTTATATTCAAATAAAGTCAAACAATGTAATCTCATTTTTATGAAAAGAATTAACGTTAAGTATTTAGGTTCACTTTTATTATTTTTCTTGTTAGCGGCATCGCAATTTGTGTTTGCTGATTATCCTCTCCGTAGAGATGATTCCGATCCAGGTTCTGTTACTTTAGGAACATTAAGAGCTCCTGCAAAAACAAAAGCTATTATTCCTGTAACAATGGATGTGGTAAATGGAGAGTTGGCTATCTACTTCAAAAACTCTGTGGGAACTGCGTACGTTACTGTGTCAGATGCTAACGGCAATATCGTAGCAACTGATGTATTGGATACAAATGCAGCAACAGAATTCTATATCCCATTGGATGAATTTGAAGCTGGAGTTTATACTCTAAGAGTTTCGTATGGTACTACCAAATTAATTGGTGAGTTTGTTTATTAATTGCTTTGTTTTTTACAACGAGTTGAGCTTCGGTTCGGCTCGTTGTAAAATTCATTACTAAATGCAGATTTTCTTGGAGTACAATTTACATTGAACATATCACAACACCATTTCATTCTGTGGTCGATTGGGCCAAATGAAATATTGTCATGATAATGATTGATGCTAAGAAAATGAATTATGCAATTTGTTTCTATTGAAAATAAACTATTAAAAAAAAGTTTTATGAAAAATACTATAAAAGTACGTTTAACGGAAAATAAACCAAGATTTTACGATCCTAACAGATACACTGCTGAAGTTGTGATGAATGATAGTCTTTCATTGAACGATATAGTAGATGAGATGATAAAGGAGGGAGCGAGTGTTGATAAAAACACGATATTGGCAGTGATTGAGCAGTTCAACAGAAAGACTGCAGATCTTTCTTTGTCTGGAAATAGTGTAAATACAGGATTACTCACTCTGCGACCAATTGTGAAAGGTCCGTTTTTCGATGGGAAATACATTCCGGATATTGTTATTCTTCAAAGTTCAGAATTGCGTCAGGCTATTTCTGAAACTACTGTTGAAATTATAAATAAAGATGAGGTTGCTGAAAGAGAATCAGAAATATCCCGAACCGAAGACTTGAAAAAAGAGGATTCAGGAAATAGCTATCTGGGTGTTTCAACTGACGATCCTGCTTGTGGGGCTGCATTCCGTGCGTGGTTGTACCGAAGCTGAGAATGATGGGCTGTGTAGCGTGAATTTGTTTTATATAAAAAAGAAGGAAGTTGGTTACTGGTTCCCAATTTCCTTTTTTTATTCTGAATTCTTCTGATTTTAGCTCAGTAGATATTTACTCAAAACTAAGGTAAGGCTCAATTTTACCAACAGTTTCAGAGCTTAGCTCATTGATGTTCCGCAATTCCTGAATACCCTGGAGTTTGCCTTTTCGTCGGCGATATTCGTAAATTGCCTTGGATTCGTAAAAGTTGAGGTATGGATGCACGTTCAGCCGTTCTGTACTGGCCGTGTTTACCTTGATTTTTTGTACAAGGGCTGTGTTTATATGGCAATACGGACTTATTTTGTTGAAATTCTGATCAGTCATGCCATAAAGCTCATGTAGTTGATCTATGTTTACAAATCCTCCGGTTTGCTGACGGAAACGCACGATTGCTTTAGCATAAAATCGTCCGATGCCTACCACTTTCATCAATTCTGTGGTGTCTGCCGAATTTAATTCTACAATTACATGGGCGTTTTCGGTCTTTACTATGCTCCTGAGCGTATCTTTTCTGTCTGCTAAGGTTGGAGTTATTTCAATGTAAGGTTCGAGTTCGCTGAACTTTTCCGGTGTCAATCCATAAACTTTAGCAAAACTTTCCTTTGTTTTGAAAACTCCTCCTTTCCTTCTGAATTTAAGGATGTTTGAAGCAATATAATTTTTGATGCCGAGATTTGTGAGCGTAACGGAATCGGCTTTATTCGGGTCGAACTTAAAAAGCGAGTATGTGTTAGAGCTTTTTTGATGAAAGTACTTCTGGTTGTACTCTTTCTTGTATTTTTCTGCCCATGCTATCTGGCGTAAACTATCACGCGAAACCATGGCACGCTGAAAGTCGTGTGCTTCGTTCAAAAAATCAGTACCATCTGGTGCTTTCTTTGAATAAAATAAAGGAAGTAGAGCATTTAGCGCAACAGTACACAGAATCAACCCAATCAAAATTATAATACCCGTACGTTGCCCCCGGGAAAAATAAAAGAAATCTTTCCACATAGCCAAACAGATTTATATAAATAAAAGTACTATCCTTCGTAATCAACGGCCGCGCGTGCTGTGCGTACTTTCCCAATGTAAGCAGCTACCCTTTTGTGTTCGGGGTGCACCTGATAAATGTCAAGATCGGCCATAGTTTTAAATTCTGAATATAAAGCAATATCGTAGTCGCCTGCTGGTGCATCCGGTAAATGGATACCTACCTCGATTTTTACAATTTCAGGAATCAGGTGTTTCAGGTTCTCAAGTTCGGTCTTGATAATCGCTGCATTTTCAGCTTTTGTTTTTCCTTCGGCGTTTTCGGCGAGTCCAAAAAATACAATATGTTTAATCATCGTTGTTTTGTTTTTAATAATGGACAAAGATATAAGAATAAAAATAAAAAAACAAAAAATGATGAACTTAAGTAGTTTTGATTTGATAATGTAGTATTTACCACCTGATGAAATGACAATAGAGAAAGCGCATAATTAGCAAATGAGGCTTCGGTTGCGGGGTTGAGTTATTTGCAAATCACTTTGTAACTTTTGTTGTTGATGCGCAGAAAATAAATTCCCTGACGTGTCGGGATAAAGAAGCGTCCCTGTACAAGATTTCCACTCCAAACCACTTCGCCCGTAAGGGCAAAAAGCTTTACATTGCTTGTTGCCTTAGGAAGAACAATAAAAATGCCTTCAGCTGTAGTGGAATAAGTGATACCATCGGCAATGGACTGGACATTATTGCCTGAAGGTGCTTCCGTGTCTGCTTTGTTCCAATTGTTTTCGGGTTTTCCTACCGCCGTGCGAGGGTCGCCCGGATTTTTACCATCGGCAAAAATACAGGCAAAAAATAGTAAATTAAACAACCCTACAGCAATAATACGTTTCATATCGGTTTTAATAAAATATGTCAGGACTCGTGTCGCATCAATTTCGGATAATCTATTGTGTAATGTAAGCCACGGCTTTCTTTTCGTCGAAGTGCATGCTTGATGATCAGATAAGCCACGCTTATTACGTTTCGTAATTCACAAATCTCGCGGGAAACAACTGAGCGTTCGAATAAATCTTCGGTTTCGCGGAAAAGAATCTCTAACCGGTTCATCGCGCGCTTTAATCGAAGGTTCGAACGTACAATCCCGACATAAGCGTTCATTATTTGCTCCACTTCCCTGAAGCTTTGAGTTATCAATACCATTTCCTCCGGTAATTTTGTGCCTTCATCGTTCCATTCGGGTATAAACTCATTGTGTTCGATCGTTCCTATGTATTTTACAGCATCTTTTACAGCCGAATCGGCATATACAATAGCTTCGAGTAATGAGTTGGAGGCCAAACGGTTTGCGCCATGTAATCCTGTACATGTACATTCGCCTGCTGCATACAAATGATTGATAGATGTACGAGCATTTAAGTCAACAACTATGCCACCACAGAGATAATGCTGGATGGGCGACACAGGAATCATATCTTTTGTGATATCAATACCCAGTTCTAAACATTTTTTATAGATATTTGGGAAATGTTTCTTTGTTTCTTCGGCATCCTTGTGGGTTACATCAAGGTATACAAATTCATGGCCACGTATCTTCATTTCGTTGTCGATGGCGCGCGCCACAATGTCACGTGGAGCAAGCGAGCCACGTTCATCGTACTTTTGCATAAATTCCCGTCCATCCTTGCAACGCAATATGGCGCCATAGCCGCGTATCGCTTCAGTAATAAGATAGGTGGGACGTGCACCTGGCTGATACAATCCGGTAGGATGAAACTGAACGAACTCCATATCGGCAATCACCGCACGTGCACGTTGAGCCATCGCAATGCCATCTCCTGTAGCTATGCCTGGATTTGTTGTGGTTGCATACACGGTTCCAATACCTCCGGTAGCCAGCAGAGTGGTCTTAGCCAAAAATGTGTGAATGTGATTTGTTTGTTGATTCAGCACATAAGCACCATAACATTCAATATTGGGTGTGTGTTGGGTAACTACTTCGCCCAAATGATGCTGTGTAAGAATTTCGATGGCGAAATAATTCTCAAATATCTCAACATTGGGATGAGTTTTTACCTTACGCACCATACTTTGCTGAATTTCAAAGCCTGTATTGTCCTTGTGATGCAAAATACGGTGTTCGGAATGACCTCCCTCGCGATGCAAATCAAATTTCCCATCGTCTGTTCTATCAAAATCTACTCCCCAACTCAACAATTCTTTGATTTGATCAGGTGCTTCACGAATTACCTTTTCTACAGCGGCAAGGTTGCAATGTCCGTCGCCGGCAATAAGTGTATCCTGTATGTGTTTCTCGAAACTATCGGGCTCATAGGTTACGGCGGCTATGCCACCCTGTGCATACGAAGTGTTCGACTCTTCGAGGGTTGTTTTGCACAATAAAGCTACTTTACCATACGATGCGGCTTTCAAGGCAAAACTTATGCCTGCTATTCCGCTGCCGATGACCAAAAAATCAAATTTACGTGTCATTTTTTTAAATTTAAAATCCAAATAACAGAGATTGTTTTAAGTCTCAGAGCTGTCTCGGAAACCCTCAGGCTATCACAATTCTTAAATATGTTTTATGTAAACCCTTCTTTTCTTATGGTTTACATATTCGAAACTTCCCCATTGTGAAGACATGCGGGTGTTGGTCTCCAGTTCGGGATTAGATTCGGCAAATTTATAGCCATTCTTTGCAGCATTGGGCATGATGTCGGCAAAAATAACCGAAGTGAGTCCCCTGCTTTGATAATCGGGATGAACAGCTATAAGGTACAAGTCGATTAAATCGTTTTTCTTTAATGCCTTCAACATATAAAACCAACCGAGTGGAAAAAGTCGTCCTTTGGCTTTTTGAAGGGCTTTTGTAAAGCTTGGCATGGCTATACCCAGGCCCACTACATCATCTTTTTCATCAACAACAATTGAAATGGTGTCGAGCCGGAAGAAGCTGAAATACAGTTTTATATAAAAATGGATCTGTTTTTCGTTTAGCTTTGTAAATCCATATAAATGTGAGTAGCACAGATTAAGTAAATCAAAAATCTTATAGGCGTAATTATCAACAACTTCCTTGCGCGATTTAAATTTTTTAGACGTCACATTGAATTTCTGCTTTACTATTTCTGCAATACGAAAATATTTTTCAGGAAAAACATCAGGCACTGTGATCAGGTATTCATTCCAGTCTATGTCTTTCACATATCCATTTCGCTCAATGTGTTCAGGATAATAGGAATAGTTGTAGATGGTTGCCAGTGTGCCTGGTTTATCATATCCCTCGATGAGTGTACCCTCATGATCAAAATCTGTAAAGCCTAATGGTCCGTGTATTGCAGTCATTCCTTTTGATTTTGCCCATTGCTCGGCAGCGGCAAACAGAGCATCAACTACTTCAGCATCGTCGATAAAATCAATCCAACCAAAACGAGCATTTTTTTCGTTCCAGGTTTTATTTGAAACCGGATTTATGATTCCGGCAATGCGACCAACAATTTTATTGTTTTTATATGCTAAGAAATAGGCTGTTTCACAGAACTCAAGCGCCGGGTTGATCCCTTTTGTGAGGTTAAGTGAATCGTCCATTAATAAGGGAGGCGCTGCAAACTCACAGTTTTTATATAAATCTATACCAAAACGAATGAATTTTTTTAATTCTTTTTTTGACTGAACCTCTTTTATTTCTACTCCCATATGTAAGTGTTTTTCATCTGTTTTTATTTCAAAATCCCGACAAAATAACGGAAAAAAAATACCACAGCCAACAAATCAAATTGATTTTTAAAGTCTGATCATATATCTTGCTGAAATACTGATGTCTGTGTAAAGTTAAATTTAGTTTCATTTTCTGATTTACAAATAAAATGAAGGCTGAATGCGTATGTTTATTTGTTGGTCAGTTATTGGAAATACTAACTTCAAAAAGTTTTTTTTCGTATAAGAAATTGTAGTGATTTAGATTTTTATCTTTTGATTAATAATACAACGTTTTCGACATGATGTGTGTGTGGAAACATATCCACCGGTTGAACAGCCTCTACTTTGTAAGTCGCGTCGAGCAGGCTTAAGTCGCGAGCCTGAGTGGCCGGATTGCAACTTACATACACAATGCGTTTGGGCTCGGCAAGCAAAATAGCATTGATCACATCGTCGTGCATTCCGGCACGCGGTGGGTCTGTAATGATAACATCGGGTTTCCCGTTTTTTTCTATAAAAGCAGCAGTCAGAATGTCTTTCATGTCTCCTGCAAAAAATAAAGTATTATCAATATTATTCAGTTTCGAATTAATCACAGCATCTTCAATGGCTTCTGGCACATATTCGATACCCACTACAAAACGGGCTTGATGTGCCACAAAGTTGGCAATGGTGCCGGTGCCGGTGTAAAGGTCGTAAACAAGTTCGCTTCCTGTAAGTCCGGCTAAATTGCGAACAATTTTATACAATTCGTAAGCCTGCTCCGAATTTGTTTGATAAAACGATTTAGGACCAATTTTGAATTGCAGCCCTTCCATTTCTTCGTAAATATATTCGGTGCCTTTGAACAATAGGATTTCCTGATCGGTAATTGTATCGTTGGCTTTGGAGTTTATAACGTAAAGTAGTGATGTGATTTGTGGGAATTTATCGGCAATGTGTTGAAGAAGTGCATTTTGTGCATCTATATCTTCGTAGAAGAAAACCATTATCACCATTAATTCACCTGTAGAGGTGGTACGTATCATCATGGTGCGAAGAAATCCTTCCTGCGCCCGAAGATCGAAAAAAGTTAGTTTTTTCTCGAGCGCATAACGGCGTACTTCATTTCTTATTTCATTCGAATCGTCGGTCTGTAGCCAGCATTTGCTGATGTCAAGCACCTTATCGAATTGTCCGGGAATGTGAAATCCAACGGCATTCATGGTGTCGAATACTTTTCCGTCAGCAATTTCTTCGTTAGTACGCCAGCGTTTATTCGAGAAAGTGAATTCAAGTTTATTGCGATAGAACTCGGTTTTTTTTGCTCCAAGTATAGGCGTAATTTCGGGTAAGGCTATTTTACCAATGCGGGTCAGATTGTCAACTACCTGTTTCTGTTTGTATCGGATTTGTTCGGTATAAGGTAAAATCTGCCATTTACATCCACCGCAGATGCCATAATGTTCACATACAGCTTCGGTACGTTTTTCCGAAAAACTATGAAAATGAATGGGACGTGCTTCCATAAAGTGACTTTTTTTGCGCGTCACCTGTAAGTCGACCACATCGCCGGGGACAACAAAAGGAACAAAGACAACTATGTCGTTGACTTTAGCTATGGCTTTGCCTTCGGCAGCAATATCGGTGATTGTAATGTCAGTAAAAATAGGATGTGGTTTTTTGCTTTTAGCCATACAAGTCGTTTTGATCGTTTTAAATAGGCTGCTTTCTTTTTTTTGCAAGGAAAGCGGTCTGGATTTAGCCTACAAAAGTACTACTTTTTAGCGTAAATTGCTGCATAATGTAGTAATTTCAGGATGTTGAACGGATGTTGCATGTCGCAAATCAGGTCTTTGCGATTGTAGCTGCCGGGCTTAAATTCTCCCTGCGTGTGCTTTGAAGTGCGCATTAGCTGATCAATACAAACAAAACCGCTGCCCACTACTAAAATAACAAAAAGCCGGAATTTTTTTTTGTTTCGTGGTCGAAATGATGTTTCTTCCAGAATGCCAAAGATCTTATTTAGTTGTTTTTCGTAAATAGTTCTGAGCTGACTGATGTCTGTTTCGGTGGTAGCAAGTGTTTGTACTCCGGAATGATGATCTTTGTAAACATCGAAAATGTCGTTTTCAAGTTGTCCTATCGCTCCCAGATTGTATATCAGATTGTATTCTCTTTCGGGAATTTCGCCACCGAAACCACAGCGATAAAGTGGCATGGAAACGCCACCTTTTTCAAAAGTAATCTGCGTTATTTCATCTCGTGTTAATCCCGGAGCGTTTTGCCGAAGACTCATTAACTGAGCTTCGTATACTTTTGCTGCATAGGTTTTTATTAGCTCAGGCTTGTCGGAATTTTTAAGTCCAAGTGTGTATAATTTCACCAATAGTTTTTCATTTATATTAGCAGAGTTTTTCTCCGAAGGATGCTGAAGTAATTGATAGATATAGTCGGGAGATAGGTTTTTGCGGTCGAATAAATCGTCGAACAAGCCGGTGATACCACCCAAACATGTCACTGACATTCTTTCTTTTTCTGTCATTGGTTTGCCGCGCAGTGAACAAAAGGCTTCTCCTAACACAGCAGGAATGGCAAGTCCATATAAATTTATTTTTTTGAAATCGTCGGTATCCATGCTGCCATCGTTATGGCTTTGGGCATTATCAAGCAGGGGCTTGAGTTCAAGTGCCATGAATTTTCGCTGGCGTTTTAACTGACGCGCAACAATGAGATAGTAAATGAACGATCTTATAAATCCCGATAAGTAGGTCAACATGCTTCAGACTTAATGTTTGTTGGAACCATTTTTGCAAAAATAATAATTTTTTATCAAATAAGTGTTGAATGAGAATTTATTAGTTAACAATCAGTAAAATAAGTAATCCACAAAGCTCAGCTTCATATATAAACAAACCAAAAAAATATGCGATGGCGACAAATTTTTAGTACCTTTGCAGTCGTATGTTTATTAAAAAATAGCAAATGGAACAGAAAAGTTCGCCCATTGCGTTGGGTACAGAAGACATAGGGAAGTTGCTTCTGCAATATGCAATTCCTGCCATTATAGCCATGACGGCTTCGTCGATATACCATATTACCGACAGCATTTTTATTGGTCATGGGGTTGGTGCATTGGCTATTTCGGGTTTGGCGCTTACTTTTCCACTCATGAATCTCGCAGCAGCTTTCGGGTCGTTAGTGGGAGCAGGAGGTGCGGCGCTTATGTCAATGCGGCTTGGTCAGAAAGACTACCTGTCGTCGAACAAAATTCTTGGAAATGTTTTTCTCCTCAATATTATTATCGGGATTTCGTTCACAATTGTTGTGCTTGCATTTCTCGATCCGATTCTTTATTTCTTTGGTGCCAGCGAAGCCACTCTACCCTATGCTCATGAATATATGGTGGTTATTCTGCTTGGGAATGTAATTACACATTTATACATGGGGCTAAATGCCTTACTGCGATCTACCGGAAATCCTCAAAAATCAATGTATGCCACTTTGTACTCGGTGCTTATTAATCTCGTACTGAACCCTTTATTTATATTTGTATTTAAATGGGGAATTCAGGGAAGTGCATTTGCTACAATCATTGCTCAAACGATAATGCTTATTTGGCAAATTAAGATTTTCAGCAATAAAAACCAGTTTATTCATTTCAAGAAAGAGTTTTTCAGATTACAACGAAAAATTGTTGCCGATATACTCTCCATAGGCTTATCTCCTTTTTTAATGAATGCAGCTTCTTGCATTATTGTTGTTGTTATCAATCAGGGACTTATTCGTTATGGCGGCGATTTATCCGTAGGAGCTTATGGTATAGTGAACCGGGTTATTTTCTTTTTTGCAATGATAGTAATGGGATTCAATCAGGGGATGCAACCTATAGCGGGATACAATTATGGCGCCGGGCAGTATGGACGCGTATCCGAAGTGTTGAAAAAAACCATCATTATGGCTACAGCAGTAGTGGTTGTGGGATTCATTATCGGGCAGCTTTTTCCGCATGCAGTGGCTTCTGCTTTTACCGACGATAAAGAGCTAATTGATCGTTCGGTCGAAGGTTTGAGGATTGTGCTACTGTTCTTTCCTGTAATTGGTTTTCAAATGGTTACCAGTAACTTCTTTCAGAGTATTGGTATGGCAGGGAAAGCAATTTTTCTTTCGCTTACCCGGCAATTAATATTTTTATTGCCGGCCCTTCTGATTCTACCTTTGTTTTTTGGAGTAAAAGGCATTTGGTACAGTATGCCTGTGGCCGATTTTGCATCAACCATTATAGCGGCTTTTATGTTGGCGTCGCAATTTCGCTCGCTTAAAGCTTAGAAAAAATTTTACTTTTCACATAACTTTATATCAGTATAAAATAGTATGAATGAAAATTTTGTAATTAACATTGGTCGCCAGTTAGGAAGTGGAGGCCACGAGGTGGGACTCCTTTTAGCAGCGGCGCTAAACATTGATTTTTACGACAAAGAATTGATAGAAATGGCTTCGGAGAAAAGTGGTCTGGCAAAAGGTTTGTTCGAAAAAATGGACGAAAAAACAGGTCGGAGCATGATTCACGGCATTTTTAGTATGCACAGTGGCGTGAACAATGAAGTATATGCCGGCAATTATTTGTGTAACGAAACGCTGTTCAAGATTCAAAGCGATGTGATTCGT
>RRZU011235443.1_pt1 | contig 11318 bp, 9 predicted proteins | sample 2165561 | NCBI WGS metagenome assembly RRZU01 (sample SAMN10456909, study PRJNA506462) | wastewater metagenome | isolation source: wastewater sludge | place: USA: Moscow, Idaho | reverse complement strand
TTCATCGACATCCTTTCTTGCTCATTCCTCACGTGCGCTTCCTCCTGCTACCGCGCCCATTCTCTCATGCCGCACCCGCTGCCCCGCTTTGACTTGCCGCAACGCAGCCGACTACCGCTGGCGCTGATGCTCTCCCTGCTGGCCCACGCCCTGGCACTCGTCGCGCCTGGTCTGTTGCGGCCACCGGCAGCTCCCGCCAAGGCGCCGCCACTGCACGCCCAGTTGCGGCCACAGGTTGTGGCAACGCCCAGCGTACCCGAACTGGAATTACCGCCCGAGCCACCGCCCACCCCGGCACCCAGCCCCCCACCCAAGAAAGCTGCACCTCCTGCCGCAAAAACCTGGACGCAGAGCGTGCGTGACCAACTGGTGCAGCAACAGAACAGCGGTCTGTTCTACCCCGCCGAAGCCATCGCGCAAGGACTGGAGGGCGAGGTTCTGGTGTATTTCATTGTCGACACCCAGGGCAACATTGCCGCCGCCCGGGTCGAGGAAAGCAGCGGCCAGCCCCTGCTCGACGACGCCGCCGTGCGTGCGGTGCGCCGCTTGCGCAGTCTGCCTGGCGACGCACCGCAGGAAGCGCTGCTGCCGGTACGTTTCCGCTTACGCTGAATATTCCGGCAAAGCCTGCGGCGACCAGAAAATGAGCGGCAGCGGCGCCCCCCACAGGCGTTCGATTTTTTCCGCCAGCGTCGCCGGCTCAACGCTGGCCCCGGCCAGCAGGCGGCTGTGGCCACCGCCGGCGCAGTGCTCGGCCTGCAGGCGGCGCGTCAATTGCCGCGCCACGGCTTCGCCGGTATCGACCAGACGGGTTTCCGGCGGCAGGCGCCGGGCAATTTCTGCGCTGGCCCAGGGATAGTGGGTACACCCCAGCACCACGGTATCGACCTGCAATGCCGCCAGCGGCGTGACATAGCGATCGAGCAAGGCGGCCACCCGGGCAGAGGCCGGCCCATCGTTTTCGATCGCATCGGCCAGACCGGTACAGGCCTGACCAAAGACCTCCCGGCCTTGTCCGTAGGTGCCCAGCAAACGCTGAAAGCGCTCACTCTCCAGGGTTCGCTGCGTGGCGAGCACGCCGATCCGCCCATTGCGGCTGGACTCCGCCGCCGGTTTGACGCCCGGCTCGAGCGCGATCACCGGTACCGAAACAGCGGCGCGAATCGCCTCGGCAGCGACCGCGCTGGCCGTATTACAGGCAATCACCAACGCCTTGGCGCCGGCCTGCTGCAGCGACTGAGCAATCGCCACACACCGCTCGCGCAGAAATTCCGCCGGCCGCTCGCCATAGGGAAAATAGCGCGTATCCGCGAAATAAAAGAAATCCTCGTCCGGCAGTTGAGCGCGCAGGGCACGCAAAACCGTCAGACCGCCAAAACCGGAATCGAAAACGGCCACCGGCGAGTGCAGCGCATGGCTGGAAAAATTCAACTACACCCTCCCCGGCAACCGATGCGGCACGCCGCTTACTGCGTGGCCTGACACTTCTTCACGAAGGAATTTTTTGCCGCACCGGCCAGTGGCTTGCCGTTCTTGTCGATGGCCTGCGCCTCACAGGCCTCGCGCTGACATTTCTTCATGAACGAGCTTTTGGCGGCACCCGCCAGCGGCTTGCCATTTTTATCCACGGCCTGCGCCGCACACTGATTGGCAGCCAGCACCGAACCATTGGCAAACAGGGCTACGGCAAGCAGGGCAAGAATTTTCTTCATGGTCGTTCTCCGTCAATCTGCGGGTGAAAAGGGCCCCGAATGGGGGCCCCATTCTACGCCGGACACTTTCGTTTTACATGCGTGCGATCATCGCGGCGCCGAATTCGGAACAGGACAACTCCTGCGCCCCCTCCATCAGGCGGGCGAAGTCGTAGGTCACCTGTTTGTCGCCAATGGCGGCTTCCATGGCCTGAATGACCCGATCGGCCGCTTCCTTCCAGCCCAGATGGCGCAGCATCATTTCGGCAGAAAGGATCAGCGAGCCCGGATTGACCTTGTCCAGGCCGGCATATTTCGGCGCCGTGCCGTGCGTGGCCTCGAATACGGCGTACTGATCAGAAATATTGGCCCCCGGCGCGATGCCGATGCCGCCGACCTGCGCGGCCAGCGCGTCGGAAATGTAATCACCGTTGAGGTTGGTGGTGGCGATCACATCGTATTCGGCCGGTCGCAGCAGAATCTGCTGCAGGAAAGCGTCAGCAATGGCGTCCTTGATGACGATTTCGCGCCCGGTCGCCGGATTCTTCAGGCGACACCACGGCCCGCCATCAATCGGTTCGGCGCCGAATTCCTCACGCGCGATCTGGTAGCCGGTATCGCGGAACAGGCCCTCGGTGAACTTCATGATGTTGCCCTTGTGCACCAGGGTCACCGACTTGCGGTCGTTGTCAATGGCGTAGCGAATGGCCGCCCGCACCAGGCGCGCCGTGCCCTCCACCGAGACCGGCTTGATGCCGATGCCGGAAGTTTCCGGGAAACGGATTTTCCGCACGCCCATCTCCTGCTGCAGGAAAGCCACCACCTTCTTCACGCCCTCGGAACCTGCCGCCCATTCGATGCCGGCATAGATATCCTCGGTATTCTCGCGGAAGATCACCATGTCGGTCAGTTCCGGCTGCTTCAACGGCGACGGCACCCCTTTGAAATAGCGGACCGGACGCACGCACTGGTAGAGATCGAGCTCCTGACGCAGCGCCACGTTGAGCGAACGGATACCGCCGCCCACCGGCGTGGTCATCGGTCCCTTGATCGATACCGCGTACTCCTTCAGGGCGGCGAAGGTTTCTTGCGGCAGCCATTCGTCCGGACCATACAGGCGCACCGATTTTTCCCCGGCATACACCTCCATCCAGTGGATTTTCTTCTTGCCGCCATAGGCTTTGGCCACCGCCGCATCGATCACGTCGATCATGACCGGCGTGATGTCGATGCCGATGCCGTCACCCTCGATGAAGGGAATGATGGGATTGTCCGGCACCGGCTGGCCGGGAACGATTTTTGCACCGCCCTGCGGCACCTTGATATGGGAAGTCATGGCAACTCCTTTGTTGATTTTTTGTGCAGGGAGGAGGTCGTGCAGCGCTCCCCCCAACCTGTGGCCGTTTGTCTCCGCCGGCCAACGTGAAACATTATGGGGAAATATTGCAACAAAGGAAATGCGCCAGCACAAATCGGCCACAGCGCGCCGGCAGGAACCTTTTCCCCGTTGCCATCTCGAATTCATGCGGCAGGTCTGCTGCGCGTGCACTGCTCGCCATCAGGAAAACAGCTGGCTCCTGCAGACTGCCCCGGACCCGACAATGACACTGGCTGGAACGGCACCCCAATGAATGACGACACACCTCAACCCAAAACCACGCCGAGCTGGCGCAAGCCGCCCCCGTCACCTTTGCTGAAAGGCACGGCAGAGAAGATCCTGCACCTGCAGCGCTGGACGGAACGCCTGTTTTCCTTCCGTCTCAGCCGCCCGGCCGCCTTCCGTTTCCAACCCGGCCAATTCGCCCGTCTGGGGCTTGACGGCCCGCTGGGCAGCACCATCTGGCGCCCCTACTCAATGGTTTCTGCCGCCTACGACGAGCACCTGGATTTCTTCTCCATCCAGGTGCCGGACGGCGCCTTCACGTCACGCCTGGCCACCTGCAAGGTGGGTGACACGGTGTACGTGGAGAAAACGGCCTACGGCTATCTCACCACCAGCCGTTTCGTCGGCGGCAGCAATTTGTGGCTACTCGCCACCGGCACCGGCATCGCGCCCTTCCTCTCCATTCTGCGCGACCCGGCGGTGTGGGTGCAGTACGAGCATATCGTCCTCGCCTACAGCGTGCGCCAGGCCGCCGACCTCGCCTACCGCGATGAAATCGCCGCCCTGCCGCAGCACCCGTTGTGGGCGGAACAGGGGCACAAGCTGCGCTTCGTTCCGATCATCACGCGGGAACAGTTGCCGGGCGCGTTGTCGCAACGTCTGGACCGCGCCATCACCGACGGCAGCCTGGAAACCGCAGCCCAATTGGCGCTAGGCGACGATTCCCGCATCCTGCTCTGCGGTAATCCGCAAATGCTCGACGACGTCCGCGCCGCCCTCAGCGCCCGCGGCCTGCGCCCCGATCTCGGCCGCGCACCGGGGCACTTTGCCAGCGAGAATTATTGGTAACTACAGCCCGGCAAACGACAAACTAAACGTTGCGCCACAACACCTTGGAGCGGCGTTGCCAGTTGTACATTTCCTTCTTCGCCGCCGGCAGCTCATCGACCGTCCCCAGCTTGAAGCCACGTTCGACGAACCAGTGTTCGGTGCGGGTGGTCAGCACGAACAGGCGTTTGATGCCGGCCTGACGGGCGCGGCGCAGGATGCGCTTCATCAGTTGTTCGCAATAACCCCATTCGCGGTGATCCGGATTGACGGCGAGGCAGGCGAGTTCGGCCTCATCTTCGGAATGCTGGTAAAGCGCGGCACAGCCGACGATGATGCCGTCGTGCAGCATGATGGAGAAACGTTCGATTTCCTGCTCCAGCAGTTCGCGCGGCCGATGCACCAGGATGCCTTCCTGCTCCATCGGTTCGATCAGGGCGATCAAGGCGGGAATGTCGTCAGCCTTGGCCTCGCGCATGTTTTCCAGCGATTCGCGGGTGACCACGGTGCCCACGCCATCGTGAGTGAACAACTCGCGCAGCAGCGCCCCATCCTGCTCATAGCTGATCAGGTGCACCCGCCCCACGCCGGCCCGGCTGGCGCGTACGGTACACGGCAGGTAACGGCGCATGTCGGGCGTCAGCCAGTCGGCCCCCGCCAGCAGCCGGGAGGCCTCGTCGGCGGTCAGCTCATCGAGCAATTCCCCCTTCTTGTCGGTAACGCCTGCGCTATCGGTGAGATAGACCAGTTTGTCAGCCTTGAGGGCAACCGCCACGGCCTCAGCCACTTCTTCCATCTGCAGATTGAAGATTTCGCCCGTCAGCGACGGCCCTTCGCAGTTGAGCAACACAATGTTGCCCAGACCCAGCTGGGCGATGATGCCCTCGGCGTCCACCTTGCGCACCTTGCCGGCGTACTGCATGTCGATGCCGTCGAGCACGCCGACCGGCTGGCCGTTGATGAAGTTGCCACCGATGACGCGGATGCGGCTGTTGGCCATCGGCGTATTCGGCAAGCCTTGCGACAGCAGGGCCTCGATCTTGAGGAACACGCTGCCGACCGCATCAAGCACGCAGGTCAGGCTTTCCGCGTCGGTCACCCGGTAGCCGCGATGGTAATTCGATTCGATGCCTTTCTCGCGCAGTGCCTCCTCGATCTGCGGCCGCGCACCATGCACCAGCACCAGCCGGATGCCCAGGCTGACCAGCAAGTTGGCATCGTAAGCCAGTGTCTTGATGAACTCGCTGGCAATGGCCTTGCCGCCGAAGGCCAGGACGAAGGTCTTGCCGCGAAAAGCGTTGATGTAGGGCGTCACCTCACGAAACCAGGTGACGAAGTGTTGATCGTAGGGCGTGTCGCTCATTTCTCGCTGCTCACTTGTTGCTGTCTTCTGCGTCGGCCAGGGCGGCCTCGATCCGCTCGCACACGGTGCGCAGCACCTTGATCCGGGCGAAGTTCTTGTCATTGGCTTCCACCAGCGTCCAGGGCGCGATGTCGGTGGAAGTTCGGTCGATCATGTCACACGCCGCGGTGAGATAGTCGTCCCACTTGTCGCGGTTGCGCCAGTCTTCGGCGGTGATCTTGAACCGCTTGAAATCGGTCTGCTCACGTTCCTTGAAGCGGCGCAGCTGTTCGTCGGCAGAAATCTGCAGCCAGAATTTGACCACCAGGGCGCCGTCGTCTTCCAGCTGATCCTCGAAATCATTGATCTCGGCATAGGCGCGCAGCCAGTCTTCCTCCCGGCAATAGCCTTCGACCCGCTCGACCAGCACCCGCCCATACCAGGAGCGGTCGAAGATGGTGACCCGCCCGGTGCGCGGCACATGCCGCCAGAAGCGCCAGAGATAGGGCTGATCCCGTTCTTCCTCGGTCGGCGCGGCAATGGGCACGATCTGGTAATGGCGGGCATCCATCGCTGCCGTCAGGCGCCGGATGCTACCCCCTTTGCCGGCCGCATCGGAACCTTCGAACACCAGCACCAGGGAATAACGGCTGGTGAAGCGCGGCGCCCGCAGCAATTCTGCCAGGCGCGCCTGATAGCGTGCCAGCAGCCGCTCATACTCTTTCTTGCCCAGGCTCTGACTGAGGTCGAGTTCGCCCAGTACGCTGCGTTTATCCACCGCATGATGCACCGGCGGCGCCACCGGCACCGGCGCGACCGGCTGCGACAAGCGACGCTGCATGGCATCGCGGATCACCCGCCCGACCGTCAGCGAGCGATAGGCGTCATCCGTGCCCTCGACGATGATCCACGGCGCCTTGGCCGTATTGGTCACGCGCAGGACATGGCTCGCCGTCGTCTGCAACTGCTGGTAGGTTTTCTGCCGGGCGTAGATTTTCTTGCTCACGCGCCAGGCCGTCTGCGGATTGCTGGCCAGGAGTTTGAGGCGTTTTTTCTGTGCCTCGCGCGACAGGTGAAACCAGAATTTGAGGACCAGCGCACCCTCGTTCACCAGCATCGCTTCGAAGCGGTTGATTTCCTCCAGGCGCTCAGCCAGTTCTGCCCGCCCCATCTCGCCGCTGATCCGCTCGGAAATCGGTTGCGAATACCAGGAACCGGCAAAGATGCCGATCTTGCCCTTGGGCGGCAGTGCCCGCCAGTAGCGCCACATGTAGGGCCGTTCGCGTTCCTCGTCGCTCGGCTCGGCAAACGCCAGGGTGGAGATGTGCCGGGGGTCCATCCACGAATACAGCAGATTGATGGTCTCGCCCTTGCCGCTGCCATCCACCCCCGACACCAGGATGACCACGGGAAACGCCTTCTGCGCCAGCACTTCGTACTGGATGTCGAGCAATTCGGCGCGCAAACGGGGCGCCTCCGTCTTGTACACATCCTTGTCGATGTGATGCCCGAGTTCTGCCGATTCAAACATCTTGCCCCCCCCAATCACCCCACAAGGTCTGCAAGGCGGCAATCGCCGCCAGCCCCGCCGTTTCCGTACGCAGCACGCGCGGCCCCAGCCGTACGGCCTGGAACCCCACCTGCGTTGCCGCAATGATCTCCTGCGGATCGAGCCCGCCTTCGGCGCCGATCAGCAACTGAATGCTCGTCTGGCGCGGGATGGCATGCAGGCTGACGGCGGCATCCGGTGCCAGCAGGAGGCGCAGACCTTCCGGCGCCGGTCGCACCAGCCATTGATCGAGGCGCGACAGCGGCGCCACCAGCGGCACCTGATTGCGCCCGCACTGCTCGCACGCGGCGGCGGCCACCCCCTGCCAGTGCGCCACCCGCTTGCCGGCCCGCTCGCCGGCCAGTTTGAGGACGCTGCGCCGGCTCTCCACCGGCACGATGGCGCGCACCCCGAGTTCAACCGCCTTCTGGATGGTGAAATCCATCTTGTCGCCGGCCTGCAGGGATTGAATCAGCGTGATCGCCAGGGGCGATTCACATTCGACATCCCGCCACGCCCCCAGCTCGGCCCAGGCCCGCTCTTTTTCGATCCGCTGCAGCAGCGCCGGATATTCGCCCCCTCGCCCATCAAACAACACGACGGGATCACCCGGCCCCAGGCGCAGCACGCGCACAGCATGGCGCACCACCGGTGCCGGCAATTCAACCAGAGCCCCGGGTGCCAGGGCTTCTCGACAGTAGAAACGGGGAGCATTCATCCTGCTATTATGCGGCAGCACTCAGCACAGCGCGCAGCAAAACATCGCAAACACGTCCGGCAAAAGGAGACACGAGATGGCCGCCCTGCATCCCCCGATCTGTGATTTTGGCGCCGCCGCCCCCGATTTCTCACTCCCCGGCGTAGACGGCAAACACTGGACGCTGGCCGATTGCCGCGGCCCCAGGGGATTGCTGGTGATGTTCATCTGCAATCACTGCCCCTATGTGCAGGCCGTGATCACGCGCATCATCCGCGATTGCCGCGAACTGGCCGAGCTGGGCATCGGCAGCGTGGCCATCATGAGCAATGACAGCGCGGCCTACCCGGCCGACAGCTTTGCCAACATGCAACGCTGGTCGCAGGAACTGGCCTTCCCCTTTCCCTACCTGCTCGATGCCGACCAGAGCGTGGCCCGCGCCTATGGGGCCGTGTGCACCCCGGACTTCTTTGGCTACAACGCCGACCTGGAACTGCAATACCGTGGTCGCCTCGATGCATCCGGGATGCAGCCTGCAGCCCCGGATGCCCGCCGCGATCTGTTTCTTGCCCTGCGTGACATTGCCGCACACGGCCGCGGCCCCGAAACGCAGCAGCCTTCGATCGGCTGCTCGATCAAATGGCGCAAAGTCTGATCTGACACAATGTTTCACCCCCCACTTTCCGCTATGATCCGCCCCTGTCCGCCACGCCTGTCGCCACAGCCGCACCCATGACACCACCGCTGCACAGCCCCGATACGCTCCGCCTGCATCTGGCTTACCTGCAGGCGGTCGTCGCCAGCATGGCCCAGGGCATCAGCGTGTTCGACCAGAATCTTCGCCTGCGGGTCTGGAACAGCCGGTTCATCGAGGTGCTCGACCTGCCACCAGAAATCGTGGTTGAGGGCGTCAGTTTTGCGGATTTGATCCGCGTTCCGGCAGAGCGCGGCGAATATGGCCCCGGCGACCCCGAAGACTACATCCGCGAAATCTGTGCGCTGGCACGCCAGTTCCTGCCACACCGTTTCGAACGCGCCCGCCCCAGCGGTCGCACGCACCTGGTGCACGGTGAGCCACTCGTCCTCGATGGACAACTGGCGGGCTTCATCACCACCTACACCGACATCAGCGAACAGAAGGCCGCCACGGCGGCGCTGCAGGCGCAACACGAATTGCTGGAAGCCGTGATCGAATCGGTCCCCTGCGGCATTTCGATGTTCGACAAGGATTTCCGCCTGCAGATTGCCAACACCCGCTTTCGTCAGCTGCTCGACATCCCGGATGAATTCTTCACCGACCCGCCCCCGACCCTGGGCGATTTCTATCGCTTCAATGCCGAACGTGGCGAATATGGCCCCGGCGATCCGCAAACCATCGTGCACCACATGCTCAAGCGCGCCCAGCAGCATGCACCGCACCATTTCGAACGCACCCGCCCCAATGGCCAGACCCTCGATGTCCGTGGCCGCCCGATGGCCGATGGTGGGCTGGTCACCATCTACACCGACATCTCCGACCGCGTCGCCAGTGCGGAAAAGGAAAAGCTGGCGCAGGTAGTCTTCAACCACACCCCGGCCGGGATTTTCGTCACCGACGAAGCTTTCGCCATCATTTCCGCCAACCCGTCCGCCTCGGCCATGACGGGCTATCCGCTGGAACAGTTGCCCAACGCCCAGGTATTCAATTTCATCGACAGCACCGCCTCCTGGCAGCAGCACGAGTTGCATACCGCGCTCAAGCTACACCGTGCCTGGCGGGGCGAAATCAGCATCCGCCGACACAATGGCTCGACCTTCCCGGCCAGCCTGCGCATCAAGCAGGTGGAAGACCAGATCAGTGGTCTGGCGCACCGCTATATCTGGATTTTCGCCGACATCACCGAACGCAAGGAAAGCGAAGCGCGGATGCAGCACATCGCGCAGCACGATCCGCTCACCGGCCTGCCCAACCGCCTGGCACTGCTCACCCGCCTTGGCCAGTTGCTACCGGAGGCACGGCGGCATAGCTGGCGGATCGGCATCATGTTCATCGACCTGGACCGCTTCAAGACCATCAACGACACCCTGGGGCATCAGGTCGGAGACCAGTTGCTGCGCGAAGTCGCCACCCGACTCAGCGCAGTGACCCGCGAAACCGATTTCGTCGCCCGCCTGGGCGGTGACGAGTTCGTCATCGTCCTGCCCGGCATTACGTCCCCCGCCGATGCCGCCCTCGTCGCCAGCAAGGTGGTCAACAGCCTGAGCACGCCGATCATGGCGGAAGAGCACGAACTGCACACCAGCCCCTCGATCGGCATCAGCCTCTTCCCCGATGACGGTGGCGACAGCCATGATGTGCTGAAGAACGCCGATACCGCGATGTATCACGCCAAATCGGCCGGCCGCAACAATTACCAGTTCTTTGCCCCGAACATGAACCAGGTCGCCCTGGAACGCATGGATATCGAGCGCAAGCTGCGCCGCGCCATCAGCAACCAGGAATTCGCCCTGCAGTTTCAGCCCCAGTTCGACACTGCCAGCGGCATGCCGACCGGCGTCGAAGCCTTGCTGCGCTGGCACCATCCGGTCGACGGCGTCATTGCCCCCGACCGCTTCATCCCGATTGCCGAGGAAACCGGCTTGATCGTCGAAATCGGCGACTGGGTACTGCACACCGCCTGCCGCGAGGTCAAACGCTGGATCGACCATGGTCTGGCGCCACTGCGCATCGCCATCAACGTATCCGCCCGCCAGCTACGGCGCCGCGATTTCTGCGAAATCGTCGCCGGTGTCCTTGCCGAATCCGGCCTGCCCCCCGAACTCCTCGAACTGGAAATCACCGAAAGCTCGGTGATGGAAAATCCCGAGGAGGCCACCCTGATTCTCACCCGCCTCGGCCGCATGGGCATCAATCTGGCGATCGACGATTTCGGTACCGGCTACTCTTCTCTCGCCTATCTCAAACTGTTCCCCATCGACCGGCTAAAGATCGACCGCTCCTTCGTGCGCGACATCGAGCAGGATCTGAACGACCGTGCCATCGCATTCGGCACCATTGCCCTTGCTCATTCACTCGGTCTCAAGGTGATTGCTGAAGGCGTGGAAACCGACGACCAACTGGAACTGCTGCGCAGCAACGGTTGCGACGAAGTACAAGGCTACCTGTTCAGCAAACCCCTGCACGGCCCCACCGCTTTCAGCTTCCTGCACACATACCGGCCAGGCGGGTAAAATCCGCGCTTTCCGTTTCTGGAGGCTGCCATGGCGCGCCCGACCCTATCCCGTTATCTCGTCGAAGAACATCGTTGTGCCGGTTGCGTACCGGCGGACCTCAACTTCCTGATCAAGATCGTGGCCCGTGCCTGCCTGCACATTTCGGTCGCCATCGGCAAAGGGGGTCTTGGCGATGTGCTGGGCGAAGCCGGCAGCGATAACGTGCAGGGTGAAGCACAGAAGAAACTGGATGTGCTGTCCAATGAAAGCCTGCTCGAAGCCAACGAATGGGGGGGTTATCTTGCCGCCATGGCCTCCGAAGAGATGGAACTGCCGCACCTGGTGCCCAACCGTTTCCCCAAAGGCAAGTACCTGCTTACCTTCGATCCGCTGGACGGCTCGTCGAACATCGACGT
>RRZU011033928.1_pt1 | contig 11319 bp, 7 predicted proteins | sample 2165561 | NCBI WGS metagenome assembly RRZU01 (sample SAMN10456909, study PRJNA506462) | wastewater metagenome | isolation source: wastewater sludge | place: USA: Moscow, Idaho | reverse complement strand
GACTCTGCCGCAAGTTGTACTTTAAAGACCACCCCTGCTTTAACTTTTCTCTGTTCTTGAGGGTGTTGGTTGCTTGTCTCCTCCTTGTTGCTAGTCTCTGTTTGCTTGACGGCTTTCTTTGACGAGGTTGGTGTCGATGGCTTTGCTAGTGGTTGTTCTACTTTTGTAGCATTTTCTTTCTTGTCCTGTTTTGCTTGCTTTGCTATTCCTACATATTTAATAGGTATATCGCGAGCACCACTAGCCGAGGTTGCACTGCCTTTATATTTTATGTCAGTATTAATTGCAAATTTTTTCAAATCTGCTTGAATTTGGGCTACTTCATGAATCTCTGTAGCATCCTCAATCATGAAAGCAAAATATCCAGTTATTGATAGCTCCTTTTTATCTGCTTGTTTTGCTTTAGGTTTTAGCCTGTAACTTACAAGGAACCGGGCTTGGTTGGGAAGATCGAGCCATAGGAACTTTACTTTCCCGTTGCTATAATCGAATACACCACCTCTTGTTTCTAAAACCTCTGCAGTGTAACCTTGAGGTATAGTTTCTTCGAGTTTTGCGTATTTATTCGCCTTTCCTTTGTCCAGCAAGATGCTAACCATGTAGGTGTCGGTTTTTGCATCGTATGATACCTGTCTTAAGGCCTTTGAGGGCATCTTAAGCGACTCCATTTGTTGGGTAGCCGGTATAAATGTAAGATTCGATTCTGGGGCAGGCTTACTCTTAAAGTTTTTGAGGTCAACAACATTTGCTGGATTTACGTTTGGCGCAGGTGTAATTTCCACTACTACATCTTTGGAGGTAGCTGTTGCATGTACATTGTTGGCATTGATGAAAACAAAAGATCCGCTCAAACTTAGAGATCCCTTTACATTAGCATGGGTAACAACTTTGTACGAAAACTTCAATGAATTCGTTTTCTGAAGACTGAACCACATTAGTTTAAGCGTCTGATTCGTAAATTCGAAATCAGAGTTAGCACAATCTGCAGGTTCAACAGTAACTCCATAGGGGAGCCCTTGCATAAATCGGGCTATTCCTTGTATTTCGGCATTAGAAACTTCAATGCTTACAGTAAAAGAAGATCCGGCAACTGCCTGTTTTGGAGCGTTAACTATCAAAACAGGAGTGTCGCCTGCTTGCACTATATTGGTTGTTAGCAAGAAAAAACCGAGTAATATTCCAAAAAAACGCAACATCTCCCTTTTTAGGTTACTTATAGTTCTTTAGTAAGTCTAGTTCTCATCTAAATATAGCTTAAAAATATAAAAGATATTTGGAATACATAGCCTTAAAGTATGTTCAACAAGTAATATTGATGTGCATGATCTTTGTGCTTGTATTTAAATTACATGTAAACAGCGTGTTGTGTTTAAAAACTAAAACTGCTTCCTCCTAAAAATTCTCTTAAAATTGAAGTGGGAGGGATTTCCTCTTCCAGTAAAGGAACGAAGTAGCTCAAAAACTTTAGAAGCCGATGTGCTTCTGCATATTCATAAGTTGTTGGAGGAACCTCCCTGAGAAGTGGTTCTGCATGTTGCTTTAAGACTGCGAGCTCGTAAAGTAGCGCAGAGTTAAACATTACATCTGCAAATTCTTGGTAGGGGAAGATGTTTTTCTCTTCTCCGCTACGTACGCTTGGCCATCGCTTTATGGTTTCGAAGGCAGAGTAGTTTCTATACCTCGCATCGCGTACAATTCGGCGTATTAGTCGGTTATCGGTAGTAGGCACATGGTTGTGCCTGTCCATTGATATAGAGGTAAGCGCTGATAGGTAAATTTTAAACTTTTTCTTCTCATCAATCATCGATGTTAGCATAGGGTTAAGAGCGTGAATTCCTTCTACGATGATAATGCTGTTATTGTCAATCTTCAGTTTGTGGCCTTTGTATATTCGTTGTCCTGTTTCGAAGTTAAACGAGGGTATAGCAACGGTATCGCCATTCATAAGGGCGGTTAAGTCTGTGTTGAATTGCTTTATGTCTACAGCATAAATTGATTCGAAGTCGTAGTTCCCATTTTCATCTTTAGGGGTATGCTCGCGATCGACAAAGTAGTTGTCCATTGAAATGGTTACGGGTTTTAGCCCTAGGACGCGAAGCTGAACTGCAAGGCGCTTCGAAAAGGTTGTTTTACCGCTTGATGAAGGACCCGATATTAGCGCTAGGTGAACCTCTTTCCTGTTGAAAATTAGGTCTGCTATTTGTGCTACTTTTTTTTCATGGAGTGCTTCTGCGACCTTGATAAGCTCGCCTCCATTCCCTTCTAGAATCGTTTGGTTGAGATCTCCAATTGTTTCGGCATCAATAATTTTTAACCAATCCTTTTGCTCCTGAAATACATCGAACATCTTATTTTGTAATACGATATCTTCTAGCTTTTCAGGGTTATCTTTTTTGGGAGTCATTAGAAGCATGCCTTCGAAATATTTCACCAAATCGAAGTTTGTAAGAAATCCTGTCGAAGGAACAAGTTCTTCGTAGTAGTAGTCGATAGTTTCGTCGAGCTGGTAAACCGACGTGTAAAGTTTAGGCTTCGTTTTTAGAAGCTTAACCTTTTGATTCAGCCCTTCCGCTTCAAAAAGTGGAAGGGCCTCTTCCGTTAGCATCTTTATTCGGTTAAAGGGTAGGTCTGCATCAATTATTTCTTTCATCCGATCAAGAATAGCCATCACAATTTCGAGGTCAACACCTTCCATCCCTTCAATTTCACAGTAGTATCCTTTGGATATGGAATGCTCAATTCGTAGCTGTTTGGACGGCAAAACATCCTTTATGGCTTTGTTGAGGACGAAGAATAAAGAACGCTCGTACATTCTACGTCCTGCTTGGTGGGTGATGTCTATAAATCGGACGGTCTTCGGAGAGTATATTCTATAGGAAAGTTCTTTTATCTTGTTGTTAACAAAAGCACCTAGGACGGGATGTTTAAGCGTTACATTATGTGATTTGGCAATGTCTAATAGCGACATTCCTGGTTCGATAAGTGCTTTAGCTCCAATGTTGTCTAAAACTATTTCAATTTTATTTGGCATATCCTTCAAATTTGAGAGCTAAATCTAATACTTTTTGTCAATAGCAACTAGTTCATAAAGTTGTTTTCAAGTATTTATTCTGGATATAGGGCAGACTTACATAGAATGTATTGATGTGCTTTTGCAGTACATTGTATTTGTTAGGTTTTCTGAAATTTGTTGTACCTTTAAATAAATTCAAATGGTGGTGAATATTAAATGTCCAAGATGATGAGTGAAGATTTTTTGCAATTCATATGGAAATTTCAACTTTTTGATCGGCACAACTTTGTGTGCACCACGGGTGAGACTGTTGAAGTGCTGCATCCTGGTAGCCTTAATAGTGATGCTGGTCCTGATTTTTTTAATGCAAAGCTGCAAATTGATGGTCAGACGTGGGCTGGAAACGTAGAAATTCATCAAAACACATCAGACTGGATAAAGCACAACCATCATGCTGATAAAGCGTATGATAGTGTAGTTATACATGTTGTTGCTAATCATGACGGAACCGATGTATGTCGTACAAATGGAACACCTGTTAAGTGTGCCGTTTTGCATTATGACAAAGGTTTAGAGTCTCGATATTGTGAGATTGTCAACTCTGTAGATTGGATACCCTGTGAAAGGTACATTAGGGATGTTGATGATTTTTTTATAAAGCATTTCTTAGAAAGGCTTCTAATTGAGAGGTTGGGTAAGAGGGTTGATGCTGTTGAGCATGAACTTAGAAGAACATTAAAAAGTTGGGAGGAGGTTTTTTACATATTTTTACTGAGAAATTTTGGATTCTCAATTAATGCCCTACCCTTTGAACTATTGGCAAAAGTGTTGCCTTATAACATAGTGCTTAAGCATCGTAATAATAAATTACAAATAGAAGCGTTGCTATTTGGGCAAGCGGGATTTCTTTCAAATGTTGAAAATGATGAGTATACGACAGCTTTAAAACGAGAATACTCCTTTCTGGCTGATAAATACAAGTTAAGGGCGTTGGATTTAAGTTTATGGAAGTTTTTGAGAACCCGTCCTCAAAATTTTCCCACCATACGAATAGCTCAGTTGGCAGATTTGCTCCATAAGCATGCCTCAATATTTTCAAAAGTAGTAAGTTGTAATAGTTTTGTTGAGTTCTGTGACTTGTTTTCGGGCATAACTCTTTCTCCTTATTGGGAGAATCATTTTGTATTTGGCAAACAAACTCTTTCGCAAAAAAAGAATCTTGGATATAGCGCTTTGAGCCTACTTGGCATAAATCTATTTGTACCTTTCGTTTTTGCATATGGCCATTTGAATGACATGCCTCAGTTAAAGGAGAAAGCGTTAGATATGCTAGAGTCCACCCCCCCAGATAAAAATAGAGTGATCGAAAAGTGGAAGATTCTGGGTATACCGGTAGGTTCGGCGTTTTATACGCAAGCCCTTTTACACTTAAAAAGGGACTACTGTGATGAAAGGCGATGCCTATCCTGTTCAATAGGGAAAAAAATTGTTGAAGGCGGGGTGTCTATACGCTAGAAGCACTAGATTTCAGTTTTTGCTGATGGTTAGAACTTTTGATGTGGATTTATAAGTAAAAAAGCGACGATGAGGTTGGTTGAAAAAAAAATTATGCTTAATTTTGCGCGTCTTTAGTAAGGCGAACGCTATAAAATTTTTTAGAGATGAGCTATTTAACAGCAGAAAAAAAACAGGAACTTTTCCAACAGTACGGGAAGTCTAATACCGACACTGGCTCAGCAGAAGGTCAGATTGCGCTATTTTCATACCGTATCAACCATTTAACCGAGCATCTCAAAACCCACCGCAAAGACTATGACACCCAACGTTCGCTACTTAAGTTGGTGGGTAAGCGCAGAAGATTGCTCGAATATTTGAAGGATACGGATATTGAAAGGTACAGAGCAATCATTAAGGCTCTTAACTTGAGAAAATAATTTTAGAAGGCAATTGCAAAATTGCCTTTTTTTATACTCCCTTTTAACAAAAGGGAGTATATTTGTTTTTTATAACAAGATAGGAATTAATAAAGAGGTTTTTATGTATAATGCGATCCAAAAAATAATCGAACTTGGTGATGGCAGAGTAATAGAGATTGAAACGGGGAAGTTGGCTAAGCAGGCCGACGGCTCTGTTGTGGTTAAGATGGGTAATACCATGCTTTTGGCCACTGTTACTGCTGCAAAGGAGGCCAAGGAAGATGTAGACTTCATGCCGCTTTCGGTAGACTACAAGGAAAAGTATGCAGCTGCAGGTCGTTTCCCTGGTGGCTTCATGAAAAGAGAGGCAAAGCCTTCTGATTACGAGGTTCTGGTTTCGCGATTGGTCGATCGCGCTCTACGTCCGCTCTTTCCCGATGATTTTCATGCTGAGGTTTTTGTTACCGTAAACCTTATTTCTGCTGATAAAGATATTATGCCAGATGCACTTGCAGGTCTTGCAGCATCGGCAGCGTTGGCCGTATCCGATATCCCTTTCAATGGTCCAATTTCAGAAGTTCGTGTTGCAAGAGTTAATGGCGAACTGATGATTAACCCAACCTTTTCGCAACTGAAGAATGCCGATATCGACATTATGGTTGCCGCAACCATCGATAATATTATGATGGTTGAAGGAGAAATGAATGAGGTTTCGGAAGCAGATATGCTTGAGGCCATCAGGTTTGCTCATGAGGCAATAAAGAAGCACTGTGTTGCCCAAATAGAACTTGCTGAAGTGGTTGGCAAGACAGTTAAGCGTACCTACTGCCACGAGCGCAACGACGAAGAACTTCGTGAGAAAATTTGGAAGGAAACCTACGATAAGGTATACGAGATAGCAAAGGGGATGACCTCGAAGCATGAGCGTGGCGATAGGTTTGCTGCCGTTCTCGAAGAATTTGAGGCAACCTTGCCCGAAGAGGTTCTTTCAGATATGAAACCTGTAGTAGAACGCTATTTTCACGATGTTCTTAAAGAGGCCATGCGCCGCATGATCATCGATGAAGGTATGCGTTTGGATGGCCGCGATACAAAGACCATTCGTCCAATTTGGAGCGAGGTAGACTATCTGCCCTCTGCACATGGTTCGGCAGTCTTTACTCGTGGAGAAACCCAATCACTTACGACAGTAACGCTTGGAACGAAACTTGACGAAAAACAAATTGACGAGGTGCTTAATCAAGGTACCGAGCAATTTGTACTTCACTATAACTTCCCTCCATTCTCAACTGGTGATGCTCGTGCTTCGCGCGGATTAAGCCGTCGAGAGATAGGTCATGGAAATCTAGCATTCCGTGCTCTTAAGCCAGTAGTACCAATGAATCCTGAAAATCCATATGCCGTTCGCGTTGTTTCAGATATTCTAGAGTCTAATGGATCTTCTTCTATGGCTACTGTTTGTGCTGGCACTCTTGCTCTTATGGATGCTGGTGTGAAGATCAAACGCCCTGTTTCGGGTATTGCAATGGGACTTATTGCCGATAAGAAGACAGGCAAGTTTGCCGTTCTTTCCGACATTCTTGGCGATGAAGATCATCTTGGCGATATGGACTTTAAGGTTACTGGAACTGAGAATGGTATCACTGCAACACAGATGGATATCAAGGTTGACGGCCTTTCGTATGAAATACTATCTCAAGCACTTGAACAAGCACGTGCTGGACGTATGCATATCTTAGGCAAAATTCTAGAGACCATTAAAGAACCTCGCGAAGACTACAAACCTCACGTTCCTCGCATCGAGCAGCTTATTATTCCTAAGGAGTTTATTGGTGCTGTTATTGGGCCAGGTGGTAAGATTATCCAAGAAATACAAAAGGAAACCAATACTACCATTACTATTACCGAGGTAGAAAACAAGGGTATTGTTGATATCTTTAGTGAAGATAGAGACGGACTTGTTGCAGCTGCTCAGAAAATAAAGGCAATAGTAGCGGTTCCTGAAGAAGGCGAAGTTTATAGAGGTAAGGTAAAATCAATCCTTCAGTTTGGAGCATTTGTTGAAATACTTCCAGGTAAGGATGGTCTTCTTCATATCTCAGAAATTGATCATAAGCGCGTTGAAAAGGTGGAAGATGTCCTTAAAGAAGGCGATATGGTTGATGTTAAACTGATCGAAGTAGATAAGAAAACAGGCAAGCTAAAGTTGAGCCGTAGGGCTCTTCTTCCAAAGCCAGAGCAAGCTCCTCGTGAACCACGTCCTGATGGACCAAAACGTGGAGATCGTCCTTCAAAGCCAGAACGCAAAGAATAGTCTCGCAAATAAGAAGAAAAAGGGGGAGAATTATCTCCCTTTTTTGTTGGTTAAAATAACCTAAAACTCAACTTGGCATGTTGACTTTTGGTTGTTATTGCTGTTAATTCTAAGAGGGTTACACCCTAATTGTTGAAATAAGGATAAATCCTTATTTATTTAATCCATTTATTTCTTTTTTAGCTTAAAGATTTATAAGTTTGCAAATGAATGGCCTGAGTTTGTAAAAAGAAACTTTAATACAAAAATAGACAAGCGATTATGAGAAACATTCGTATCAGCTATTTAGCATGGATGGTTGCTGCTGTACTTCTGCTAGGAAGTTGTAGCAATCCTGAAAAGATGAAGAAGGCGGTTGACCAGGTAAAGGTAACCTGCGTTCCAACTGCACTCGAAGCAAAAGCTGGAACCGTTAAGGCTAAGATTAGCGTTAATTTCCCAGTTAAGTTCTTCAATAAAAAGGCAGTTCTTGAGCTTACTCCTGTTTTAGTATACAATGGAGGAGAACTTGCTGCACCAGCAAAGTTGCTTCAGGGCGAAGATGTAAAGGATAACAATCAGGTTATTAGCTACGAAAACGGTGGTGGCTATGAGCAAGAAGTTGAATTCCCATATAGCGATCAGCTAAGAATGGCGAAACTTGAACTTCGCGTAAAGATCCTTTACAAAGGAAAAACAATTCCATTTGATCAGCCTTACAAGTTAGCAGATGGAGTTAGTGCTCTATACACTTTGGCAACTCCTGCTGCTGCTCCAATTTTCTACGATCAAACTTACCAAAGAATTACCCCAGAGCAACAGTCTGCTGAAATTCTTTTCATGATTAGCAAGGCTATTGTTGAAAAGAAAGAACTTTCTAAGGCTCAGGTTAAAGAACTGGAGCAATACATTTCAAAGGTTAAGAAGGATACCGTAAACAAGTCGTTCCAAGGTCTTGCTATTAAGGCTTATGCTTCTCCAGACGGTCCAGTTGAATTCAACGACAAACTTTCTGCAAAGCGTGGTACTTCTACCAAGGATGCTGTAAAGAAGAGCTTTAAGACTGTTAAGGATGTAGTTAGCAAGCCAGAAGTTACCTCTCTTGGTGAAGACTGGGATGGTTTTGTTGCTCTTGTTAGCGCTTCTAACATTGCAGATAAGGAGCTTATTCTTCGCGTAGTTTCTATGTACAGCGATCCTAACGTTCGTGACCGCGAAATTAAAAATCTTTCTGCTGGATGGCCTGATCTTAAGAAGACCATTCTTCCTGCTCTTAGAAAGTCTAACCTAATTGCAAACGTAAATAGCATTGGTCTTTCTGATGATCAAATTAAGGCTAAGATCCAAAATAAGGATTACAGCAATATTTCAGCAGATCAACTTGTATATGGTGCTAAGCTTTCTTCTGATCTATCTTACAAGATTGCTGCATACGAAGGTGCTATTCAACTTGACAGCAAGAACTACAAGGCTATCAACAACCTTGGTGCTATCTATCTAATGCAAGGAAAGGTTGCTGAAGCCGCTAAGCAATTCGAAGCTGCTGCTGCTATCAACAACGATGCGGTTGTAAAGAACAACCTTGGTGCAGTTGCTCTTGCTCAAGGAAAGATTGCTGAAGCTGAAAAACTATTTGTTCAGGCTGGCGATGCTGGAGATCAGGTTAAGCACAATCTTGCCTACATCGCTATCACTAAGGGTCAATACACTGCCGCTGTAGATTACCTTGCTGGAAGCAACTCGTTCAACCAAGCTCTTGCGCTACTTCTTGTAGGTAAGACTGAGAATGCTTCTAAGGTTCTTGAGCAAGTTAACTCTCCAAAGGGTGCTTATCTTAAGGCTGTAATTGCTGCTCGTCAAGGAAACGAGTCTGCAGTACTTAGCAACTTGAAGGAAGCTGTATCTGGTGATGCTTCATGGAAGAAACTAGCTGCAACTGAATTCGAATTCCGTGCATACCTTCAAAATGCTGCATTCCAATCACTCCTATAGTATTGGAGGTGTAATAATATAAAAGGAGGCTTAACGCCTCCTTTTTTGTTTTCTATAATTGAGAAAGATTTTCGCAAGTAGTGAGCTAAAGTGCAAGTCTTCGGAAGAATTCCCACATTACAATTCCCGCTGTTATAGATACGTTGAGGGAATGCTTTGTGCCTTCTTGGGGAATTTCTATAGCGTAGTTGCTGGCTTGCACTACGGCTTGATCTACTCCTTTAACTTCATTTCCTAGTACTAGAGCATATCTGGCATCTGGTTCGATAACGAATTTTTCGAGAGAAATACTGCCTTCTACCTGTTCGATTGATATAACGATATAGCCAGTTTTTTTTAGGTTTTCGACGGCATCGGTACAGTTTTCGAAGTATTCCCAAGCAACGCTATCTTCGGCCCCTAATGCAGTTTTATGGATTTCTTTGTTGGGTGGTGTCGAGCATATTCCTGTTAATACCACCTTTTCGATTCTAAAGGCATCAGCAGTGCGAAATACTGAACCTATGTTGTTTTGGCTTCTTACGTTGTCGAGAACAATTGCTATAGGGTGTTTTTTTGCCCTTTTGAACTCTTCAAGATCTAATCTGTTTAATTCGTGTACTTCTAACTTTCTCATGGTTACCATAAAAGAGGGGTAAAGATATAACAACTTAGCATTAAACCACTCTAAACTTTTATCTTTATGAACTTACACGAATATCAGGCGAAAGAAATTCTTTGCAAGCATGGCGTTGCGGTTCCGTATGGTATACTTGCAAGTACGCCCAATGAGGCCCAAGAGGCTGCATTAAAAATAGAGCAAGTTTCTAATTCGAAGTATTGGGTTGTTAAGGCTCAAATTCATGCAGGTGGTCGTGGTAAAGGTGGTGGTGTTAAGGTCGCAAAATCGATTGAGGAGGTGCGTGAGCTTGCAAATGCAATGATTGGAATGCAGCTGATAACACATCAAACCGGGCCCGAAGGGAAGAGGGTTAGTAAAGTTCTAGTTACCGAGGATGTTTACTTTAAAGGGGAAGATCCTTTAAAAGAGCTATACCTTTCTATCCTCTTAGATAGAAAAGAAAGAAAAAATGTAGTAGTATACTCTACAGAAGGAGGGGTGGATATAGAAGAGGTTGCAAGCAGGTCGCCTGAGCGCATATTTAAAGAGATTATAGAACCTATAGGACTTCAGGATTACCAAATTAGAAAGATTGCATTTAAGTTAGGATTATCAGGAGATACGATTAAATACTTTGCGAATTTTTTGAAGGCAGCATACGATGCATATCTTAGTTCAGATGCTTCGTTAGTTGAGGTTAATCCGTTACTGAAGGCTGCAGATGGGCGTATAATTGCGGTGGATGCTAAAATGGTTATAGATGATAATGCCTTATATAGAAAACCATCTGTTGCGGCTTGTAGGGATATGGACGAGGAAGATCCCTACGAAGTGGAAGCTTCGGCCTGCAACCTTAACTTCATAAAGCTTGATGGGAATGTGGGGTGTATGGTGAATGGTGCAGGATTGGCCATGGCAACAATGGATATTATCAAGCATTCGGGAGGAGCCCCTGCCAATTTTCTGGATGTTGGTGGTGGTGCAAATGCCACATCTGTAGAGGCAGGTTTTAGAATTATACTAAAAGACCCCAATGTAAAGGCAATCTTGGTTAATATTTTTGGCGGAATCGTTCGCTGTGATAGGGTCGCACTAGGGATTGTAAGCGCTTACAAAGAAATAGGGTCTGTCGGAATTCCTGTAATTGTTCGACTTCAAGGAACTAATGCTGTAGATGGTAAGCGTATTCTTGATGAGTCTGGTTTAAAGGTACAAGCAGCCATATCGCTGTTAGATGCAGCAAATCTTGTTAAGTATGCCGTAGTCTGAATATTAAAAAAGAGGGGCAATACCCCTCTTTTTGATTCTATAGTAGTGCTACCAGTTAATCTTTTTTCTTCTTACAGGCATTGTCATGCATCGAGCACCTCCACCACCGCGAGGCAGCTCTGATCCATCAATTGCAACAACATACTTGTGGTGAGCGTTTAGGTCAATATGGTTGGTGATTACATCTTTGGCCTTGATGATTTCGAAGCCGTGCTTGTTCATCTCCTCTAATGTG
>RRZU010270170.1_pt1 | contig 11321 bp, 8 predicted proteins | sample 2165561 | NCBI WGS metagenome assembly RRZU01 (sample SAMN10456909, study PRJNA506462) | wastewater metagenome | isolation source: wastewater sludge | place: USA: Moscow, Idaho | reverse complement strand
TTTATCGGCGAACGGCCGTTCAAGGAATTCCTGATGCGTTATCTGCCGCCGAAAAAGGGTGAGATTCGCTGCCTCGACGATGAGCGAGTGCTCGGCGAACACGATGGCCTGACCTTCCATACCATTGGTCAGCGCAAGGGGTTGCACATCGGTGGGACAAAGAATTACGCCAAGGACGGCGAACACGACGCGTGGTTCGTGTCTGGCAAGGATATGGCCAGCAACGTGCTCTACGTGGTGCAGGGGCACGATCATCCGGCATTGCTGGCGGACGAATTGCAAGCGGATCAACTGTCCTGGGTGTCAGGAAAGGCGCCTCATGCGCATTGGGTTTATGCAGCTAAAACGCGTTATCGGCAGGCTGATGCGCCGTGTGAAATCGAGCGTATCGATAGCGACGGCTGCCTGATCAAGTTCGCTGAAGCACAATGGGCGGTAACGCCGGGGCAATCGGTCGTGGTGTACGAGAGCCGGGTTTGCCTGGGTGGCGGGGTGATTGTTTAGCTGGCCGGATCTTTAGTGAAGAGATCTCCACCGAGAACCTTGGCGATGTTCTTTTATTTAGGCTATACGGCTTGATGCTTATTCAGATCGTTTTACATCTTTAATAATACGCGGTGCCCCGGCATTTTGATCTTGCTGAGGACTGAGCTGTTTGATTGCCCAGAACCGGGTTGAATCGCACGCACAGCTTTAAGCGAACGGGCCCAACAGCCTGATGGCTGCATTACTCTCTGTGCCTCCGCAGCATTTCTGTTGAAAGAGCTTGTTCGTTTTTAATGCGCAAGACTCCCGGTGTTTCCAATCGCTTGGCGCTCTGGGGTAGAATTGCGGGAGGTATTTCGCCGGTCAATGGCGCTTCGCGCGGTTGGCTGGCTTGTTTTTTCTTGTGGGCTTGCGGTGCGCGGTTGTGGCGCAGAACGGCAAGACAGTGAATAGTGATCAGAAAGGACGGCATGCCGCAGGGCATCCGCAATGGTTGAAGGCGATGAAACCGATACTCAAATCGAACAAGCTGGCTAATGTTTGCTACGACATCCGTGGCCCCGTTTTGCAGCAAGCCAAGCAGATGGAAGATGAAGGGCACAAGATCATCAAGCTGAATATCGGTAATCTCGGGCCGTTTGGCTTCGATTCGCCGGAAGAAATTCAGCTCGACATGATCCGCAATCTGCCGAATGCTGCAGGTTATTGCGATTCCAAAGGGATTTTCGCCGCGCGCAAGGCGATCATGCACTACACCCAGGAGAAGAATATCAAGGGTGTGACGCTGGAAGATATTTACATCGGTAACGGCGCTTCCGAACTGATCGTCATGGCGATGAACGCGCTGCTCAATCCCGGTGACGAGGTGCTGGTTCCGGCGCCGGATTATCCCTTATGGACGGCGGCGGTGAGCCTTTCCGGCGGAACGCCGCGGCATTACCTGTGCGATGAGGCAAACGGTTGGCAGCCGGATCTGGACGATATTCGCTCCAAGATTACGCCCAATACGCGCGCCATCGTCGTTATCAATCCGAATAACCCGACCGGCGCCTTGTATCCGGAGAGCACGCTGCTTGAGATTATCGCTATCGCACGCCAACATGGTCTGATCCTTTATTCCGACGAGATTTACGACAAGGTGCTTTACGACGGCGAGACGCATACGGCGATGGCTTCGTTGTCGGAAGATGTGATGACCGTTACTTTTAATGGTCTGTCGAAGAATTACCGTTCCTGCGGCTATCGTGCTGGCTGGATGGTGGTTTCCGGCGATTTGCGTGATGCCCGCGATTACATCGAGGGGCTTGATATGCTCGCTTCGATGCGTCTGTGTGCCAATGTTCCGGCTCAGTACGGCATTCAGACGGCGCTCGGCGGCTATCAGAGCATCAATGATCTGGTTGCGCCGACCGGACGCTTGTGCCGCCAGCGCGATCTGGCCTATGAGTTGATCACGGCGATTCCGGGGGTCACCTGCGTCAAGCCGAAGGCCGCGCTGTACATGTTCCCCAAGCTTGATTCGAAGATTTATCCGATCGTCAACGATCAGGAATTCATTGCTGAACTCTTACGGGTAGAGCGTGTTCTGTTGGTGCAGGGTAGCGGCTTTAACTGGCCGCATCCGGATCACTTCCGGGTTGTCTTTCTGCCGCATGAAGACGAGTTGCGCGAGGCGATTGCCCGTCTGGCACGCTTCCTCGAGACGTATCGTCAGCGGCACGGCACGTAAGACGTTTCAAGCGTGCCGGTGCGCTTGGTGCGTGGCGCGAGTTTATTGCGGGTCAGCCGCTTCGTTAAGTTTTTAGGATGGCTTTTAAATGAAACCGATCAACGTTGGACTTCTTGGTATCGGCACTGTCGGTGGCGGTACTTACACTGTTCTCAAGCGCAACGCCGAGGAAATCGCTCGTCGCGCGGGTCGCCCGATTCAGATCGTCGCAGTGGCCGACAAGGATCTTGAGCTGGCCAGAAAAGTAACGGGCGAAGCCTGTCGCCTGAGCGATGATGCGTTCTCGATCGTCTCCGATCCAGAAGTCGATGTCGTCGTTGAACTGATTGGCGGTTACGGGGTGGCCAAGGATTTGGTGCTTAAAGCTATCGAGAACGGCAAGCATGTCGTGACGGCGAACAAGGCGCTGCTGGCCAATTACGGCAACGAGATTTTTGCCGCGGCGCAGAAGAAGGGCGTGACGGTGGCTTTCGAAGCGGCTGTTGCTGGCGGTATCCCGATTATCAAGGCGCTGCGCGAAGGCTTGACAGCCAATCGCATCGAGTGGATTGCCGGCATCATCAATGGCACCACCAACTTTATTCTGTCCGAGATGCGTGACAAGGGCTTAGCTTTTGACGTCGTGCTCAAGGAAGCGCAGCGTTTGGGCTATGCCGAAGCTGATCCGACCTTCGACGTCGAAGGCGTCGATGCCGCGCACAAGCTCACCATCATGAGCGCCATTGCTTTTGGTAATCCGATGAATTTTGCCAAGGCGCATATCGAGGGGATCAGCAAGCTTGAGGCGGCCGACATCAAATACGCCGAACAACTCGGCTATCGCATCAAGCTGCTCGGGATTACCAAGCGGACCTCAGAAGGTGTTGAGCTGCGTGTGCATCCGACGCTGATTCCGACGAGGCGTTTGATCGCCAATGTTGAAGGCGCGATGAATGCGGTGCTGGTCAAGGGCGATGCCGTCGGGCCGACGCTTTACTACGGCAAAGGCGCGGGCGCCGAGCCGACCGCTTCGGCCGTGATCGCCGATCTCGTCGATGTTACCCGCATGCACTCGGCTGATCCCGAGCATCGCGTCCCGCATCTGGCCTTCCAGCCCGATGCCATGGCCGATCTGCCGATTCTGCCGATGTCCGAGGTGATCACCAGTTACTACCTGCGTATGCGTGTTGAGGACAAGCCGGGCGTGCTGGCTGACATCACCCGTATTCTCGCCGACCAGCAGATCTCGATCGACGCGATGATTCAGCGCGAGCCGGATGAAGGCGAAGAGCAGACCGATATCATCATCCTGACGCACAAGACGCGCGAGAAGAACGCCGATGCAGCGATTGCCAAGATTGAATCGCTGGTTGTCGTCAAAGGCAAGATTACCCGCTTGCGCCTGGAAGAACTGCTGTAAGGCGGGCGGTCTTTCGCCGGTTGTCTGTGTCCCCTCGCGCTTGTGACGATGTTAACTGATCGAAGCGGAGCGGGAGCATGGACGAAAAGTCGCTGATCTGTCTTGTGTTGGTAATGATCGGCCTATGGACAGGTCTGATCGGCATTCGTTTCCTGGTCGTCTGGTTGCAGTTGATGCGCATGCGCTTTGCGCCAGGTGACATCTTTCGGGCCGACCGTTCGGCCATGCCCGCCGAGGTGGCGGCGATTCTCGATCCCATGTTTGACCGTTTGGCAGCACTGGGCTTCGCTTACGAAGAAACGTTTCTGGCGCAGCCCATGCTGCGCTACGCTGACGCACAGCCGGTCTGGATCGATGTTCATGCTCATGCGCCAAGCGGCAGCCGCGCCTCGGTGCAAATTTCAGAGTCGCCGGAGCCGGGCTTTGTCGCGGCGGTTTCCTTCTCCACCGATTATGAGCAGACGATGCTCCAGACGGAAAACCGCAGGCTGCATCTGTTGTTACCGGTTCCCGACGCTTGCCAGCTGGCAGATGCCGCCGCCGCGACGCTGGCCGAGCACTGGGCGTTGCATTGCCGCCGTGTTGCAGAGGCTGATGCAGGGGCCGTTATCACCGATCTGGAATGCTTGCGTCAGCGCCATCGCGCTTTGCGCGCGGGCATCTTTGAGCATTGCCAGCGCATCGGCGTGATGTGTGCCGCCGGTGAGCAGTGGCGCTTTACTGCAGCCGGGGCCTGGCGTTATTTGCGGCAGGTGATGGCGGGAAACAAGCGGCTGGCCGTGCTGCCGCCGGCTGCAGAAGTGGAAGAGCCGTCGCTGCGCGTCGCAGCCGACAAGCACGCCTGGCAGACTCAGGAAGCAGTGACCCGGCATAACGTCATGTCGCGACGTGGCAAGCTGCTATGGTTTGCCATCAGCTTGCTGGCCGGTGCGACGGCTTTTGGCTATATGATCTCTTGGGAAATGGTGCCGCTCATTCTCGGCGTCTTGCTCTTTCACGAATTCGGTCATGCGCTGGCCATGCGAGCCCTTGGCTATCGTGGTTTGAGCGTGCTGGTGCTGCCCTTTCTCGGCGCGGTTGCCATTGGCCGCAAGGATGATGCCGGGCCGTGGCAGAAACTCGCTGTGCTGCTTGCCGGGCCGCTGCCGGGTTTGATTCTGGCCGTCGTGTGCTTGCGTTTGAGCCAGTACCACCCGGAGAGTCGCGTTCTACTGGTCAACATCGGCTGGATGGCGCTGAGCCTCAACTATTTCAACCTGCTGCCCTTTACACCGCTTGATGGCGGGCAGATTGTCGATACCTTCTTGTTTGCACGGCGACCGCGCTTGCGCTTCGGGTTTTTTCTGCTAAGTATTGGCGCGCTGTTTGCCGTGGCTTATGCGCTCGATAGCACCCCGCTCGCCGGAGCGGCCCTGTTGCTGGCCTTGGGGATATCGGGCGGATGGCAACGCATGCGTTTGCTCAAAGACCTGAAGGACGTGGCTCCCGGCGACGCTTCGCTCAGCGCGCTGCTTGAGCATATGCATGTCGCGCCCGGCCCCCGCTGGCCGGCCTTTGCGCAACGTTTGCAAACCGTGCGGATGCTGCTGCCATGGCTCAACGGTCGGGCACCCACCTTGGTCGAGAGTCTGCTGGGGATGGGCATTTATCTTGCCGTGATCGCGCTGCCCGTGGCGTTGCTATGGGGTACCGGCATGCCGCAGCAGGCGGTTTCTTCGCTCAGCCGTGACGGGTCTGGGTACGAAGCCGCGCCGCCGGATTGGGAAAAGCAGCTGGCCGAGGCGGCGACTCCCGAAGCTCGCTGGCAGGTGCTGTGGCAAGCCGGGCAATGGTTCGAGGAGGCGGAAAACGAAGCCCAGGTGCTTCATCTATTCCAGCTTGCGCTCGCCGAAAGCAGACAGTTGCCAGAGGATTCTCAGAAAGCGCTGCGCGTGCTCGATGCGCGTCTTGCCGTGGCCCGGAATTCCGAAGCGGAGCTGACTCGCTCCGAATACCTGGACTTGTTACCGACTTTGCGTGAATTGCCGACGGCTGAATGTTGGCGTCTGGCCGATGTGCAGGAAGCGATGAACTGGCTCGATGCGCAAGCGGACGCCGTAGTGCGCATAGAGCGTTATCGCGAAGCGATAGCCGCCCGTGAATTGGCTCCGGGACAAAACGACTATCGTCTCCTTTATGATCGCGTGCAGCTTGCTCGTCTGCTCGACGCGCAGGGTGATGCGTCAGCGGCTGAAGCCTTGTTGCGCAAGAATCTGGCGGAGTTGAGCGGTGAGCGGCGAGAACTCGTCATCTGGCAAATCGGGCCGGCAATCTGGTTTTTGATCGCACATGAGCGGGCGGCCGAAGCGGAAGCGTTGCTCGCCGCGCAGCCGATGCCAGCGCACCATAGCGAGACGCTTCGTTCGACCTTGGCGTGGACGCAGCTGGCGCAAGGGAAAACGGCTCTTGCACGCAAGGCATTGGCGGAAGCGGTCGAAAAGATGGACAAGCAGCGCTGGAATGAATCGCAACGCCTGCTGTTGCTGCTTGACCTGATTCATGCCAGCGCCGATGCGCCGGAGGAAGAAGCACGCTGGATCAAGGAAGCGACGGATTTGCGCGCGGCGATGGACCCTGTTTATCGGGGTGGGCGGTATCTGCTCAATGGCGATGCGAAAAACAAGGAGTGGGAGCGCTCGCGCGATCAGGCACGCTATGCTGCTTTCAAACGCTTGCCGGGGGTTGAAGCGGAGCTGAAGGCAGAAAGTCGGCGGGTATGCAAATAATTCCATTTCCAAACCATCCGTGACTTTGTCGACTTCGCCTTGCCGTGCTACTTGCACAGTCCCGCAGAGATTCCCTTCGGTCACCTTCGGCTCGTCTTCGTGTCACAAATGATCTGGAAATGGAATAGGCTGTCGAGCCAAGGGATGTCCTTTGTCGGGTCAGGGGTATCGCTGATCTAGATCAAAGACTGCCAAGGCCGGGGCGCTGACAATAGCGGTTCGCACCAGTCCGGTGCATTCTTCAAGGAGTTTTCATGCACGCTTGTGGCCAACCTACCCCGGAAGCCCTTTATCCCTTTGATGCGCGCGGCGTTGCCAAACGTTTTCGCCATGCCGCCATTTTTGGCGCCTTCGATGCGCTGATGCCTGGCGAGACGATGCGTTTTTGCAATGATCACGACCCGCTGCCCTTGCTCGGGCAGTTGCAGACGCGTTACGGGCAGTCGATTCGCATTGATTACGTGCAGCGCGAAGCGGGCGCCATCGTCATCGATTTCGCCAAATTGGCCTGAGTGCGGGGCGGCAAGGGTATGTTGATCTATCTCGGTTTTGCTGCGCTTGCCGCATTCGCTTCGGCGTTGGTTCTGTCGCTTTTTGGCGAGATTTCGCTTTTGGCAACGACGCATCTGGTCTTTGCCGCTGCAGCATTGCCATTGATTTTTGGTGCGATCAGCCACTTCATGCCGGTGCTCACCCGCACCGGCGAAGCGCCTCGCGCCGTGTTGCTGGTGCCGTTTCTGCTGCAGGTGGCCGGTTTGCTGGCGTTTTTGTATTTCCGTGGTGCGGTCGCTACCACGGTTTTGCACGCGGCGGCAGGTACGGCGCTGCTGGTGGCGCTGGCGTATGCCAGGTGGCTGCTTGCCCGGGCGAGGAAAACCTTTGGCACGCCGCATCCTGGCTGGCGCTGGTACTTCGCGGCCGTGGTTTTTCTGGCGTTCGGTTTGGCGTTGGTGCCGGCCATGGATCATTGGCCGCAATGGAGGCTTGCGCTGAGATTGCTGCATGTGCATTTCAATTTGTTGGGGTTTGTCGGATTGACGGCAATCGGCACCTTGCAGGTCTTGTTGCCAACCGTGTTGAGCGGCCCGGATGCCGAGGCGACGCAGCGGCTGCGCACTGATCTGCCTTGGGCCGTCGGCGGGGTGTTGGCGACAAGCCTTGGCGCCGCTTTTTGGTGGCCGCTTTCGCTGGCCGGGGCGGCGATGCTTTTTTGTGTGGTGTGGCATCTTGGATCAGCCTGGTACAGCCGCTATGGACTGCTTACGCTACTTGCTGATGGCGCTGCGGCGGCGTTGGTTGCTGCTTTGTTCGGCTTCGTTCTGTTTCTCCTGATTGGTGTGGCGCATGCGTTCGGTCTGTTGAGTGGCCACGACGCTGTGCCGGGCTTCATGGCTGCCTTTCTGTTGCCGCTGGTCAGCGGTGCTCTTTCACAGCTTTTGCCGGTCTGGCGCTTTCCGGGTAAGGCGACGCCCGAAAGAGCGCGCATGCGTGATCTGCTCGCTTCTGGTGGGCTTGTGCGAGCGCTATTTTTTATTGCTTCCGGATTCCTTCTGGCTCTGGGCTATGAAGAAGGCTTCTGGTTGGCGGCCGTAGGGCTCCTCCATTTCGGGGCTGTGCTGGTTCGTACCTACTTCTTTTCGGCGCCGATAGGCATTGAATAGTATCGTTAAAACATGGGCTTAAGAACCAGCGTTAAATACGTTCTCAAGATTCCCGTGGCTTGTCCGTAAGCCTGCTCATCGGCATCGAATTTCTGATGCCAACCGGAGTAGATAATGTGAACCACAATAGCTCGCTACATATTCATTCGAATCGTCAGGCATCGCGTCGTCTGCATCGTCGTCCTGCGTCTACCGCCCCCTTGCCTTGCGCGCTGGGTCTTGCCTTGAACGTAAGGGCGGGCGCGACCGCACCGGCCTTCCCGCAGGCAAGTATTCGTCGTGAGTCGGATTTCGATTTGTTGGTTGCCGAGTTGCGCATTGCCGAGCTCGAAAGGGCGTTGGAAGAAGCACGGGAAGCCGCTTGCATCGATCCGCTGACGGGGGCCTTGAATCGTCGAGGCTTCGACAAGGCCTGTCAGCGTGAAATGGCGCGCGCACGCCGCAGTAAGGTTAAGTTCGCATTGGTACACCTTGATCTTGACGATTTTAAGCGCCTGAACGATACCTTGGGTCATTTGGCTGGTGATCAGGCGCTGGTGCATCTGGTGCATGTGTTGCACCAGTCGATGCGTCCGGCGGATGTGTTGTGCCGCGTTGGCGGCGAAGAGTTTGTGTTGATACTGCCAGATACGGCGCTTGAAGCTGCTGCTGCTGCGGTTTCCCGATTCCTGGCCGAGTTTTCCGCGCAAGCGGTTCCAGGAATAGACTACGGCATGACTTTCAGCGCCGGTGTGGTGCTTCCGGAGCTCAACGAGTCCATCGATCAAGCCTTGGCGCGTGCAGACGCGGCAACCTATGACGCAAAACGGGCAGGCAAGAGCCGCGTCGTTACCCGCTAAATGAAGTGCCGGGCGAGGGCATGATAAACTCGCCACTTCATTTTTTCCGGTCACCAGCATGCGCTACATTTCGACTCGGGGCGATTCGCAGAATTCGTCCAAAAAATCCTTTACCGAAATCCTTCTTGGCGGTCTTGCACCCGATGGCGGTCTCTATCTGCCAGAGTCCTATCCGCTGATTTCGCGTGCCGAGCTGGATCAGTGGCGGCAGTTGTCCTACGCCGATCTGGCTTTTGCCGTTCTGTCGAAGTTCATCGACGACATTCCGGCCGATGATTTGAAAGCGCTGGCGCACAAGACCTATACCGCCGAGGTGTATTGCAATGCCCGTCCTGGCGACGATGCGCGGGAGATTACGCCGCTGCGCTGGCTGGAGCCCGGTTTGGGGCTGCTCGAGCTGTCCAACGGCCCGACGCTGGCCTTCAAAGACATGGCCATGCAATTGCTCGGCAATCTCTTTGAATACGTGCTGGAAAACAAGGGCGAAGAGCTCAATATCCTTGGCGCGACGTCGGGCGATACCGGTTCGGCGGCTGAATACGCCATGCGCGGCAAGCGTGGCGTGCACGTTTTCATGCTTTCGCCGCACGGGCGGATGAGCGCTTTCCAGCGCGCCCAGATGTATTCGCTGCAGGACAAGAACATCTACAACATCGCCGTGCGCGGCATGTTTGATGACGCGCAGGACATCGTCAAAGCGGTTTCCAACGATCTGGCGTTCAAGAGCAAATACAAGATCGGCGCCGTCAATTCGATCAACTGGGCGCGTGTCGTGGCGCAGATCGTCTATTACATCAAGGGTTACTTTGCCGCGACCGGCGGCGCTGCCGGGTCGAACGATCAGCGTGTCGATATTGCCGTGCCGTCAGGCAATTTCGGTAACATCTGCGCTGGCCACATCGCGCGCATGATGGGCGTGCCGATTGCCCGTCTGGTGATGGCGACCAACGAAAACGACGTGCTCGACGAGTTCTTCCGCACCGGCATCTACCGGCCACGCGCCACTTCGGAGACTTTCGCCACCTCAAGCCCGTCGATGGATATTTCCAAGGCATCCAATTTTGAGCGTTTTGTTTTCGATGTGGTCGGGCGCGATCCGTCGGTCATCCGCGAACTGTGGGCAAAGGTTGATGCCGGTGGCAGTTTTGATTTGTCGCAAACGCCGTATTTCGCCAACTTGCAGCACTATGGCTTTATTTCGGGCAAGAGCTGTCATGCCGACCGTCTGGCGACGATTCGCCAGACCTACGAGCAATACGGCGTGATGGTCGATACGCACACGGCCGACGGCTTGAAAGTGGCGCTGGAAAACCGTACGCCGGATCGGCCGATGGTGGTGCTGGAAACGGCTTTGCCGGCCAAGTTTGAAGAGACTATCGTCGAAGCGCTTGGTTGCAAGCCGGAGCGTCCTGCCGCCATGCAGGGAATCGAAAACCTGCCGCAGCGGGTCGAGTTGATGGATGTCAGCGTCGATGCGGTGAAGCGGTTTATCGAAAAGCAGATCGCTGGCTGAGTTTGGCTGGAGTTACATAGCAAAAAGGGCGTCCGACGACGCCCTTTTTTATTTGGGTGGGAGCTGGCCAGATTAAAGGTAAATCACAGCTGGAAATACAGCGACGGCAAGTGCCAGAACCAGCCATTCCAGATTGTGCCGGGCGAGAAACCCGGTGAAATGCATGATTAGAACCGCAATGGCAATCACGTAAAACAACGCAAATAGCATGGAATCCCCTTTCTATTGTTGTGTGGCCCTTAGAACCCAGCGCGTTTTGCTTACCTCCGCCAATTATAGCGGCAACGCTTGTGATTCAGGATGGATTTTTCCACGCATTTCAGTGCTGAAAACGCATCGACAGATCCAGCGCACGCACGTCCTTGGTCAAGGCACCAATCGAGATGCGATCCACGCCGGTCTCGGCGATACCGCGTAGGGTTTCGAGCGTAACGTTGCCCGAGGCTTCGAGCACGGCGCGACCGGCGCTAATGGCCACCGCTTCGCGCATCTGGGCCAGGCTCATGTTGTCGAGCAGAACCATCGTCGCGCCAGCACTGAGCGCTTGCGTGAGTTCATCAAGCGTTTCGACTTCGACCTCGATGAACTTACATCCCCCCTGCGTGGCTGCGGCCACCTGTTTGGCGGCAGCCACCGCCGCATTAATGCTGCCAGCGGCGAGGATATGGTTTTCCTTGATCAGAATCGCGTCGTAAAGCCCGATCCGATGGTTGCCGCCGCCCCCGCACTGAACGGCGTATTTCTGCGCAAGACGCAAGCCGGGCAGCGTCTTGCGCGTATCGACCACCTGCGCCCGGGTTCCGGCAACAACATCGGCGTATTGCGCTGCCTTGGTGGCCACACCGGAAAGCAGTTGCAGGAAGTTAAGCGCCGTCCGCTCACCCGTGAGCAGTGCTCTTGCCGGGCCGCTGATTTCGCACAACACTTGG
>RRZU013521196.1_pt1 | contig 11323 bp, 9 predicted proteins | sample 2165561 | NCBI WGS metagenome assembly RRZU01 (sample SAMN10456909, study PRJNA506462) | wastewater metagenome | isolation source: wastewater sludge | place: USA: Moscow, Idaho | reverse complement strand
GCGTCGGAGATGGAGGTGTTGCAGTGGGGGCACCAGTTGACCATGCGGTTGCCGCGGTAGATCAGCCCCTTGTCGTACAAATGCACGAACACTTCCTTGACAGCCTCAGAGCAGCCCTCGTCCATGGTAAAGCGCTCACGCTCCCAGTCGCAGCTGCTGCCCAGCTTCTTCAGCTGGCTGACGATGCGGTTGCCGTACTTGGTCTTCCATGCCCAGGCGCGCTCCAGAAAACCATCGCGGCCGACCATCTCCTTGGTCAGGCCCTCGGCGCGCATAGCTTCCACCACCTTGGCTTCGGTGGCAATGGAAGCGTGGTCGGTGCCGGGCACCCACAGGGCGGCATAGCCCTGCATCCGCTTGGTGCGGATCAGGATATCCTGCATGGTGTTGTCCACGGCGTGGCCCATGTGCAGCTGGCCGGTGACGTTCGGAGGGGGCATAACGATGGTGTAGGGTTTCTTGTCGGGGTCGGCCTTCGTGTGGAAGTAGCCGCCGTCCAGCCAGAACTGGTAGATGCGGTCTTCCACCTGGCTGGGATCGTACTGTTTTGCGAGTTCTTTCATAGGGTCCTCCCAGTAAAAATTGGTGAAGTGGGACGCAAAAAGCCGCCCCACGGAACGTTCCATGGGACGGCTTGTAAAAACATAACCGCGGTACCACCCAAATTGCACGGGAATGCTTCCCGTGCCGCTTGTTGTCCCGATAACGTGGGACCGGCCCGAGAGCGGCTACCCTTCCGGCTCACCGCTCCTGCTCAAAAGCGACAGCACACCGCACGGCCGTACCGGATTCGCAGCAGGGCTCCGGCTCTCTGAACGGCAAAAACAGCGCGCACTCTTTCTCATTGCATTTATAGAAAGAATATAGCGTTTTTTGTGCGATTTGTCAATCCTTTATTATTTCTTCCTTCAGGCGGGCGATGAGCCGCTCCATCAGGGCCACCCGGTTGAAGGGGGTCATCAGGTAAAATCCATCCGCATAGGGCAGGGCCGCTTTTGCCGCCTGCACCGAGATCTCGATGCCCAGTTCCTCCCCGGCGGCACGGTCCAGCCCGGCAAAGCGGTCGATGATGGCGGCGTCCACATGGATGCCGTTGACCTCGTTTTCCATAAAGATGGCGTTGCGCTGGCTCACCACCGGCAGGATGCCGGCCAGGATCTTTGCCTCCGGGCCAAGGGTCTGCCGGGCCTGCTGCAGGTTCTGCACGGCCTGCTCCGACAGCACCGGCTGGGTGAGGAAGCCGGTCATGCCGTTTTCCAGCTTTTCCACGGCGCGGCGCAGCTCCACGTCAAAGTTGCGGGCATTCAGGTTCAGCGCGCCGAACACGGTCAGGGGCGAGGGCATCTCCCGGCCCTCCCCGGCCAGCGACACGATGTACTGGGCCAGCTTGCGGGCGTTGAACTGATACACGCTCTTCACCTCGTCCCGCTCGGCGGAGGGGATGGGGTCGCCGGTGATGGCCAGCACCTCCCGCACGCCCTCGGCGTACAGGCCCAGCAGCAATGCCTTGGTGGCGTTCAGGTTGCGGTCGCGGCAGGTCATGTGGGGCAGGGTGGGCAGGCCCAGCTCCCGGTGCACCCGGCAGGCCACCAGCGAGGAATCCATGCGCGCCCGTGCGATGGGGCAGTCGGCCACGGTCATCAGGTCGGTGCCGGCAGCCTGCAGGCGGCGCGCCCCTTCCAGATAGGCGGTCAGGTCGGCGTCCTTGGGGGAGTCCAGCTCCACGGCGATCACCTTTTTGCCGGACCGCAGCTTGCGCAGGAAGGCGTCATCGGTTTCCACTTCCGGACGGGAAACGGTGGAGATCTGTGCCGCCGGGACGATGGGCAGCCCCTCCGGCAGGGCATCCAGTGCCTTGCGCAGGGCCGCGATGTGGGCCGGGGTGGTGCCGCAGCAGCCGCCCAGGATGCGCACTCCCTCAGCGGCCAGCCGGGCCAGCTCGGAGGCAAAATAGTCCGGCTTGCCCCGGTACTGCACCTGGGTGCGGGTGACCACCGGATAGCCCGCGTTGGGCATGACCGACAGTGGGATGCCCACCTGTCCCAGCTGCTGCACCAGCGTGCGCATGGCGCCCGGTGCCGACACGCAGTTCAGGCCCACGGCATCCACAAGGCCGCTGTCCGCCATGCGGCGCACCAGCGCCCGGCAGTGCTGACCCTCGCGGGTGTAGCCGTCCGGCAGCACCGCAAAGGACACCTGCACAAAGGCATCCGGCACCGTCTCACGCAGAGCGCGCACGGCATCCAGAACACCGATGTCGCTGCTCAGGGTCTCAAACAGGTAGTTCTTTGCCCCCAGGGCGGCAAACCGCCGCACCACCGCCGTGTACACCTGGGCCGCCGACAGGCCCTCGGTGTCCGGGGCGGGGCCAAGGTCGGCAAACACGGCGGCGTCCGTCCCGGCCGCTGCCTCTGCGGCCAGCTTCCAGCCTGCGTCGGCCAGTGCCTCCCACTCCGGGTCCTGAGCCGCCGCCATGCGGGGCAGGCCGAAGGTATTCGTCTTGATGGCATCGGCTCCCGCCGCCAGATAGGCGCGGTGGACCGCCCGGATGCCCTCCGGGTCCAGCCGGTTTGCCTGCTCACATTCCCGGCCGGGGGCTCCTTTATAATAGGTGCCCATGCCGCCGTCGAACAGCAGCGGGCGTTTTTTCAGCAGCGTGCGTACATCGCTCATGGTGGTGGTTCTCCTTTTCCTACAAAAGCACTTGGCTTTCAGTTTAATGCAGAACGGGCGTCCGGTCAAGGGTTTTCTGCCCCGGCCGCTTGCAGGAACGCCGTTTTTGTGCTATCCTATGCATACTTTATGGAATGAGGGAGGGATGTGCCATGCGCCATGCCGGCACACAAGACATCGAAACGCCGCGGCTGCTCCTGCGCCGCCTGCTGCCGGAGGATGCGCCGCAGATGTACGCCAACTGGGCCAGCGACCCGGAGGTGACCCGCTATCTGCGCTGGGAGCCCCACAAAAGCCCCGCCGAAACGCGGGAGCTGCTGGCCGCGTGGGCACTGCTCTACCCCAACCCGGACTATTACCAGTGGGCCATGGTGGAAAAGGCCACCGGACAGGTGTTCGGCTCCATCAGCCTGTACAATTCCCTGCCGGGGGAGCCTCAGCAAAAGACTGAGTGGCCGGGGCTGGACCTGACCGACGGCGTCTGGGAGCCGGGCTACTGCATCGGCCGGAAGTGGTGGAACAAAGGCTTCACCACCGAGGCTCTCCGCGCCGTCGTGGCGTACTGGTTCGCCCACACGGACAGCCGCTGGCTGGCCTGCGGCCATGCCGCCGCCAACCCCGCCAGCGGCCGGGTGATGGAAAAAGCAGGCTTTGTGTACCACCACAACACGGTCTACCACAAATTCGACGGCACCCCGGTGGAATGCCGGAGCTATCTGCTGACGAGAAAAGCATTTGAGACAGCATAACTCCCCCAGTCATCGCTGCGCGATGCCAGCCCCCTCGGAGATGGGGCCTTTGGCGAAACCGGAACGTTTTCCCCTCTGTCAAAAGGCTCTCTCCCTGAGAGAGCTGGCGAGGAGCAGAGCGACGAGACTGAAGGAGTTTCCAAACAGAAAGGACTTATTTTGAGCGAACTTTACGATATTCTGCCCGAGATCCCGCCCACCAAAGTGGTGCTGCTGGCGCTGGACCAGGGCCTGTGGGACTGTGAGCGCAGTCTGGCCGAGCTGGCTGCCCTGTGCGAGGCCAACCATATGGAAGCCGTGGCGCAGATCAGCCAGAAGCGCCAGACCCCGGAAACCGGCATCGTGCTGGGCAGCGGTAAGCTGGAGGAAGCCAGCCTTGCCGCGCAGGAGCTGGGGGCCGAATGCGCCGTGTTCGACGGCGAGCTGACCGGCAGCCAGATCCGCAACATCTCCACCGCGCTGGGCGGGCTGGAGGTCATCGACCGCACCATGCTCATTCTGGAGATCTTCCGCAGCCGTGCGGTGACCAACGAGGGCAAACTGCAGACCGAGCTGGCTCTGCTGCGCTACCGCCTGCCCCGTCTGCAGGGCATGGGCGAGGCCCTGAGCCGTCAGGGCGGCGGCGGTGGCGGCGGCGGCGGTGCCCGCCGCGGTGCCGGTGAGACCAAGTTGGAACTGGACCGCCGCCATGTGCACGCCCGCATCGACGCGCTGGCCGAGAAGCTGGCCGAGATGGAAAAGCGCCGGGGCGAGAGCCGCAAGGCCCGCGCCAAGACCGGCATGCCGGTGGTGAGCCTGGTGGGCTACACCAACGTGGGCAAGTCCAGCCTGATGAACGCCCTGTGCGGCCCCAGTGTGGCCGAAGCCGACATGCTGTTTGCCACCCTGGACCCCACCAGCCGCAAACTGGTGCTGCCCAGCGGCATGGCCGTGCTGCTGGTGGACACGGTCGGTTTCGTGTCCCGCCTGCCCCACAATCTGGTGGAGGCCTTCAAGTCCACACTGGAAGAAGCCGCCTGGTCGGACGTCATCATCCGGGTGGCGGATGCCGGGGATGAGCAGCGCGAGGAACAGCTGGCTGTGACCGACGAGGTGCTGGACGGGCTGGACTGCACGGACATCCCCCGCCTGACCGTGTACAACAAGTGCGACAAGCCCAACACCCTGTCCTTTGACCCGGACATCCTGCTCACCAGTGCAAAGACCGGCTATGGGCTGGACACCCTGCTGCAGAAGCTGGACGAGCTGCTCAGCGACCGGGTGCACACCATCCGGGTGCTGCTGCCCTACGACAAGCTGGGCCTTGCCGCTCCCATGCGGGAGCGTGGCAGCGTGCAGGTGGAAGAATACCGGGAAGATGGCCTGTATCTGGAGGGCATCGTCAAGACCGAGGACCTGCACTGCTTTGAAGGGTACCTCGTGTAAAAAATAAAAAAGCCCCAGCAAACACAAAAACCCGCCTGGCAGCGGGTTTTTGTGTATAGAGGGGTGGGAAAGTATATAAAGTGGTGAATCTCAATTTCACAGCAGGCCTTTGTGCGGGGCGCTGCCTTGCATGATGTATTATACGCGTTTTTTCTTTCTTGTCAAACCAATTTTTTTCATTTTACTTTAAAATTATGCTTTACTTTTCCCGCAAAACTTTATATAATTAACGCAAAGCGAAGCAAAAGCAAGTTTTTTCAACCTTTGTGCGTTTGCAACAACAATAAAACTTTACTTTCAGAAAATTTTATACAATCCAACATATTTCAAAGGAGCATCTCCCATGGACGATCTGGATCGAAAAATTCTTTCCCTGCTGGCCAAAAACGCCCGCATGCCGGTCAAGGAGATCGCCGAGCAGGTCTCGCTGACCAGCCCGGCCGTGTCCAGCCGCATCCACAAACTGGAGACGGACGGCATCATCAGCGGCTACACCGTCACCCTGAACCGCCCGGCCGACCGCGTGTATGTGGACGCCCTCATCAGCCTGTCGGTGGCCCCCTCCAAGCAGGACGCCTTTCTGGAGCTACTGCAGAACAGCAAGGAAGTGCTGCAGTGCTACCACGTCACCGGTGCCTATACCTTCCTGGTCAAGGTGAGCTGCGGCAGCATGCCCCAGCTGGAACACCTGATCCTGCAGTTCCAGAAGCTGGGCACCACCAGCACCCAGATCATCCTTTCCACCCCGGTGAATCACGGCGAGCTGGATGCGCTGATGCTGTGAGCCGTTCATAAAACTGTTACCATTTTCCTGCAATCCTCCGCGCGTCTGGTTCGTATATGGTATACCAGCCGCAAAACAGCGCACACTAGCCGTGCACTGCGGCGCAGCTCCGCCACACGAAGCACTGGATACGAAAGGACTACACGACTATGAAACGACTCATCGCCGCCCTGCTGGCAGGGCTGACCCTGTTTGCCCTTGTGGGCTGCTCCGCCGGCAGCAAGGCCGACTCCGCCGCCCCGAAGGATTATTCCCAGATCCTCCACGATGCCCGCACCGACGAGGAAAACGAATACGATATGATCTTCACCAAAGGCGAGGACGGCAAGTTCACCGCCATCGACGGCTACAGCGCCGAGTACGAGGCCGGCCAGCTGGACGACGAGGTGCGCAGCATACTGCTGCCCCTGCTGAATCTGGAAGATGATATGTACACCGACCTTGCCGCCTCCATCTCTGCCATGATGGTGCGCAGCTATGCCGTGGCCATCGTCAAACCCGCCGAGGGCAAGACCGACGCCGTGAAGAGCGCACTGGAAGCCTATGTGACCAGCGAGCAGCAGTCCATGGAGCACTATCTGGAAGATCAGTACCAGATCGCCAAGGCCGCCACCGTCACCGTGGCCCCCACCGGCGAAGTGATCCTGGTGTGTGCCGAGAACCACGACACCCTGCTGGACAACATCGAAAAGGCACTGGCAGCGTAAGACCCATACAAATTTACCGCACTCCGCCGCGAGTGCGGTTTCTTTTTGCCCGCAGTTGTGCTATACTGTTCCGGTAATCGTGCAGTTTTACAGGAGTAACCTTTATGTATAAAGCAACCATCGTCATCCCCAACATCAACGGCAAGGGCTGGCTCAAAGACTCCATCGAGTCGGTCTACGCCCAGACCGAGCAGAACTTCCAGCTCATCGTGGTGGACAACGGCTCCACCGACGAAAGTCTGGAACAGGCCCGCAGCTACTGCAGCCGGGCCAACTTCACCCTGATCGAAAACGGCACCAACACCGGCTTTTCCCACGCGGTGAACCAGGGCATCGCCATGGCCGAGAGCGAGTATGTGGTGCTGTTCAACAACGACGCCTTTGCGGAGCCCCAGTGGCTGGCCGAGCTCATCCGCACCGCCGAAACCGACCCCAAGATCTTTGCGGTGCAGAGCCTGATGATCCGCCACTTTGACCGGGAGCTGGCCGATGACGCCGGGGACTATGTGACCTGGATGGGCTTTGCCTGCAAGACCGGCGACGGCCGCCGTGTCAGCCGCTACACCAAACAAAAGCGTATCTTCTCGGCCTGCGGCGGGGCTGCGCTGTACCGCAAGCGCATTCTGGACGAGATCGGCACCTTTGACGAAAACTTCTTTGCCTACTTTGAGGATGTGGACCTGAGCTGGCGTGCCAACAACGCAGGTTACAAAAACGTGCTCTGTCCCACGGCAAAGTGCTACCACATCTGCGGAGCCAGCACCGGTGCCGTGCGGTACAACGCCTTCAAGAGCCAGCAGAGCGGCCGCAACAGCATTCTGCTGCCCCTCAAGAACGAGCCGCTGCTCATGCTGGTGCTCAACTTCATCCCGCTGGCCGCGGGCTACCTGCTCAAGTGCTACAAGTTCCACAAGCAGGGCTTTGGCGAGGCGTGGGACAAGGGCATGCACGAGGCCTTTGCCCTGCTGAAAGAGGGCAGGCTGGGCAAGCGCCCCTTCCGCTGGCGTGACCTGCCCCACTACCTCCTCATGGAACTGTGGATGATCTGGAACATGGTGCCCTACCTGTGGTACCGTCTGGTGGTCGTGCGGTTCGATCTGAAATAACTCCTTCCGTCACGGCTTACGCCGTGCCACCTCCCTCAGCGAGGGGGGCTTTCTCAAAAAAAGACACCCGGCTGTGATGTTTCACAGTCGGGTGTTCGTTTTTGCAGGTATTATGCGGCCGTGCTGGACGCGCCGTTATCGGCGGCATCTGCTTCGGCTGCGGTACTGTCAGCAGCCGGCTCGTCCAGGTTCTGGGTGTCCGGCTCGGCAGCTGCGTCCGAAGCGGCATCGGAAGCCGCCTCCGAGGAACCGGCGGTGGCCAGGATGGCATCCTGCACATCGCTTTCGGCCATGGGCTGCGGCTGGCTGGCGGCCTCGGTGCTCGCCGTGCTGTCAGGCTTGGTCTCGCTCTCGGTCAGGCCGGTGAGATACCAGCTGCCGCTCTGGCGCTCGAACAGGTAATCCATATACTTGGTGGGCGTGTCCGAGGACTGGTTGATGATGCTGTCATCGGTGCTGGAGGTGGGAATATAGCCCACGGTGACGTGCAGCTGGCCGCTGCGCTTGAACAGCTTGGTGACCACGGCGCGGTAATAGCCCACCGTACCGGTGACCGGGATCTTGTAGCACTGGCTGCTCTCGTCAAACTCGATGGTCATATCTTCCATCTCGAAGCTGCGGTGGGTCAGCTTGAAGCTGGGGCCCACCAGCCGGGCCAGATAGGCGTCCACTTCCACCGAGGGCAGCAGCAGCTGTTCGGTGTCGGGGTCGGTGTTGTAGTTATCGAAGCCGCCCTGCGTCTCCTGGATGTTGTAGATGCAGCCCCACACGGCAGCTTCCCGCAGGGTCAGGTCGTCGATGTTCTCGATGCCGTCAAAGGGCATGGGGTCAAACAGCACCAGACCCTCCAGCTTGTCCTCGTATTCCTGCTTCTGGGCGGTGTCATCGAACAGGTTGGCCACCAGTCCCACACCGGCCCGCAGCACGGTCACAAACCCCACCAGAACCAGGATCGTGATCAGCAGGCCCAGCGCCTGCCGCCCCCGGCGGCGCTGCAGCCGGGCGTGTTCTTCCGGGGTGATATAATGTTTTGTCATGGTTTTTTATCTCCCAAGGTTTTATTGCTGACTTTCAGTATACCACAGGGCAGCGCAGAGTGCAAAACCCTGCCCATGGTTTTTTTGTGAAAACCCCACTGCGCGGTTACTCCCAGTCCTTCCACACATCGGGCTGGTAGCCCACGGTGGCCTTGCGGCCGTTGCGCACGATGGGGGTGCGCAGCAGCTGCTGGTTCTCAAACAGCTTGTCCTCTTTCTGCCAGTCGATGAGCGCCTCCAGCAGTGCAAGGGTCTGCTTGTCCTTGGCGTTGGGGTTCACCATCTTTTCCCAGCCGCCCAGGGCGCGGGCCACGTTGTCGAACTCGCCGCGGCTCATGCCCTTTTCCTTCAGGTCGATCATCTGGAATTTGATGCCCCGCTCCTTGAAATAGCGCTGGGCCTTTTTGGTATCAAAGCACTTTGTGGTGCCAAAAATCTGAATGTTCATCGGTCTCTGTCCTCCTGAGCTTCCATTATACCACAGCCGCCCGCAGGTGCCTAGCATATTTCGCACCAAAACCGCCCATACTGGCAGCAGACATCATCCGAAGGAGGCAGATTTTATGATCGCATTCGTTGACCCGGACCTGTGCATCGGCTGCACCCAGTGCGCCGGGCTGTGCCCCGCCGTATTCCACATGGAGGGCGTGCTGGCCGTGGCCGAGCCCGGCCCCATCCCGCCGGAGGAAGTGCCCCAGGCGGTGGACGCCGCCAACGCCTGCCCGGTAAGCGCCATCCGCACCGAGGCGTGAAAAAGAAGCCGTTCTGTCGGGGCCGCCCCCGGTGGAACGGCTTCTTTTCCTTCTCATTCTTTTGTGCTATACTATAGGATGTGAAATTATGGAACGGAGGACTGTATGCTATGCGCTTACTGGTCATTGACGGCAACAGCATTGCCAACCGCGCCTTTTTTGGCATCAAGCTGCTGACCACCAAGGACGGCCGCTATACCAACGCCATTTACGGCTTTTTGAATATCCTGCTCTCCCTGCTCAAGGAGTGCGAGCCCGACGAGGTGGCCGTGGCCTTTGACCTGAAGGCTCCCACCTTCCGCCACAAAATGTACGACGGCTACAAGGCCACCCGCCACGGCATGCCGGAGGAGCTGGCCCAGCAGATGCCGGTGCTCAAGGAGCTGCTGGCAGACCTGGGCTACCGCACCGTCACCGCCGAGGGCTGGGAGGCCGACGACATCCTGGGCACGCTGGCCGCTGCCTGCGCCGCCCGGCAGGATGACTGCTTCCTAGCCACTGGAGACCGCGACAGCCTGCAGCTGGTGAGCGACACCACCACGGTGCTGCTGGCCGCCACCGTGATGGGCCGCAGCAAGACCGTGACCATGGACGTGGACGCCATCCACGAAAAATACGGCATTGAGCCCCGGCAGCTCATTGAGGTGAAGAGCCTGATGGGCGACACCTCCGACAACATCCCCGGCGTGAAGGGCATCGGCGAAAAGACCGCCCTGAGCCTGGTGCAGACCTTCGGCTCGCTGGAAGGCGTGTACGCCAACCTCGACGACAAGCGCATCAAGCCCAAGCAGCGGGAGCACCTCATGGAGGACAAGCCCATGGCCGAGCTGAGCCACACGCTGGGCACCATCCGCACCGATGCGCCCATCGACACGGCCGAGGGCAGCTACGCCGTGGGCGAGGGCAACAAGGCCGCCGCCGTGCGCCTGCTGCAGGAGCTGGAGATCCACTCGCTGATCCCGCGCTTCGGGCTGGACGGTGTGGCCCCGGAGGCCGCCCCGGAAGAGCAGGCCGTGGAGCTGCCGGAGGCAGAGCTTGCCGCCCTGCCCCTTGCCCCGTCCGGGCACTATCTGGTGGCCTCCCGCCCCGCCGTGATGGGCAAGCAGGGCACCCGCAACGTGATGCTGCAGCCGGAGAGCTGGTACGCCGTGCAGGACACCACCGTCTACCCGTTGGAGGACACCGACCTGCTCCGTCTGCTGGACAATGCCGACGTCACGCTGGATGTGTTCAATTCGGCTCCCCTGTACGCCAGAGCCATGGCCGCAGGCGGCTGGGGCAGCAGCATCCGGTGGGACGGCAAGCTGGCCGCCTACCTGCTGGACGCCTCGGCGTCCAAGTATCAGGTGGGAGAGCTGGTGCCCAGCTACAAGGCCGCTGCGGCCTTCACCTGCGTCGACTACCCGGACGCCGGACGTCTGGCCGACCTGTTTGCCAAAATGAAAGCCGAGATCACCGCCTGCGGCGAGGATGCCCTGTACAACGACATTGAGTTCCCGCTGGCGCAGGTGCTGGCGGACATGACCCGCATCGGCGTGCTGGTGGACCGGGACGGCATCGAGCAGTTCGGCGTGCGGATGCGCACCGAGCTGGAACAGGTGCTGGCCCGCATCCACATGGAGACCGGCAGCACCAGCTTCAACCCCAACAGCCCCAAGCAGCTGGGCGAGATGCTGTTCGACACCATGGGCCTGCCCCATGGCAAAAAGACCCAGCGCGGCTGGTCCACCGACGCCGAAACGCTGGAGAGCCTGCGGGAGTACCCGCGGGTAGAGGACGTTTTGCAGTACCGCGCGTACCAGAAGCTGAACTCCACCTATGTGGAGGGCCTGCTCAAGGTTATCGGCGAAGATGGGCGCATCCACTCCACCTTCAACCAGACCGAGGCCCGCACCGGACGGCTCTCCTCCGACAATCCCAACCTGCAGAACATCCCCATCCGCACCGAGCTGGGCAGCCAGTTGCGGGCCTACTTCATCGCAAAGCCGGGCTGTGTGCTGGTGGACGCCGACTACAGCCAGATCGAGCTGCGCATCCTGGCCCATATCACCGGCGACGAACACATGCAGCAGGCCTTCCTGAACGGGGAG
>RRZU011454514.1_pt1 | contig 11328 bp, 10 predicted proteins | sample 2165561 | NCBI WGS metagenome assembly RRZU01 (sample SAMN10456909, study PRJNA506462) | wastewater metagenome | isolation source: wastewater sludge | place: USA: Moscow, Idaho | reverse complement strand
GTCGATTGCCGTGCGAGTTTAGGCTGCGAACCTGCACCGCACTCGAAAGGGACCCCCGAGGCTACTTGCGGGCTGGTCGCCGAGTGAAGTGACCAATAGAGCGGGGGAGACGCCGTCAGAGCGAATCACGAACAAGCGCCGAATTCGTCGTAGATGATGAGGTCCGCTTCGCCGCCGAGATGCTGGCGCTTAGGTGTGCCTGAGGCAAGGTAGCCATGCCATCGACGGTCTCAACACACCACACGCCAGTCGTGATGGTGCCGCGGCCGCTGGATTCTTATCAATTGTCCACAGGTGCACGTGGCCTTCGCCATTGATTCGCCGGCCATGGGTACACTTAGGAAGACTCGAAGAAAGGGCGATATGAGCGATCCGAGAAAGATGGTTAGGCCCGAAACTGATGCTGCACCCGGCGGGGAAAGCGATTGGGATCGGTTTGGTGGCAGTGGTTTACCACTCGCATCGGCCCTCGCAGAGGACATGAAGCGGCTTGCCTCAATTGATGGCGAGGAGTTCAAGAGGCCGTCACAGACCCGCATCATCGCCGTCGCAAATCAAAAGGGTGGAGTAGGCAAAACCACCACGGCAGTGAACCTCGCGGCCGCGCTCGCGCGTGGAGGACTTCGAGTGCTCGTGGTGGACGACGATCCGCAAGGCAATGCCTCGACAGCGCTGGGTGTTCACGAGCGTGAAGGCATGCCCTCACTCTACGACGTTCTACTCAAGAGACAGTCGCTCGTCTCGATCGTCCGAGCGACCGAGAAGTTGCCGAACCTCTTCATTGCGCCATCCAATATCGATTTGGCATTGGTGGATGTGGAGCTTTCAGACGAGGACGATCGAAGGTTCCGTCTGCGAGACGCACTCAATGAGTGCTTGGAGACCCTGGAGGAGCATGGCGGCAGAATCGACTACGTGTTGATCGACTGCCCTCCCAGTATGTCGCTACTCCCCATCAACGCCCTGATTGCTGCTCACGAAGTCCTCATTCCCGTGCAAGCTGAGTACTACGCTCTCGAGGGCCTCACTCAGCTACTTCGCACGATCGAGGGCGCGAAGAACACCTCCAATCCCGACCTTCAGATCACCACCATTCTCTTGACGATGTTTGCCCGCAACACCAACCTCAGTGGGGAAGTGGCACAAAACGTCCGCGAGTTTTTCCCTGAGCAAACGCTGGAGACGGAGATCCCGCGCTCGGTGCGCATTGCAGAGTCGCCATCCTATGGCGAGACCGTCATGACTTACGCCCCTCGTTCAAGTGGCGCCATCGCCTATTTGGCGGCCGCAAACGAACTGGCCAACCGGGCCAACTAAGGAGAACAGAATATGGCAGAGCGCCGTCGCGGCCTCGGTCGGGGTATTGGTGCCCTCATCCCAGACAATCAGAGAGAGTCAAAGGATCGACCCTTTGACGTGTTCTTTGGTGGAGGGTCCACATCTGCTACGTCGGTTGAGGACTTGCAGGAACGCACTGCAAATCCGGCAGGCGAGGGAAGCATTGCATCGGAGTCATTGAAGGAAGCGCAAGCCGCCACCGGAGATTCTCAGCAGAGTTTCCTGGAGCTCTTGGGCATAGCGAATCCGGCAGAAGGCGGAGCAGACACTCCCAAGCCGGCCAGATCTTCCGAGCCAAAGTCCACTCGCCGTGCAAAGTCGGACGCTGTGGACGCTCCAAGGAACAGCGATGTGGCCGAAGGTGGTGTGAAGGTCACTGCGCCAACTGTTGATGTTGAGGAGCCATCGACTCCCGTCGCAACTGAGGGGAAGGGCGGCGGAGGTGACGCAGAATCCTCGATTGCTGAGCCCGAGTCCACTGACGATACAACGGCGGATGCTGTCGTGACCGTGACCGTGGCCGTTGAGGAGGACGCCATCCATCAGGGCGAGGGCACTTCCCAAGCGGACGATGGCGATCTGATCGAAGTTCCCGGCGCCACCTACGCCGAGTTGCCCACCAACTCGATCGTTCCCAATCAACGCCAGCCACGGTCTGTCTTTGACGAAGATGATCTTGAAGAGTTGGCGAACTCTATTAGGGAAGTGGGGGTGCTCCAGCCGGTCATCGTTCGACCACTCACTGCTCCGATCCCTGAGCTGCCAGAAGCTCGGTATGAACTCATCATGGGTGAGCGGCGCTTGCGTGCCTCTCAGTTGGTGGGAGCTGACACGATTCCAGCACTCGTCCGCCACACCGCCGATGAGGACCTGCTAAGAGACGCCCTTCTTGAGAATCTTCATCGCGCTCAACTGAACCCTCTGGAAGAGGCGGCTGCGTACCAACAACTCCTCGAAGATTTCAATTGCACCCAAGAGGAACTCGCCCGGAGGGTCGCACGTTCGCGCCCCCAGATCACGAATACGCTACGCCTGCTCAAGCTGCCGCCCCTCGTACAGCGGCGCGTTGCGGCGCAGGTCTTGACGGCGGGGCACGCGCGGGCGCTTCTCGGTCTTTCAGACGCCGCCACAATGGAGCGGATCGCGCAGCGTATCGTCGCTGAGAATCTTTCGGTCCGTCAAGTCGAAGAGCTCGTGGCCATGGGGGAGGAACCTCAGAGCGCGCCCGTCATCCGCCGCCGCGCCCGCAGGTACGCTCCGGAGTTGGGCAGCCTGTCAGGCAGGCTGACTGACCGATTCGATACCAGGGTGAAGGTTGACATGGGTATCCGAAAGGGCACCATCAAGATCGACTTTGCAACCATTGAGGATCTCAACAGGATTCTGGGCGTGATGTCACCGGAGATCGATGGAGTCGACGCGTCCGAGGGTCCAGAGGCCTAGCGCAGCAGAATTCTTGTGTGATCGCAAGATCCGATGGTGAACGTGGGCGAGCTCGTCTGAGCTCGCCCACGTTTCACGTGAAACATTTCGATCCACTGCCACGGGCCTCCCAGCTCACCGGACCGGAACACCGCAATCCGGCGATGGAGTCCGCGGAGAGTTCGGGGGCAGTTGGAACTCCTTGACTATTCGTTCGAGGCTCCGAGATCGCTTGAAACAGATTCCTTGTGGGCATCCGCCGCCGCAGTCGCCCAGGCAGCGTCGAGAATCTGAATGTAGATCTGATCGGCTTGGCCACCGCGAGCTTCCGCTTCCGCGGCGGCCGCCTGAGGAAAGAGTGAGGTTTCGGTGGTACCCGGGGCAACATTCACGTCGAGGAACTGGATCGTTCCGTCATCCTCCACGATGACGTCCGTGCGGGAAAGGTGGCGAAGACCGAGGATGGTGTGGACCTTCTCGGCAACGCTTTTCACGGCATTCAACTCTTGCTCGGACATGCGTGCAGGCACGAAGTATTCGGACCGTCCCGGGTTGTATCGGGCGTCGAAATCGTATGGACCATCCGTTGAGATCTCCACTGGAGGAAGAGCGTGAGGACCGCCGTCGACGTCGATGACGGAGATCGCAACTTCCCGTCCGGCAATGTGCTGCTCAATGCGAGCTTGCTCGCCGTACGCGTAGCAGTCAACCATTGCCCCGGGAAGTTGGGATGCTTCCTCAACGATTGTGACACCGAGCGCGGAACCACCCTGTGCCGGCTTGACCACCAGCGGGAAGCTGAAGCGTGAACTGATGAGCTCGAGGACCGGAGTGACGCCAACCTCACGGAAGAGAGTCTGGGGAATCGTCATGGACTGAGGGACTGAGATCCCGGCGCGTTCGACGAGTGCGGAGGCGATTGCCTTGTCGGAAGCCATCCGGCAGGCGGCTGGGCGCGTCCCCACGTAGGGAATGCCAATGAGCTCCAGCAGATCCTGCAGTGAGCCGTCCTCGCCCGTCGAGCCATGAACGAGCGGCCACACCACATCGGGAGCCATGGCCGTGAGATGCTGCAACAGGCCGGCATCGACATCGAGGACCTTGACCTGAATGCCTGCTTCACGCAGGACCCCCGCCATGCGGCGCCCGGAGTGGAGCGAGACATCACGCTCATGGGTCAAACCGCCAGCAAGAATGGCAATCGTCAATGGTCTTGTCATGATGTCTCCTCAGCTCGAAATGTTGAGCGCCTTGACCGCCATCTTACGCCGCGGCTGTTTCGGCCACCCCGGGTCTTGCCCGACCAGCGAGCAGCAGTCGGCGTCGAATCACAGGGTGTCGGGCGCTGGAGTGCTGATCCCGATCCGGTGGGCACTGGACCGGTCCCTGACTCCGAACATCTCCACCACTTCGAGCTCGCTCTGGACCACGACGGAGAGTCTGCGCACGCCCTCCTCGATGGCCGCTGGCGTGGGGTAACAGAAGGAGAGCCGCATGTGGTCATGACCCTGCCCGTCGGCGAAGAACGCGGTGCCGGAGACGTAGGCGACGAGGCTTGTCACCGCGCGGGGGAGCATCGACTGCGCATCGAGTCCCTCCGGCAGCTTCACCCAGGTGTAGAAACCGCCATCGGGTTTGTTCCACTCGCACATAGGCAGATGGGTCTCGAGCGCGCGCTGCATGGCCTGCCCGCGCTCGTAGTACATCTCGCGATACTCCTTGACTTGCTGGTACCAGTCGTAAGTGCGCAGGTACTCGGCAACTGCCAGCTGTCCGAAGGTTGTGGGGCACAGCAGAGCGTTCTCGTTGGCGAGCACCAACCGTTGTGTCACCGCCGAAGGGGCCAGGGCCCAGCCCACGCGAAATCCCGGAGCGAACGTCTTTGAGAAACTGCCCAGATACACGACGCCATCCGGATTGAAGGACTGGATGGCGGGAAGCGGATCGCCCGCGAAGCCGAGCAGGCCATACGGGTTGTCCTCGACAATCAATACGTGATGGCGCTTGCAGATCTCGGCAATTTGGGGACGGCGCTCAAGCGAGAGGCACACTCCGCCCGGATTGTGGAAGTTCGGGATGGTGTAGAGGAACTTGACCGGACGGCCTTCACGCTCGAGGCGGCTCAGGGTTACCTCCAACTCCTGGGGAATGAGGCCGTGCTCATCCATGACCACGTGAACCACATTGGCCTGATATGCCCTGAAGGTGCCGAGTGCCCCGACGTAGGACGGTGCCTCCGCCACGACCACGTCGCCGGGGTTGATGAAGATCTCCGAAATGAGATCGAGTGCCTGCTGGGAGCCGGTGGTGATGGTGATGTCATCGGGGTGTCCGCGGACACCATCCGGTCGCATGACCTCGGCGATCATCTCGCGCAGCTCCTCCTCGCCCTGGCCGCCGCCGTATTGGAGGACCTTGGTGCCACGGTCGCGGATGAGACGGGCCGTCATCTCGGCAAGGAAATCCAGGGGCAGGCCGGCAATGTTGGGCATGCCGCCCGCGAGGGAAACGACTTCTGGACGATTGGCAACAGCGAAGAGCGAACGAACTTCCGACTGCTTCATTCCGAGTGCGCGGTCCGCATAGGTGTTGTACCAGGGGTCAAGACGAGTACCGGCAGCGGCGGCTGCGTACTTCTCTCCCGCGTTGCCGTTGCTCCCCATCCTGTCCTTGGTGCTCATCATGCGCTCCTTGTTCGTTGTGCGGGTCCGATTCTTCCGGCACCCGCCCCGATGATACGCCTGTGCCGCCGCCTGTCTGGACGGCATTTCCTCCCCCGTGCCATCGGCTCGCTGTCCAAGCTTGCCACGCCAAGACATCAAGGCGCGCGCATGTGGACAACCCGGTGTGTGCCGGCGGCCCACCACTCCCAATTCTTGGGGAGCTGCTACTCGGTGAGCCCGAGAGCGTCGAGCAATTGGCTCCGGATGACGAGCTTCGGAAGCTGACCGACGAGCCGAACGAGCTCCCGGCCGCCCATGGCATCGCCTTCGAGAAGGACCATGATCGGAACGAAATCGATGGACTCCAACAGACTCTGGGACACGATGCCCGGCGCCGCCTGCAGTTGCTGGTTGACTTCTTCCTCTTCGAGATCGACGACGATGCCCTCCACCACCAGATCGGGATGCAATCGCGCCAGATCACGTATTGTCTCCTCGAAGATGACGGCCATCGGTAGCGCCGGGTCACACCACTGCGCCGTGAAGAACACGAGCGAGTATCGCTGGGCGTTGAGCTGGGAGACCTGGTCCGTACCGGAGAGCACGTCAGCCACGACGAGCTTCCTTGATGCGGTCTCGAGCGGACTCGTGGAGAGTTGTTGGAGTGGCAGTGAGCACGCGGACCACGATCTTCTCGAGAAAGGTACCGGCACGGAGCGTCTGGGGAACGAAGTCCTCCCTGATGCGGATGAGGGGAAGTTCGGACAATCCGGCATCCACATCCACTCCCTCATCGAAGTTGAGGGAGTCCTGCCACTCGACGTCCGGTTCGTCGAGTGCGGGGGAGAGCGGTACGTCGAACAACTCGAACGGCTCCGCGAGCACAGCGCCTTCTGGCGCCTCCGGGGTGTCCGATGTTGTGGTGGTCTCCAACGGACGTGGTGAGAACCTCCGACCATCCGCGAGCCCGGTGCCGGGCCGCGCATCGCCGCCCGGCGTAGCGCCGGCCTGCCCAGCCGTGGCCTCCGTGCCGTATTCGATGGGCAGGAGACAGGTGGCGTGGTAGGCGTCCTCTTCCTCGCCCAGCTTCAGCAGGAGATCCGCAATGAACTCCGCCGTGCGTGATTCCTCTGTGAAGGCGGTGGACCGGATGCCGAAGAAGAAGCCCAATGCCGCCATGGGGTGGCGCAAACGAAGATTCTTGGCATCGCCGTACGCCTCCTCGATGCGGTTCTGCGCATTCTTCCCGAAGCTCGAGTCCATCCTCTTCGTGCTGATGAGCACTTCCGGGCCGGTGGACCAGTTTGACATGACGACGTCGACTTGCTTGCGATAGTTCTTTCCGAGAATGAGTGCCTGTGAAGGAGCGACCCCGGTGGGGGCCGTGGCCAGAATCCGCCGCAGCAGCGATGTGCGTTCCGGGGCGGGAAGCGCCTGCAACAGGCTGGCCACGGGACCGGGTAGAACGCGCGGTGCCTCGGCGCGTGGCCACGTGGTATCGGGATCGAAGCCTGCACGCCGCAGCTCATAGGAAAGCCACACATCCAACGCCAATGCGGGGACTCCCGTGGTGGTGGAGGCCTTGAGATGAAGGGGAACCCCGAGGAGGCGCTCCATGGTCGCGAGATCGGGCCGGTACTCGAGACCTCCGGACGCACCCCTCACCCAAGGGTTGCTGTAGTGCCCGCCGGGGGCGGCCAGAGAAACGATTCGATCGAAGAAGCGCCAGGCCTGAGCCTTGTTGGATGGTGGCTTAGCGGCCATTCTTGCGTCCTCTGCTCATGCGTCTGTTCGCGATGTTTTCTCTGGTGACACGGATGGACCCCAGGTCCGCGCAGGAGAGAGGACCAGCGGAGCCAAAGAGCACATCGTCCACGCAGGCAACGGCTTCAAGTAGCTTACCCCGAGCCAACTTCGCGGCAACTGTGTTTCTGATGGTGCGCAGCTGCGCGGCCCGAGCGGTGACGAGCATGGGGGAGGGCATCATCCAGACACTGGCCTCCCGCGGCTCCAGTTTGAGGATGCCACCTCCGTAGCTTCGCCCGGTGATTTCCGCATGGAGAAGGGTGGCAGAGTTGAGGCTCGCCAGGGGCAGGAGCTCCCTCCCGAGCTCGACGTACTCCTGTGCGAGATACACACCGTGAATCGAGTTGAGATGATGCGCCCCGGCCGTGTTGGTGGTGAGGCGGGGGGTGTCCGCGTTCATGCAGGTGAGCAGCAAGTCAGGAATGCTGAGCAGTGGAACCCGATACCACGGGGTGCGCACGCGACACTTGTATGCCTGATCCACTCCCGCCTTGTGCCCGGCACGCACGTACGCGGCAGCGGCACGAGAGAGCGGCTCCTTCGGGTGGAACAGCCACGTGCCCTTGCCCGAACGGCCGAGCGAGGCCAGCCCGGGCGCCGACAGTTCGAGGCCACGAAGATGACCGCTTCCCGGTGGACTCACCCGAACCAGATCTCGCCTGCTGAGGCCGAGCTCCCTGACCCGCGCAGGAGACAGCGCGAAGTACTTGTTTCCGCCGGTGACGGCGCCAAGCTTCGTCTCCCCCCAGTGCGACAGGGAAGTGAAGGTGCCCTCCGAAAGCAGCCGCGACAAGATGGCCTGGGTCGCGGGTTCAACGAGGATGCCGGTCCACTTTGCGGTGGGATCGGCAGGGGACCATCGCAGGGGGAGGACATCATCCTCCAGATGCGATTCATCCGGAACCTGCCGAATGCTCGCGCAGTCCGTTCGGGAGCCGAAGTGTTCGGCCATGAGGAGAACCACGTCCGCTTCCGCATCCGGGAAGATTTGCCGTTCGAAGAGTACAAGCTCCACCCGGCCGAAGTTCTCGAAGAGGAAACGGCGCACCGGGCCGGCATAGTTCACGCTGAGCAGTTCGGCAGGAAGTACGAAACCCATGCGACCGCCGGGAAGAAGAAACTGACTGGCATGAATGACGAACGCGGCCCAGCTGGATGCCAACGCGGTGAGAGAGATGCCCGCCCGCAGAGCGGCCTCTTGGGAGCGGGCACGGGCGCTACCCGAGAACCCCTGATAACGAATGTATGGCGGGTTGCCCATGATGGCGTTGTAGACGGGCTGGGGCGTGATGTTGAAGAAATCGTCCACGACGATCCGTGCGGATGCTCCGGCATCGGCGATCACCTGCTCGGCCGCGCGGGCGGTGGGTTCGTGAATGTCCACGCCATCCACGTGTGCGGTGAAACCGGTCGATTGCGCCAGGCCACCAACCTCCGGCCCACCAACCGCCGCCGCGCCGAGTTCGGCCATGCGGGCTGCGGCCGGGAGGAGGAAAGCAGCATCGCCACACGAAGGGTCCATGATCCGATCGAATGGGCTGCGCACGGCCCAGCGCACCATGAACTCGGCAACGGGGGCGGGGGTGAAGAAGGCGCCGCGGGCCTTCCGCTCACTCGCTTGCGTTGCCGGCACGCTGGCCAGTGCTGCTCTCGATCTCATGCGTCCATCATTCCACGGGCCTCCGACATGTTGTGCATCGGAATTGCCACCTCGCCCACCCAACTACTCGGCGGCCTTCTTTCGTGGCCTGCCGGGACGGCGCAGGGGTGCGGGCTTGGGATCGCGCCCGGCGTCCTTCAGTGCCTGACGAAGTACGATTTCGATCTGCGCATTCACGGAGCGCAGGTTGTCGGCCGCCCACTTGGCCATGGCATCGTGGACGGCCGGATCCAGCCGGAGCAGCATCTGCTTACGTGATTGTTTGCGCTCCGGTTGGCCTGAGTTCTGCGGTGGCGGTGCCGTGTCAGTCATGTGCGTGACATTCTGTCATCGACTCAGGAGTACAGCGATCCCGTGTTGATGACCGGCGTGGTCGCGTGATCCGAGGTGAGAACAACCAAGAGGTTCGAGACCATCTGGGCCCGGCGTTCGTCGTCGAACACAACGATGTCCTCATCCTCCAAGCGGGTGAGAGCCTGCTGGACCATGGACACCGCACCTTCCACGATCTGCTCGCGGGCGGCGATGATGGCACCGGCCTGCTGGCGCTGCAGCATGGCCTGAGCGATCTCGGGCGCGTAGGCGAGCGAGGAGATGCGAACCTCGATGATTTCCAGCCCCGCCAGCGCCACGCGCTCGGCAACCTCGGTGGCCAATTCGGCGGAGACGATGTCAGTGCCACCGCGCAGCGAGGTTTCGCCGGGGCCGGGCTCATCGTAGGGATGGGTGGTCGCGACGTGACGCAGCGCGGCTTCGGATTGCGTCTTGATGAATTCCTCGTAATTCTCAATCGCGAACACGGCGCGCGCGGTGTCCGATACCTGCCATACCACGATCGCGGCGATGTTGACCGGATTGCCGTCCGAATCATTGACCTTGAGCTCGCTGGTCTCGAAGTTGTGCACCTTCACCGAGATCTTCTTGCCCGTGGTCAGCGGTTGGATCAGCACCAGTCCCGTCGCGCGAACTGTCCCCACGTATCCTCCGAAGAACTGACGCACAGAGGTCATTCCGGGCGCAACGATCGTGATGCTCGTGGCCACGATGAGGGAGATGAGGATCGCGACGATGCCGAGGATCAGGGCCAGCGGGCCGCCACCCGATTCCAGAGAAATTCCGCCGATGACCGTACCGTAGATCCCGCCCGCGAAGAGCGCGAGCGTCAGCAGGGCGACGCCGAATGCCGCCACACTTCCTCCCGAGAGCGCCTTGTGCTCGCTGACGTCCACGCGAATGCCCTGATGGCCAACGGGCTCGGCCGCGGTGATGGGGACGTCGTCGACAGTCGACTGCGGATGCGGTGCCATGATTCCTCCTGATGATCCGGCCCGTCGTGGATCCTTCGGTGAACAAGGCGACAACGGGTGAGAAGCAAGCTCCATAAACTGATATCAATATGATATCAGTTTATTCTAGAAGTGGAAGAGTCAGTTGTTCTTGGTTCGAGTCCGGATGCCCCAGCCGTAGATTTGGCGTGATTCCGCGGCAGAATAGCCCATACGCCCATCTTGCTGACTGCCCTGATTCGGGCAGTCTTACCAGATTGGTCACCAGAAACCCGCTCGCAGAGCGCTTCTCACCTCGTGTCGGCGGGCAAGTATCGGGTGCCCCCGGACGTTCCCGGCAAGCGTCCGTCTGCGGCACGTACCTGCCGGGCATGGACCAGTTACAACAGGTATCGATGCCGGTGTTCCTCACCCAGTGTGAGGTCGCCGAGGTGCTGCGCGTGCCTGTTCGCACCGTGGAGGACTGGCGGCTCACGCGCTCCGGGCCGCCTTGGGTCAAGCTGGGGAAGCACGTCCGCTACGAACAAGCCGAACTGCTGGCGTGGGTGCAGGAGTGTCAACATGGCTAGACCTCGCATCCGCGCCGGAGAGATCGGCACCATTCAGATCACTCGCCTCGCCAAAGGTAAGTATCGTGCCCGTGCACGCACCCGTGACGACGCCGGAACGCTGCACCAGCTCGTCGCTGTCGCCGCTACCGAAGAGGCAGCTCGTATCGATTTGCAGCGCAAGGTTGAAGCGCTCAGCTCCTCCGCGTTCATGGGCTTGACCGGTGTGAACACGATCGCCGAGGCATCCGCATCATGGCTTGAGCAGGTCAAAGCCCGAGCTACTGCAGGTTCCCTCACCTTCTCGACCTACGAGTCGTATGAGGCCACGGTCCGCTGCGTGTTATTGCCACAGTGCGGCGGCATCACCCTCGATGCGCTCACCGTGGGTCGGTGCGACCGGATCATCCAGACAATCATGCTTGGGCGCACCGTTTCCTCAGCCCGCCGAGCGCGTGCCGTTCTTGGGCAGATTTGCGGGTACGCGGTGCACGATGACGCAATTTCGTTCAACCCGGTGCGTGACGTGCAGCGGTTGCCGCTGCCGGAGAAGAAGACCTCCATTCTCACTCCTGAGCAGATTGCAGGCATTCGCGAACTCATGC
>RRZU011136000.1_pt1 | contig 11328 bp, 8 predicted proteins | sample 2165561 | NCBI WGS metagenome assembly RRZU01 (sample SAMN10456909, study PRJNA506462) | wastewater metagenome | isolation source: wastewater sludge | place: USA: Moscow, Idaho | reverse complement strand
CCCGTGACGAGCTGAAAGATCTGGCCTGTCTGGGCTTCTCGGCTGACCTGGTGATGCAGTCTTTCTGTCACACCGCAGCTTATCCGAAGCCGGTTGACGTACAGACTCACCACACGCTGCCAGACTTCATCATGAACCGTGGCGGTGTTGCACTGCGTCCGGGCGATGGTGTTATCCATAGCTGGCTGAACCGTATGCTGCTGCCGGATACCGTGGGTACTGGTGGTGACTCGCATACCCGTTTCCCGATTGGCGTTTCTTTCCCGGCGGGCTCTGGTCTGGTGGCGTTTGCTGCCGCGACCGGCGTGATGCCACTGGATATGCCGGAATCAGTGCTGATACGCTTCAAAGGCGAACTGCAACCAGGTATCACCCTGCGTGATCTGGTACATGCAATCCCTTATCAGGCCATTCAGATGGGCTTGCTGACTGTAGAAAAAGCGGGCAAGAAGAACATCTTCTCCGGCCGTATTCTGGAAATCGAAGGTCTGCCAGATCTGAAGGTAGAACAGGCGTTTGAACTGGCCGATGCCAGCGCCGAACGTTCTGCTGCCGGCTGTACCATCAAGCTGGATGAAGCGCCAATTGCGGAATACCTGAACTCCAACATCGTGATGCTGAAGTGGATGCTGGCGGAAGGCTATGGCGACAAACGTACTATCGAGCGTCGTATCGCCGGTATGCAGGAGTGGCTGGCGGATCCGAAACTGATGTCAGCCGATGCCGATGCGGAATACGCAGCGATCATTGAAATCGACATGAGCGAAATCAAAGAGCCGATCCTGTGTGCGCCGAACGATCCGGATGATGCGCGTCTGCTGTCGACCGTTGCCGGTGATAAGATCGACGAAGTGTTCATCGGTTCCTGCATGACCAACATCGGTCACTTCCGTGCTGCCGGTAAACTGCTGAACCAGTTCAAAGGCCAGCTGCATACCCGTCTGTGGATTGCACCACCGACCAAGATGGATCGCGATCAGCTGACCGAAGAAGGCTACTACGGTATTTTCGGTCGTGTCGGTGCCCGCATCGAGATCCCGGGCTGTTCACTGTGTATGGGTAACCAGGCACGTGTCGGTGACGGCACCACGGTCGTGTCTACCTCTACACGTAACTTCCCGAACCGTCTGGGTCAGGGCGCGAACGTGTATCTGGCTTCCGCAGAACTGGCTTCTGTGGCGGCGATTCTGGGACGTATTCCAAGCGTGGAAGAGTACCAGTCGTATGCGAAAGAGCTGGATGCGATGGCAGCTGATGTTTACCGCTATCTGAACTTTGATCAGATCGCCAGCTACACCGACAAAGCGGATAAAGTGATCCTGCAAGTACCGGTATAAACATCGATTTACTGCGATATGAAGGGCAAGTCACAGACTTGCCCTTCTTTTTTTAGTTATTTAGTTTGGCTACTTGGAATAAGTTTTCAGCTATTGTTAATAAGTAAGAACTAATCAGGCAAACGCAGTCTGCTGGCAGACTGAATGGTAAAGGGAGTGACCCGTATTGCCGTTGTTCAGGAGCACAATATATGGATCATCAATTTGTCCGGAATACGGATGGCCGTTGCCGGGCCCGTCTGTCAATGGGGCATGAAGCGTTTGGTTTATGGCTGACAGATGAGCTGGGAGCCGATGTCGCCCGTTGTAATGAGTTACTTAAAATAACGGCACGATTACTTCATGGTGGTGATGAGTATACGTTACCGGGCAAGGATTTTTCTCTTCATCTGGATCAGGAAGCCGCGACAGTCAGTGCACGGGAACTGCAATTTGAGACAGAAATTGAAGATAATGAAGCGGGATTAAGTTATTACGACGATGAATTGTTTGCCGCCTGTGGCCTGGATGACTTTGAACAACTATTGCTGGCCTGGCGCGAATTTATCAGCGAGCAATAACAGGCAAACGACCCACAATGACGCCCCTTTTTGGGGCGTTTTTGCAGCAGTGCTGAAGTGAAGTGCACAATTCAACACACCAATATCAGCAGATTGTCAGTTCCTTGCTGTAACTAATTGAAAATTAATAATTTTCAATAGATGGCACAGACATTGAATTGTTTCAGTCAAGCCCAATTAACCAGGGAGTGGGAGTTTAACTATGAAACTTATCAGTGCAATCATTAAACCGTTCAAACTGGATGACGTACGTGAAGCCGTTGCGGCACTTGGCGTGGACGGTATGACCGTGTCCGAAGTGAAAGGGTTTGGTCGTCAGAAAGGCCACACCGAGCTGTATCGTGGTGCTGAATACCAGGTCGATTTTCTGCCAAAGGTAAAACTGGATATCGCTACCTCTGACGACAACGTGGAAAGCATCATTGAAGCCATCAGCAAAGCCGCTTATACCGGTAAAATTGGTGACGGTAAGATTTTCGTGTACGACCTGGCGCACGTTGTGCGTATTCGTACCGGCGAAGTGGATGGTGAAGCCATCTAAGCTTGATTCTGCTTGTTCGTCCAGACATGTTGGGACCTTTATGGTCCCTTTTTTATTGCCTTCTGAAAGCTGTTTTGCATCGCTGTCGTCTTCTTTTTGGTCAAGCCGGACACTGAAGTCAATACAAACGATATTTATTTTCATTTATTTACAAATGATATCCGTTCTCATATCATTATGATAATGATTCTCATTAGTTGGATGGATACGTAATGACAAAAGTAGCGTTGTTGGCTTTACTGGTGGCGGGTTCTGTTCAGGCGGCGGAAGAAATTAATGTTTATTCTGCCCGTCAGGCTTATCTGATTGAGCCTATCGTTCAGGCGTTTGAAAAAGAACAGGGTATCAAAGTGAATCTGGTGTATGCCGAAGATGGTCTGGCAGAGCGTCTGGCCCGTGAAGGGAAACATACGCCGGCTGATCTGGTACTGACGGTCGACATTAGTCGCCTGATGGAACTGGTCGAGCAGGATCTGGTGCAACCTGTTAATAGCCAAACGCTGAACAGTAATATTCCGGCTCAGTACCGTGATCCGGACAACCGCTGGTTTGCCCTGACTACCCGTGTCCGCAATATTTACACCTCTAAAGAGCGTGTCGGCAAGCCAGATGATATTACCTACGAGTCACTGGCTGATGAGAAATACAAAGGTAAGATTTGTACCCGTAGCGGTAAAAACTCTTATAACGTCGCCTTGGTTGCTTCGATGATTGCTCATCACGGTGAAGCAAAGGCGGAACAATGGCTGGAAGGGCTGAAAGCCAACCTGGCACGTAAACCACAGGGCAATGACCGCGATCAGGTTAAAGCCATCAAGGAAGGCGTGTGTGACCTGTCACTGGGTAACAGCTATTACCTGGGCAAAATGCTGCAGGATGAAGAGCAGAAAACCTGGGCTGACGCTGTTTATATCAACTTCCCGAACCAGAAAGATCGTGGTGCTCATGTCAACGTGAGCGGGGTCGTGATGACCAAATATGCCAAGAACAAAGACGCGGCAGTCAAGCTGATGGAATATCTCTCGGCGGATAAAGCACAACAGATGTATGCCGAACTGAACATGGAGTATCCGGTGAAGGCGGGTGTCGCACCATCCAAGCTGGTCGCTTCATGGGGCGAATACAAGGCCGATGCGCTGCCAATCGCTCAGATTGCTTCTTATCGTAAACAAGCGATAACCCTGATCGACAAAGTTAAATTTGATCTGTAAGGATATTTAATGGCAGTTGTACGCCATCGTCGCTGGTTAGCTGGCAGCGGAGCACTAGCTCTGCTGCTGTTTTCACCTGTAATGGCTTTATTGATTGAAGCCTTCAGTACGGATGCCGGCTTGCTGCAACAGCTCTGGCAGACGGTATTACCCACCTATCTTTTCAATTCTCTGGCCCTGGTTACGCTGGTGGTCATCTTTGCAGTATTGCTGGGATTGCCTTGTGGCTGGCTGCTGGCGAATTATCAGTTACCGGGGCACCGCTATCTTGAATGGGCGCTGATCCTGCCGCTGGCAATGCCGGCTTATGTTGTGGCCTATATCTACACCGATTTACTCGATTACACCGGCTGGTTACAAATACAGCTGCGTGACTTGTTTGGCTGGCAATCGGCCGCCGATTACTGGTTTCCGGATCTGCGGACCTTAGGCGGTGCCGCTGCCATGCTGGCATTGGTGCTCTATCCGTATGTCTATCTGCTGACCCGCGCCGGCTTTCTGGAACAATCGATCAATCTGCAGGATGCCGGCCGGATGCTGGGAGCCAATCACTGGCGGCGTTTTTTCCGCATCAGTCTGCCCTTGGTCCGGCCTGCATTAATCGGTGCCATGATTCTGGTGGCGATGGAAACGCTGGCCGATTTCGGCACAGTCTCCTATTTTGCTGTGAATACCCTGACGACAGCGATCACCGATGCCTGGCTGGGTTATGGCAGCCTGCCTTCCGCCGCACAGCTTTCGGTCTGTCTGATCTCGATAGTGGTGCTCCTGATCCTGCTGGAAAAGATGAGCCGCCGCCGACAGCAGATCTTTCAGAAAGGAAACGGTATTCCCGTTCATAATCGTCCCCGTCTGGCAGGCAGCAAATTGATGCTGTCGCTGGGATATTGCTGGCTGATTGTGTTTCTGGGTTTCTTCTTGCCCGTGCTGGTGTTGCTGGATTATGCCCTGTCGGCACTGGCGGAACAGGACTGGCCGGCACTGCTGCAATACAGTTTTAACAGTCTGCAAATCGCGCTGGCGGTTGCAGCACTGGCAGCCATTCTGGCCTTGCCGCTGGTGCTGACCCGCCGTCTGTTACCCAATAAGCCGGGAGTACAGGCGCTGCAAATCGCGGGTATCGGTTATGCCATGCCGGGTACGGTATTGGCGATTGGTATCCTGATCCCGTTTACGCTGGGTGATTTCCTGCTGAATGATGTTATCGCAGCCTTCGGCCGGCAAGAGCCGGGGTTGATCCTGACCGGAACTATTTTTGCGCTGGTCTGTGCCTATGTGGTGCGTTTCATTGCGATTGCCCTGGGCAGTCAGGAAAGCTCACTGGCCCGCATTTCCTTCAGTCTGGACATGGTCAGCCGCAGTCTGGGTTATTACCCGTTACCGATGTTCGCCCGCGTACATTTACCGCTGATGTGGCGCGGCATCATGGCGGGGATCGTGCTGATTTTTATTGAATCCATGAAAGAGCTGCCTGCCGCGTTATTACTGCGCCCGTTTAATTTTGAAACGTTACCGACCATTGTTTATCAGTATGTCAAAACCGAGCAGTTACAGCTGGGCGCCTTACCGGCGCTGATGATCGTGCTGGTGGGGTTATTACCGCTGATTTTCTTTAACCGCTCGCTGGAACGGGGAATAACATGAACGCCATTGAAATTCACAACCTGCAGTGTGGCTATCAGGAGCAGGCTATTCTGCAGAATGTCTCCTTTGTTCTGGAAGAACGGAAAATACTGGCGCTGCTCGGCCCGAGTGGCTGTGGCAAGACCACCTTGCTGAAAGCGATCGCCGGACTGATCCCCATTGATCACGGGCAGATCTATCTGCATGACCAGCAGGTACAGGATGGGCATAAAGGGCTGGATCCGGAAGAGCGCGGTGTGGGTTTTATCTTTCAGGATTATGCGCTGTTTCCGCATATGACTGTGCATGACAATCTGATGTTCGGGTTACGGCCGTTACGCCTGAAAAAACAGGATGCCGAAGAACGCATCGCCTCTACCTTGACGACTGTCGGGCTGTCCGGCATGGACAAACGTTATCCGCATGAGTTGTCCGGCGGCCAGCAGCAGCGGGTGGCGATTGCCCGCTCACTGGTCTGTCGTCCGAAACTGATGTTGCTGGATGAACCATTTTCCAATATCGACAGCCAGTTACGGATCCCGCTGATCCGCGAGATCCGCGATTTACTGAAATCGCAGCACATTACCGCGATTTTTGTGACGCACAATAAGGAAGAAGCGTTTAGTCTGGCCGATGAGCTGGCGGTGTTTCAGCAAGGCAACATTGTCCAGCAAGGGGAGGCCAGTGCCGTATATCATCAGCCGGCTAACCTGTACGTGGCTGAATTTCTCGGCAAAGGGAACCGCGTACCCGTGACCCGCCAGAGTGATCAGTCGGTGCTCACCCCGTGGGGCGTCATACCGGTGAATCAGGTACCGGATCACCCCGATCTGATGATGTTTATCCGGCCGCAATGGCTTGAGATTGTGGAAGGGGGTGATGGCCGTCTGATTGAACAGCATTTTCTCGGCACGCATGCCCATTGCCGCATTCATTGGCAGGGGATGGAGCTGGACGCCTGGCACGCTGATTCAATGCCGATCAGTACCACGGCCGTATCATCACGCTTGCGCCCGCATAAGCCAGTGATCTTTCGTTGTGAGCAGGGTTGAATGTTCGTCTCATTCTGAAACATTGATTTGTATGCTTTATCAGGGATATCGAGCGTTTTCCTCGTTTTTTTTGTAAAATCCTCCGGAAATGGTGGGAGGAAAAGCAAGTGATCAATGTTTTAATTGTCGATGATGATGCCATGGTTGCCGAGCTGAACCACCGCTATGTTACCCAGCTTCGTGGGTTTCAATGCTGTGGTGTGGCCTCAACTCTGGAACAGGCGAAAGCGCTGGTGTTAAACCATCAGCATCCAATCGACCTGATCCTGCTGGATGTCTATATGCAGCAGGAAAATGGTCTGGATCTGCTGCCGGTGCTGCGTAACGCGCATCGTCCGATTGATGTGATCATGATTTCTTCCGCTTCCGATGCGGAAACCATCAAGAAGTCACTGCATTACGGTGTGGTCGATTATCTGATCAAGCCTTTCCAGTTTGCCCGGTTTGAGGAAGCATTAACCAGCTGGGCAAAGAAAAAGACGCTGATGGACAATCAGCAGAATTATCAGCAGTCGGAACTGGATCGCATCATCCACGGTACCCCGATGCAGGCACAGCGTCCGGAAGGTGAAGCCAAACGGTTACCGAAGGGCTTAACCCCGCAAACCCTGCGCACCATCTGTCAGTGGATTGACAGTCATTCAGGCATTGATTTCTCGACGGAAGATCTTGCCAGCTCGGTACTGATTTCACGCGTCTCCTGCCGGAAATATCTGGTCTGGCTGGAAGAGATCAAGATCCTGCACACCAGTGTCCATTACGGCATGACCGGCAGACCGGTTTACCGTTACCGCTTACAGCCGGAACTGCATGCCCGGTTGAAACAGTATGCTCAGGATTAACCGCTGACTGAGCCTGCCGACAGATTACGCCAGCTGGTAGTCGCTATCCTGTAAGGTGAAGCGGAACTGGCGTTGTGACGACAGAATCACCTGACCGGTTCGGGTGACAAAGATCGCCTCAATATGGGGCACGGTGGTGAGATAGTGCAGGGCTTTCTTTACGCCCATGCCATACAGCAACGTGGTGTAAATATCGCCATCCACCGAGTCGTCTGAGATCACGGTGACACTGAGCAGTTCGTTATCCAGCGGATAGCCGGTCTCCGGATCCAGAATATGGTGGTAGATCTTTCCCTCTTTCTCAAAATAACGCTCATAAATGCCGGATGTGACCACCGACTTGCCAGCCACTTCGATGATGCCAATTAGCGCATCCGGGGCGGCAAACGGTTTTTTTAACCCGACTCCCCATGCACTCTGATCTCCATAGCGAGGGGTTCCGAGTGTCAGGACGTTACCGCCCAGATTAATCAGTGCCTGATGAATACCCATCTGCTGCAGCAGATCCCGTACCCGATCGGCAATATAGCCTTTGGCAATCGCACCCAGATCGATTTCCATGCCTGCCTGTGTCAGATAAACGGAACAGGCCTGGGGGTCGAGCATGACCTGATCCGGACGGGTCAGCGGCAACAGAGACTGGATTTCTGCCGGAGACGGCACGGTGTCGCCGTGAAAACCGATTTTCCAGCGCTTGACCAGTGGGCCAATGGTGAAATTAAAACAGCTGTCTTGCATCAGACTGACGGTTTTCGCTTTGCTGATCAGCTCAAACACCGGATGACTGACTACCACCGGGTGCAAACCGGCGGCATGGTTGATGGTCATCAGTTGCGAGTGTGCACGATTCACCGTCAGCATATCTTCCTGTTGCTTGATCAGGTGAAAGACGGCCTGAGCGGCTTGTTGATTATCTTCGAAGAGTTTCAGGAGGATGGGGGAGCCCATCAGGACAGCGGAGTAGGAATAGACCCGTTCTACGGATGACATAGGGATCACCCCGGTTGAATAGTGGTTGAAAGCCAGTGCACCCACCCGGAGCGCACTGGCAAACACGTGGCTATGAACAACGCGCCAGGTTAGCGGCGTTTCGTCCGGCCATCGTACCGAAGATAATGATATCAGCAACCGCATTACCACCGATACGGTTCCCGCCATGGATACCACCAACCACTTCACCGGCAGCGAATACGCCCGGAATCACCTGATTGTTCACATCCAGCACTTCGGTGTTGGTGTTGACGGTGACCCCGCCCATGGTGTGATGCACACCCGGGGCGATCTGAATCGCGTAGAACGGACCTTCGTGGATCGGATGACGTAATGCAGTCTTACGACCAAAGTCTTCATCATTCTGTTTCTCAACAAAGACGTTGTAGCGTTCCAGTGTAGCCAGGAAGGCATGCATGTCCATATTCAGTTTGTCCGCCAGTTGACGAGGGCTGTCAGCACTGACTACAAAACCACGGCCAATGTATTCGTCAGCGGCCTTGTTGTTCAGACGAACCTGCTCATCGAAAACGATGTAGGCATAGTGTTCCGGCAGACCGATGATCGCTGCAGAAACCTTGTCGCGGGTTTCCATTTCATTGAAGAAACGTTCGCCTTTCTGGCTGACCAGAATTGCACCACCACCACGGATTGCTTCAGAAATCAGGTAGGAAGTGGTCTGTTCCACAGTCGGATGGATCTGGATTTCACCCATGTCCACAGTACCGGCACCGATGTTTTCCAGTAACGCGATCCCTGATCCGGTTGCGCCTTTGTGGTTGGTGGTGACAAAGTCTTTCAGTTCAGGGCGATATTTGACTACCATTTCCTGATTGGCACTGAAGCCACCGGTTGCGACCACGATGCTCTTCGCATAAATGGTCAGAATTTCATTTTCTTCATTTTTCACCCGCAGACCGCTGACGGCACCGTTTTCCATCAGGATATCGATGACATCGGTGTCCAGCATGACGTCGATGTCGCGCTGGCTGATGTTCCGCACCAGACCACTGATCAGGAAGCCACCTACTGCAGAACGGTCAGCCGGACGATGAGTACGGTCAATGCTCATCCCGCCGGTAATCGTGATGTCATTCAGGACAATGCCACGATCCGCCAGCCATTCAACCGCTTCAGGCGCATTGTCGACAAAGCTGCGCAGCAATTCCGGGTTATTCAGCCCCTGACCGCCTTTCAGACTTTCCTGATAGAACTTCTCTTTGCAGTCATCGATACCTTTCATTTTCTGGAAACGGGTACCTGCGGCATTCATGCCGACAGACGCTTTGATGGTATTCCCGCCAATGCTGGACATCTTTTCGACAATCAGAACTTTGGTGTCACGGTCGCTGGCCTGAATGGCTGCTGCCAGACCAGCACCACCACTACCGATCACCACAACGTCGTAACGAGGCGGCTCCAGACTGCCACCTTCTTCCAGCACCAGCGCTTTGCAGGATTTCGCCATCGCTTTGGTTACGGCTTTTTTCACCGCTTCACTCTGCGTGGTTGCACCAGAAACAGCATCAACGTGAGGGGTGTTGGCATCCAGAATACGGGTACGGATTTCTTCGAAACTGGAAACAAAAGTAACATCCAGACCTTCCTGCGATTCCAGTACGATATCTGTAATCCGGTCAGTTTCCAGACTGACATTGATTCCCAGTTCATTGTTTTCGTCCTGAACTGTTTCCCGGAACATGCCACTCTTGAATTTGCCGGTTGGCATGCTGCTCAGATCGCGGATCATCGCGTCGACCAGCGAGAAGCGCCATAACGGTTCAGGAATGGTTAATGCCTCGCGTTGCGTGCTGTCGATGAACAGCTCCACTGTTTCACCACGGGCAATGCGATCGGTCCAGTCCGGATAGGCAATGCAGGCTTTACCGACGGCAACCAGATCGTAGCCATGCTCGATGGCGAGTTCAGCATCGGATTTGTTGACGATACCACCCACCCCGATCATCGGGATTTGCGCCAGTTTTTCAGAGCGCAGCGCAGTATATTTCCGGATCAGCGGTGTTGGATCGTGCTTGTCAACAATGGATGGACGCAGTGTATATCCCATTGAGAAGTGCAGGTAATGCAGCCCCTGTTCAGCCAGTCTTTCCAGCAGATACAGGGTGTCATCAAAACGGATACCCGGCACTTCCAGCTCTTCCGGAGAGAAACGGTAGCCGATGATGAAGGATGGATCGGCATACTGGCGAACCATTTTCCGGGTGATTTCCAGCACCGCCAGCGGGAAGCGGGCGCGGTTTTCACGGCTGCCACCCCATTGATCGTCACGCTGGTTTGAATTGGGGGAGAAGAACTGCTGGATCAGGTAAGTATTGGCACCGTGGATCTCGACGCCATCAAATCCGGCTTTAATCGCGCGGCGGGTCGCTTCACCAAACTTGGTGACCATCGCTTCGACTTCTTCCGCAGTCAGTGCTTCGGGAGTCGCCGCGCCTTCACGTGGTGCTGCAATTGCACTTGGGCCAACCGGGGTACGGCCACCAATCAGTTCAGGTTCGACCATCCGGCCGCCGTGATAGATCTGCAGAACAGCTTTCGAGCCTCTGGCCTGAATGGCTTCAGCAATTTTTGCCAGACCTTCAATTTTGTTGTCGTGATCGATACCGATCGCGCCAGGAAAAGCCAAGCCTCTGTCATCAACAAAACCACATTCAACGATCACCGTACCAATGCTGCCAGCGCGTTCACGGTAGTATTCAACCAGTTCACTGGTGACACTACCATCGAAATAGCCGGTACAAGTGGTCATTGGTGCCATCAGAAGACGGTTTTTCAGTTGTGTGCCATTCGGTAAAGTAAATGGACTCAGAATGTCATTTTTAGAGTACATAAATATAAGCTCCAAACTAAAAAACTCAGAGATTTAAGAAATAGGTTCCCGTTGGATATTTTTATTATTTCTGGATTGGTATTAGGTTAATTCTTATTGCAATAAAAACTATTTTTTAACTAGGTTTAACTCACGTGATTTAGCGAGATTTGATTAGTATTGGTTAAATTTAATCAACTGACACAAACATAGTATTTTATTTTTAGTGATAAGTTTGCTTACATTAGTTAAATAACTATTGTTTGTTCTCGTTAATATGTGTTTGTCACTTCTTTTTTACTAAGAGTAAATATTTCACATTAATCACAATTATTCATAATT